>ENA-OQHU01000018-OQHU01000018.1-human-gut-metagenome-genome-assembly--contig:-NODE-18-length-35767-cov-2.785943_pt1 | contig 35767 bp, 23 predicted proteins | sample MGYA00242568_ERZ504729 | MGnify/ENA primary metagenome ERZ504729 (study PRJEB26092, sample SAMD00036223) | human gut metagenome | host: Homo sapiens | study: EMG produced TPA metagenomics assembly of... | reverse complement strand
CATTAAGTTTGAGCCAGTCAATGCTTTTCGACTTTTTTAAGCCGAATGCGTTGCGATAGGTTTGCTCAACATGCGAGCCATACCTCCCCATTTGGGTGAAATTTATCTTTCTTGGTATTACCATGAACAAAATTATCACCTCGATGAGTATTTTCTCGAAACTTTTTGTTAACTTTGCAGCCGAATCTTCAACTGCATCTTTAAAGATATCCATATATTGGTCAAGTCCTGTATTCATATAATTTTGCGTTTGTCGTGATTTGCAAAGTTACTGAAAATCAGCGACTTGACTAACTTTCTATAGTTAAGTTTTCATAAGCATTTCTTAATATAAGTTATTGATTTACAGACGATTAAGTATTAATTTAACGCAGTATTGATTTATTAAACAAATCTTGATATACCTTACCCCATTCTCCCCAAGAATAAGATCGAGATGGATGATGCTGACGAATCATAAGAGCCTTATCATCACCACCTATACTAAACCAGCGAGTATAAACCTTTTCTCCATTGGTAAGAGACATTTCTTCTCCATCCGTTTCCCCAAGACCACAAAGTCTATCGAAGAGACCATAGCCCCAAACAATGATAACATCAGGTTTCAACTCTTCAAGAACCTCCTTGAAGGCAGGAATAGAATCGTTAAATTGTTCATCGGTCTCTTTCACACCAGGAGCCTCAAGATTGAACTGAATGAAATTATAGAATGCTACTTGATTCCATACATATTCTCTATCATCAACTGAAATTTCTCGATTCATCAAAGCTTTGGTTTGGCTTGTGAAGCCTTTATAAAAAGCTCCATCTTCTCCACTCAAGAATCCGTCCATCATATCTATAGTAAAACTATGATGGCAAGGACAACCTGCACTATCAGCATCATAGTGGCTATGCCCTAATATCAAGACTTTCTTACCACTATTCAAGAATCCTTTCTCGTAATCCTTACCAACAAAAGGATAAGCATTTACATGTTTCATACACTTCTATTTTAAAGTTATTAAATGTCGGGGACAAAGATAGTGATTCTATTTGAAACTATCAAGTCCATAATGGTTCATAAGCGAAATTTCTTGATTTCGGCTTAACAAAAGTAGTAAAAATCGTTCTGTTTCATTGGTATATTATCATTTTGCCAGGTGTTCCCGAGACTTGGCGGGTTAAGATTTCGGTTTCGGCAAAATAAAAAAGCGTGGGAACTTACCCGTCACTCGTCCCACGGATTGAGGCCTTCGCATTGCCCTGCATTGTTGAACGAGCAACGTCGAAGCCCACGCCGATATGTATACACTTTTCCCTATACGGATATAAGACCTACCGCCTTGACGCAATAAGCCATACCAGTAAAGGGATGTGAATTAACACATCCCGAGAGCACCTACCGTTGCTATGTTCATTGACAGTGCATGAAGTTTGCGAAGTTTCAGAAAGTCAAGAACAAAGCGCTAAGTATGCGCCTTTTCCATTATGTCGTGATCCTTACTCAGAATCATCGGCAAATATACGAATAATGTTTGAAAGAACAAAAGTTTTAAGCAAAAAATCTTCATTGAGGGATAAAAATCATCAAATTCCTCCCTCTCTGAGGGATTTTTCTGTATTTAACCACGCTATGCGAAATTTTTATTGTACTTTTGCACCCGTGCTTGGAAAAGCAACAAATAAAACAGAAGAGTAAACGATATGGCAGAAAAGAATAGCATACCCCAATTCGTGAATAGCGAATCTATTATGTCGGATAGCAACTATGTGAAGTGGCTCTCCGATTTGAAAGGTCGTATTCGCATCGCCCAACTCAAAGCGGCTATCAAAGTCAATGAAGAGTTGCACAAGCTTTATTGGAGCTTGGGAGAAGACATTTGTAACAAGCAAAAGCTATATAAGTGGGGCACTAATTTTATAAAACAGCTTAGTTTGGACTTGCGTTCTGCATTTCCAAATGTAGAAGGTTTTTCTTGGTCAAATCTTTATAAAATACGCAAGTGGTATCTCTTCTATTCTTCGCAAAATGAATTTTTGTACCAAGCTGGTACAAAATTAGAAACCTTAGAAAGTACTAGCGTTCCAATGCCTGCGATTTTGCTTCGTGTACCCTGGAGGCATCAGACTGTCATTGTCTCAAAATGCAAGACCATATTGGAGGCAATATTCTATCTCAACCAAGTGATTGAAGGCAATTTGAGTCGTAATGAGTTAGAACATATTATCGAAGCCCATCTTTATGAGCAAAAGGGAAAAGCCTTGAATAACTTTGAGTCCACACTCCCTGCGCCACAGAAAGCCTTGGCTAACGAGATGCTCAAAGACCCTTATAAATTAGATTTCTTATCCATGGCTGGCGACTTCTCGGAAAAGGACCTAGAGGATAAGCTGGCTCAAAACATTACTCGTTTTTTACTCGAACTGGGCAAAGGTTTTGCTTATGTTGGGCGACAAATGGAACTTACCACACCAAATGGAAAATCATACTTCCCCGACATGGTATTCTATCATACCAAACTCAAATGTTATGTTGTGATTGAGCTAAAAGTGGTTGATTTCATGCCAGAGTTTGTTGGCAAACTTAACTTTTATGTTGCAGCAGCCGACGAACTTTTAAAAGACGAAGGAGATAACCCTAGCATTGGTATTCTGCTATGCAAAGACAAAGATTCATCTGTTGTTGAGTGGGCTTTAAGAGGCATTACCACTCCATTAGGTGTTGCAAGTTACCAGCTACAAGAGGTATATGAGCGAACTTTACTCGAAATGAAAGAGCAATCCACAAAGAATTCCACTAGCAATAACAACGATTAAGAAAGCATAAACAGAATATGGTTTTAAATTACATTTGGATAGCATTTTTCGTGATTGCGTTCATCTTCGCACTCATCGGATTGGCAATGGGAGATACGACTATCTTCCAGAAGATTGTAGATTCCACCTTCGATTCTTCCAAGAATGCCTTCGAGATTTCTCTCGGACTGACGGGCGTGCTCGCCCTCTGGCTTGGCATCATGAAGATTGGAGAGAAGGCGGGAGTTGTGAATGTGTTGGCAAGAGCACTCAGCCCGGTCTTCACCCGTCTCTTCCCCGATATTCCGAAGAACCATCCGGTGATGGGAAGCATCTTCATGAATATCGCTTCGAATATGCTGGGACTCGATAATGCGGCGACGCCTACAGGATTGAAAGCGATGCAGCAGATGCAGGAGCTCAACACGAAAAAGGATACGGCGACGAATCCGATGATTATGTTCCTGGTTCTGAACACCTCAGGCTCACCATCATCCCTACCACCATCCTCGCCTTCCGTGCCTCCTACGGAGCTGCCCAGCCTACGGATGTCTTCATCCCTATCCTGATGGCTACGCTCGTGGCTACGCTTGCCGGAATCATCATCACTTCGCTCTGGCAGCGCATCAACATCCTGCAGCCGGTATTGCTCGCTACTCTGTTGGGAATGTGCGCCTTCGTTGGCATCATCATCTGGGGATTCGGACAGATGGACAAGGATACGATGAACACGGTTACCACCTTGGCTTCTAACATGATTCTCCTGGGCATCATCCTCAGCTTCATCCTGGCTGGTTTCTGGAAGAAAGTGAATGTTTATGATGCATTTATCGAGGGAGCGAAGGAAGGTTTTACTACGGCGGTGAAGATTATCCCTTATCTCGTAGCTATCCTCGTGGGCATCGGCGTGTTCCGTGCTTCGGGAGCGATGGATATGGTGATTCAAGGCATTTCGTGGTCGGTAGAACAATGCGGCTTGAACGCCGATTTCGTAGGCGCCCTGCCTACCGCCATCATGAAACCGCTGTCGGGAAGTGGTGCACGAGGCATGATGCTCGAGGCGATGAAGAACTATGGTCCTGATTCGTTTGTGGGCAGATTGAGTTGCATCTTCCAGGGTTCCACCGATACCACCTTCTATATATTGGCAGTATATTTCGGAAGCATAAGCATCAGGAATACCCGCCACGCCGTGGCTTGCGGCTTGCTCGCCGATTTGGCAGGAGTCATCGCAGCAATCGCTATAGCATATTTATTCTTCGGATAATAAAAAACAAATTAATATGGCAAACCTCAAAAGTTTAGCAAAGGATACCGCCATCTATGGTTTGAGCAGTATCATCGGCAGATTCCTCAACTATCTGCTTGTACCACTCTATACGGCTAAGATCAGCGCCGCAAGTGGTGGTTATGGTGTCATCACCAACATGTACGCCTATACGGCGTTACTCCTCGTTATCCTGACCTATGGAATGGAGACCACCTTCTTCCGTTTTGTCAACAAGGAGGGAGAAAACTCAGAAAAGGTTTATCACACGGTATTGAGCATGGTGGGCTTCACTTCCCTACTCTTCATCGCCCTGGTATTCCTCTTCATCACGCCTTTAAGCGATGCGATGGGCTACGCCGACCATCCGGCTTATGTATGGACCATGTTCGTAACCGTGGCTATTGATGCCTTCCAGTGCATTCCGTTCGCTTACCTCAGATACAAGAAGCGCCCATTGAAGTTTGCTGCCTTCAAGTTGCTCTTCATCGGTCTGAACATTGCGCTCAACCTGGTTTACTACGTCATCATGGATGGTCACGATGTGGGTTATGCTTTCTACATCAACCTGGTTTGTACCGCCTCCATCACCTTCTGTTTCTACAAGGAACTGAAGGAAGGATTCATGGGCGAGAAATGCTCCTGGAGCGAATGTAAGGTGCTCGTCAGGAAGATGCTGGGCTACAGCTGGCCAATCCTCGTGCTCGGTATTGCCGGTATTCTGAACCAGACAGCCGACAAGATTCTCTTCCCTTACATCTATGAGAAGGGCGATGCGCATGCGCAGCTCGGAATCTACGGAGCAGCCAGTAAGATTGCGATGATCATGGCAATGATAACCCAGGCTTTCCGCTATGCTTACGAGCCGTTCGTATTCGGCAAGGCGAAGGATAAGGACAACCGACAGACTTACGCTTCGGCGATGAAATATTTCGTCATCTTCACCCTGCTCGCCTTCCTGGTGGTAGTAGGTTATCTGGATGTATTGCGCCACATCATCGGTCGCGACTACTGGGATGGTTTGAAGGTAGTGCCTATCGTAATGGCTGCCGAAATCATGATGGGAGTTTACTTCAACCTCAGTTTCTGGTACAAACTCATCGACAAGACCATCTGGGGTGCTTACTTCTCAGGCATCGGTTGTGCGGTATTGATTGCCATCAACGTTATCTTCGTACCAGTTTATGGTTACATCGCCTGTGCCTGGGCTGGCTTCGCTGGATATGGAACAGCCATGCTGCTCTCCTACTTTGTGGGTCAGAAGAAGTATCCTATCAACTATCCGGTGAAGGAGATTATGATTTATGTGGTTCTCGCCCTCATCCTCTTCGCCGGAATGACCGAGGCAAACAGATACTTCTCCAGTGGAATTGCCTGCCTCATCAACACGGTGCTCATCCTCATCTTCGCCGCTTATCTCGTGAAGAAGGATTTCCCATTGAAGAGTCTGCCAGTGGTGGGAAAGTACTTTAGAAAGTAAGAGATTCCAATCATTGAGATTATATTCCAAGAAGTCCGTGGACAATGTGTAAGTCTACGGACTTCTTTTGTTTATATTATACAGAACCTTCGCATGCGGTTCAAGAATAGACAAAAGGACCCAATGTTCCTGATCCCGAGCAATACTCAGGATATAATAGCAGACAGCAAGGCGCCCTGTAAGAGCTAAAGCAAACGGCTGAGTGAACGAAACGACTGAGTATTTTGAAGGATATGACTATGCAAGCTGAAGGATACGGCTCCGTTAACCGAAGGATACGGCTCCGTAAGCTGAAGAAGACGACTGCGTAAGTGAAAGAAGACGTCTGATCAGGTTCAAAGAGATAGAATATGGAGTTCAAGGAGACTGCTTCTGGAAAGTTGCCACTAGGCTCAGCAGCTCTGCTGAGCCTAGTCAGCAGGTCTGCTCACTGCAGTCAGCAGGTCTGCCGAGCCTAGTGACAACACCTTTTAATCGTACAACTATACCCCCTTTAGTTGTACGACTACACACCCTTCAGTTGTACAACTATAAACCTTTAGACGTACAACAATGAATCCATCGATTGTTCAACTTGACTTTTTCTCCCATTCTATACCTCAAAAACAAGAAATAGTCCAAGAATTCTCAAAAAAAGTAATCTTCCTTTTCGTTATTCCCTCGTAAAAGTATATCTTTGCAACGATTATTCCCTCATAAAAAATAAAGAGCATGAGAAAGATACTACAGGACAAGATCAATATGAACGATATCAACAAGATATGCATCATGACACAAGGTAAGGAGAACGACCACCGGAAGGAAGAGCTTTACCAACTCACCTTCGATGAAAACGACCGCGTATCGTTCAATGCGCTTTGGGCTTTAACCCATTTCGATGAAGCCAACAACCCTTGGCTCTTTCAGAAGCAGGATGAACTGATAGATAGGGTTCTCGTAGAGAAGAATGAGACCAAGCGCCGCCTGATGCTCCATCTCCTTCTCCGTCAGCCTTTCGAAGAAGAATCACTCCGTTCCGATTTCATCGATTTCTGCATCGCCAAGATTACCGCCTGTTCCCAGCCCTACGCCATCCGCTGCTACTGCATGAAGCTCGCCTACGAGCAGATGAAATACTATCCCGAACTCCTCGAAGAGTTAAGAATGGCATTGGATATGCTGGAGCAAGAGGTTCTATCCCCAGGATTATTATCAGCAAAAAGGCAAATTATGAAGAAAATCAAGCGAAGCCTTGGAAAATTCGGGAAATAGTCGTAACTTTGCAAACGTAATATTCTAACAATATAATACATAAATGGATGGAGATACAACTGAACGATTATCACAAGAAAGTCAATGCCCAGATGCAAAAGAGCATGGCTTATTGGCGAGAGCATCCGCTTTCGCTGGAGAAGTGCTTAGCTCAATTCAAGCGCTTGCGGGAACAACGAAATGTTTGCCAAGCATTCCTGGTATTTCCGCAATGCCCTGGTTCGTGCCAACTATCGCAACATTCAGAAAGGCATTGATTACTCTCCCATCTACCTGGTTCGTTTCTTCAGAAACTTACTCCTAAAAGATGGTTGGGTTCTCAAGAACAGATATTTGCATATCCGGCCGACTGATGAATGGAAAGAGCAACCGAACTTAAATTTTCAAACAGGAAGTGGACAGAAAAACAACTTCATAAATAAAGAAGGAGAAGAAAATGTCCCAAGCTTGTCCCAAGTTCGTCCCAAGTAGAAGAACTCATAATACGTATAAATAAAGATTATCTATCCATCGGCGATATAATGAACCTGTTTGGATTAAAGAACAGAACCAGATTTAGAAAAGAATACATTACCCCAGCCCTAGCCGAAGGAGCCTTGGAGATGAAATATCCAAACACCCCAAGACATCCACGCCAGCAATATCGAATGACAGAACAGGCAAAGACTTGGAAAGAATGGTATGAGAAAAAGAATAAATAACATCATAATATAAATAGAAAACAAAAACAAGTAATGAAGAAAAAAGCAACGGTCCTTATCGCCTCTATCATGGCGTTCTGCGGAATCAACACCGCTCACGCTGACGAGGGAATGTGGACAATTTACAACTTGCCTAACGCTGTGTATGAGATGATGCAGCGCGAAGGCTTCAGTATGACTTACGACCAGCTCTACAACGGCGAGAACGCCTTGAAGAATGCTGTGGTTAACTTCTCGGGCTATTGCTCAGGCGTAGTCGTTTCTCCAGACGGTTTGGTATTTACCAACCACCATTGCGGTTTCGAGGCTATCAGAAGCCACTCTACCGTGGAGCACGACTATATGCTCAACGGTTTCTTTGCTAAATCTTACGCAGAGGAATTGCCTAACGAGAATATGTTCGTCAGCTTTATGGTTGAACAGAAGGATGTAACCGATAAGGTGATGAGCCTCGGATACGAGAAACTCGACAACAAGAAGCGCGATGAACTCATCGATTCTCTGGAGAACGAGATGACTAAAGAGGCGAAGAAGAACGATTCTACCCTCCATATCACCGTTCAGCCTTTCTACGAGGGCAACAAGTGGTACGCTACTACTTACCGCGACTTCACCGACCTGCGTCTGGTTTTCACCGTACCAAAGTCTATGGGTAAGTTTGGTGGCGATACAGACAACTGGATGTGGCCTCGCCAGACCTGCGACTTCTCTGTATTCCGCATCTATGCCGACCCTAAGACCAATGGTCCTGCTGCCTACAGCAAGGATAATGTGCCTTACAAGCCAAAGCGTTGGGCTCAGGTTTCTCTCCAGGGTTATAAGGATGGCGACTATGCGATGACCATGGGTTACCCAGGCAGCACAGAGCGCTATCTTTCAAGCTACGGAATCCAGACCATGCGCGATGCTGAGAATGCGCCTCGTGCCCAGGTTCGTGGCGTAAAGCAGGAGGTGATGCAGAAGCACATGCGTGCCGACGAGGCTGTCCGCATCAAGTACGACAGCAAGTACGCCAGCTCTTCCAACTACTGGAAGAATGCCATCGGTATGAACAAGTGTATCGACTCTATCGGCATCGTGAATCTGAAGCGTGAGTACGAAACCCGTCTCCGTGCTTGGCAGGATACAGCCAAGGCTGCCAACGACCTCGCCCACAAGGTAGATTTCGACAAGCTCGCCAAGCTCTACAAGGAGAGCGCTGACGTGAAATACGCCTGGACCAACTTCGCTGAATCTTTCACAAGAAGAAGCAACATCGAGTTCTCTACCGTGCCATCAAGCTCCAGACCGACATGGAGGTGAAGGGTCCTGAGAAGAACAAGAAGAAGCAGTATCATGAGTTTGAAGATAACTCTGCAGAATGGGATATGGCGCTCGATAAGGAAGTGCTCGCTACCCTTCTGAAGAACTACAAGGAGCACGTAGATGCCAAGTGGTTGCCTAAGTTCTACAAGACCATCGACACTGAGTTTGGCGGCAACTACGCCAAGTATGTGGATTATCTCTGGGAGAAGTCGCTCATCATGAAGAAGGGCGCCAAGCTCTATTTCAACAAGAAGGGATATGAGAAGGATCCAGGCGTAAGCTTCGGTATGGATCTGAACGATGTATTTGCAGATTTCGCTGCTCAGATGGGCAGCATCAACGACAGCATCGCTGAGCAGGAGAAGTATCTCTGTGCTGCCAAGCTCCGTATGGAGGAAGACATGCCTCACTACAGCGACGCCAACTTCACCATGCGATTGAGCTACGGTCAGGTAGGCGGTTTCGACCTCGGTGGCAAGCCATCAGGCTATTATACCACAGCCGAGAGCCTCGTTGAGAAGATGAAGCAGGGCGATAAGGTAATCGATTACTACGCTGAGCCTATCATGCACGAGCTTCTCTCTGAGAAGGATTTCGGCAAGTATCAGGATAAGACGACTGGCAAGATGCAGCTCTGCTTCCTTACCAACAACGATATTACCGGCGGTAACTCTGGTAGTCCTATGTTCAACGGCAAGGGTGAGTTGATTGGTCTTGCTTTCGATGGCAACTGGGACAGCCTCAGTTCTGACATCAACTTCGACAAGCGCCTGGCTCGCTGCATCGGTGTGGATATTCGCTACGTGCTCTACCTGATGGATAAGTGGGGACACGCAGACCGCCTCTTGAAGGAGATCAATGCAAAGTAAATTCTATCTCTGAATCAACAGAGATGATATAAAGGTTTATCCTGGAATAAAGATTAGTCTCAGGATGATATAAAAAGAGCGGAAAATCAGCTGTTAACTGTTAACCTGTTAACTTCTGGCTTTCCGCTCTTGTTTTTTCTTATAGGTTCTCAACTAATACTGCGAGATATTATTCAGTTCCTTCAATGAAACCTGACGAGGCTTCTCGGCGAGTTTCTTCTTCAATTCATCCATCGTTATTTCTGCAGCTGGATTGAACTCATCTGATTGCATATAACCCAACACGCTCTCGTAGAAAGCCCTACCCTCTGGATATTTGGCAGCCTTCTCCAAATCGCTCATGCAGATGAGGAGCTTTCCGGCTCCCACCTTCCATTCCATCACCAAACCCAACTTATGATTCCGCTCGATATTGTCTATCACCTGAACTACCGGGCGATAATCCTTGGCGAAGTTGTCAAGCACCAGCGGATGCGATTCCTTGATTATCGGGAACCATTGCCAGTTGGTGTGCATTTCCGTAGGGAATCCCTTGAATATCGGATGTTCCGGATTCGTAAGAATGCCCAGGGTTCCTGGAGAAACCTTCTTCTTGTTGTTCTCGCAGATGGTCTTGAACATGCGATAGTTCCAGTAATCGGTCTGGAAGAGTCCACCCACGGTATAAGGTGTGGCATTATCTGACTGAGAAAGCGTATCATCTGCAGCCACGAAATGGCTGGAAGTCGTAGGAAGCCAAAGCACCTTTGCTCCCTTTTCTAGTTTCTTGACGACATCGGAAGTCAAATCCTTGGCAATAACGACTTGCTTTTTCAGATAGTCGATATTCTTTGGGGTCGTATAAACCCAAAGGTCGTAAGTATTGGAATATCTTGTCGCATCAAGTTCACCTTCATATATATACAAGGAGAGGGTCAGTTTGCGAGAACCCACATACACGTCCAAGCACTTACCATCCCCATCGTCAATTCCGTTGGCTTTCACTTTCATCTTATGAACGATCTCGCCAACATCTATCCATCCCTCCTCGTCGGTATGGATAGTTATCTCGCCTTGTGCCAAAGGAGAAGGCTGATTCAAATGAGTAAGAGTTTCGGCTACACTGGACTCGTTTGGATAACGTTCGTCTTTGGCATAATCCAACTTCCATTCCACTTTCTTGCCCTTCAAAGACTCTCCCCCATAATTGGCGATTTGAATCTTCGCCTTCATCGTGTCATTCTCCTCATAGCAGAATTTGTCTGTCACCAACAAAGGCACCACAGGCGAGCACCACTGGCGCCATTCCTCGGGCGTAGTGATTCCCTTACTCTCCATAAACGCATCGAGGATGCCTACGAAAGCACTTCCCTGACCGGGATAATCCTGAATATCAAGCAGCTGGAAGCCCGCCATATTCCGGGTTCTCAAATCCATCTCTATATCGGCTTTATAGAGTTTCACGCTCCATAAGCCCGAAGCCTTGTGGAAATCATCAGCCTGCGAGAGCATTCCGGCAGCAGCCAGACGACGGCGGAAGACTTCGAAGTTATAAGGATGAAGCACTCCGGTGTATTTCTTTATTTCCCGATAGTCAGGATAGGTCTGAAACTGGCCTGTTTCGTGAGAGATGATAGGGATTCCTGCCTTATCGCAAGCCTCATCAAAATTCATCGTAGAATTAGGATGGAAATGATTGATTATTCCTCCATCGTAGGCATCGGCAAACGAGAAGGAACCACGGGTATGAGTATTGTATTTGCCCCATCCCTCGCCTCCGATGCGGCAAGTGGTGAAGTAATCCATTCCTTCTTTTATTCCCTGATAACCGAGATAGTAATTGCTTCCAAAAGTATAGTATTTATCGGGCGCAATCTTGCGGAAATCATCCACAAACTCCTTCATCTTGTCGATATCTCCCCAGAGTTCATTCCCCAGCGCCATCATTCTGAAAGATGGATGATGACCGTATTCTCTGAGGATGTTCTCGCCTTCCTGATGCAGGAACGCCATCAGCCTTTCATCCTTCTTATCAAAAGACCCCCAGAAAGGAAGTTCCGGCTGGAGATAGATTCCCAGACTGTCCGCAGCCACGAAAGCCGCCTCCGGTGGGCACCAGGAATGAAAGCGCACATGATTGATTCCATACTCCTTGCAGGTTCCGAGATACTTCATCCAGCCTTCCACGCTCATTTCCACATGTCCCGTCAGCGGCCATACAGCCGCATCGTGCTTGCCACGGAGGAATATCCTATGACCATTGGCGTAAAAGTGAGCGCCTTCAATATGGAAATCCTTGGCGAAATCAGGCATCTGAAGGGCGGAAGGAGAAGCTACAGAACGGCTAGGGATTGCTCCTGTTAGAGTTTCTGCATATTTGCTCTCTACAGAGCTGGCTAGCTGGAGTTCTATCCTTCCGATAATTCCATTCCAGTTGGTCTGCGTATCTTCTGTATAAGCATGGCTGGAACCGTAAACCTGCTCTGGCACACCTCTTCCATTATCCACCACGATTTCCAGGAGATGCTTGCCCGGCTTCACCTTCTTTGGCAGAAGATAGCGCTGAGGAGTAGAGATGAAGTTACAGGAATCCACCAGTTCTCCATCCACATACACCCATGTCGGTCGGGTACGCTCCAGGAAGAGTTCTACCGGCTTCTTCTTCCAGTCCTCGGGATATTGATTGTTCTGGAATATCTTGCAGCTCCTTTATAGGCATAGAGCCTCGTAAGATGCGTTGTTTCCATCGTATCTTTCGGAGCGAATCCCAGATGGTTCGTATCGATGGTACCGGGAAGAATGGCACGCTTCACCTCACCCTGCGAGGCACGCTTACTCTTGGCGAAAGCGCTACCGCTCTTTCCCAACTCCACATTCCATTCACCAGCGAGCGAAATGCTCTGTGCTTGCAAGCCCAGACTTACCAGTCCCAGACAAGCGATAAGAATAGATTTCTTCATTAACTTATTACAGAATATCTTTTAGGGTTAAAATTGCGTATAAAGATATAATAAATTTGATGTTTACGGCTGCAAATATACAAAAATTGCGGTAAAAACACCGCAATTTACCAAAGAAATTGCTGTATTTTTACCGCAAAATATGGATATTGCATCAAAACATCCCTTTGATGCAGACTTTCATCTTATTATAAATCGCTGCCTAAATTACTTCTTCTTAGGTCTGCGACGAGCCCAGCCTTCTTCCTCGAAGTTTGGCTCCTCACCCTTGAACTTCACGTTGTCGTTGTTCTGGAAGAACTGGCGCCAATCGCCTGTATCCTCCTGAGGGCGAGACTTTCTGCCGCCACGGCTTCCACGTCCTCCCTTTCCACGAGCATCTCGAGAGTCTCTAGCATCATCAGAAGAACCTCTGCGGCTGCGTCCGCCTCTTTCTGAAGAACGACCGCCTCTGCCCTCAGAACTGCGTCCTCCGCGGGCTGCTCTGCCATGACCTTCCTCATCAGCATCGTTACATCTCACGGTTCTGCCCTTATACTCAGTACCGTTCAAAGCCTTCATCACGCGCTTCGCATCCTCCTCAGGCACCTCGATGTAGGCAAACTTACTCAGCAGGTCGATGTGACCCACCTCCTGGCGACCCTTCACGTGCTTGTTCAGATACTGCATGATTTCGCCCGGATAGAAACCATCTGCCTTACCCAGGTTGATGAACAGTCTCTTGAAACCAACCTCAGTCTCATGCTTTCTGCGACCATTGGAAACCTTGCCACGGCCTTCGCCACGACTTCCACGACCTTCGCCGCCACGGGAACCCTTGCCGGTCTCAGGCTTGATAATCTCAGGAGCATTCTTATAGTAATCGAGGAACTTACCGAAGGTGATGGTCACCATCTTCTTGATGATGTCCTCCTTGTCGATGTACTCAAACTGGCGGTTGATTTCAGCCATGTATGGTTCAATCTGATCCTCATCCACATCGGTCTTCATAATGTCGTCCATGGTCTTGAAGAGCTGCTTCTTGCAGATTTCCTCTGGGGTTGGCAATACGCCATCCACGAAGTCCTTGCCAATCTGCTTCTCTATCTGGCGAACCTTGAACTTCTCTCTGGTATGGATGATAGAGATGGATGTTCCCTTCTTTCCGGCACGACCGGTACGACCGCTTCGGTGGGTGTAACTTGCCACATCATCAGGCAAACCATAGTTGATAACGTGAGTCAGATCATCTACGTCTAGACCACGGGCAGCCACATCGGTAGCCACCAGGAACTGAACGGTATGGTTGCGGAACTTCTGCATGGTGAGGTCACGCTGCTGCTGACTCAAGTCGCCGTGCAGCGCCTCAGCATTATAACCATCCTTGATGAGCTTATCTGCAATATCCTGAGTCTCCAGCTTGGTGCGGCAGAAGATAATAGCAAAGATGCGTGGATAGAAATCCACCACACGCTTCAGGGCGAGATACTTGTCCTTGGCATTTACCAGATAGTAGATGTGGTTTACATGCTCAGCACCCTCGTTGCGCGAACCCACTACGATTTCCTTGTGGTCGTGCAGGTAGTTGAGGGCAATCTTCTCGATGTCCTTGCTCATGGTAGCCGAGAAGAGCAGAGTGTTTCTATCTTCCGGAACGTTCTCGAAGATGGCATTGATACTCTCAGAGAAGCCCATGTTCAGCATCTCGTCAGCCTCATCAAGCACCACATTGTTTACATTCTCCAACTGAGCCACGCCACGATTAATCAAATCGAGCAGACGACCAGGGGTAGCCACGATAATCTGCACACCATGCTTCAGGGTGCGAATCTGGCTTCCTATGTCGGTACCGCCATAAACTGCGGCAATATGCAAACCGTCGATGTACTTGGCAAAACTGTTCAAATCGTCTGCTATCTGGAGACAGAGTTCACGTGTAGGACTGAGGATGACAGCCTGTGTCTGCTTGCTGCTGGCATCAGTTTTCTGGATAACCGGAATACCGTAAGATGCAGTCTTACCCGTACCGGTCTGCGCCAACGCAATCACGTCGTTCTTATTACCAAGCAAATATGGGATTACTTCTTCCTGAACTGGCATTGGATTCTCAAATCCAAGCTCTTCAATGGCACGGCGAATCTCCTCGCTCACGCCTAATTCTTCAAATGTCTTCAAATCTTTTTAACCTTAATTCATTATAATCAAAATGGAAGGCCGAATTCACCCTCCCAGCCATGAATTAGGGTGCAAAATCCTTCCGAAACGCTTGCGGCAATCCTACGCATTTATTAAGATTGCCTAAATTCGGGTGCAAAGATACGAAAAAAATGTGAGTTTCTTGCAGATTTCTGCAATATTTTATTACCTTTGCATGAAAGTTACAACAAACAGATAACCAAGAAAACTTGAAATATATGAAAAAAGTTATTTTCACCCAAGAATGGATTGCTTTGCATCCATACGAAAAAGCAGACGAAACAGATCTGTATTATACAGAACTCGCCAACGAAATATACCACGCTCTTGACGAGGCGTGCTACACCCATAACTTCAAGAATATGGATGAAGCCAAGCAGCTGGCACTCAGCATTGCCGGTTATTTCGAAGATGTGATTTCGGGCACAGGCATTTGGAAGACTTTCACGGAAGAATGCAAGCAGCGCTACGGCACCTACATTCCTTTCTATGAGAAAGAAAGCGAATTCATCAAGAGTACACTCAACGAAGATGACCCGGCTTACGACCCTGAGGAAATCAACATCGCTGATGTCAAGTTCCTGCTCTGGCACCATTACCAGCAGAGCAGTTTCGTACAGGAAGCCGTTCCTTTCCTCTTCGGAACCCTGGAACTGGCTGCCAAACTTGCCTACAACATTCTCGACAGAGAATATGAAACGGCTCCGGAAAACGAGCGTCTTCTGACTTATCTCAGCGAAATGCCTGAGATAGAGGGCAACGCTGAAACGACCGAAGAGGACATCGAGAAGAACAAGGAGTTGGATGAGATTCACCGTCGCGACACCCTGGCGTGGTTCCATTATGGCTGCTATTTCAACGCGGGCAACCAGAAACGCCTGCAGTTTACCCTCCAGCAGATGGCAAACTCGCCTCAGGGACTCACCGAACCGCTCGCTTATTCTGTGCAGATGGAAATGACCATCGTCGGCAGAAACAATCTCCTGGCGCTCACTTCTTACGAATGGCTCCGCAAGATTTGCAGGAACATGCCTACCCACAAGATCTGGGAGGATGAGGAGTTCAGGAAGAAGGCTATAGAGCCACATGAAAAGGCAGATCATGAGAAGGCGATTCACGACTACAATCTGCTCAAGGCGAAGGGATATGAAGACAAGTTCATCTTCCTGGAAGATGTGAAGACGCTGAAGGAATTCCTCAAGGAGATTGAATTCGAGTTGCCAAAGGACATCCGATTCCCTCAGAAATACGAGAAAGGCATCATCTTAAGCGGAAGTCCATACACAGGCATCAACATCAGTTTCGGTCTGGCTCATTGCATCGCATCGCCTGAGAACCCATACTATGTACAGGAGCGTGCAGAGACCGACAGCTTTGGCATTATCAGCGGCAATGGTCTCCCATTCCCTTACGAAATTGTCTGCAAACTGATAGAAAACAACCTGATTCCTGACGCAAACATCTTTACGAGCCAGTATGTAAAGGAAGAAGGCTTGAAGATTACGCAGGCAAACCTCCAGTTCCTTGCCGATTACTACTTGATGGGCAGAAAGGACAAAGACCTGTCGCCTAAGGAGTTGTGGTAAAGACGCGTTCAGCATACTCAATAAAGTTCACTACGCTAACGCCATTTTTTAAGGGGTTAGCGTAGTAGACTTTTACAGATTTATAGAAGAAAGAGCGGAAAATCAGCTGTTAACTGTTAACTCTGTTAACCCCAAGCTGTTCTTCCGCTCTTTATTTATTTCTTATTTCAAATTCTTATCCAGAAACTCCAGCATTTTCTCCTGTGCCTTCAGTCTGCAGGAATGAGGGATTTCCCAAAGCTCCGTATCCAGCAGATTATCAACTCCTTGACTCTTCCAAACCTGATGCATTTCGGCGAAAGCATCCTTTACACCAGATACGGGGAAGAGCTTATCTTTTGTGCCATTGATGAAAAGCATCGGTTTCGGGCAGGCGATGGAGGCGATGTGAGGATAGTCGAGATATTGCCTCAACCCCGGGATGCAATTCGCAAAACCGCCATTCTCCTTTCTTCCGAATCTCCGGGTAAGCTGAGCGTCCGTAGTAATCATCCAACAGATAGAAGCACCCGCCTTGATTCTATCCGATAAGGCAGAGAGCATCCACGAGCGATAGGCTCCCATCGAACACCCCACGCATCCGATACGCTTCGCATCCACCATCGGCAGCGAAGCCAGGAACTCGGTACTGGAAATATCATCGTAAGTCATGAAGGCAGAGAGGTCTCTACCCAGCATCATCATGTTGCCGGCTATCAGGTCGTATTTGTTTCTATCCACGCCCTCCTTCCGGCCTCTTTCTCCCCACATCGGAGCATCTGCCGAAAAGACTACGTAGCCATGTTTCGCCAGATAATCGCCCACGTACTGATTATCATAAAGCAGCCTTGCCCACGCATCCGCATCATCCAAGATCTCCTGACAGAGCGCTTGCTTCGTAGGGGAATCTTTTTCTTCCGGAGTAAAGAAAGGGCGAATCATCTTCTCCTTTCCGATAAAGAGATGAGCACCATGATCATGAAGCGCATTGACTGTTGGGAATGGTCCCTTGCCATCCGGAATCAGGAGATAAGCCGTAATTCGGGAATAGGCGTTGATATTAAAGGCGATTTTCTGCGCCTTATATCCGTCTCTCTGTTCCTCACCGAGCACTTCCATATCCCAAGCCGCAGCCGCTTTCGGAGGCGTCATCATGCATTCGAGAACCTTCGCCCTTGCCGCCTTCTTCCACTTCTTGAAGTTCTTAATCGGACTGTTTCCCCAAGCCATCGGATAGGTCAGTTCCTTCTTCAGCGTTTCTACATAGGTAGGAATCTCTCCCTGCCATTCATACTTCTCCCGCTTCTGAAACTTCGGCTTCGGAGAGGTTTTTGCAAACGGCACGGAGGTCTGTGCAAGCGCCACCGATGCCTGCAACAAAGCGATGATACTATATGTGATAATCCTTTTCATTCTCTTGTCTTGTTTTGTTAGAAATCTATCTTCCTGTTTATAAGATTAGTTATTGTTTGCAAAATTAAGAAATTATCCGCAAAAAGAGCCCAATAATCTCGATATTTTTGCGTACCTTTGCCTAAAACATTTATAAATAACGGATAAAACATTCATAAACAACAGATAAAACATCATCAAATAGAAAATAAAGACATGAAAATAGCAGTTTTTTTGTTCAGCAAATAAGAATATCGACCCCGACTTCTTCACATTGACTGAAGAGATGGGAAAGTGGATGGCAGAGAACGGCCACGACCTGGTTTTCGGCGGCTGCAACTCCGGTCTGATGGATTGCATCGGCAAGGCAGTGAAGGCGAATGGCGGCAGAATCATCGGTGTGGTTCCTACGCTTGTAGAGCGAGGAGGCAGAACCTTCCCTGACCTCGACATCGAGATTCCGTGTGATAATCTCAGCGACCGCAAGGACCTGATGCTTGCCCAAAGCGACATCTTCGTAGCCCTTCCTGGCGGCGTCGGCACCCTGGATGAAATCTTCACCATCGCCGCCGCCCACACCATCGGATACCATCACAAAATGGTGATTCTCTACAACATGAAAGGCTTCTGGAACTCCACCATCGCCCTATTGGATGACATGGCAGAGAAAAGCATGATTCGTGGCGATTGGCGAGATGTGATAGAAGTAGCGGATAACCTGGAAGAGTTAAAGGCGATAGTTGAAAATTCCCATTAATATGATTTTTCGGCAAACTTGCACATTTCTCATATCAAAAAGTGGCAAACTTGCACATTTTTGATATAAAGGAAGGAATAGAAACCTATAAACGAAATACTCAGAAACAAAAGAAAGAGCGGAAAAACAACTGTTAACTGTTAACTCTGTTAACCCCAGTTGTTCTTCCGCCCTTAAACTTTATTCTGCCAGCAGCTTCTCTGCCATAGCCTTACCCAGAGCCTCGCACTGCGCCTTTACCTCTGGAATAATCGCCTGCTTCATATCTACAGGCTCGCCCACTGGCTCGTAGTGGAGCTTGGTTTCGTTCCACTCCTGAATCTTTGCTACTGCCTTGCTTGCCCAGCAATGAGAACCGTACCAGCCAAGAAGGTGGTTCTTGACGTCCTTGTTGGCAAGCTCGGAGAGGAGAACCTCCATTTCGTGATAAAGACCGGCATTGTAGGTTGGAGCACCTACGATAAGGCCCCTGTAGCGGAAGATGTCGCGCAGGATGTAGCTGTGGTGAGTCTTCGAGATGTTGTACATTACGATGTTCTTCACGCCAGCCTTACTTGCCGCACGGGCGATGATTTCAGCCATGCGCTCAGTATTGCCGTACATGGTGCCGTAGCAGATAACGAGGCCCGGCTCCGTCTCGTACTTCGACATCTTATCATACATGCCGATTACCTTCTCAATATGCTCGTGCCAAACCGGACCATGGGTTGAGCAGATGTAATCCAGCTCCACGCCAGCCAACTTCTTCAAGGCATTCTGAACAGGGATTCCATACTTACCCACAATGTTTGAGTAGTAGCGAACCATCTCCAGCCAGAAAGTCTCGCAGTTGATTTCCGTATCGATGATTCCGCCGTTCAGCGCACCGAAGCAACCGAACGCATCACCTGAGAAGAGCACCTTGTTCTTCGCATCGAGGGTTACCATGGTCTCTGGCCAGTGAACCATAGGGATGAGAACGAAGCTCAGCTCGTGGTTGCCCAGAGAGAGGGTTTCGCCATTCTTCACCTCTACCACGTCATCTGTTACGCCGTAGAAGCCTTCCAGCATTCCCAGCGTCTTCTTGTTGCCCACAATCTTGATGTTAGGGTAATATTTCTTGATGAGGGCGATAGACCCGCTGTGGTCAGGTTCCATGTGGTTGATGATAAGATAATCGATTTCTCGGTCGCCAATCACCTCGTGAATGTTCTCGAGGAACTGGGTGAAGAAATCAACCTCTACAGTATCTACCAGCGCTACCTTCTCATCGTCAATGATATAAGAGTTGTAGCTCACTCCGTTAGGCAAAGGCCAGAGGCCCTCAAAACGATGCTTATTGCGGTCGTTTACGCCTACGTAATAAATTTTGTTTGTAATTTCTGTCATATCTTTTATATTTTTATAATTCCTTCTTCTTTTCTTCTCCGAATTCCTTGGAAACATAATTGTAGATGTCCTTGCAGCATTCGGTGGAGAATTCTTGAGCCGAAACAAGGAGACTGTCCCATTGCGCCTCAGATAAGCCGCGGTCGATGTCCTCGCGGGTGATTCCATCCTTGATCAGTCCGAAAACGAAACCGGCATTGAAATTATCGCCGGCTCCGATAGTGCTCACCGGTTTCATCTTCTCCGAAGGATAACTCTTGGCAAAGCCGTTCTCGGCACGAACCTCTACAGGCTCAGCGCCCTGGGTGCAGATAAACTTCTTGCAGTAAAAACTGATTTCGGCATTATAAACCTTATCCGCCTCCGGTTTCTTGTAGAGGATTCCAAAGTCCTCGTGGCTTCCGCGTACGAAATCAGCCATCTCCAGGTTCTCTATTAGATTAGGCGTAATCTTCATGATTTCGTTCTGATGAGAAGCACGGAAGTTGATGTCGTAATAAAGAATGGCACCGTGCTCCTTCGCATACTCCAGGAAGCCGGCAACCTGAGGACGGACCACAGGATTCAGAGCGAAGAACGAACCGAAGAGCACGATGTCGCCAGGATTGATTTCCGGTGTGGCAAACTCCAGCTGGTCGTGAGGATGATCCTTGTAGAAGATGTAGTCAGCATTGTTGTTCTCGTCGAGGAAAGCCAGCGAGAGCGGCGACTTGGATTCCGGGAAGATGCTCACATTGTCAGCATTCACCCCATTATCTCTCAAAAACTGAATCACATACTCTCCTATGCGGTCGTTGCCCGCCTCGCTGATAAACGAAGCATTTACGCCCGCACGGCCCAACGAGATGACTGCATTGAATGATGAGCCACCCGGTACTGCCTCTATCGGCTTGCCGCCCTTGAAGATGATGTCAAGCACGGTTTCTCCTATTCCTATTACTTTGCGCATTGTTTTTGTTGTCTATATTTTATTTTTGGTGGCAAAGATAAGTCTTTTTGGCGATAATGCAAAATAAATGACTTTTTTTTGGGATAAATTACATTTTCAGTGTAACTTTGCACCTTGAAATGAAATACAATACTTATACACTCGATAATGGCCTCCGCATCATCCACCTGCCTTCAGACAGCAAGGTGGTGTATTGCGGTTACCAGATTAACGCCGGCACCCGAAACGAGGAGCCGGGCGAAGAAGGACTTGCCCACTTCTGCGAGCACGCTACTTTCAAGGGCACAGAGCGCCGCAAGGCGTGGCACATTCTCAACTGTCTGGAGAGCGTGGGAGGCGACCTGAATGCCTACACCAACAAGGAGGGCACGGTTTATTACTCCGCCATCCTCAAGGAGCACATCGCAAGAGCCGTAGATCTGCTCACCGACATCGTTTTCCATTCGGTTTATCCGCAAGCGGAAATCGACAAGGAGGTAGAGGTAATCTGCGATGAGATAGAGAGTTACAACGATTCTCCTGCCGAACTGATTTATGATGAATTCGAAAATATCATCTTCAAGGGTTCGCCGCTGGGCCACAATATTCTGGGCACAGCTGAGCAGGTTCGCTCGTTCAAGACAGAAGATGCGCTGCGCTTTACAAGAAAGCTTTACCGGCCGGATAATGCGATATTCTTCGCTTACGGAGACATTGATTTCAAGAAGCTGGTGAAGCTTATCAGGAAGGCGCTCGCAGATGATGATTCGGGCAAGGTTGCTGAAAATGCAGCGAATTCAGTGGGCAAGCTTGCTGAGGAAAAGCTCCCACAGATTTCACAGATTACACAGATTTCAGGGGATGAGAATTCTATTACTACAGAAAAATCTGTGTCATCTGTGAAATCTGTGGGACCTGAAAATTATCCATCTGTGGGAAAAGAGATTGCCGGGCAGACAATTGTGATGCAGAAGAATACGCATCAGGCTCATGTGATGATTGGAACCCGCGCCTACGATGTGAACGACAGCCGCAGAATGCCGCTCTATCTGCTCAACAATATGCTGGGCGGACCGGGAATGAACGCCAAGCTGAATCTCGCCCTGCGCGAGCACAACGGACTGGTTTACACCGTAGAGAGCACGATGGTGGCTTATGGCGATACGGGCATTTGGAGCATTTATTTCGGCTGCGATGAGCACGACGTGAAGCGCTGCCTCAGACTGGTTCGCAAGGAACTGGATAAGTTCATGCAGAAACCGCTGAGCGAGGCGCAGCTCAAGGCCGCCAAGAAGCAGATTAAGGGACAGGTAGGCGTGGCTTGCGACAACCGCGAGAACTTTGCCCTCGACTTCGGCAAGAGCTTCCTTCACTATGGCTGGGAGAAGAATGTAGACCGACTCTACGAGCAGGTGGATGAGATTACTGCCGAACAGATACAGGCCGTGGCTCAAGAATTGTTTGATAAAGACAGGCTCACCACGCTGATTTTCAGATAATGTTGATTTTCAGACAAATAGCTCAAGTAATAAGAAAATAAAGAAGGCAACAACTTGGGGCGTCATGCGACTTCCCTCGTTGTTGCCTTCGTAATTTAATGAATTAAAAACTGCTTTTTTCTTAAAAACAACTAACAATTAACCTAAAAACTTAAACCTAAAAACCTAAAATGAAAATCTATAAAACCTAAAACGAATTCTTAACAATCTATATATGAAATCCCCAATCAGAATTTATCACGAAAACTCTCAGGGGATAGTATGAATTTCAAATGAAAAGGAGTTTTTACTCTCCTCTCTGATTTCGGAAGCCCTTTTGGCTCCCTACTGTTTTTTACTCAGCTGTGCATTGCTGCCAGCCATTTTTAATCTCGGCTCTTTTGGAGCCCTTCGCATGGCTAATCTCCGATTAAGCCAACTTGTTGCTAATAGCACCAACTTCAGCTACACATGCAACAACTACTGCGAAAATCATTCCTAATACTAACATAATCTTTTCCTTTCTTAAATTTGTTATCTTAAATATACAATCTTGTAGTTTTACCTAACAAAATCTTAACTCTCTTTATTTCTTACCTCCCGGAGGAGGATTTCTATGCTCTCTTAGCTTCGTAGCTTATTTACCGCAGTTCATTCCGAGGTTCATACCTGCGCAAGCAACTACTGCGAATGCTACTACTGCTACTGTCATTATCCCGAACATTACCATAATCTTTTTCCTTTCTTTTAACCTCTTAATCAATCTCTTCGAGATTTTCCAGAAGTCTTCAACCGAATCTCAGAACCAGGTTCCGAACCGGTCTCAAACTTGTCTCGAATCGATTTCGTAAGTTATCCTTACTGAATCAATCTTTTATCCTTTTTTCTTTTTCTGGTGCAAAGGTACAACTTTTTGTGTGCGCACACAAACATTTTAGGAGAAAAGTTTCAAAAAGCCCTTTTTTCTTGATTAAGGTCAAGAACATTTACATTCTCATTACAAATCAGGCACGGATTACTCGGATTACACGGATTTAAGTCTCTCACATCAATTAAAACACATTCATAATCTCATAGAACATCCGTGTAATCCGCATAATCCGTGCCTAATCTATTCTACGCAGCCACTCCTGGCGTTCCGTAGTGCCCGTACTTGGCGATGAAACGGGCGGTCTTGGTGAAGGTGCCGTCCTCGTTCTTCATGATGAAGCCACGCTTCTTCCAGTTGCACAGCAGGATGGCAAGCTTCGTCTTGGTGCCATGAACCTGACAGATGTTCTGAATCTCAGTCTTGTCAAAGGTGTCATGAACGTAGAGAAGAAGATTGCTCACACCGGGAGTATGGCACACAGAGCAGCTGTCTGCATCTATCGCCTCCTGCATCTGATTGCCGAAGAAACGCATCTTGCACCACAGATCATACTTCACGCTCCATACGATGAAATCCTCTATCGCCTTCTCCCACTTCTCGCCATTCGCCAGATAAAGCACCATCGCGCGGCGGAAACCATTCGCCAGACCACGCTTGGCAAACTCGGCGTAAGGCTTGTTGTAAGCCAGCTGAGCCATCTCCATAATCTCATTCTCCAGGCGCTCGATAAGCTGGCGAGCCTTACGGCACTCCTTGAAACCGCTGGCTGCGTTCAGCTGCTGGATGTAAGGAGAAAGCTGCGACTTGAACTGCGCATCATAACTGCCCACCTCCGGACGCGGAGCGAAATCGGGACGGATGATGGTGGCGAGCGACAGGCGGCTCACGGCTCCATCAGCCACCTCACGAACCGAGAAGAACTTCTGCGTAACGGCAATGGTGCTCGAAGCATTCCAGTTGAAGCGGGTCTTTACGCGGGCTGTAACGCTCTTGGTTCCTACTCGCTCCTGGCCGTCCTCTGAATTGTCCCAGCAGAGGCGAATCAGCTGGCTAGGGTCGTTAAACTTCCTGAGCATGTCTACCTCGTCCATCTTGCAGTAGAGATAAGCATCGCCAGCCTTCTGCACATCGTCGAGACGCTGGATGTAGGCAGCGCGGGTAAGGTCGGGCGAAACGATGCGGATGCAGATGTCTTCCGGGCGCACAGGCTTCTTCTTGTTGTCGCCCATGGTGTTCACCTCGTCCTTCCAGTCCTGCTCCTTCTGGCGGTTCACCTTATCCATCTGAACCAGGTCTTCGATGATGCAGTCGATGGGTCCGTTGACGAGCGATTTGCCTGACGACATGGCTGCAATGAGCAGATTCATCATCGCCGCCTCGTGCACCTGATTATCCGTGTAGCGGAAGGTTACGCCCTTAAGATGAGCGGCAAGCGCAGGGAAGACCGCCATTGCCACAGCCGCCTTGAAATCGGCAGGCACCTTGCTGGTGAGCAGCTTGATGAGCTTAGGCAGCTTGGCTGGCAACTGAGGAGGAACATCGGCATAGATTCCCGCCTTCTCGGTGGCCTGCTTGGCAAGATGATTCTTGCGAGCAGTCTCTACAGCCTGCTTTACCAAATCTGGAATCGCGGTAGATTGCGCCACCTTGCAGGCATTCTCTACGGTGGCGAACGCCTTCGCCTCGTCTTCGCCAAAGGTTTCTATTACCTGCTTGATCCAAGCCGCCTCACTATTACAGATGTATCTCAGCAGGCAGGCTTCACGATAGATGAAGTTGTTGCGGTTGCCGTGGACAGGAGCGCCGCCCATCAGCTCTACCAGCGCCTTCACAATCTCCCCGTAAGGAACGCCGTCGTAAGTCTGCTCATACTGCACGGCATTGGCAGCCCGTCTCGCCTTCTCCTCCTCGCTCTCGATGGGTTCGAAATCTACGGTTGGAGCAGACGATGCATTCTGAAATGCCTGGCTCTGAGAAGATGCATTTGCTGAACTCTGAGAGGCTCCTGAGCGGGCTGAATCTACATCCAGCGGACGTCCGTCAATATCCAGTCCTCTCTTGCGGTAAGCCTCACGATATTCAGCCACAGCTTCCTTATCCAGGCGCTTGTACCAGTCGTCGGCAGTATAGATCTGACTTGCCGCATCGGTGATGAAGATGATGCGCTCCGGGGTTACGCAGCTAGGGTCTTCGGTGGCGTGGATGAGTTTGCAGAAGGCGCTCTGAGCCTCAGCGATGGTCATTCCTACCGGGATGCGGATGTCGATGTGGGCCTTGTTGCGGGCTGAGCGCTCGATGTGGAGCACCTTTCCCTTCCAGAGTTCAATGTCTTCGGCTGAGAAGATTTTCTCTCTGAAGAGCTTCTCTGTAGGCTCATCAAAAATTCCGTTCAGCAGAAGGGCGTTCTTCACCGCTGGCTCAACCTCCTCAGGATTATCAATGTCTACGGTTGTCTGGAAGGTGAAAGCCTCTGGGTCGATGAATTTCTGGGCGCGATGGTCTTCGAGGAAGTGGAAGTAGTGAGGTGAGCGGAAAGGCAGCTGCTTCTTGAGGTCAGAAACCTTCCGGTCTAGCTGCTGGTAGGTTTCGCCTGCCTTCATCTCCTCCTGCTTCTTGATGATGGCGAAGGCGAGCGCATCCTCGTTCTCAAACTGCGCAGCATTTACTGCATCAGCCACCTGCTGCATCATCTGGTTCTGCTGGGCGGTGAGGGCACGGATCTGACCAACGAGCTGTGCGAGCCAAGTCTGCTTGGTAAGCTCGGTGTAGTAATCGAGGAGATGGGATGAAATCTGTCCCATGTTCGCTCTGCGGTTAGGGTTCATTGCGATGATGCGGCTGCTGAGCTGCTTGCATTCATCAAAGGTTAATGATTTTTGTGTCATAAATCTATATTTTTTTTAGAAGTAAAAGACAGGCTCTTTTTGCAGAAACCTGCCGCCTTCCATTCTGAAAAGCGGTGCAAAGATAAACAAAAAAAAAGCCGTTTACAAGTTTTTTCTGAGATAAAAAAGCAGGGGTATAAAGAGAGGTATAAAAAGGTATAAAAGTATAAACAAAGGGTATAAGAGGGGTATATTAATACCCCGCTAGCTACCATCACTCGCCATCATCTCGTCATCTTTCATGGTGTCCGAGACTGGCACTTTCTCATCCACCAATTTCGGCAAGATTTCCCTCAAGTTCACATTCTCCGAACTGGCTGTTGTTCCCATAATCATCTTGAAAGCATTCACAATATCACAATAACGATTGAATCTTTCCTTGCTTACCGAGCCCAACTCACCTGAATCAAGTTTCCACCATTCCAGAGCCGCATATTCGAAAGGTGCAGATTTCGCCTGCGTAAGATCCTTCCATTTGCAGAGCGGAGCACGCTCCGTATTCTCCGGAGGTAGTTTTTCATACAGGTGGGCCAGATGTTTGCAGAAGGCTGTAGGAGCTCCCATATCGAATAGCCCCACCCGTTTAAGAGTCGGAACACAGGGAACCAGTCGGATTGCTTTTTCACCAGCAATTCAGGACAGCCTTTTTTCTTATAAACCGCTATCTTCGGAATTACCAAATCAACCAGTTCCATGAATTTTTCTTTCTTCACTTCGTTCGAAGGCTTGGCACCCACCGCCTTCATCGCCTTCAGTGACTCCTCATCGCCGTGCTTGCCCCATTGCTTCACATCGTTCACCCTGCCGTTCATAATCATCAGCACGATGCCCGAGAGCAGCTGGATCATCTTCTTTCTTGGCACACGCTTATAGAACACCTGACGGAGGAAATCTACAGGGTCGGCCTTGAATGTTGGGTAGAGATTGTGGGGGAAGGCGTGCAGCTGCTGTTCTATGGCGTCCAGCTGGTCTTTATAATCGTAGGTGCCCGTCTGCTTCTTCTTGATGGCATTCGGGGCTTCTACGAAGAAAGAATAGGCCGCACGCTCGCGGTAAGCCGAACTGGTGATGAATCCCATCTCGGTAAGCAGAACGGCCCGGAGGCGCTGCAGTTCCTCATCGTCTATCTGCTCCAGTTTATGAAGGATGCGGTTTCTGGCCTGCGTCATTTCTCGGGAATAATCGCTGCGCTGGATTTCGAGGAAACTGCTGAGCCGCTCTCTTGCCTCAGAAAGGCAATCAGAAAGTTCCTCGCACAGCATCGTCTCTGTTTCTGCATCAAGAGAACGGTTCTCTGACTCAGAAGAGGAGTTATCGGATGCAGAAGAGCTCTTATCCGAAGCGCCTTCAGAGCGCGTATTCTGGAGACGGATGATGCTGTTGATGACGCCTTCGAGCATCATGGTGCAGTCGCTGAAGCGGGTGAGCTGTTCGATGGGCAGCACAGGACCGGAGTATTGCCAGTCATCATAAATCTTATCATCATATATTTCGCGGCGCGCCTGCTCCATCTCCTCATCAGAAACATCAGAGAGCGCCCTCACCATGAGCTGCAATCCTGCCTTATCGCCCTCGTTCTTGCTGTTGCAGCCTATGCAGCGGGTGCGCAGGTTCCGCTCCTTACGGGCGATGATGAGGGCGCGTACGTCCTCGCCTTCCAGGGCTGAAACATAGCCTATGAGCTGCTGTTTGTCATAAGCTTTCACCGCCAGCATATCGAAGGTGTTGGCGTCATCGGGCACGAGGCAGATGGTTCTCCCCTCTGCTTCTTTAGCATACTCTACCTCATGGCCTTTCACGTCATTATGGGTGAGTCCTACGATATGGAATGTGAGATTCTTCATTTTATGTTGTTATTATTGTTTTTACGTTTGTTTGCAGTCAGGTTACAAAAGTAAGGTTTTTCGGTGAAACCACCAAGCATTCTTGTTTAAATTTCCTAAAAGAGGAGCGGAGAAAGCGAGGGGGTTAACAGGGTTAACAGTTAACAGCCGTTTTTTGCATAGCCCCCTCGCGTACCTTATTATATAATAATATATATATACTTATTTTTATATAAGTGTGTGGATAGAAGTAGGCATTTTGGGGGTGTTAACTGTTAACCTGTTAACCCCCATCTTAATTTTCTCTTTCCAGAGCGCATCTTTTTCTTGGAAAGCGTCTTATATTAAGACAGATAAGAGGCTTAAATGATGACCAGCGGGAGGCTTCAATGATGCCTCACGAGGGGGCAATTAATGCGTCGCGACGGAAGAATTGGTGCGTCGCGACGCAAAAATAATGCATCGCGATGGAAAAAACAGCCATTTTACAGCCATTTTTCATCATATCGCGATGCATTCTTAATTTTCTCAACCGAAAAACTATGAGTTGAGAACCGGAAAGCTATGAATTGAGAACTACAAAACTATGAGTTAGTAATTTTAACTTTTTTAGCCCATTTTCTATCTTTTTTGCGCCTAAAAGGCTCAAAACAGAGACTTTTAAATCTTCTTCTTATAGCAGCGATGACGGCGATGCTGTTCGCTCTCCAGATACTGCCACTGGCTCTGAACACCGGTATTGGTCTCCATCTGCGTCATTGCCTCAGCCCATTTAAAGCCATAACGGTGATACTGCTCTATCAGATCGGCAAAAATAAGCGCGTTGGCTCCCTTCTTGCGATATTCCGGAAGAACACCAATCAAAAGCAAATCTACCGTATCCGTCTTGTGCCACTTCAGAACCTTCAGCACCTTCAGCCAACCCGTAGGGAAAAGCTTGCCATCGCCTATCTCGCGCAGCGCATCGGTAAACGAAGGGAAGGAAACACCAAAGGCTACCAGCTTGTTGCCAGCGTTGCCATCCACTACACCCGTTACCAGGTTCAAGTCAGCCTTCTTGATATAAGTATTTACATATTCATCTATCTGCTTCTCCGTAAGCTGCTGGAAATCATAGAGATTCTTATAAGTTTCGTTCACTATTTCGAACACTTTCCTGCCCATTCCTCCCGAGGTCAGTTCCCGGCGGGTAAACTTATGAACCTGCAGATTATATCGGCTCTCTATCATCTGGGCAGTCTTGGCAAACTTAGCCGGCGTCACTTCCGGAATCCTGATGCGGTACTCCAGCCAGTCGTTATCCTTCTCATAGAGCGAATAACTCTCCAGATGCGTCTTATAATAAGGATAATTGTAATTGATATACATCGTAGACTTCCGGTCGAAGCCCTCGATGAGCAAGCCCTCACGGTCCATATCCGTAAATCCGAGCGGACCTACGCATTCGTTCATTCCCCTGCTCTTGCCCCAGTTTTCTACCACGCGCAACAAGGCACAGGAAACCGCTACATTATCCACGAAATCGAACCAGCCGAAGCGAACCTGCTTCTTGTTCCACTCTTCGTTGGCACGATGGTTGATAATGGCAGCAATTCTACCTACGATACGAGCCTCGCTGTCAACCGCCAGGAAGTATTGAGCTTCACAGAATTCAAAGGCAGGATTCTTCTTTGGGTCCAGCGTATTCATCTCGTCAAAACGCAAAAAAGGAATGGCAAACTTATGGTCTCTGTAGAGATCATAATGAAACTGAATGAAGGTTTTCAGCCCTTTTTTAGTCGTTATCGGTATGATTCTTATCTCATCATTCATTAGTATATTGTTTTATGTATATATATTCAATTACGGTGCAAAAATACAATAAATTTATGAATAATACAACTCTTTTCTTATAAATTTATAAAAGTTGGTTCATAATTGTCCAACTTTGTGGATATTTATGTACCTTTGCAGGTTGAAATGCCCCAAAAGAGCATCATAAAGTTATGAAGAAAGAGAAAAGAGACAACTATACGTTCCTCACACATGCCCCTGTGCATCATGTGATTTTCACGATGGCCATACCAACGATTATCAGTATGCTGTCGACGAGCATGTACAACCTCGCCGACACCTATTTCGTGGGCAGCATCAACACGCAGAGTGTGGCAGCGGTAGGCGTTTCCTTTGCAGCAATGGCTGTGATTCAGGCGATAGGTTTCTTCTTCGGTCACGGAGCGGGCAATTATGTTTCGCGACAGTTGGGCGCCAAGCATACGGAAGAGGCACAGAAGATGGCAACCACGGGCTTTGTGCTGAGTTTTCTTACCGGTCTTCTCATCGCCATCCTGGGTCATGTGTTCCTCACACCGATCTGTCTTCTGATGGGTTCTACGCCCACCATTCTTCCTTATACAGAGCGTTATCTGGGCATTATCCTGCTGGGTGCTCCCTTTATGACCACATCGCTTACGCTGAATAATCTGATGCGCTTTCAGGGCAATACGATGTATGCGATGAAGGGCATCATGTCGGGTGTGCTGCTCAATCTGATTCTGGCTCCTCTGCTCATCCTCTACTTCCAGCTGGGCATTACCGGAGCCGCCGTAGCCACCCTCATCAGCCAGTGTTTCGGCTGCGCCATGCTCTTTTGGATGACGCATAAAGGCGAGAACATCCGCATCCATCTCAGCAATTTCACCCCTACCCGCGCCTTTGCCAAGGAGATTATCTTCGGCGGAACCCCTTCGCTGTCAAGACAGGGACTGGGAAGTATCGCTACGCTGATGCTAAATGTGGCAGCAGGTGCGTTTGGCGATGCAGCCATTGCGGGCATGAGCATCGTTACCCGCATCTCCTTCTTTACCTATGCGATGGTCATCGGTCTGGGGCAGGGATTCCAGCCGCTCTGCGGATTCTGCTACGGCGCCAAACTCTATGGGCGTGTAAAGGAAGCCTTCTTTTTCTGCATTAAATGCGGCACGGTTTTCCTCAGCGTCTGTGCCCTTCTCGGCTTCATCTTCTCAACTTCCATCATCAGCATCTTCCGCGATGATGCAGCGGTTGTAGCCGTAGGTTCGGTGGCTTTGCGATGGCAGGTGCTCAGTTTTCCGCTCGTAGCCAGCATCGTGCTCACCAACATGCTGATGCAGACCATCCGTAAACCGGTGAGAGCCAACATCGTAGCGGCAGCACGCAGCGGACTTTTCTTCATTCCGCTCATCTTCATCCTCCCCTATTTCTTCGGACTGCTGGGCGTGGAGATGTGTCAGATGTGGGCAGATTGCTGTTCGTTTGCCGTTGCGGTTCCGATAGCCTGGAGCGCTTTCAGGGATATGAGAAGAGAGCAGATGGAACTTGGGAAAAGCCACTAGAAGATAAGAAGATACTAGAAGATAAGAGAAAATACTTGAGATAAGAGAAATGGAGAAGACTTATTACATAGGATTGGACGTTGGATCTACGACAGCCAAAATAGCCGTTATCGACAGCGATAACCGAGTAATTTACTCAAAATACGAACGCCACAACGCTCGTGTAAACGAACTTGTGTCGCAATATTTCGATGAAATTTTAGCCCTCACGGGCGATGCAGAGGCAAGAATCTGCGTAACGGGAAGCGTAGGAATGGCTACTGCCGAACAGCTCCAGGCGGAGTTTGTACAGGAGGTGGTGGCTGCATCAGTCTATGCCCGTACTGCCCATCCTGAGGCGAAGGCGCTCATCGATATTGGTGGCGAGGACGCGAAGGTTATCTTCTTCAAGAAAAACGGAAATATGGAACTGCGCATGAACGGCAACTGTGCCGGCGGAACGGGCGCTTTCATCGACCAGATGAGTGTGCTGATGGGCGTAGAAAACCAGAAGATGAGCGAGTTGGCGATGAAGGCAGAGCACGTTTATCCGATGGCTGCCCGCTGCGGCGTGTTCGCCAAGACCGACATCCAGAACCTGATGGCACGCAATCTGCCCGAAGCAGATATTGCAGCCAGCATCTTCCATTCCATCGCCGTACAGACGGTGGTAACGCTTTCTCACGGCATCAGCTTCGAGGCTCCTATCCTGCTCTGCGGCGGTCCGCTGACCTTTCTTCCGGCTCTCCGCAAGGCTTTCTGCGATTATCTCCATCTCTCACCAAACGATTTCATCGTATCAGGAAACAGCAATCTCATCCCGGCTCTGGGCTGTGCTTACCGGGCTAAATCGGCAGATTCTGCAGCCTCAGTATCTGTTCTCAGAAGCCGGATGAAAAAAGAAATACAAACGGAATGGACCAGCAGTCTGCTGCCTCTGTTCAAAAACGAGAAAGAGCACCAGGAATGGCTCAAATCAAAGGCGAAATTCGCTACCGAAACCCAACCGCTGAATAAAGGAAAACAGCAGGTTGTGATTGGTATTGACTCGGGCTCTACTACGACGAAGATTGTTGCGGTAAGGGTGAATGCGGAGACGCCTACGGGAGATATTGTCTTTACAAATTACCGCCTGAATCTGGGAAATCCGATCAAGGCTGTAGCGGATGGACTGAACGCCCTGAAGCAGGAAGCTGCATTGCGAGGCGCTGAACTGGAAATCGTAGGCTCCTGCTCTACAGGCTACGGCGAAGAACTTATCAAGGCGGCTTTCGGGCTCGACAGCGGCATTATCGAAACAATGGCGCACGAAAGAGCGGCTGCATCGCTCATGCCCGACGTGAGTTTTATCCTGGACATCGGCGGACAGGACATGAAGGCTATCTTCGTGGAGAAAGGGGCTGTGGTGCGCATGGAACTCAACGAGGCGTGCAGTTCGGGCTGCGGAACATTCATCCAGACCTTTGCCAACAATATGGGTTATTCTGTAGGCGATTTTGCCCAACTCGCCTGCCAGTCGAAGGCTCCCTGCGACCTGGGAACCCGCTGCACCGTCTTCATGAACTCGAAGGTGAAGCAGGTGCTCAGAGAGGGCGCATCTGTAGCTGATATTTCTGCCGGAATCTCTTATTCGGTCATCAAGAACTGTCTTTATAAGGTATTGAAACTCCATGGTAATGAGAACCTTGGAGGCAAAATCGTTGTGCAGGGTGGTACGATGAGAAACGATGCGGTGGTAAGAGCATTTGAGTTGCTCACCCATACCGAAGTGGCACGAAGCAACATGCCGGAACTGATGGGCGCCTACGGTTGTGCCCTTCATGCGGCGGCAGATTACAAGCATCGCACATCTGCAGAAGACGAGCACCCTGCCTCATCAAGATCCATCGATGATCTCCAGAATCTGGCTCATTATGAAACCAAACAACTGCAATGCAAAGGCTGCGAAAACCATTGTTATGTTTCCCGCTACACCTTTGCCGGCGGCAACCGATTCTACTCCGGAAACAAGTGTGAGCGTGTGTTTAACAACAAGGGAGCAAACGGGATAAAAGGCAAAAACATCTACGAATACAAATATAGTTTACTATTTGATAGAGAAGAAGTTAACCCACTTGAAGTTGCAAAACACAACGTCAAAGTAGGCATTCCTCGCATCCTCAACATGTACGAGGAATATCCGTTCTGGAATGCGCTGCTCCGGGCAGCAGGATTGGGCGTGATTCTCTCTTCCGATTCCACTTTCAGCCAGTATGAAGGAGCCTTGAATACGGTGATGAGCGACAATATCTGCTTTCCGGCTAAACTGGCTCACAGTCATCTGAAGGAACTCAACGAGAACCCGAAAGTAGACCGCATCCTCATGCCATACGTGGTTTATGAACATAATGACGACCCGAAGAATACGCTGAACAGTTTCAACTGTCCGGTCGTTTCGGGCTACAGCGATGTCATCAAGTCGGTCATCAATCTGAAGAAACCGATCGATACGCCCGTCATCAACTTTGCCCAGCCTAAGGCGCTGGAAAAGCAGATTACCGATTATCTCAAGCAACTGGGAGTAAGCAAGAAGACTGCCCATAAAGCGCTGAGAGAAGCCCTCTATGCTCAGGCTGTATATGCAGCTGAGGTTAAGAAACAGGGCTGGGAGATTCTGAAACCGAACAAGGGACTTACGATTCTGCTGGCTGGCCGCCCTTATCATACAGACCCGCTGATTCAGCACAAGCTGAGCGAGATGATTGCCAATCTGGGAGTCAACGTCATCAGCGAAGACATCGCCCGGGGTAATCTCTTTGCAGATTTCAAAGACTTCAATTTGGAGGATCTGGCGGCAGAAAGAAATGAGGCAGCATTAGCCAGCCAGGACAACAACGAAGCATACAACTGTCAGCCAGAGACTTATCTCGTGAAGCAATGGGCATATATGAACCGCATTCTGAAGGCAGCGCAATGGGCTGCAGAACAGGGCGATGAGGTTCATTTCGTCCAGATGACCAGCTTCGGCTGCGGTCCTGACAGTTTTATCCAGGACGAGATTCGCGACATCATGAAGCGCCACAACAAGCCTTTCACGCTGTTGAAGATAGATGATGTGAGCAATATCGGCTCACTGAAACTCCGTGTCCGCTCGCTCATAGAAAGCCTGAAGGGAGTAAAGGAAGTGAAGAGTGAAGAACGAAGAGTGAAGAAACAATGTTCGGCGGCCGAAGGGAAAGCAATTCAACACTCAACACTCAACATTTACAACAGACCAAGGTATTCACCAAGCAGGACATTCATCGCAAGATTCTCGCTCCTTTCATGACCGAATACCTCACCCCTATCATTCCGCCTATCCTGAAACTGATAGGCTATGATGTTGAGGTACTTCCGATGAGCAATGAGGTAAGCGCCGAACTCGGCTTGAAGTTTGCCAACAACGAAGTCTGCTATCCGGCAACACTCATCGTCGGCGACATCATCAAAGCCTTGAAATCAGGCAGATACGACCTGAACAATACAGCAGTAGTGATGAGTCAGACGGGCGGCCAGTGTCGCGCAACCAACTACGCCGGTCTCATCAAGCGTGCGATGATTTCCAATGGATTCCAGGACATTCCGCTGCTCACGCTCGGTGTAACAGCCTCAACAGGCGAAGCATCAGGCTCAACAGACGACAAGCAAGACTATAACGAGCAGGACGGCTTCAATGTGCCTTGGCTGAAATACAGTCAGATTATCGTTACCGCCATTTTCTATGGCGATGCAATCAACGAAATGTACAACGCCTGCATCGTAAGAGAGCGTAAACCGGGCATTGCCAGAGAGTTGCGCGATAAATACATGCAGCTGATAGACGGACCTATCGCCCAGAATTCAGCCAAAGGACTCATCCGACTCCTGGAACAGGCAGCCGAAGAATTCAACCAGATGACCCTCGACAGAGAACTGCCGAAGGTAGGAATCGTAGGCGAAATCTTCCTGAAGTTCAATCCTTTCGCCCACCAGTTCCTGGAGCAGAACATCATCTCGCGCGGCATAGAGGTGGTTCCGCCTCTGCTTGCCCCTTTCTTCCTGCAGGAATTTGTGAACGTGGAGATACAGAAACACATGCGGCTGAGTTGCACCAAAGTGCCGATTCATCATCAAGGGCGCTTATCAGGCGCTGATAGGCAGAAGATTGCGCCAGGTAAACAAGGCAGCCGGCAAGTTCCGCTACTTCCGTCCGTTCACCAATATCTATGATGATGCGAAGGACGTACAGGGACTGGTTTCGCTCGCAGCCCAGTTTGGCGAAGGCTGGCTTCTGCCTGCCGACATCGTAGGTTACATCCGTGATGGCGTGAACAACATCATCTCGCTCCAGCCTTTCGGTTGCATCGCTAACCACGTGATTTCCAAGGGCATCGAGAAACGTCTCCACGACCGTTTCCCAATGCTCAACCTCGTATCGCTCGACTTCGATTCCGGTGTTTCAGAGGTAAACGTCACCAACCGACTGCTCCTCTTCCTGGACAGCATCGCAAAATAAGACAAGCCAGACCCATGTACGGCAAAACACCGTATATGGGTCTTTCCGTCTTTCATCCCTCAAAAAAATCAACTTCTAAAAAAATACAAA
>ENA-OQHU01000011-OQHU01000011.1-human-gut-metagenome-genome-assembly--contig:-NODE-11-length-39380-cov-1.970041_pt1 | contig 39380 bp, 47 predicted proteins | sample MGYA00242568_ERZ504729 | MGnify/ENA primary metagenome ERZ504729 (study PRJEB26092, sample SAMD00036223) | human gut metagenome | host: Homo sapiens | study: EMG produced TPA metagenomics assembly of... | reverse complement strand
TAAAAAGGCTACAGGAGGCGAAGGACACGCGAGGTATGATAAAAAAAATATCGGATCGAACGAAACAAATAACTGTAAAAGGCTAGAAAGGTTCCGGAAATCCAAAGTATAATTTTTAAAGTTGAACCGTTAAAATGAGATTGACAATGAAACAGATTATTAAGTTTCTCAAGAAGATGAGTGTGGAAAACGCTTTGTTTTTCTTCTCAATGTTTGGAGTGGCAATGATGGCTTTTGCTTTCATGGGTGGTAACATGCGCTTCCTTGATGAGGGATTGGCCATCTGGCTGATAATAGCTGGAGCAGTGTTAGCTGGTGTGGGAATGATTGGAGTCTTCGCTAAGAACGACTTCTTCATCTACGACATCAACGAGGCTTCATAGATTCTTTCGGGAGAGGTGAATAACCTCTCCTGTGCTTCTTTTTATGTTAGGCAAAGGTGGTGGTATATGTTAAAAATGAAAGATATATCATTTTATAGCAGTCATTTTAAGTTCCATCACTTATCTTTGTAACTTCAAAAATATAGATGATATGAGAATGAATGAGATTTCTTGGCAACGAAAGGTGTATATGAACCATAGTGCCAACGTTGTTCCTGCAGGAAAACCCTATAAGAAGCAAATGCTTCAGGGAAAAGTCTTTCCTGTCACTAAAGCACAGGCTAGGAACTTTGTTCTGATGGGGTGTCTGCTCAATGAACTTAACAACGAGGATGTTCGGGTAGTGGAATTGATACTGAACAAGCATGGAATTGTTGGCAACTACAGCTATGCCAAGAAAAAGGGGATGGTGAGACTCGTCAACTCATGTGATCTCGACAAGGCTCTGAGAATGGAATATAAATTTTAAAATTTGATGATATGGAAGAAAAGTATGAGAGTTTTAAACAGAAAATTCTGAAACTGAACGAACTCGCTTTGAGAGGGGAAGAGGGAGAAGCCATTAATGCTCGAAAGGCAATGGTTAGGCTTTGCTCTACCCTGGGTGTTAATTTGGAGGACATCTTGAATGAGAGCGAACAAAAGAAAGAATATGTCTTCAATGTTGGATGTGACCACTTGCTGAAGGAGCTGTTCTTTATGTGCAGTGAGAAAATCTTGGGCGACGGTGAGATTTGGTATAAGGAGAAGAATAGCCATATATCCTTGGAACTTACTCCTTCACAATATGCCGAGTTGCTTACTTACTTCGATTTTCACAAGAAAAACTTCAAGAAGGAACTGAAAGCCACAAGGAAAAGATTGCTTCTGGCATATTTGTTGAAACATAATATCTATGTTGGTAATGATGACGGAACAGATAAAGAGCTTTCATCGGAGGAACGCCGCAATGCTTGGAAGACTTTGCAGATGGTTGATGGCTTGGAAAATGTGTCTTATTTAAAATCTTTGGAAGACAAGTAAATGGAAAAGAATGATATTTAATACAATGAAATGGTGATTGCCAGAATGAGAAAAATGAGGAAAGAGGCAGAAAAGCGAAATACTACTGTTGATTTCTGTAAAATACAATAGGGACTCTCTATTTTCTGTAGCGAAATAGTCTCTGCTTTTGGAGTGTTTACACTAAAAACAGAGACTATTTTGTTATTAATATGTGTGAGATATGATAACAAACACTGTCTCACCAGAATATCCTATCTTATAGGTTACTTCTTCCACAAGCCAGCGATAATCCGTCAATCCTTCGTTGAAAATTTCTTCATGCTCGTCGCCATACACCACCATATGCAGGAGAGACTTGTCTTCTAGCTCCTTTACGTTCCTTAGGTAGGATGGTGTCCTGTTGTCTTCTTTTCGAATCTCTTCCAATAGTAAGTGCAGGTCACTGTCGGAATTGGATAGTTGGCTGTAAAGCTGCTTGAATATCATGTCTTCGTAGTCGGAGAGCATGATGAATTCTCCTTTTCGAGGAATTATTGGACATTTCGCATTCTATGAAGAATGCTCTGTGGGGATAGCACTCTGGGATATTGTTATAACAATCTATTCCTTTGCATCCCCAAACATTTTTTGGTAATAATATGACTTTCATCTTGATTTCTGGTATTGCTTAATATTCCGACAATGCTTCTCTGCGGGAAACGCTTCTAGCCACGAAACTGAAGGAATTGCCTGTGCTCTTGTACTTGCAAGGTTCGCCTACTTTCGAGACTGTCACGCAAAACACAGAGAGTGGAAGAGGTGCTTCGGGATGCTCTTTTACAAAACTCTCGATTTGTTCCTTGAACCAAAATGCTTTCTTGCCATTGAAAACCACTACAAGGTTGCCGTTGCATTCTATGGCTGCCCTGCCAATTTCTTGGTCAAATATGTCAACTTTTTCCATTGTGCAACTTATTTTAGTTCTCTTACTTCCATGTTTACACCTCTCTCATAGATGACAAAGGTGTAGGTCTTTCCTTTATACTTGAACTCATCTATGGTACGTGATATGTCACGGCCTTTTACTTTCTCTTTGCCGGAAAGTCTGTTCATTTCGGAATCATGCTTCTCTGAGTAATAGCCAAATATACCTAGCATGACCAAGATTGCGGCGACAATGGCGAATAACCAAATGTTGTCTTTGAAAAATTTTCTCATCTGTCTTGTTCTTTAATTGTTATTATACTCTTCTATGGCCTTGAATATCTCCAAAGCCACTTGCGGAACCCAGGCATTGCCGTATGCCTTTATGGATTCCTTTCTCCATTTTCCTTCAGAAATGGCAAGGCCGTCCACATCGAAGGGAAGCCCATCATCTCCTCTGCATATAGTGGGTTGAACTGACGGGAACCCTGTGAACCCCCGGTTTCCTCTGCTACTTTCTTCGGTGATGGCAGCTTGCCGTTCATGGCAAGGGCTGTCAGTCCCATTCCCATCTGGCTCTTGGGATTGAGCTTGGTGGTGTACTTGGTCGCCTCCACAGCTGTAGGCGTAGGGAGGAGGTGCAGGGGCAGAAACTCCGTCCTGCCCTTCTTGTTGCAACGTTTCAAGCCCTGTGTCTGTACGGTGGGCAACAATCCATATCCTGTTTCTTCTATGGGGCGCTCCTGTGGCACAAGCTGGAATAACAAGCGGTTGGACTTCATATCCTTCTCGCTCAATGTCTTCACAGATGGCATCGAGGATGTACCTGTATTCTTCTCTACATACAACACTTTCTTCGAAGAGAAAGTCTGAACGTCCCATTTCAGTGACACTGCTGGGTTGTACCATCGTCGTGATGCCAACAACGTTTTCAGCAACGACCCAAGTGGGCTGTATCTCCCGAATCGCTCGTAGCATTTCAGGCCAGAGGTAGCGGTCATCTTCCGCTCCTCTTTTGCTTCCTGCATAGCTGAAGGGCTGACAGGGAAATCCGCCTGTGAGAACATCGACTTTTCCCTTCCACTTCGTGAAGGTTGTCTTGGTGATGTCTTCATAACTTTCTGAATTTGGAAACCAATAGTCAAGAACTTGCCTTGGAAACTGCTGTATCTCGCAATGGAAGAGATTTTTCCATCCCATCCAGGAGGCTGCAAGCTCCGCTCCGCCTATCCCCGAGAATACGCTTGCGTGGGTCAAGGTGTTCTTGATGGTGGTATCGTTTGTTAATGGGGCTTCTCGCCCCCTTTCACCCCTCGGTGTTTTCAGGTATAGATTATTAAACCTGCTGCCGCACTGGGAGGAAGGGGAACGATGCCTACGAGTTGAAGATTTGGGAAATATTCCCTTTTCTGGGCTTTTTCACACGCACCTTTCCATGAAGCTCCTCATACTTGCGGATAAACATATCGAGGCCAACTCCGATGATTTCCTTGATGGCCACTCCCTCGATGTCGGCGATGGTTCGTACCTTACTCATCACATCTGGATCAACCATGGTGCTGATTACCTCATAGCGTGGTTTCTCCTTTCGCCTGGTAGGTGAAGGAGCCTCGCTAGGGCATTCTTGTGTAGGAACTGCTTCCTGTTCCTCGGTCTTCCCAGTCAACCCTTGTAACAGGGAATCCATTGCGTTTGAATTGATGCTCTTTGACATAACTGCTAATTTTACGTTCTACTTGCTGATGGTTACATTGTTTAATACCATTCTCTCCAAAAACTCCTCGGTCAGGGCGATGTAGTCCTGTGCGCCATTGCTCTTCTTGTCGTAGTCAACGATGTTCGTTGCCTCCAATGGTGCCTGGGCGATGGTGACATTCTTGCGAATCTTTGTCGTGAACACTAAATCGTCCAACTGCTTTCTCAAACCTTCCTCGATGTTCTTGCTGAGCTTCGTTCCTTCCCATCGAGTGATGGCAATACCGAAGATGTTTACCTTTGGATTGAGGAACTTCTTGATTTGGTTGATGAAGTCGAAGATCATCTTCAATCCGTTAAATGGCAAGACTTCTGCTACCAAAGGGATAATCACATAGTCGGATGCCGTGAGGGCATTCAGGGTGAGCAACCCAAGGGAAGGTGGGCAATCGATGAGGATGTAGTCGTACTCGCTCTTGTAGTTCTCCAACAACTCTGAGAGGATTCTCTCTCTCGCCATCTTTCCTGCCAACTCCAAGTCTGCCTGGGCTAGGTTCAAATCGGCTGGTATCATGTCCAAACGGATGTCCTCACGTACCTTATATATATAAAGGGAGGTGGAGGACTGGGATTTCAAGCCATCATAGATGGTGGTTGTGACCTCTTTCTTCAAGAGTGAACTCGTGAGGTTTGCCTGGGCATCCAAATCTACCAAGAGAACCTTGTAACCCTTGGAGGCGAGGATTGAACCCATACTTGCTGTTGTCGTTGTCTTACCAACGCCACCTTTGTGGTTGGCGAAGGAAATAATCTTTGCGTAATGTTTCATAATTGCGTTATATTTTATATAATTATATGACTATATAGTTATTTTCGCCTACAAAGATATGAATATTTGGTAATATAACAAAATAATTATATAATTATTTGCATATTTCGATGTTTTTTGTACCTTTGCATCAGAAAAAGTTCTTAAAATATAAGTAATATGAAGAAAATTTTTGCATCAATGATGATGTTGGCTGCAACTTCCACAGGATTTGCCCAACAGGTAACGGCTCCAGAGCCTGAGTTTATTAACAGCTATTGCGTGCTCACAAGTGATTCCACTTTTGATGCGCTCCCAAAAGAGGACGGAATGATTTCCAAGCATCAGAATAAATTCGGCAAATTTGCCAAGATAGCAGGAGCTATTGGAGACTTGGGGTTTGCAGGAGGTATGATAGGGGCCAGTACATCTGGAAGTGCTTCTGGTATAATTAATGGTGTTCGTGTGATGGGAACAGCAGCTGGAGTAGGACAAGCTGCCGATGCAGTGAATACCCTCGCAGGAGCAGAGGGTATGGACATTGCTTTCGCAGGTGGCAAATCTGCCTACACCGTAAAGAATGCAAGCAATGGCATCCGTTTACTCATCAAGGGAGAGAAGAACGAGTACGATCCAATGGAAATTTACCGCATTGTACGTTTCAAAGCATCAAAGAAGGACAGAAGAATTCAATGGATGGAGTTCAAGCCTGCCTTGATAGGCAGCGCAGAAACCAAGAAGAGAGGATATGTAGCTTTCACAGGTCATAAATATGGAAACCAAAGCTATCTCTTGGAAATTCCAGCATCTGAGGCAGAGCCAGGAGAGTATGGCATCTTCTACATGTCAATCATCACGGCTACAGCCATCCCTGTAGGAACATTTAGTATTAACAAATAAAACGTTACGATTATGGAGGCTTTATTAACTTTGGCATTTGCCGGTTGGCTCGGCAAGAAAACCGTGGAAGCGGTAGTTGGTGGTGGAAATAAAAAGAAAAGAAGACGCTCTAAGACCAACTGGGATAGACTAAGCTATTCCCAGAAGGCTTGGCTTCATGACCATTCACTATAGTTTAATGGCAAATCCTGTAGTTTAAATTGCAAAATCATTATATATAAGGTTCAATGCTCCTGGTTCGAAAGAATCAGGAGTTTTTTGTTTGTAAGCCATTAAAACTCATAAAAGTTTGGAGATTAGAATTATTTGTCGTACTTTTGCAGCGGAATAAATTTAATAAAGTCCCTTTGTGGCATAAATTATGTGTAAGGTATGAGGGTGACTTGGTAGGACGTGTTGCCTACTCACTGTATAAAAGGGAAAAGATTGCTTTTATAGAACAATAGAGTAGGATGTAGGGGAGTAATCCCCTACATCCTACTCTATTTGAAATATTTCGGTGCTATTTTACTTTGCTTGCCCTTTGCTCATAAGTTCGGCATAGGCAAGGGCATCTCTGATAATGCAACTGCTTTCAGTCTCTTTGTCTTCCTTGCAAATGGCCCTGTATTGTTGCTTGAAGACATCTGGACATTCCTCATAGGCATCGATAAGGACATATCTTATCCATTTGTCATAGTCCTTGGGATGAGGAAGCTTAAGTCTTCTCAGAAACATACCTGTGGCACGCTTCAAGGTGTTGACATCGAGCTTGACGGCCTTGCCTGTTTCCATGTCTATCCAGGCAAACAACAGGTGGGCTACCTGCACTGAGCGGTCTATGCTGATTTGAAAACATGATACCTTGAATCTTTTTTCAAATGCCAGACTTACTTCCTTTATTTGCTCCAGCGTGGTGGATGCTGGAACCTCAAAGGAAATTTCCCTGATGACCTTTGTGTTGCGATATGGCAGAAAAGAGGTCTTCTTTTCTATCACTCTAAGAAGTTTCTCGTATCTTGATACGTAAGTCTCTTCTATCCAATATTCTGGTTGCATGGGCAAATCTGCCCTAGCAACGTCAATGTTAAGGATTCCGTTATTTCTCATAAGGTTTGCGTTTTATATCATTTACTTTTTCCATAAGTCCCCATCTCTGTAAGTGAACTTAATCTCATAGATGAAGGCGATGATGATGCCAATGACGGCAACACCGAATGCTATTCCCACTATTTTCATAGGCTCTCTTTGTTTTTTATGAACTTGTAATAGGCGTATGAGCGAAGGCTCTGAAAGTGTATGTAACTTCCCGACCAGTCCACTGCGGCCGGATTTCTGTCCATGATGGTTCTCGTTAGCACCTTTCCTGCTGAACTGTTGGGCAAGAACAGGTTCACTTCCTCGTACTCCTCGCTTTCTACGAGAAAGTGAGAGAGGTTGAAATGGTGGTTGAGGATGATGCAATCGCATTCCTTGGGGAGTGCAATCTTGCCGTCCTCGACAAAGAGAGATAGGCCAGATAGTCCATGAAATTACTAAAAAGGCAGCAACTAGCGACTGAGCCTTTTTTAGAAGGTTGCAATGTGATGCCCTTGCGATGAATTGTCGTTGGTCTTTTCATCTCCGTCAGGCTGATGAACTCCACGCCTCCGTGTACGTTTCTCATTCCTATTCCGTGCCACACTCTGTTCAGGCTGCTACAGTCGATGGAATATACTTCTTCTGGTATCGAGGAAGGATTTATGCCAAATTCTTGCAGTTTTTCTTGATCTTTCACTGTCAAGGACTCAAAGCAGATTTCTTCTGCTGCGTGTTCCAAATGCAGTGCTTTTCCGTTCTTTTGCTTGTTCATGATTGTTAAATATTTATTCGTTTCACTCATTTACTTTTATCATCATGATGTTCCTACATCTTGTTTATTAACTTTTGTAGGTCTTGTGTCGTTCTTCCTAAGGCGAAATAGTCGCTAATGTCCTTTTCTTGTTTGGTTCCGCTGAGAGGTAACTCCAACCTGAAAACGTTGTAATTGCCATTGTACTCTTCCACTCTGCTCTTGGATTCCTTGATGCCTGTAGTATCAGAATCGTAAAGAAATATGATTTTTCTGAATCTCTGGGAAAGCAGCTTTATTTTGTCTGCAGGTATCTTTGCCGTCTCGCTGTTGAATGCTATGGCATTGTAGCCATGGGAAGCAAGGGACAGGACATCCTTTTCTCCACCAGTGATGAACACCATGTCGCCGTTTTCTTGCAACTGTTCCCATCCAAACACATATGGCGTTGGCAGGTCGCCGCCATACAGAAATCTGTTTTCTGCCTTAGGACGATATACTTTGATGCCCTTCATGTCGTTGAAGAAATAGCCGTAGGCTGGGATGGCCTTGGAACCAAATATGTTGAAACTCTTGCCGTCGGCTTTATTGAAAGTCACGCTTCTTAGGCTGTGAACATGATAGCGATGTAGGGTGTTGACATCGATTCCATACTTGTTCCAATACTCTAATTCCCAAGACATAAATTCTTGTATGACAGGCATGAAAGTCTTGATACTTGATGTCTTGTTCTTGCTGATTTCTTGCTTGATGGCAGCTCTGTTGAACTGGGGCTTTGAGGAGTACTTTCCCTTGTTCTCCTCAAAGACTCCCAGGCACAGGTCCTGGTCGATTCTCTCCAATACGGCCTTGAAATCATTGCGGATGCTCATGTTCAGCACCCTTGCAGCGATTGCAAAGGCGTTGCCGCTACATCTGCTGTCGCCAAAGTCCTGGAGATAGTAGTAGGCTTGCTCTCCTGGAGGCTCGTTGAGATACAGATGGCAGGACGGACGGTTGTCGCCACTTCTGAAGGGGCTCTTGAACTTTTTTCTTCAAGCACTCCTTACCCAGATAATAGCTGAAAATATCCAGTCCTCCATCTGTTTTCTTCAAAATTGTTTTGTATTCTTCCATGTAAAACCTAATTTTTGCCGCTTTATTTGCGATTTGAGACGTTTTGTTTGTTTCTGTGAGGAATTTATTGCTTGCCTCAGAAAAAGTCGTCCTGAGCGTTGTTTTTACGCTTTTTAGTGAATCTTGCGGAAGTTGATGTCTGGCATGTGTACCACTTCCATCAGCTCGTTGAGCCTTTCCGCAAGCCTGTCACCATATTTCGGGCGTATGTCTGCCATCGGCAAGTTGGTGGTGATGATGGTCGGGAGCATCTTGTCGTAGCGATACGACAACAGCTGCTCGATGGGCTTGTATCTGTTCCCGTACTCGCAGAAGTCCGTTTCTTCCGTTCCTAGCTCGTCGATGGCGAGGATGTAGGTGTTGGCGCATCGCTCAAATTTGGGCTTGTTACTTACGAACATCTGGTAGAGTTCTCTAGCCGTGACTAGCCAGATTCCTGCCTTGGAGCTGAACACGCTGCCTTCTCCATTGCTGGGATCGGGAATTTTGCAGCAGTTGATGAAGCTTCGCATCCCCTTCACGCAGGTGGTCTTTCCGTTGCCTGTGATGCCGTTGAGGACAAGCCAGCAGTGCTCCTTTCCGGTTGTTAACCACGAGGCGACTTTTTTCATGCTTTCCATCTGGGATGGTTCGGCAACGAAAGACTTCTCTCTCTTTTTCACCTCTTGGGCGAAATGATAGCGCAGATGCTCAAAGCACAGCTCTGGGGTGAACCCCATGTTAGAAATTTCCTTCATAGATGCCTCCTTCCGAACTTTTTGGTACAAACTTCTCGCCGCTCCAACGCTCTGAGGTTGGTGATGGGGAACGGTTGGAAGCCTGAGGTTGGTTGATAGTTCTCAAATTCTTTTCAAGCCAGTCGCAGAAATGACACTTGAAGTCTTTCATATCCTCATGCTTATCCTTGCCACGGCAGACTAGTTCAATCTCGAACTCGTCAACTTTGTTCTTCACTTCCTCTGATGTGGAGAGCTTGTATTTTTTCTGAATGGCAGTCAACCATGTGGTTTCTGACTTCACGAGGTCGGCAAAATTTTCTTTGTTTGATTTCTTTTGCTCGTTTTCTTTCTCCACCTCGGTCACTTCTAAAACTTCGACGAAATCCCCCTCACGCACGTGCGCGATGTCGTCGTCGATATTCTTTATTTCTTTTATTCTTTTATTCTTATATTCTTTTAGTGTTGCCCAAGTACTGCCAAACTCCTGCCCATCTTGTGCCAAGGTTGTGCTATGTCTTGCCCACCTTGTGCCACCATTGTGCCGTCTTGGAATCTGGTTGAGCTGTAACTTGCTGTTTTATAATTATTTGTATCTCCGTTATTTTGTGTCGTTATTGCACCTTCTTTTGTGTTACTTTTACTTTCTATCAAGTTGTGCCCATCTTGTGCCACCATTGTGCCGTCTGAAAAATTCTTTTTCTGATAACTATCATAATTACAGATGGTTATGATGCTTTGTTTATGTGACACCCCTGGCAAATATTCTATTTCGCCAGTTCTCTGTAATCTTGTTAAGCAGGTTCTGATGCTTCGCTCGGAAATACCTGTTGCTTTCGTCAACAATCTCAATGTGGTATTGAGTTGCCATGCTTCACTTGTACCATTATTACCTACGACTAGTTTTGCTTTCAACATGAAATATACGTACAGGTGTACCATGTTTGGTTCATGGTACCAGCCCCAATCGCAGATTTTGCGATATAGCTTTATCCAATCTGGTGCATTTTCATCTATGCCAACAGGTTGAAACTTGTTGAAATCTACAAGAATGATAATCCTGCCATGCTTTAGTTTCTTGTATTCGATTTCTTTGGTTCGTTGGAGTCTTGCAAGGCTTGTCCTTAACGACTTCAATGAAATTCCAGTTTCTTTGGATAGCGTGTTGAGAGAAACAAGACATTCGCCACGTTTGATGGTGATGTCATTGTATTTGACATCATAAACGTTGGCGTTGAGAAGAAGGTACAGATATAGCTGCACCATGTTTGCGTCATGGTACCAACTCCAATTTACAAAGTTGCGTGGCAACTTAATCCAACTATTGTCTGCTATGTTCATGATTCTTTGGCTTTTGATTCCTCTATTTTGAAAGACACGCAGGGCTTGCCGCCTTTGTAGCTGATGATGATTTCATCGTCTTTCTATGTTATGTCTCGTATGTAGGAAAGGAGAAATTTTCCTCTTTTCCAACTTAGCTCTTGCTTTTTTTATGTCCTCGCTTAGGTTGTGGAGTGCAAGCTTGCACCTCTTCTATGCCTTGGCAAGGGGCAAAGTACGAAGGCTTCAACTTCACGAGGAGGTCTATAAGCCAAGGTTGCTTCTCTGCTACTTGATAATGTCTTTTTATTCTGTACATTGCTCTTTGCTTTAAAAGTAGTCTTGCTCTCTTCGGTGTAACTCCTGAAGGTCGCTGACTTTGTATTCTGTCTTTCCCTTTCTCTTGGAAAAAGGTTTGAGCTTGCCTTCCTTAATCCAACGGCGCACATTCCCAGAACCGAACACTCTCATACTTTCTCGCTCACTATAATACTTTTTTGGAGGATTCTTTATCAAGAGCGCAATCTTTGGTGCCAGGAAAGTAGCTAAGTCTTCAAGAAATGTCTTGTAACTGACATTCTTGTCCTCAAACACGATTCGCTGTTCCATAAATTTCTGTTTTATTGTTCAACTCACTTGGATATACCACAGGATTTGAACGCCCATGATATATTCCTGCTTCCTTCAGTATCTTCAAGACACCACAGCGAGAAAAGTTGTATTTCTTGGCAAGGTGTTCCATCACAGGGGTTGGTTTCAGCACCTTGTTCAGGATGAGTTGCCCATACACGTTGAGGTAGTCGCTGATGACTTGCTCCCTCTTTTTTATTCTTTCGCCTATTGAGGTTCCAGAATAAACTTCGGTTAAAATTTCAAAGTTATTCTTGCTCATATTGTATTTTTTATGTATATTTGCAAACGTATTTCGTTTTACTAACGTTACTATTTCGTTATTTCGAGTGCAAAGATACCAAAACATTCATAAAAATATGAATATTTGGTAAATTATTAACATAAATTAATTCATATTAATTAAATGAATGGAATAGAACTGCGAAAGATATTAGGGCAGAAGAATATTGCAATACAAAAAATTGGCAGAGAGGATGGATATGTCTCAATCCAATCTTAGTAAACAATTTAAGGTGCAAGACGTAAAGACTGGCATCTTGGAGAGAATCTGTGAAGTTCTTGGTGTGACTATGGATTTCTTCTATGGTGGTACAAAGTACATGAAGAATGGCGGAGATGGCTACGCTGTTAAAGAAGAAACCGTAGGCGTGGCGCAGGAAGAGGATGCAGCAATCCTATATAAGAAACGACAACAGAGTCTTGCTGATGCAAAAGACCAGGAGATTATATTTCTAAAGGGACAGGTGCAAGCATTGAAAGAAACTATCCAAATGCTTGGTGGCAAGAATTCAAATGTGGATGTGCCTATGCCGTTGCAGAAAAAGAATGCGTAATCATCCATCACGATTTCATGAAAAATAGACAATGAATTAACTATATATATAAATATGTATATAATTATAATAAGGTGTAAAGCCTTTACATAGACAGAAGGAAATATTATCCTATGTTTAGAGTAACCTACGGAAAGGGCTTCCCATACTGATAATATTGCTGCGGCGCAGGCTGCTGTAGAAGAGTAAATCTCTTCTGAAAGAAGATTGTACGATTAATGATTAGATAATTAGAGGAAAGTGTTTCGTAATGAAGCGCTTTCCTCTTTTTCGTCTTTTTTAGGTTAAATTTCGAAAGAAAATGAGCAAATCATTTGCAAGTTACATTTATTTTCCGTAATTTTGTCGGAAAATAGAGAAATATGACTGCAAGAGAAGATAGAGAAAAGGAAAAATTTACCAAGGAAACTGTAGTAAAGTATTTCTTTGATATGAGTAAATCCACCTATACTATTATGGTTTTAGGTGGGTTGGCTGCATTATTTGGTATAGTTGAGACTAATGAAAGCGGTACCATAAGTGCCATTTTGTTGGGCGTAGTGTTGTCTGCAGTCTTATCAATTATTGGTTATGTAATTTCTAAACGTTAAGAGTATGAATACATTGGCTTTAACTTTTGCAATATGCTTGGTTCCTGCAACAGCATTTTTGATATGGCTCTTTACTCCTTGGGGAAAGAAGTGGTCGAAGGAATTGTAGTGATGAAGAAGATAAAATATATATTATGTGCTTGCCTGATGATGGCAAGTATGGGCATGGAAGCCAAGTCGATGAAGGACTTGCTGGTTTCGATGCCCGATTCTGTTGTGCCTTATCTCAACCACAACCTGCGGCTGGAATTTGCTGAGCTGCAGGAGATGGGAGTGAAGGCGGAAGTGAAGAATCTGTTAGGCGAAACGAGTGTGATGGATACGCTGACTGCTGATTTCGTTCAGTTGAGAACGAGTAAGAGCGCTATTTTGCAGATGAAGAAACTGCCATCGGCTAACGGCGATTCGCTGCTTTGCGTGGTGAAGACTTTTGCCGGAGTAGAGAAGGAGAGTGAACTCTATCTCTTTAATCAGGATTGGCAAGAGCAGGATGCCAGCAGGATTTTCGATGGGAAATCTTTGCAGCAACTGGCTTCCGGTCTTGTTGCCAAACCCGATACGATGAGCGAGGCTAAGTTTGAGGAACTCAAGGGGAAAATTGAACTCAAAATCGTGAGTGCTCTGCTCCTGCAACATGAAAACAGCCTCGTAGTGCGCTTGGCTTTACCTTTCGTGTCTGCTGACGATAAGAAGGCTATAAATGCAATAAAAGTGCAAAGAAAATATAATTGGAATGGTAAAACTTTTAAGGAGAGTTAAATTCTTGAAGTTTTTTGCTATAAACTATTGCAGGTTACAAGATTATTTGTACCTTTGCATCGTGTTTTTCATGGTATTAGATTATTAAGGTTAATAAAAGATTGGTTGTCGTGAGACAATCAATTTTTTTTTGTCCCTATCTGAAGGCATCAGCCTCTTGTCTTACCCATCGGCTGGAGGCCGTTGGTTCAGACCGCAGGGCGATGTTTAGAAGATAACCATTCCGATGATACCGCAGATGAAAAGCAGCAGGATAGGGTTGGTCTTTCTGAATTTTGTGAAGTAGAAAGCAGCCAGAAACAGCACGATGCTTGCTCCGAAGACAAACGGATTGTCGGTTGGTGATCCGAAGTTCTCTTTATTCATCAGGAGAACGGCGGCAGCAGCTATCAGTCCGATGATGGCAGGGCGGAGTCCCGCAAAGATATCCTTTACGATTTTAGAATCCTTGTGCGTAATCAGATAGCGGCTGATGAGAATCATGATGATGAAAGGCAGCCACATGATGGAGAGCGAAGCCAATACCGAACTCAGACAGGCTGCCCAAGTAGGATAGCCGTCGTGAAGGCAGGCGGTATAACCTACGTAGGTGGCACAGTTGATTCCGATAGGTCCCGGTGTAGACTGGCTGATAGCCACAATATCCGTAAACTCAGCATTGGTAAGCCAATGGTTCTTCACTACCGTCTCGTTATGGATGAGCGAAAGCATCGCATATCCGCCACCAAAATTAAATGTACCAATCTTGGTAAATATCAGAAATAACTTTAGAAATAGCATAATCTCTATATTTTTTTACCTTTTTACTTTTTTACCTTTCCATAAAGCCAGCCCAGCACACCGGCTGCGATGATGATGTAGATAGGGGAGATACCGAAAGCTGCAATCAGCAGACAGCAGACAACGGGAATCCAGATGTTGTAGCGGTTGATGTTTGCCGTCTTTGCCATCTTGAAGCAAGGCGCAGCAATGAGCGCTACCACGGCAGGGCGCACACCCATGAAGAACTTACCCACCCAATAATTGTCCTTGAAATGCTGGAAGAACATGGCGATGATGAGAATGGCGATGATAGAAGGCAGGGCGATGCCTATGGCACCCACAATGCCTCCCCAGACTCCCTTCAGCTTATAGCCGATATGACTCGCCATGTCGATGGCGAAGATGCCCGGAGTGGTCTGAGCCACTACCATGATATCCATGAACTCCTGTTTGTTCATCCACTGGTTCTTGTCTACAAATTCCTGTTCCATGATCGGTATCATGCGTAGCCTCCACCTAGCGTGAATGCCCCGATTTTATTGCACGTGAGGAAAAATTTTACTAACATATCAGTTGCTTCTATATTATTTTTCTCTTATATCTGTTGAAATCGGCTGCAAAAATACACATAATTTGTTAAATATGCTAGCTTTCATGCGGATAATCTTCAAAATCGTGTGCTTTTTACCCGAAAATTTGTATCTTTGCAGCTAATATTTTATAATAAAAAGACATTAAACTATGAATCTGAAAGTACGCCTAGCAGTGATGAACTTCCTGGAGTTTGCAGTTTGGGGAGCTTATCTTACGTCTATGGGCAACTATCTCGGCAAGGCTGGGATGGGTGCCGAGATTTCCTGGTTCTATACCATACAGGGAATCGTATCTATTTTTATGCCTACATTGATGGGCATTGTGGCAGATAAGTATATCCAGCCGCAACGTCTTTTGGGCTATTGTCACCTTTTGGCAGGTGCAGCCATGATAGGTCTGTTCGGTATGGGACAGGCTAGTCAGACTCCTAATGAGGCAATGTTTATTGCCGTTTACACCTTCAGCGTGGCTTTCTATATGCCTACATTGGCATTGTCAAATACTTCGGCATTCAGTATATTGAAGAGTAACGGGCTCGACACCGTGAAGGCTTTTCCGCCAATCCGTGTGTTCGGAACCGTGGGCTTCATCCTCACGATGTGGATTGTGAATTGTGCTACCTGGGACAACGGTTCATTCTCGTTCCTGTTGAGCGAGAACGCCCATAAGTTCCAGTATACCCATTATCAGTTCCTGGTATCGGGTGTGCTCAGCATTCTTCTCTTCCTCTATTGCTTCTCATTGCCAGCCTGTCCTATCGTGAAGAAAGAGACAAAGAGCTGGGTAGAGACATGGGGTTTCGATTCCTTCAAACTCTTCAAGAGCCGTGAGATGGCGATGTTCTTCATCTTCTCTTGCATGCTCGGTATGAGTCTGCAGGTAACCAATGGTTATGCCACTCCGTTCATTACCAGTTTCAAGGGTGATCCTGCGATGCTCGATACTTTTGCAGCTAACAATGCTACGCTCCTGGTATCCATCTCTCAGGTGGCCGAGGCGCTCTGCATCCTTCTCATTCCGTTCTTCCTGAAGCGTTATGGCATCAAGGTTGTGATGCTCATCGCCATGTTGGCATGGGTTTTGCGATTCGGCTTCTTCGGATTGGGCAATCCTGCATTTCCGGGTGTTACCTTCTTTATCCTCTCATGCATCGTTTACGGTGTAGCCTTCGACTTCTTCAATGTGTCGGGCGGTCTGTTTGTAGACCAGAAATGTGATGTGAAGGTAAGAGCATCGGCTCAGGGACTGTTCATGCTGATGACCAACGGTCTGGGAGCATCTATCGGAACCATTCTCGCAGGTATGGTCATCAACCATTACTGCCACTGGACAGATGACGGCTACCTGATGGGTGACTGGAAAACCTGCTGGTTCATCTTTGCCGGTTATGCGCTCGTGGTAGCAGTAGCCTTTGCTGTCCTTTTCCGTCCGAAGAAAGAACAGAAATAAGAAAGAAAAAGGTCATACTCAACGCGAGAGTAAAAGCAGAATGTTACGTAAGAATATAAATAAATTTAAATAAAGAAAGGGTACATAATGATGTTGTACAAACTTAAACTCGCTGCCTGTTTTGGCATTCCGGAAGCTTTCGGGACATGTATTATTAGTTTGGTAGACGAAGCCGAAAAAAGAGCTTTGTCTATTATGACTACTGAATATGTAGCAGAGCAGCTGAAGGCATGTAATTCGAAAACTTCTGATTTTAAAAATGATGTGATCTCTGTACTTTGGACACTATTTGACAGGCTCAATGTTGACGATTTCTATCTCGAATTCGATGCTACGCCAGAGAGGGGAGTATATGCTACTCTTGTGAATAAAATCACAAATGAACGTATGAGCATCAAGACTGACCAGGCTGTGTTGCTGTCTGTGGCTGCGGATATAGAAATGTATACAACAGAGCTGGTTATAAAGGAAATTTCTACTCCTTTTAATAAAAATGATATGAGTTCGACTTCTTGTGCGGTACCTATTTCGGCTTTGCCAGACCAGATGCTTGAGAAGGCATTGGATTGTGCCATTAATGAAGAAGATTACGAAACAGCCTCAGCCATTCGCGATGAGATAGAGCGCCGCAAAGGCAAAAAAAGTGAATAATTAAAGGATATTCTTGCGGAATAACAGAAAATTAAGAAGAAAAAGTAACAATAAGAGGAAATGAAAGAAGTTAGATTTTTCTATGTGCCAGATGCGGCTACACAGACAGAACTGCCTCAGGAAGAGGCTACTCATGCACTCAGGGTTTTGCGTATCCAGGCGGGGGACGAATTGTTCCTGATGGATGGCAAGGGGGTGTTCTACCGTGCAGAAGTTTCGCTGGCTACCAACAAACGGTGCATCTATGAGGTGAAGGAGGTTATGCCGCAGCAGCCTGCCTGGCGAGGACACATTCACCTGGCCATCGCCCCGACAAAGATGATGGACCGCATTGAATGGATGGCAGAGAAGGCTACGGAAATCGGCTTCGATGAAATCTCTTTCCTCAACTGCAAGTTCTCTGAACGCAAGGTCATCCGCATAGACCGCATCGACAAGATTGTGGTTTCTGCCGTCAAGCAGAGCCACAAGGCTTGGAAACCTGTAGTCAACGAACTGCAGAACTTTAAAGATTTTATTACGGCTCCCCGCAATGGCAGAAAGTTTATCTGCCATTGTTATGAGGAGATAGAAAAGAAAGACTTTTTTGCCGAGATTTCCAAGTCATGCCCAGCTGATGATTCTGCCGGAGCAGCCCAGGAGGGTACTGATGACATCACCGTGCTGGTAGGACCTGAGGGCGATTTCTCTATCGATGAGGTGAGACTGGCCCTGGAAAACGGATATGAGAGTGTTTCGCTTGGCACCAGTCGCCTCCGTACGGAAACAGCAGGATTGGTGGCTGTCAACATGTGCCATCTGGCAAGAGCTTTATAATATTTACTAGTGTGATGAAAAGATTGTATAAGAGTTTGATGTTCATGTGCTTGGCTGTCGTATTGGGATTGCTGAGCTCATGCTCGGGCACTGACTATCTCAATGCCATTCCAAAGAAAAGTACTGCGCTCATCTCTGTTGACATGCAGCAGATGGCATCCGGCAAAAGCGATGAAGACAAGGCGGGAATGCTAAAGTCTCTGCTGCACGTTGAGGATGCATCGAAGTGTGGCATCGACATCTCAGAGAAGATATTCCTCTTTGAGAGTGCTGATGGCAACCTCGGACTTTGTGCCAAGGTGAGCGATGAGGGCGATGTTGAAGACTGGCTTGCTTCGCTTGCCAAACAGCATATCGCTACAGAGGTGAAGGAGCGCAAAGGCTTTCATTTCTCTGTATTGAAAAATTCGTGGCTGGTCGGCTTTTCTGATCAGGCACTCCTCGTTATGGGACCGGTTGTAGCCGATGCGCAGGCACAGCTCCAGCAGCAGATGGTGAAATATCTGAAGGCTGATGAGGACGAAGGTATTACCGCATCGCCTATGTTCGAGCGACTGGAAACCATCACTTCGCCTATGGCTATGGTGGCTCAGGCTCAGGCGCTGCCGGAGAAGTTCGTAGCTCCATTTACCCTTGGCACGCCTAAGGATACCGACCCTTCGCAGGTAGTGATTGCTGCTGAGATGGGCGTGAAAGACGGTATCCTGCAGGTGAAGGGAGAAACCTTCTCCTTTAATAAAGAAATATATGAGGCCCTGAAGAAGGCGGCTCAAACCTATCGTCCGATTAAAGGCAGCTACGTCAAGTCGATGCCTGCTGATGCCCTGGCGGGTATCTTCATGAACGTAAAGGGCGAGCAGTTCCTGCCGATGATGCAGAGCAACCGCAGCCTTCAGACCCTCCTGATGGGTATCAACCAGGCTATCGATATGGATAATATCATCCGTAGTGTGGATGGGGATATGGCTATCGTGTTGCCTTCGCTTACGGATAACAATATGCAGATGACGATGGCTGCTAAACTGTCGCATGCCAAGTGGTTGGGTGATGTTGATTATTGGAAAACTTCATGTCCGGCTGGTGCGAAGATAGCCAATTGGGGCAAGAATGCTTACTTCTATACCGACGGCAAGACCTCGTTCTATTTCGGTGTGACGGATGACAAGCAGTTCTTTAGCGGAAGCGACCAGCTGATGGCGCAATATGCCGTGAAACCAAGTAATCATCCGATAGATGCAAAGATTCAGAAACTCATCGTCGGTCAGAAACTGGCAATGGTCATCAATCTCGCCAAGAGTTCTGATAGTGACGGCTCGGGCAAGGATGATGCCATCTCTACCGTAACCGGTCTGCTCACCCCTGTCTTCGGAAATCTTACTTCGGTGGTCTATACTTTAAAGGTAAAAGATTAAACATTAAACATAAAAAAAGTGGAAAAGATTCAGCTTCATTCCGTTCTCCCACAGGTTTTTGCCCAGCGCAACGACCTGGATTCGGAGATATGGAAGCAGGATGTTACCTTCGAGAAAGGTCATCTTTATCTTATCGAGGCAGAGAGTGGCAGCGGAAAGAGTACTTTCTGCAGCTATGTGCTCGGCTATCGTCACGACTACAGCGGAAGCGTGATGTTCGACAATGATGTTACCGCCAACTACAAGGTGAAAGACTGGGTAGAGATGCGCAAAAAGCACATCAGCCATCTCTTTCAGGAACTCCGTCTCTTCCCTGAGCTTACTGCCCTGGAGAATGTAGAAATTAAGAACAAAATAATCGGATTCAAGACGCGTGAGCAGATTCTTAAATGGTTTGAGATGCTCGGTATTGCTGATAAGGTAGATGCCAAAATCGGCAGAATGTCGTTCGGACAGCAGCAGCGTGTGGCAATGATGCGTGCGCTCTGTCAGCCTTTCGACTTCATTCTGGCTGATGAGCCTATTAGTCACCTCGACGACAACAATTCGCGCATCATGGCAGATATCATGATGACCGAAGCGAAGGAGCAGGGGGCTGGCGTCATTGTAACCAGTATCGGTAAGCACATGGGCTTGCCCTACGAGCACGTGTTTAAACTTTAGTAAAGTTAATAGTTGACAGTTTATAGTTTATAGTTAATAGCAAGTTTGCTATAAACTGAAAATTATAAATTATAAAATTTAAAATTTAAAATGAATCTCGTTTGGAAATTATTGCGTCAGCATATCAGCATACCTCAGTTTGCGGGCTTTGCCTTCGCCAATCTCTTCGGTATGCTCATCGTTCTTTTCGGCTTCCAGTTTTATCAGGACGTGCTGCCTGTCTTCACTCAGGAAGACAGTTTCATGAAAGCCGACTACCTCATCATGAGCAAGAAGATAGGTATGGGAAATACCATCAGCGGCCGTTCCAATATCTTCTCGGGTTCTGAAATCAATGAAATCGGAGACCAGAAGTTTGTGAAGAAAATAGGAAAATTCACCTCTACTGAATATAAGGTAGATGCCCAGATGGGTGTAAACGGCGTGAACGTTCTAAATAGCGAACTCTTCTTCGAGAGTGTGCCTGACGGTTTTGTTGATGTGCCGCTCAAGAACTGGAAATATACGCCGGGAACTCAGGAGGTGCCAATCATCCTCCGCGTACCTATATTAATATGTATAACTTCGGTTTCGCCCAGAGTCATTCGCTCCCTAAAATCAGCGATGGACTGATGGGCATGATTGATTTCAATATCCAGATTCAGGCTGGTGGCAAGAAAGAGCAGTTCAAGGGAAAGGTAATCGGTTTCTCTTCGCGACTCAACACCATCCTTGTTCCACAGACATTCATGGACTGGAGTAACCAGGAATTTGCGCCAAACCAGAAGAGCGATCCTAACCGCCTCATCGTAGAGGTAGGAAACCCAGGAGACGAGAACATCACTAAATACCTGGATGATAATGGTTATGAGGTAGAGACAGACAAACTGGATGCAGAGAAGACTACCTATTTCCTCCGCATGATGGTATCGATGGTGATGATTATCGGTTTGGTTATCTCTGTCTTGAGTTTCTACATTCTGATGCTCAGCATCTATCTGCTGGTACAGAAGAATTCTTCTAAGTTGGAGAATCTTCTTCTGATAGGTTACAGTCCGAACAATGTAGCTAAGCCATATCAGGTGCTCACCATCGCGCTGAACATCGTGGTACTCATCATCGCGTGGATCATCCTCTTCTTCCTTCGCGATTACTACATGAGCTTCATTGAAACCCTCTTCCCTGATATCGACGAGGGCACCATGCTCCCAGCCATCGCCCTGGGTCTGTTCCTGTTCCTGATAGTTTCTATCCTGAACATCGTAGCCATCCGGCGCAAGGTAATGAGCATCTGGCAGCGAAAGGAGTAAGGCACCTAGCCCCCGCTCTAGCAGCAAGTAGTAAGGTTTGAATAAGGTGTAAGTTAAGAGCAAGGAAGTAAGTTAAGAGCTAGGTGTAAGGGAGCCTAGCCTCCGTTCCAGACGATTCCATCGCCTGTCATAAAAGCTCAGTCCCCCGCTTTTAGCCCCCAGAAAAACTATAAGCAAACCCCCGTTATAAATAACAAATTAAAGAAAATCTGCGTTATTTGCTTAACGCAGATTTTTTTATGTTACAAAACACATTTTTTTCATGCTGTTGTAACACTTATATCGAATTTTTTGTTTAATTTTGCACCCGTAATAGATATTTTGGGGCTATTCCCCCGTATTATTAATTAATTTTTAAAAAAAGGTATGCTGAAAAGATTGCATTTACTTCTGGCTTTGTTCATCCTGACGGTGAACGCTGCCATGGCACAGATTACTACCTCTGGAATCAGCGGTAAGATTACTTCTGATGGCGAAAATGTCATCGGAGCTACTGTTACTGCTATTCACCAACCTTCCGGTACCGTATATCGTGCCGTTACTAATATCGATGGACGATATACCATCCAGGGTATGCGACCAGGCGGTCCTTACAAGGTAGACATCTCCTATATCGGCTACAAGGACAAGGTGATCAAAAACCTCAACCTGAGCCTCGGTGAAACGGAGAATATCTCATGCTCGCTCCAGGAGGATGCCCACCAGCTTCAGGAAGTGGTGGTTTCCGGTAAGGCGGGTCTTGCTGCTTCCCGTACTGGTGCTGCTACCAGTATGACGGCAGAGCAGATCAACAACATGCCTAGCATCACCCACGGTATCGCTGACGTGGCTCGATTGAACCCACAGCTCACCGTTACCAATTCCGGTAATATGTCGTTCGCTGGTGTCAACAACCGATACAACAACTTCATGATTGACGGTGCGGCAAACAATGACGTCTTCGGTCTGGCATCCAGCGGTAACAACGGCGGTCAGGCAGGTGCTCAGCCGGTATCTATGGAGACCATCGAGCAGATTCAGGTTTCCGTGGCTCCTTTCGATGTGCGCCAGAGCGGATTCACCGGAGGTGCCATCAACGCCATCACCAAGAGCGGTACCAATCAGTTCCACGGTTCGGCTTACTACTATGGCTACAACCAGGACCTCATCGGTACCAAGTATCCTTACCTCGATGGCACGGGTTATGCGCCAAAGTATCAGAAGCAGACTCAGTATAACATGGGTGTCACCCTCGGAGGACCAATCATCAAGAACAAGCTCTTCTTCTTCGCCAACTATGAGCGCACCAACAAGGAATATCCTAATCTCTATGGTGTAGACTCCGGCAATTCCAAGGTAAATACCGAGCAGGCAAAGGATATTCTCACCATGCTCCAGAATATAGCTGAGAAGCAGGGAGTCAACTTCAACGATTACTACAGTAACCAGGACATCTACACCAAGAGCGATAAGGCAGGACTGAAACTTGACTGGAACATCAACGAGTTCAATAAGTTTGCCATCCGCTGGAGCCTGGTCAAGGCTGAGCAGTTGAGTGGCGGCGGCAGTGCCAGCAGCTTGAACTCCTACGGCTACAGCTATCCGTTCAAGAGCAATACCAACTCGTTCATCGCTGAGCTTCAGAGCCGATTCTCTCCAAGTTTGAGCAATGAGGCACGTGTCAGCTTCGTAAGAGTGCGCGATAGCCGTGACATCAAGGCTCATCTACCGATGATTTCCATCACGGGCGTTGGTAGTGGTACGGTCAACATCGGTACTGAGCGAAACTCACAGGCTAACTACCTGAACAGGACATCTGGACCATTGAGGACAACCTGACTTGGCTCCGTGGCAACCATACCTTCATCTTCGGTACCCACAACGAGTTCTACCATTTCAAGAATATGTTCATCTCGGATAAGTTCGGCTCCTATACCTTCAAGGGATTTGATAACTTCAAGGCTTATTACGATGACTATATGGCAGATAAACTGGATCCTAACAAGGCTTACATGAACCAGTACCGTTACGGTCAGGCTAACACTGATGTTACCGGCGACCCTAACTGGGCTTCAGAGTTCTCATCTGGTCAGTTCGGTTTCTATGCGCAGGATAAGTGGAATGCAAGCAACAACTTCACCTTGACCTACGGTCTGCGTCTGGATATTCCTGTATTCTTCGATACTCCAGTGGAGAATCCGGAGTTCAACGCCTTGTCAGAGAAGATGGGGTGGGGATTGAAGACCAACGATAAGCTCAGCTTCTCGCCAATGCTCTCTCCACGTGTAGGTTTCCGCTGGGACATCAATAACGACCGTAAGTATATCCTCCGTGGTGGTGCGGGTGTCTTTACCGGTAGAATCCCATTCGTATGGGTAAGCAACAACTACTCAGGTACTGGTCTGCAGCTCTCTTCTTACGATAGCAACAACTCTACCGTCAAGGGATTGGAGCTGATTCTCGATCCTAACAAGCAGAATGCCAATGCCGATAAGATGAAGCGAGTGCCGGTAACCAGGATGTGGCTGTATGCGGCAAGAACTTCAAGTTCGCCCAGAACCTCCGCCTCAACCTCGGTTTCGACTTCGAGGCTCTCGGTATCGACTGGACCGCTGAGGCTATCTACTCCAAGACTTTGAACGATATTCTCTATAAGAACCTCGCTCAGGAACAGACCGGTCAGACCTTCTCCCAGAAGTATGGATATGAGTGGGACAACCGTCCGCTCTATCAGAGCGTAGTGAAGGGTACTCCTATTGCAGGAGTCTATGCCCTCGGAAATACATCCAAGGGTTATACCGTAAACCTCTCGCTCAAGGCTGAGAAGCATTTCAACTTCGGCCTCGACCTGATGGCAAGCTATACCTGGACCCGTTCACGCAGTGCTGCCAACGGTGGTTCTTCTGTAGCAAAGAGTAACTGGACCTACCAGTATACCTATCGTGACTGCAACGATTTAGAGGTGGGTAACTCTGCCTACAACGTGCCTCACCGCATTCAGGCTTCTGCCTACTACCACATCGACTATGGTCATCAGAAGCAGTGGAAGACAACCCTGGGTGTCATCTACCAGGCTAAGAGCGGTTCACCTTACACCTATTATTATTATGGTGACGTGAACGAGGATGGTTCCAGGGGTAATGACCTGTTCTACATCCCAACCGATGCACAGATTGACAAGATGCGTTTCGAGGAGACCAAGTATAACAACAATACCTTCACCAAGCGCATGTTTGGTGATAACCATGGCGATAAGCTCACCGAGGAGATGCAGCGTGAGATGCTGAAGAAGTGGATTGCAGACGATTCTTATCTGAGCAAGCACCGTGGCGAGTACTACGAGCGTTATGCTGATAACCTGCCATTCGAGCATCATTTCGATGTTCACTTCGGTCAGAAGTACAGCTTCAAGGTAGCTGGTCAAATTAACTCCATCGAGTTGACCTTTGATATCCTCAACGTGGGCAACCTGCTGAACAAGGATTGGGGTCATACCTATGGTGATGGCTTCGGCACCTATTTCTCACCTGTCAACTATCAGGGTGGTGGTGTTTACCAGTTCACCGGTGCTTATGCTTACAAGAGCTATAGCGATTACTACAGCCGCTGGCGTGGTCAGATTGGCTTGAAATATACTTTCTAAAAGGCATATTTCATGTTGATATAAACAGATAATAGATAAGATAATAAAGTAGAAAAAAAGAAAAAGTCCCTGGAGAAGTTCTCTTTCTCCAGGGACTTTTTCTCTAGAAATAGATTTCTAAAATAGAATCCTTTCTCTATAAACTGATTTTCTTTTAGATAAACAAATCCTTCTTTGGCATGTTTGCCATATATTTCTTTCTCAGTTTCTCGAAGAAAGCCATAGTATCGTTAGAGAAACCATGTCCCTTCCAGGTGGATGTGTTCGTGATGAGAATCCAGCATTGGTTATCCGGATATTTCAGGACGATGGCTGATGTGCCTGCCAGCGAACCTGTACGAATCCATGGCTTGTTGCTCTTTGGTGTATAGTTCCAGCCGATAGAGTATTGGTGGTCAGCCTGCTCCCGCGTCATAAACTCGATACTCTTCTTGCTGAGGATATCCTTGACATGTGGCAAACCGTCGATGCTGGCGATGAGACGGCTCAGTTCGGCTGCTGAACCACACCATGCTCCGGCACCTGAGAGACGTGGAAGGTCGGTATCGCCATAACATTTTTCAACCATTCTGCCACTGTTGTTGTATTCATATACCGGGATGCTGCCCTGGTGCATGTAATACTTCGTCTCGTTAGGCCGGCGGTCCTTGTAGTAGGTGCCGGCAATATGCATGTCGTAGCAGCCGGCTGGGTGGAGCACATACTTCTGCATGAAGTTTTCATATTTCATTCCGCTCTTCTTTTCTATAATCATGGAGAGAATCATGTAGCCTAGATTGCTGTAGCATTTGCCTTCGCCAGGAGTATAGCCCAAGTGGCGCTTCAAGAGAATCTTGAGCAGGGTCTTATGGTCAGGAGGAGTAGTGAGATGGTTCTGCATCATGATGTAGCGGGTGGAAGATACCGGGTCGCCGGCATAATTGTTGAAACCAGCCTGATGGCGCAGCAACTGTTCTACGGTGATGTTGTAGTAGCGCTGGTCCTTGATGCCGTTGTTGTAGGTGGTATCGTTTAGGATTCCCTTAGGTCCGAATACCTTCTCGTTCATTCTGAGCTTCTTCATCTCCTGCAGTTTCATGATACCTACGGCGGTGATGAGCTTGGAAATGGAAGCGAAGCGCATCAGCATATTCGGTTCCATTCGAATGCCCCTCTCCTTGTCTGCCCATCCGAAACCGCGGGCATAGAGCAGGGAGTCGTTGCGGGTGATGACGAGCTGTGCACCGTTGATTTCCCATCGCTTGAGGTATCTCTCTACGAGCGAATCCATCTTTTGGTATTCCTTCCCCTCTGTCAGGGCATTTGAGATGGAATCGTTGATATGAACCTTAGGGAGCGAATCTGCCGCCTTGTTCTTGTCTGATGCTGATGTACAGCGAGATACACAGCTGTGTGTAGTCCATCCTACGATTGCTGTAAAGGAAAGCAATATGATTGCTATGCGTTTTTTTTCTTAGTCGTCGTGCCATTTTATTTAATTTTTCTTTTGCAAAGATTTTGCAATCGAGTGCAATGAAAGTTTACTTTCAGATTGCCGAGTGCAGCAAATCTTATGCAAAGATAATGCAATCTTCTCAAATAACAAAACATTGAAAATATATTTAAATTTATTTTGTATTGTCTATGAATTATCGTACCTTTGTACCCAGTTATAAAGAAAAACAATGAAGAAGGTATTAAAAAAGGTATTAAGATCCATATTCTATATAGTAGTCATGTCGGTTCTGGCATTCCTGCCCGACTTCTGGCTTTGGCACATCGGGGTGAGTGAGTGGCCTTTGCTGCTAGCCATCTTATGGTGGGTTCCCTCGTTGTTACTTGTTCTTGCCGAAGTGGGGTTGCAGATGGGGTTCTTCCATAAGTTGTCAGTCCGTGTACTCTTTACTACCATACTTTTCTCGGCATTCCCTAAGCTTGTCTTCATCCTGTTCGATGCATTTCTTCCTTGGTTTTTTGCTCTGATTCCAGCTTTGGGTGTAATGGGGTGGTTTCCTCGGCTTTATAGAGGGTTGGAAGCGGTTAGAACTGAAACATATTACCTTTACCTCGCCCGATTTGCCACCTTATTTTGATGGTTACCGTCTGGTACAGATTACCGACTTTCATCTCGGTTCGTTTCCTCCCGGCAATGATTTCGTGCAGAAGGTGGTGGATGCGACCAACAATGAAGAACCCGATATGATTCTCTTTACGGGCGATCTGGTCAATAACCAAGCCAGCGAAGTGGAGCCTTATCTGGATACGCTGGGGCAGCTTCATGCGTCAGATGGCATCTATTCTATCTGGGGAAATCATGATTATTGTGAATATGGCAACAATCACTCTATTGGCGCTTTGAAGAGAAACCGCCGTATGCTTTATGGTTATCAGAAAAGTTTGGGGTGGCATCAGCTGATGAACGAACATCATGTGGTGAGTCATGGTATGGCATCTATCGCTGTAATAGGCGTAGAGAATCCCGGTCAGCCTCCTTTCACCAATCGCAGTAATCTGAAGAAAGCGATGAAGGGGTTGAATCCAGATATGTTTAAAATCCTCTTGAGTCATGATCCTCATCATTGGCGCAGAGAAGTAGTTGGTAAGAAGATACAACTTACTTTGGCGGGACATACGCATGCCGGACAATTGAAAATAGGTAAATGGACGCCTGCCCGCATGGCTTTCAAAGAGTGGGGCGGAGCTTACCGGATTGGTGAGCAGATGCTCTATGTATCATCGGGTATTGGTGGTTCTTTCCCTTTCCGCCTAGGCGCATGGCCTGAACTGACAGTTATCACGCTGAAACGTGATTTATAGTTCTTAAAGATAACGTAACTGGTGTTTAAGTGTTAACATATAGTTAAATATTAGCCGCTTGAACCATTGTGATGAAAAAAACGTGTTAAAAATTTGGTGGTTCGAATAAATGTTGTACCTTTGCACTAGTTTTCGCATATATTTGGGCAAATGGGGGGTGTCGTGAGATTGTACTCCATTTGTTTTTTGAAACAAGGCGAAAATACTTCACATCAGAAGTAGCTGTTCACATTTTAAATTTTATATTTAATATTGATAATAATGAAGATTCCTGTAGAAGAACAATATAAATACGTAAAACTTACTCTCCCGGATGGAAGCAAGGCTGAAGGTCAGGCTGTCTTGTTGCATGCCTGTTGTGCACCTTGTTCGGCGGCTATCGTAGAATGTATGCTTCGTAATGGTATGAAGCCTACTGTATATTTCAGTAACAGTAATATCTATCCTCAGCAGGAGTATGATGTTCGTAAACATGAACTGAAACGATTTCTGGAAGCCCAGAATGTACCTTATGTAGAGGATGAGTATGATCATCATGAGTGGCTTTCTGTTATTAAGGGTTTAGAGGATGAGCCCGAGCGTGGCAGCCGTTGTTCTGTCTGCTTTCAGTTCCGCCTCTCTCATGCAGCCAAGTATGCGCAGGAGCATGGATTTCACCTTCTCACTACCACGTTGGCATCTTCGCGCTGGAAGAATATCAGGCAGATAGATACTGCCGGTCATCTTGCCGTTGAGGCTTATCCTGATGTAGAATGGTGGGATATGAATTGGCGGAAGGGCGGTTTGCAGAATCGCCGAGGTGAACTCTTGAGAATCAATGAATTCTATAATCAGTTATATTGTGGTTGTGAATTCAGTATGAGATAAATGAAAAAGGCCAGGACATCACGCCCTGGGCTTTTTTATAAGAATCTGTGAAATCTGTAGTGTTTAAGAAAGACCAGTAATCTCACCGTTTACTACATCAATGCGCTCAGCCTGTGGGCTCTTTGGTAAGCCCGGCATACGCATGATAGGACCAGCGATGACTACAATCATCTCGGCACCCATATTTACGGTGATGTCGCGAACGTGGAGTTCGAAACCATCTGTAGGACCGTATGCCTTGGCATCGGTAGAGAAACTGTACTGAGTCTTGGCAATACAGATAGGGAACTTTTCAGCACCCAGTTTCTTGATCTCTTCAATCATCGCCTTGGCAGAATCGCTCAATGTCACGCTGCCTGCTCCGTAAAGATTGAATGCAACCTTTTCTATCTTCTCCTCAACGCTATCGTTATCATCGTAAGCAAAATAGAGAGGGGCTGATGGACGCTCGTCAATGGTCTTCACTACGAGGTTGGCAAGTTCAATGGCACCGTTTCCGCCTTCGGCAAAGGCGCTGTTTACGGCGAAACCGCAACCCATCTCCTCGCAATGCTTGCGCAATACTTCAATTTCTTCATCTGTATCGGTTGCAAACTTGTTGAATGCAATCACTACTGTCTGACCAAAGCTCTGCAGGTTCTTTACGTGCTTGTCGAGGTTCCAGTAACCGGCTTCCATACCTGCGATATTTGGCTTCTTGATATCTTCCTGAGCTACACCACCATGCATCTTCAACGCCTGGAGGGTAACAACGAGAACAGTGAGGTCTGGTTGCAAACCTGTCTTGCGGCATTTGATGTCATAGAACTTCTCTGCACCGAGATCTGCACCGAATCCTGCCTCTGTAATAGCATAGTCGCCATACTCAAGAGCAGCAGCAGTAGCCATGACGGAATTGCAGCCATGAGCAATGTTGGCAAAAGGACCGCAATGAACAAATGCCGGTGTACCCTCTGTTGTCTGAACCAGATTTGGCTTCAAAGCATCGAGAAGAAGAGCTACGATACTGCCACCTACACCCATATCCTTTACGGTAAATGGCTTGTCATCCTCGGTGATGCCCAGGAGAATATTATCGATACGGCGACGAAGATCATCGATGCTTGTTGCGAAACACATGATAGCCATAATCTCAGAAGCTGGCGTAATATCGAAGCCTGTCTCTGTCTCGATGCCGTTCTTATCTCCTATACCGGTGATGATGCGGCGCAAGCCTCTATCGTTCACATCCATGACGCGACGCCAAAGAATCTTCTTGAGTTTGAAACCCTCTGCTTCGTGCTGGAAACGGTAATTGTCCAGAAGGGCAGAGATCATGTTGTTGGCCTCTGTGATGGCATGGAAATCGCCAGTGAAATGGAGATTAATCTTATCCATAGGCAAAACCTGGGCATAACCGCCACCTGCAGCACCACCCTTCATGCCGAAGCAAGGACCCAGAGATGGTTCGCGAAGAGCCACTACAGCCTTCTTGCCAATCTTCTGCATACCCAGGGCGAGACCCACGGATACGGTGGTCTTGCCATTACCAGCCTTGGTAGGACTGATAGCGGTAACGAGGATGAGGTGATGGTTCTGAAACTTGTTTCTGTCAATTCTGGCCGTAGTAATCTTAGCGATGTAACGGCCGTAGTTTTCCACTTGGTCTTCGTGAATTCCAAGTTCTGCTGCCACTTCATTGATAGGGCGTAATTTTACTGATTTAGCTATTTCAATATCTGTTAACATAAAATAAATAGTTTTATGGTGCAAAGGTACAGAAAAGTATTCATATATTAAAATAAGAAAGTATAAAAAAACAAAATAAAAAAAGGAAGACTTTCCCCATTTTCAAATGACGAAGTTTAAAAAAGGTAAATTGTAGGATTTTGTCGTGTGAATGTAGTACCTTTGCAAGCGAATTTATATTTTATAGTACGTATGAACAAGTCTTTAGCATTAGCTCATTTTCAGACGAGCTTTCAGTTTATCACGCATCAGAACGAACGCTTCTCTTATCTCGAAGGAGCCTATCTAGCACTTATCGGAGGATGTGATTGGATTCAGCTTCGCATGAAAGGTGCTACCGATGAAGAGGTTGAGCCTATAGCCCGTAAGTTAAAGTTGGCTTGCGAGGGTGCCGGTGCAACTTTTATCCTCGACGACCGTGTAGAACTGGTGAAGAAGTTACAGATAGATGGTGTACATCTTGGGAAGAATGATATGCCGGTTGATGAGGCCCGTAAGTTCCTGGGTGATGAATTCATTATCGGAGGCACAGCCAATACTTTTGCTGATATTCGTCGTTTGCATGAACAGGGGGCTGACTATATCGGTTGTGGTCCGTTCCGCTATACTACTACCAAAGAGAAACTCTCTCCGGTGTTGGGTATAGAAGGTTATCGCCAGATTATTGAGCAGATGAGGGAGAATAAAATCTCTCTGCCTATGGTAGCCATCGGAGGTTTGACTCCAGACGATATAGATCCGCTTGCAGAATTGGGCATCGGTGTGGCAATGAGCGGTACCATCCTGAATGCGGAGAACCCTGTTACCATGACACGTCAGATTCATGACAAGTGTTTCGGATTATTCATCGAAAATCTCAATCACTTTTTTGAGAATCAGTAGAATGATACTCATAAATGATGATTTTTCATAGATAAGAGAAGAAAGTTTCGGTTTTCTTCTCTTTTCTCATTTTATTGTCGTAACTTTGCACCTGCATTGCAAAACTGTTGCAAGACAATTACAAATAATGAATTTAAAAGACATGAAATTAAAAGTGGGAATTAACTTAGGATATATAGGAAAAACAGATGCTGTTGGAAAGAACGATAACATCATGATATACGCACCTTCAAATAAAGGTGCTTAAAAAACCCGGGCACAAACGTGTTCGGGCTTTTTAATTTTACTATATATAAATAGGTGTAAAACCAACTCAAAATAGATAGTGTGTGCAAAATATATAATTATTAACTTTATAAAAAAAGGTATCAAAATGATGAAAACAGAATGGAGAGGTTTCAAAGGAAACATGTGGCAGAGTGAAGTGAATCTTCGTGATTTCATTCAGAACAACTACACTTGTTATGATGGCGATGAGTCGTTCCTTGCAGAACCAACTCAGGCAACTAACACCCTTTGGGGTATGTTGAAGGAACTCCAGAAGGAGGAGCGCGCCAAGGGTGGTGTGCTTGATATGGAAACAGAAATCGTTTCAGGATTGACAGCTTATGGTGCTGCTTATATCGGTGAAGGTACAAAGGATTTGGAGAAAGTGGTAGGTCTGCAGACTGATAAACCTCTGAAGCGTGCCTTCATGCCTTACGGTGGTATCAAGATGGCGGAGCAGGCTTGTACAACATATGGCTATCAGCCATCAGAGAAGCTCCACGAAATCTTCCACAAGTATTGCAAAACTCATAATGATGGCGTATTCGATGCTTATACTCCAGAGATGAAACTCGTTCGCCATAACCACATTCTTACCGGTCTTCCTGATACATACGGTCGCGGCCGTATCGTGGGTGACTACCGTCGTGTGGCTCTTTATGGTATCGACTTTCTCATCGAGGAGAAGAAGAACGACCTCGCTAACATGGGCGACCGTGAGATGATCGACGACGTTATCCGTCTTCGTGAAGAGGTTGCTATGCAGATCAAGGCGCTCAAGGGCTTGAAGGAGATGGCTCAGATGTATGGTTACGACATCTCTCAGCCTGCTAAGAACGCTCGTGAGGCTGTTCAGTGGTTGTACTTCGGTTACCTCGGAGCTGTGAAGACTCAGAATGGTGCTGCGATGTCTGTAGGCCGTATCTCTACATTCCTCGATATCTATATCCAGCGCGACTTGAACGAGGGTACTCTTACCGAGGATGAGGCTCAGGAGCTCATCGACCACTTGGTCATGAAGTTCCGTATGGTTAAGTTCGCCCGTATTCCTTCTTACAACGAGCTCTTCACCGGCGACCCAGTTTGGGCTACTCTCGAAGTAGGTGGTATGGGTCAGGATGGTCGCTCAATGGTTACCAAGAACGATTTCCGTTTCCTCCACACATTGGAGAATATGGGTCCTTCACCAGAGCCAAACTTGACAGTACTCTATAGCTCTCGCTTGCCAAAGGCATTCAAGCACTACGCTTCTTTGATTTCTGTAAAGACAAGTTCTATCCAGTATGAGAACGATGACGTAATGCGCCCAGTTTGGGGTGACGACTATAGCATCTGCTGCTGTGTATCTGCTACTCAGACAGGTAAGGAAATGCAGTTCTTCGGTGCACGTGCCAACTTGGCTAAGTGCTTGACCTACGCTGTATCTGGCGGTGTTGATTCAAAGACACGCGAGCAGTGTGGTCCTAAGTATCGCGCCGTTGAGGGTGATGTATTGACATACGAGGAGTTCATGCCACGTTTCATGGATATGATGGACTGGTTGGCTGGCGTTTATGTGAAGACATTGAACCTCATCCACTACATGCACGATAAGTACTTCTACGAGGCAGCAGAGTTGGCGCTCATCGATACAGATGTTCGTCGTACTTTCGCTACTGGTATCGCTGGTTTCAGCCACGTGGTTGACTCTATCTCAGCTATCAAGTATGCCAAGGTTAACATCATTCGTGATGAGACCGGTTTCCCTCTCAGCTTCAAGACCGAGGGCGACTTCCCACGTTACGGTAACGATGATGAGCGTGCTGATGAGATTGCAGTATGGTTGCTCAAGACCTTCATGAACATGATCAAGAAGCATCATACATACCGCAATTCTGAGCCTACTACATCTATCCTGACTATCACATCAAATGTAGTATACGGTAAGTACACCAGCAACATGCCTGATGGTCGTCCAGCCGGTGCTCCTTTGGCTCCAGGTGCTAACCCATCTTACGGTGCAGAGAAGAACGGTCTTTTGGCTTCATTGAACTCAGTAGCTAAGTTGCCATACGAGTATGCTCTCGATGGTATCTCTAATACTCAGACCATCAGCCCTGGTGCTCTCGGTCACAACGATGAGGAGCGTGCCCAGACATTGGTAGGTGTATTGGATGGTTACTTCAACCAGGGTTCTCACCACCTGAACGTGAACGTATTCGGTATCGACAAGCTCAAGGATGCGATGGAGCACCCAGAGAAGGAAGAGTACCAGAACTTTACTATCCGTGTGAGTGGTTACGCTGTTAAGTTCATCGACTTGACACGTGAGCAGCAGCTCGACGTAATCGCTCGTCAGGCTCACGAGAGACTCTAATCAATTAGAAGAATAAATATTGCCCGCTAGATTTTCTTTCCGAGGATATTTAGCGGGCAATTTTAGCTTAATTGTTATGCATAAAGGATTTGTACACAGCATAGAGAGCTTTGGTTCTGTAGATGGACCAGGCATCAGGTTTTTGATTTTCCTGCAGGGTTGCCCCATGCGCTGCCAGTTCTGCCACAACCCGGATTCCTGGAAGACGGGGGTAGGAGAAGAGTGGAGTGCCGATGCCCTGCTGGATAAGGCAGAGCGATTCAAGAGTTATTGGGGTGACAAGGGCGGTATTACTGTAAGTGGTGGAGAAGCTGATGCAGATAGACTTTCTCATCGAACTTTTCGAGAAAGCCCATCAGCGTGGCATCAACACTTGTCTTGATACATCAGCGCAACCATTTAGGAAAGAGGGTGCTTTCTTCGATAAATTCGAGCGTCTGATGACCGTTACTGATACTGTTCTTCTTGATATCAAGCATATCAACGATGAAGAGCATCGTAAACTCACCCGCCATTCTAATGTAAACATACTGGATTGTGCACGATATTTAAGCGAGATACACAAACCGGTATGGATTCGTCATGTCCTGATTCCAGGTATTACCGATAAGGATGAATACCTCTATCAGTTGCGCGATTTCCTCTCAACACTCTCTAATATTGAGCGTATAGATGTCTTACCTTATCATACGATGGGTATCTACAAGTATGAGAAACTAGGTATTGCCTACCCGTTGGAAGGCATAGATCCTCCTACTAGTAATCGTATAACTCATGCAGAAGCAATCTTGCAAGAGGCACTTTAGCCTCTTGCAAGATTACTTAGATGAGCGTCTAGCGACTGGTGAGACGGGCTTTGATGATAGGCTTTGTAATGTAGTCGTTTACTCCAAGCTCGTAGCATTCATCCACATTATCCTTGTTGCTTAACAGGGAAACCACGATGATGACCATTTCACTTTTCGAGTATTTAGAGCGTACATGGTCTATTACGTCCCACCCATTTACATGTGGCATCATCAAGTCGAGCAGTATCACGTCCGGCTTGAATGAGTCAATCAGTTCAATGGCTTCTTTTCCGCCATTTGCAGTTTTCACGTCGATGTCAAAGTCCTTTATCATTTCAGAGATAGTTTCAATATTTTCTGAAATATCATCGACGATTAGCACTTTGTTCTTTTCCATCTTTCACTGGTTTATTATATAGGTTCTTTCCGATCTTGAAGATCTAGTTTCTTGGCTTGTGAATGCCGTAGATGTCGCATATGAAACCTTTATCAGTGATTAGATTGTTCATATTGATACTGTCGAACATCTTGTGATGAGTACCGATTACCACAATCTGATACTCTTTTTCCAGAACTTTAGGATCATCTGTCACCTTGATGTTATATTCTTCTTTTACTTCCTTTACATCTACCAATGGATCGTAGAGTGTGGTTTTGTAACCTGCTCCTACCAGATTGATATAGAGATCGGCTACTTTTGTGTTTCTGATATCATCGCTGTCTGGCTTGAACGAGAAGCCGAGAATCAGCACGTTAGTCTCCGGAGCCTTGAACTTTCTGCTTTCAGATGCATTCTTTATCTTTCCTGCCATCCATACCGCCATCTGCTCATTAACCTCGCGGGCTGTAGAGAGCAGCGATGGTACCACGTCAACCTCCTGTGCCTTGTTAATCAGGTAGTATGGGTCTATCGCGATGCAGTGGCCGCCAACGAGTCCTGGAGTAGCTGGCACGAAGTTCCATTTTGTGCTAGCTGCCGCCGTTACGTCTTCAATGTTGATGTTCATCTTGTCGAAAATCTTTTCCATCTCGTTGAAGAAGGCTATCTGTATGTCTCTCTGGCAGTTCTCCATCAGTTTACATGCCTCTGCTATTTTGATACTCTTCGCCTTGTAGGTGCCATGGGTAAGTACAGAAGCATAGAGACTGTCGATGATAGCAGCTGCTTCGGGGGTAGAACCGCTGGTAACCTTCACGATGTTCTCGATGGTATGAACAGTATCGCCCGGGTTGATGCGCTCTGGCGAGAAGCCTACAAAGAAACTCTGGTTCAACTTCAATCCTGATGTAGATGCCAGTAATGGAGCGCAGACCTCTTCTGTCAGACCTGGGTAAACGGTACTCTCGTAGACTACGATATCACCTTCTTTCAGAATCTTGCCAACCTCAGCAGTTGCATTGCGCACGCAGCTGATGTCTGGTTTGTTCGATTTGTTCACCGGTGTCGTACAGCGATGATATACACGTTACACTTCTTCAGGTCATCAATATTGCTGGTCAGTTTCAGTCCCTGTTCCAAAGCTTTGGATACAGGTCTGTTGTCTTTCATCGTGCTTTTGGCTAACTTGGCTACCTTCTCAGCTTTGATGTCATAACCCCATGTATCGTATTTCTTTGAGAATAAGCATGCCAGTGGAGTACCTACATACCCTAATCCTATTACTCCAATCTTAAACTCAAAAGACTTGTTTATCATATACTATATTGTTTATGTTTTATAATGTTATTTCTTTTATTGGGAGCTCCCTGCTGTATGTACGTTACAGCAAGTAACTCGGATCTTTTAGATTCCTTCGAGCTGAGCATAGCGTGAAGTCTTCTCAGGGTTCCAGGCGTCCTTGTATGAACGGCGGAAGAAAAGCTCTTGCAGATGAGCCGACAGACGGGCGATACGCAGGAAATAACCTGTATAAGGCGACATCAGTGGCAGATATCTGTAAAGGAACCACACGTCTTTCTTTCTTTCTGAAACCATCAGCACCAGGAGGAAGGCAAGCTGCGAGAAGCATACTCTGATAAAGTAGCCCAGCGCCAGCACCTCGATGATGTGCGTGTTAAACGTGATGGCGAGCTTGATGATATACCACAACCACAGGAAATTGAGGAAGCAGTCGAAAACTACACTCTCCATATTGGATAACCAGTTAAGGATACTCCAGTTCTTGGTAGGCAACAGAATGTCGGCATGCTTGCGTAGACGGAATCTCACGAGCGAGCGCGACCATCTGATGCGCTGATGATACAGCTTGTACCATTTGGTAGGAACATTGGTCATACAGATGGCATCTTCGGCAAATTTCACTTTATATCCGGCTTTGCGGATCTTCTGTGTCAGGTCACCGTCCAGTCCCGGTCCTATGTCCCAATATCCCACTTCCTTCAGCGTCTTTCTTTCGAAGGCTCCGAATGCTCCCGAGATGATGTGGTAGATACCCAGTTCGCTGGTTACGATACGTCCCACCTGTATTCGCTTCAGGTATTCGAAAGCCTGCAGCGATGAGCAGATGGTCTCCTTGTAGTTGCGCACTTTCACACATCCTCCTACGCCCTTTACCATTCCGTCGATGTAGAAGGGGAGTAGAATCTTCTCCAGTGCATCACGGTCGAGCGAAGAGTCGGCATCCAGACATACGATGTATTTGCCTCTTGCCATCTGGGCTCCATAGTTGCTGGCGGCAGCTTTACCGCCTCTTGTATCCAACCTCAGGTAGTGGGTGATATACCCGGCTCGGTAGAGGTCGTTGCAAATCAGTTTGGTGTCGTCGTCGCTACCATCGTCTACCACGATGATTTCGTAGTTGCGGTAGGTTTGCTCAGCCAGCGAGTTCACCATTTTGAATATATGTTTGCCTTCGTTCTTTCCCGGTACGAGGATGCTGATAAGCGGATTCTCGCGGTACAGGAAGAACTTGGCATATTCTTTCTCTTTATCTAACTGGTTTCTCTTCATCAGTCGGTTTCCGATTACGAGATATTCCAGGATATAATATCTTGGCATCTCGATGAAGAAGAGGAACCAGTAGGTATTCACGATACTGCTAAACGATAGCGTGCTGATCCAGTCGAAGAAATCGTTCAGATGTTCTGCTATGCTAAACATACGCTTTTCCCTTTCTTCTTGATGGCTTATCTCAGCACGGTGAGCGCCAAGAGGGCCATGATTATGAGTATACCTGCGATGGTGACAAGGATGGCAACGAGTTTCTTGTAGAGTACGATGCGCTTCTGTATCTTGTCGTTTTCATCTTCCTTCGGCTCCGTATCAAGCAGCTCTTCCTGCGGTTTCACCTCTTTCTCTTCTTCCTTCATCAGAGGTTCCTCTGAGTAGCGGCAGTAGTCGTCTGGAGTCATATCCACATATTGCAGTTTGTTGAAGAACTCGTCATAGTTGCTGGCGATGGTCTTCGCCTTGGTTTCCAGCATGCTGCAGATAATCTCGTCCGGTTCTATCGAGTTGGCCACCTTTCTGATGGCTATCGACATCTCCTTGCTCAGTTTCTGCTGGGCTTCTTCCACCGTTTCTTCCTGCTCATAGAGGGTAGAGGATACGTAGAAGATATTGTTGTTGTAAGACACCTTGTGATTGGAGAAGATTCTACAGAGCTTGCCCTGTATGCTTTCCTTTATCTTTACGGTATCCTTGTTTTCATCTATAATCCATATCTTGCCTACCATGACCGAGAGTTCATCCTTTCGGTAGGTTTCCATCAGTTGGCGTCGCAGTCGGTTCATCAGCAGATAATATTCCATGAAGTTATCATAGATGTTCACCATGTTGTTGAACATGATGTTGCCGCTGGTCAGCGTTCTGATACCTTCTTCCGTTATCTCGTAGTCCTCAATGTCTCGTGGCACCAGGGTATTTACCGGAAAGGTGCTCTGGCAGTAGCAGCAGGTTGCCTTGGTGATAGGCGCGGTAAACGAGTTCTCGCAGTCGTTGCAGGTATATACCACGGCTGGTCTGTCATAGTCAACACCGATGTGGCGCAGTTTCTTGTGACACTTCGGACAGATGAGCATACCGCCCACATTGTAGCTGCTTTCCGGCGATACGTTGGCGCAGCTGAAGTGGTGGATGATGTTCTGAATCTTCAGGTTCGAACTTCCGCACTTCGGACAGCACTCCGTATAGAGCAGGTGAGAGTGGTTGCACTTTGGACAGAGGTGCTCCTTGAGCAGGAAGCGGTGAATGCGCAGTGATCCGAACTCCACCATAGTGTCGATGAACATGAACATCTCGTTGAGATGGAAGAGACCCATACTGTGATAGTGCTCGAAGATTGGGTTGATATATCCCAAAGACGATTTCTCCAGCAGTCGGTGTCCCATGATTCGCTGGTCTCTTGAGAGCAGGTATCTCAGAATATTGGCAAAGAGCTGGTTAGGCTGTGTAGGATGGCTTGTTTCGCTTTTTACACCAAACTTCTGTCTTGCCATCTTGATTCTGTCAATAATCTCGTATACCTTTTCATTGTTCATGTCGCTCACATAGGCATCGACGATATAGTCGATGATCTGTTCCTTTCCCGATACCGCCGTATTGACGAATATCGGTTTGTAGCTACATTTCCACGATAAGATTGGACTGGCTCCAAACAGTATATCATGGAACGCATGCTCACTCTTCGTATTGATGTAAATACAATCGAAGTAGTCGGGCTGGATGTCCGGTGTCGAGTCGATATCTATATAGCTATCGATGGTGAGCACCATATCTCCACGTTTGTTTCTTCTAAGTCCAATCATTCTTTATTTCTTTTGTTCTTTCTAATTTCCGCAACACTATAATTTAATATTTTTTATAAGCACCTGAGCAACAAAAAGTTGCTCAGGATTTTGCCATGTCAGAAATTTCACTTATCTTAGTGTTGAAAAATAAAAACAAACAAAATTCTGAATGACATGGCAAAAGTACAAATAAAATCTGAGAAACTCACTCCTTTTGGGGGAATTTTTTCGATTATGGA
>ENA-OQHU01000009-OQHU01000009.1-human-gut-metagenome-genome-assembly--contig:-NODE-9-length-42080-cov-2.522466_pt1 | contig 42080 bp, 42 predicted proteins | sample MGYA00242568_ERZ504729 | MGnify/ENA primary metagenome ERZ504729 (study PRJEB26092, sample SAMD00036223) | human gut metagenome | host: Homo sapiens | study: EMG produced TPA metagenomics assembly of the... | reverse complement strand
CTTTCAGGAGAACTCAGTGAAGCCGAGGATGGATGAAAGCCAGGAGAAAGGAATAAAGCGAAGCCATAGACATAAGAAAAGCGCAAATGTTCCAAACAGCTACTATTTGGAACATTTGCCAAGGCTCCCATCGGCGATACCGCTTTACAGGCGAAGCTGAACGGTTCGTCTGTTGGCTGCGAGAGGGAGCAGCCGAAAAATTAAGAGGCAGCAATGCAACTTGCCACCTCTATAAACACTTAAAGTTCTTTCAACCATTTCTTACCAGCTCTTGTATTGCTCCACAGCAATATGCCAACAGCAATAATAGCCAATTCTGTCATTGTAAACGCTAATGATTTCTGGATTTACCTTACAAACTATCAATCCATTTTTCCCCATTTTGGTGTTTACCCAAAAAGCAAGCCCTGCTGCTATTATTGCAACGCCTGTCATAAAAATCAACAATGAATCCATACTTTATCTTTTTTAAAATTTTATTACCAACATATGCAAAACCAACTGTTGCTATAAGACACCCTGCAAATAACCATATTGTTTTTTCTGTCATTGCAGCTTCTTTTATTCAGTTACATGCCAGTTACATGCGCCAAGCACTGTTTTAAAGGGGTTTTGCTCTGTTTTAGGGCTGTTTCGAGTCGCCCAGTTACATGCCAGTTATATGAGCTATGCACAAGTGACGACCTCAAATAGCCGAGAATGACCTCAAATAGCCAAATAACGACTTAAAACGACTTAGAACGACTTAAAACGACTTAAAACGACCGAATATGCCCATATTATGACTTGACAATCGCAATTATGTAACAAATTAATAATTCAATTCTTGTTCACCTTTTTCTGTAATAATCCATTGTTTTCCACTAATAGTTTTTGTAATAAATCCTTCTTTCGCTATTTTTCGAAGAAGATTTCCTATTTTTCTCAGTTTCTCGTCCTGAGTTAAACTTGATGGAAAAACATGTTGTAGTCCCTCATAAACGTCTTGACGTTTGAATCCCATACTTCCTGCATTATGAGCCAATTGCAACAATAACTTTTGGATACTATTTTCTGCAAGACCATTTTCTTTTGTATAGTGTCCTATCTGCTTAGTCATTTTGGCAACTTTTAGCGATATAGTATAGTGTGGTGCACGACCTTCTATCAAACCCTTTTCATGAAGATGTTTAGCAGCTTCCTTGGTGATAGGATGATGCTTCTGTACTGCGTCTAACCAAAGGCACTCTTTCAGTGACAAAGAGTTATTTGCTTTTAAGAGATTGGTATATTTCTCATCAATCATTTTGCCATAGATGGTTACCCCAACAGTACGATGCTCATTGTCTATTTCATAATCTGGCATAGGGAAGAAACGATTACGTTGTTCTGTATAAATCTTCTTGATACCACGTCCCACTGTATCAATCATGTTAAAGTTAACCATGCCACGACATAAACAATCGTTACGATAATGAAATTGAGGTCCTTTATGCTCCAGGGCATTTTCTATTGTTCCTGGAATGAAACTGCCACCATTGCCATAATATAAGGTACTAGGACCTTCTACAAAAACAATTCGCTGCTGTAAGGTGTAATCCTGATGTGCGATGGCGTTATGTAATGCCTCTCGTATGGTGTATTCATCATACTGTTTCATGGTGTCTGGGAACAGGGTTCCACCTGGCAACTCACGCATAGTCTTGTTACGTATTTTGCTCAACACCTTATCTACGGTCAAGATGAAAGGTATTGTAAAATGCTCATAATCTTGTACGATGCCTTCTTCATCTTCCCATGTCCAAGTGATTTGTGCTACGGCAGGATGAATCTTTTGAATAGAAAGGGGTTTGCCCAATAGTAGAATGGCTGCACGAGTGATCTTCCCTTCTCGCATCATCATACTATTAGCCAAGAACTCTTCTGTACTCCACGCATTTATTTCTTCGGCAGGAATACTTGACGAACGAACTTTTTTGAACATGACTTTAGCTGTAGCTACGGCTAATTCATCCAAGTCATTGATCGTGGCATTTGGTACGAGCTGAGCAGTCCAATCGGGTATTGGTGGCTGTTGTCGGATAGTATCTTGTTTTGCCTGGTTCAGTGGTTTCAGACTTTCGCCATCACGACCATAAGCCACACCTTTCCAGTGCATTACTATATTGCGTGGTGATGCTGGTATCTGGAATAATAAAACTCGTTTGCCTTCGATATCTAAAGGTACAATATCTCTAAAGATAAGGTTGCCGGTGGTATGTTGAGACATATCTTGCTTCAAACGGTTGAGTGCAACTTCACCATCCTTGAATGTTGTACCGATAATCTGATGTTTTTTGTCCCAAACGCCAAATACAATCCAAGCAAACTCATGGTCACGTAAGTTTGCTTCATTGCTAAGAGCGGAGAAGTATTTGCCCAACTCATCGATATCAAAGTTGGTCTCTGCTTTTTTAAACTCGACAACCTCATTCTCTGAGTGTTCCCAAAGCTTGTTGAATATCTCTATATATTTTTCCATTGTTTCCTTCTTTATTGTTCCTAAATGAGCCTACTTAAAAAGTAAGGCATTGTCTTAGGACACATTTATATTAAACAGCTACAAAGATAGCATTTTTCTTTGGAAATAGGGTATATATTCAGGAGGAAAATGTATTTTCTTTGTGATTTTTTCAGTTTTGGGCGAAAAACTCTATGTATGGGGATAAACTAAAGTGGTGTGTGTAATCGCAAGTAACTACTCATGCCCATAGGGGTGCTGAGTAGTTACTCAATCTTCGCTCAATGTTAAATAGTATTGAATAAAATGAAATATAGAACAAAAAGTTCGTTTGTTTAAGTTTTGTTCATTATCTTTGCAGTGTTCAATCAAATTGAACATAACCGATATATTGAACAAATAATATAAAATGATGACAAACAATATCATAATAAACCAAGCATTGGATGCTCTTAAAGCAAGCCTTCCTGTGGGGGATGTTGTGTCAACAACAGCCGTCAAAGGAAATTGTACCAATGAAAATGATGTCACTGTTAAGATTATGAATGTAGATTTTTTGTGTCATGTAAGGGAAAACATAACCAAGGCTACATTAAATCCGACATTAGCGACTATGCAAACAATGAACAATGACAAGCAGCAAATCTTGCTTGTTACGCAATACGTCACGCCACAAGTATCAACAGAATTGGCAAACAGAGGTATCAACTATCTGGACTGTGCAGGAAACTGCCTTGTCAGATATACAAAGGCAGGAAACTTGATTTTTCAAATATTTAATCAAGGAAGGAAAAAAACAGAGTCCAGGGTGAAAATCTATCCTGTGTTTCAAGATGCAGGATTGAAGGTCGTGTTTTATCTGTTGCAAAATGCAGACAATATAAAGAAGCCTTATCGAGAGATAAAAGAGCAAATTGGTGTATCTTTGGGAAGCGTGAAAAACGTTTTGGATGAACTTGCAAGACGTGGTTTTGTTTGTGACACTAAAAACGGGCGCATAATAAAAGACAAGAAGCAACTGCTTGACTTATGGGTTAGCAATTACAATGAAGTATTGAAACCCAAATTGTTGGTAGGCACAATGGCATTTAGAACAGAAGAGAATAGAAATGAGTGGAAAAACATTGCATTGCCAAAGGGTATGTCATGGGGAGGAGAACCAGCCGCAAACTTGACGGATGGCTACTTACAACCAGGACTTTTCGACATATACACGGAAATACCTGCAGCACATCTTATACGAACAGGTGTCGTCAAGCAAGATGCAAATGGGGAAATTCATCTGTACAACAAATTTTGGAATTGGGAAACTGACAACAGAACAGTTCCTGCTATATTAATCTATGCAGACTTGATGGGTAGTGGCAACAGTCGCTGCTTGGAGGCTGCGCAACGCATATTAAGGAATGAGCTTAAAGATTTCGAGTGAAAAGATAAACAATCCATTCCTCGTGGACTTGTTGGAGAAGCTTGCAGATAGCTTCCGTAAAATGAATCATGACTTCTTTATCATAGGAGCCACCGCCAGAGATATAATCATTCAGCAGATGCTGAACACGTCATCACGTAGAAAGACAAGAGATTTGGATTTGGCTATAGCTGTTCCAAACTGGCAAGAATTTGACAAAATCAAAAATAGTTTGATTGCGGATGGTTTCGAGAAAGACAAGGCAAAACACCAACGCTTCTATTATGGTGACTATGAGATAGATGTTGTTCCATACGGATATGTCGCCAAGGAAGATGACAACATCTATTGGCCACCCGAAGAAACGATTGCCATGTCCATAAAAGGGTTTGACGAAGTGCTTTCTGATGCGATAACGGTTAGTATTGATGACAGATTCACTGTAAAGATAGCTTCTTTGCATGGATTATTCTTGCTAAAGTTCAATGCTTGGATGGATAGACATCTAACCACAAACAAGGATGCAGAGGATATGTCGTTCATATTGGATAACTACTTTATGGCAAACTTGAATCGAGAAACGTATATGGAAGTGTATGATTGGGAAGATTTTGACGAATATGTGGCTGGTGGCTATTGGCTGGCAAACGATTTGGCAAAGTTATTGAACCGAGATCAACTTGCATATTATGCAGACAAAATTGATGAGGAATTGCAGTTGGAAGAGAGAAGCTATTTGATAAGCCAAATTCTCAATTCACAATCGGGTTTGAATTATGACCAAGTAAGGAGAACATGGCAAGTCATTTCTGAAGTGTTTCGCTCTGCTGCAGAAGAAAGGGATTTATAATGATAGATAATAAAAATAATTTGTAGTCAAAAAGGCTTATGTGATACAAACCAAGATTTTATCTTTTGCAAACAATTACAAGATGGGAGTTGCATCGCTATCCTTGCCGATGGTATGGGTGGCTTGCAATATGGTGAGATTGCAGCAGTCACTGTTGCACAAAGTATTTATAAAATATTGGCCGAACATAATTCTGGGGATAAAAGAGAGCTATTTGCCAAGGCTTTTGAGCAAGCTGATATTGCAGTTGCAGATAAATGCAAGGCTCTTAGTTGTAAAATGGGAGCAGCAGTTACCGTCTTATACATAAAAGATGATACTGCCTATTATGCATGGCAAGGAAATGTCCGTCTATATTACAAAAAAGAAAAAGGTATACATTTACTTACTGAAGACCACCTGAAGCAAGGTGATAATTGTACTTTTCTGACTCGTTGTGTGAATGGAAGAGGTTTCCGCTACCCTATATCCATTCAAGAAACGAAAATATCAGACATGGATTTGTTGTTCTTATGTACAGATGGATTCTATCAAGCCAAGGATTGCCTAGATTCTGTTATAATAGAAAATAAATTGCCAAGTCGTATAGAAGACTTAGAAGATGATGCATCCTGCATACTAATACAGTTGCATAATCCTGAAACGATAAGAGATATGGCAAAGAAGAAACATAGAGGACATTACTGTAAGGTTTGTGGTGAATACAAGTCGAACGAGTCATTTTCGGGGAAAGGTCATGCCCAACACATCTGTAAGGAGTGCATGGGTGAGATGAAGAAAGGCAACAAGAAGATTTTGGACTTGCCTTTCGGGGGCAATGAATTTGAGATTTTTGATGCCGATGAATATGTCGCTTCCGTTTTATATGGCAACAACGAAGAACGAGAAACCAAGACCTTCAAGAAACTTAGCCGTGCACAAAAAATGGTGTTGAAAGCGATAGTGCAAGATGAAGTTACGTTCTATTGGCAAGCCCATCGAAAGATACCAGTAAATGACAAGTTAAAACAACTCAGTAGTTCTGTCAATACTGTAGTATATGAACAATTGGACTTTGCCATAAAGGATGATACGACGTAACTACTCAGCACCCCTATAGAAAGCTTCTCGTTAATAAAGCATAAACTTGATTTTGCTTATTTTCTTCATCATTACAAACTTTTTAATGATTGAGTCGATGAGGACGTAGGCTGTTTAAAACAGTTCATTTAACGAGTTTTTTTCCGATGATGCCTCCAACATGTCTCCTTTGTTTATTATCGCCTTTCAACAGATTATCTGCCAGGAGATGCGTTTTTGCATTCCCCGTAAGTCAAAAGTCTGCGTTAAGGGATGTAAATCGTGATTTTGCCATGTGGAGAAAAATGCTTATCTTTGCACCAAAAAATGGCAAGCGACTGTACTGACATAGATGTTGTTTTGCGCCAGATAAACCAGCGTCTGCGCAAACTTGAGAAGTCCGACTCCGAGAAGACTGAGGAGATCGGACGCCTCAACCGTGTCATTAACCAGAAGGACGTGGAGATACATAATCTAAAGACAGAACTTGCTTCCACAAAGGCAGAACTTGCCGTTGCTAAAGAGCGCATCAAGGAACTCGAGGGAGCTGATGACGATACATCAAGTACACCAGGAAAGCCCGAGAAAAACAGCAGTAACAGCAGTATCCCTCCATCCCAAGAAAGTATCGCTTCCCGTGAGCTGCGCAGGACAAAGTCTCTTCGCAAGCCAAGCGGAAAGCCGAGCGGTGGACAGCCTGGCCACAAGGGTCACACACTGCAGACTATAGCAGAACCGGACGTAATTGTAAAGCACGAACCCGTCTATTGTAAATGCTGTGGTCGGCTCTTGATTGATATACCATGCCAGAAGATTCGTAAGACACAAATTGTTGATATCAAGGTGGTCGTAGAGACCTGCGAGGAACAGTATTACGAGAAGGTCTGTGAATGCGGTTGCGTAAACAACTGCGAAGCTCCCAACTGTCGTATCAAGTATGGTGACAACCTCCGTGCACTGGTGACATACCTTAATGTAGTGCAGTGTATTCCGTTCAAAAGGATTGCAGAACTTATATCCGACCTGTCCGGCCAGAATATAAGTGAGGGTACAGTGCAGAACATACTCAAAGAGAATAGCGGCAAGGCAGACTGTGCATATGAGGAAATACGCAAGAGGCTGGAAACAGCGTCTGTCGTAGGAGCCGATGAAACTGGTGCTACGGTAGGAAAGCATCTGCATTGGAACTGGATATTCCAGAACGACCTGCTTACATACGTGTTCCAGTCAGAATCGCGAGGTCAGAAGGCCATAGATTCCAAGTTTCCAAAGGGACTTCCCTATTCGACACTTGTGACAGACAGACATCAGAGCTACTTCAAGATGAATGTTAAGGACCATCAGGTCTGCCTGGCTCATCTTCTTAGGAATGCAGAGTATCTGAACGAACTGGATCCAAACCAGAACTGGTCACGGAGATTCATCCATCTGATAGAACACTCTATAAATCTCAGAAGAGAGGACAACATTACCTCTAGAAAGATAAAGGTACTGAAGACAAAGATGAAGAACCTCTTGGGTGAAAGCCTCACGCATTTAGATAACGAGTTTGAGAAATTCAAGAGGGGTATCCTTAAAGTCAAAGACTACCTATTTACCTTTCTCTCCAATCCAAGTGTGCCTTACGAGAACAATGCCAGTGAGCGGGGAGTTAGGAAAATCAAGATAAAGCAGAAAGTCAGCGGTTGCTTCCGAACAGACAGCGGTGCCGATGATTTTGCCAAGTTGCACTCCATTGCTGAAACTGCTATGAAGAACGGAAATTCTAAATTCAATGCAATTCTTGCTGTAGTACAACAGTAAGACGATTACTCATGCCCATAGGGGTGCTGAGTAGTTACAGAAAGTATTTTAGCGCGCTGCTTATGGGTGCATTGACAATTGCCTCGGTAAGCACATTTACTTCTTGTAAAGATTACGACGATGACATCAGCGGTTTGCAGAGTCAGATTGACCAATTGAAGAAGACCATTGATGAAATCAATTCTCAGATTACAGCTGGTAGTATTCTCACAGATGTAGTAAAGAACGACAATGGTATTACAGTCAAATTGAGCAATGGTAAAACTTATGACATTACAAATGGTAAGGATGGTAAGGCTGGCTCAGTTGTTAAAATCGTTGACGGAGTTTGGTACATTGATGATGTAAACACAGGCTTGAATGCTAAGGGCGACAAGGGTGATCCTGGTACACCGGGTGCTGGAACTGCTGGTAAGGACGGTGCTTACTACTTGCCAAAGGAAGATGGCTATTTCTACAAGGTTGATGGCAATACAGAAACCAAGACCAATATTATGTGGAAGACAGCTTCTAATGATGCTATCACAGCAGTTATGGGCGAGGAAGACTTGAAGTTGGGTCACGTACTCAAGTCTGATGGTACTTATGGTGAGTATACTATCTCTTTGAGCAGTAATCTCCGTGGTATCGTATTCATGAAGGATGGTGACTCTCGTGCTTACGTTGATGGCGTTCCTGCCATCCACATCTCTTCGTTTGAGTACAAGGCATTGAGTGCTGGTGCAACTAAGGACACTAAGACTGAGAAATGGACAGAAGGTGCTACAAAGGTTGTCAACCCTGAGACATACGCTTACTATCACGTGAATCCTGCCAATGCTTCTGAAGAGCAGTTGAAGAACTTGATATTTGCACTTGAGGCTAATGGCGAGTTTATCAAAGATTGAATCCCATCTCGAGCTAAAGCTTCTGATGATTTCGCAGCAAAGCCTGAATTTGTTGAGTTCAAGGATGGTATCTTGAAGGTTAAAGTTAATGTAACTGGTACTCCAGCTACAGCAGAAAACATTACAACCGTAGCTTTGCAGGCTCAGAGAAAGAATGGTGAAACGGTGACATCCGACTATACCACTATCTACAAGAAAGATATGGATCCATTGTACCTCGCTGATGTAGAAAAGATTAACAGGTCTACTCCAGAGGATTATCACTATCGTCGTGGTACAGTTGGTATCAGTGTTAAGGATACCGAGGCTGGTGCTAAGGTTAAGGACTACCTTGTTTGGAGCGAAGATGCTCAGAAGAAGGAAGTTGTTGATACTGTAGTTGCTTACAATGGTAAGCTCGACTTGTCTACATTCGTAGGTGTTCATCAGAAGAGTTCTACAGGTTGCTCTGTTGTGAAGGATCTTACTCCACTGGGTATGAGCATTAAGTACGAGGCTGTGAAGGACTATAAACTTGGTACAAACAAGACAGACCAGAAGGACTTCGTAACAGTTACTGAGAATGGTATCGTAACTCCTAAGGTATTTACTACCACAGGTGAAGCAGCTATCGACCGTACACCTATCGTACGTGTAAGCTTGATGAATGGCAGCAATGTAGTTCGGGTTGCTTACGTAAAGATCAAGATTGTTAAGCCAAGTGAGATTAAACCAGCTAAGGATCCTATTCCATTGACTGTTGACGAATTCAAATTCGTTTGTCGTCAGGATGGAGCGTCTACAACGACTGTTGAGCAGATTAACGTTCAGTTGTATAACAAACTTGGTATGAGTAAGAATGAGTTCCATAAAGCTTATCCAGTCTTTACCGATTGCACCCATGTTAAGGCCGATGTAGGTACTGTAGAAGTTAAGCCAGAGACCGATGCAGAAGGTGGAATGACCTATTTGTATACTTGGACGATTAAGAATGAAGATTTGTGGAAGCATGCAGGTGAAGAGGTTTCTAACGAAATCGTATTCAAGAACGCTGCAACAAATGCAACAGACTCTGTAGTCGTAGTTTTGAAGTCTAAGATTAAGGGCGTCAAGAAGACATACAATGTTTGGAAGACTAAGGGCGAGGTTCCTGCTGGTGAAAATGCTCACTACTACGCTGAGTATTGGAACACCACTAAGGAGTATGCTAAGCTGAATGTACAGACTCCTAATGAAAACGAGACTGCTGCAAATAAGTGCTTGTTCGTAAGTGATTTGAATGCTCCATTCTATAATAAGGATGGTCAGTTGTATCTCGATGAAAGCATTACTAATCTCCAGTATTTCTTCTGTACTGGTAAAGATGGTGTTGCAGCTATCAAGGATATCAACGGTACAAAGGTTACATTCACTGTAAGTGCAAATGGTCTTGAGTTGCATGCTTCTGCTAAGGTAGGTGACGTAACTTATACAAATGAGAAGATTGCTACAATTAATAATACAGAAACAACAGGTGTTTATGATGTTAAGCGTAAGAACTCTATCGAATTGAATAAGGAGAGTGATCTCGCTAAGTACTTGTTGAACACAAATAAGTTGTACACTTTCATTGGTGCAAAGGCAAATGTTTGTGGCGAACCAACCAAGGAAGTTTCTATTACATTTGATGGAAAGGATCACTTCCAGGCTAACTTCATCCGTCCAATCAATATTACAACAAATGCAAATGACAACTTCATTGATGGTGTTGACTTCGGTGAGAAGGGTTCATTCATCACAATCGAGGATTTGATTTCTCCATCTGATTGGCGTATTGATGCTAAGACCGGAAAGAACCGTCTCTTCAAGGATCATAAGACATATTGGGACTTCTATGGTCCATTCACAGTTGAGGCTCTTATCGATGAGGCTAAGTGTGATTTGAATGGTGAACTTCAGGATGTACCTGCAACTATCGTTCTTGCCCAGAGCAATGTTCGTGAAATGGGAGGTGCTAACTCTAAGTATGGCTTCATCACTTACCGTAACAATGGTGCAGGTGTTCAGAATGCATTCAACTTGTACATCCCTGTTAAGGTTAAGTATGGTTGGGGTGAGATTGTAACAGATCCTATCAAGGTTAATGTTGCTACAACTATTCAGCTAATGCCAGAAAGAAGTAAGTATATCTCAAGATAACATAAAATTAAGGGTGTCTTCCTCAGAGGGCACCCTTTTTTAAAACAAAAACAGAAAAAATGAAAAGATTTTTAGTTTTTATATGTCTGGCAGTTACATTCGTCTTCATGTCATGCGGTGGAGGCAGTAAGCAAGAGAACCATGGTTTTGCAGGCTCTTTTACTGACGAATTTGAGAACAAGTTCGTTCTGAACGAAGATTATACCGGTACACTTCAGTTTGCCGGTAATGAGAAGAAAGAGCAAATCACCTGGAGTGATGGAGATGATCACAAGCGTCCATTTGCCACTATAAAATGGAATGGTGATCCTGCCTATTATTATCTGAGAGACGGAGCACTTTATCGTCAGGAAACTGATATGAATGAAGGTAGAGCTGCCATCAAGATAACTTATAATGAGTAAGAAAGTTCTGTTCTTTCTTATGTGCTGTGCTATATTCACAGCCAGTTGCTCCGAAAAGAAAAAAGAACTGACTCCTGGAGAACGGATGGAGGCTGAATACAAATATGATAAACTGCCCGATTCTGAAAAGTCGAAAATAAAGTTTCTGAAATATGAACATGATTTCGGCAAGGTTGACTCAAAAAAACTGCAGAAGGTTAGGTTCGATTTTCAAAATATAGGAAAATCTCCATTAATACTCCATGATGTACATGGTTATTGCGGCTGTATTGAAGCTAGTTTCAGTAAAACTCCCATCATGCCAGGCAAAAAAGGATCTATCATCATCACTTATGATGGGAAAGGATCTGTTATCAGGAGTTTTAATAAAGAAATTGTAGTTAATTCAAATGCTTCAAACAAATACATAAGTTTGTTTGTCAAAGGAGTGAATCAATAACAAAACAATTAAATTATGATGAAATCTATTAAGTGTTTATATGCAGCTTCTTTGTTAGCCATCGGCTCTACAGCCGCTATGGCGCAAGCATCCTACACAGACAAGGATGGAAACGAATATCAGTTTAAGCGTCACTGGTTTCTGGATATTCAGGCTGGTGGGCAATATACTGTGGTGAGGCAAGCTTCTCAGACCTGCTTTCTCCTAACTTCCAGGGTGCCATCGGCTACCAGTTCTCTCCTGTTTTCGGACTCCGTGGTCAGATTAATGGTATCTGGAGCAAGGGCGGATGGAACGGATACAAGGCTACCAAGGACGGTACTCCGTATACCGCCAGCTACAAATGGAAATATGTAGCTCCGGGTGTGGACTTTATGTTCAACCTCTCTAACCTCTTCTGTGGCTGGAACCCGAACCGCGTGTTCAACGCTACTGCCTTCGTAGGTGGTGGTATCAACTGGGCAGGAGCTAACCAGGAAGTAAACGACCTGGCTGCCAACATCAAGAATCAGAGCAACTATCTGCTGGAATATCTCTGGCAGGGAAAAAAGGTTCGCCCTTACGGCAGAGCAGGTATCGACCTGGAATTCAGGGTAAGCAAGGCTGTGAGCATCATGCTCGAGGGCAATGCCAACATGATTTCAGACAAATACAACTCTAAGAAGGCAGATAACCCTGACTGGTACTTCAATGCACTGGCAGGTGTACGCATCAACCTGGGCAAGAGCTATACCAAGAAGGCTAAGCCGGTAGAGGAACCTGCTCCGGCACCAGCTCCTAAGCAGGAATATGTAGCTCCTAAGCCAGAGCCTAAGCCAGCTCCTGTAGAGAAGAAGGTAGAGGAGATTCGCCGTGACATCTTCTTCACCATCAATTCTTACAAGATTGCTCCTGCTGAGGATGCTAAGATCCGTGAGGTGGTTGACTTCCTGAACAAGAACACAGAGGCAAAGGTTGTAGTAACCGGCTATGCTGACAAGGGGTACAGGCTATGACGTCATCAACGACCGCATCGCTGCCAAGCGAGTAGCAGCTGTGGTTTGGATGCTGACAAAGAAATATAATATACCTTCAGAGCGCATTACAGAAGAATCTAAGGGTGCACGTGTGCAGCCTTTTGCAGAAAATGCAGAGAACCGTGTAACAATCATGATCGCTAAGTAGTACGGTAAGTTTATAATGCGACAATCAATTATTTTAATTGGTGGCGGGGCATTCTCAAGGGGTGCCCCGTTTTTCTTTCAGCTATCCCTTCCTTCTCCCGCTCATTTTGTTATTTTTTCACCATTTCTTGCAGTTTCTCAATATTTTGTTGTACCTTTGCACAAAAATAATAATAAATTGCAAGAAAATGGGAAAGATTATATTGACGGGCGACCGTCCTACAGGTAAACTTCACCTGGGTCATTACATCGGCTCTCTGCAGCGCCGAGTACAACTTCAGAACGCTGGCGACTTCGACAGAATGTTCGTTTTCATGGCAGATGTTCAGGCTTTGACTGATAATGCCGACAATCCTGAGAAGATTCGACAGAACATTACAGAGGTGGCTCTTGACTATCTCTCTGCGGGCCTCGACCCACAGAAGTGTACACTCTATATCCAGAGTATGATTCCAGAGTTGGCTGAGTTGACTACCTATCTGATGAACCTTATCTCTGTATCTCGTGTTCAGCGTAACCCAACCGTGAAGACTGAGATCAAGATGCGTAACTTCGAGGCAAACATTCCGCTCGGTTTCTTCTGCTATCCTGTGAGTCAGGCTGCCGACATCACCGCTTTCAAGGCTACAACCGTGCCTGCCGGTGAGGACCAGGAGCCTATGCTGGAGGTAACCCGCGAGTTGGTTCGCCGCTTCAACCAGACTTATGCATCTGTATTGGTAGAGCCGGAGATTCTGCTTCCTGAGATTGCCTGCTGCCGTCGTCTTCCTGGAACTGACGGTAAGGAGAAGATGAGTAAGAGTCTCGGCAACTGCATCTACATGAGTGACGATGAGAAGACCGTTTGGAAGAAGGTGAAGAAGATGTCTAACGGTGAGCCACGTATGAGCATGGAAGAGCCAGGACATCTGGAGGGCAATGCCGTATTCACCTATCTCGAGGCATTCTCTACTCCTGAGGATTTCGCAGAGTTCTGGCCTGAGTTCAAGACTTTGGATGAGTTGAAGGAGCAGTATGTGAAGGGTGGTATCGGTGACGGTACCTGCAAGAAGTTCCTGAACAGCGTCATCAACAAGATGCTCGACCCAATCCGTGCCCGCCGTCATGAGTTTGAGCAAGATATTCCTGAGGTATTCAATATCCTGAAGAAGGGTAGCGAGGATGCCCGCGAGTTTGCAGCCCAGACTATGGATGAGGTTCGCAAGGCTATGCGTATCGACTATTTCAGCGATGCTGCCTATATTGAGGAGCAGGCTGCGAAATATAGAGTATAGTGATTATTTATTAGTGATTAATGATTAATGATAATCATTAAAGTACGTGAATAAACGAATATTACAATTAGCGGTGCCGTCGATAATATCCAATATCACGGTACCGCTTTTGGGTTTGGTTGATGTCTCCATTGTCGGGCATATCGGCGATGCGGCTTACATCGGAGCCATTGCCGTGGGGGCGATGCTGTTCAATGTCATCTACTGGCTTTTCGGATTCCTGAGAATGGGAACCAGCGGAATGACTTCGCAGGCTTTGGGAAGGAGAGATTTGGCTGAGGTACTGAGGCTCCTGGTGCGCTCTCTGAGTATCGGTGTGGGGATAGGAGTGCTGTTTTTCGTTCTCCAGAAATGGCTGATAGGCTGTGGACTGTGGGCGATGTCGCCGGAAGCGGATGTCGTAGAACTGGCACGAAGATACTGTTATGTCTGTATCTGGGGAGCCCCGGCAGTGCTAGGACTCTACGGATTTACGGGCTGGTTTATCGGTATGCAGAACACGCGCATTCCGATGATGGTATCGCTGATGCAGAATGTGGTGAACATCATCGCCTCTCTGCTGCTGGTCTTTGTCGGCGGTATGACGGTAGAAGGCGTGGCGCTCGGAACGGTTATTGCCCAATGGTGGGGATTCCTGATGGCATGTCTGTTCTATCGCATCTGTTATCGCCGGTTAAGCAAGTATGACTATCGCCGGCATCTCTTTGCTGCCGAACCGCTGAAGCAGTTTTTTTCGCTCAATAAGGATATCTTTCTCCGCACCCTCTGTCTGGTGGCGGTCAACCTCTTCTTTACGGCGGCAGGTTCCAGGGAGAGTACCATTGTGCTGGCTGTGAATACGCTGCTGATGACGCTCTTTACCATCTTCTCTTATTTTATGGATGGTTTTGCCTATGCGGCAGAGGCGTTGAGCGGCAAGTATTACGGAGCCCGAAACATGGGGGCATTCCGCGAGGTGGTTAGAAGGACGATGGGTTTTGGAGCAGTCGTGGCAGTAGGTTTCACCTTATTATATATAGTGGGTGGCGAGAATTTCCTCTCTTTGCTCACGAGCGATAAGCAGGTGATAGCTGCATCGGGCGAATATTTCTGGTGGGCTGTGCTGATTCCGCTGTCTGGCATGTCGGCATTCGTCTTCGATGGCATCTTTGTAGGCATCACCCAGTCTAAGTCGATGCTCTGTTCTACTGCCGTAGCCTCGGCTTCGTTCTTCGGTCTGTTCTTTGGCTTGCATCCTTTTCTGGGCAATCATGCCTTGTGGTTGGCCTTCATTCTCTACCTTCTGTTGAGGGGAATCGTACTGTTCGTCATTTACCATAAAAAACTGCGGTAAATGACGAATTGTGTTTTTATAGGATATATTAGTAGAAATAATGTACATCTTTCATAAAAATTGCACACTGAATTATAGTGTGCGCATTTTTGTGAAAAACTACATTAATATAGTTTAAATCTTAGGCTTATATTCTTTTTCTTAGCCGAAAATTAGTAATTTCGCAGAGCAAAACTTAAAAAGAAAAGAGTAAATGACAGCAGAAGAATATTATCAGCAAGGTAACGCCTGGCGCAAGCAGGGTGACTTTAAGCGTGCCCTCGACTGCTATATGGAGGCCATTGCCCTCGATCCGGAGAGCCCTGCCGTAGCAGCCAAGGAGATGTTGGATGATATCATGAGCTTTTATTGCAAAGACTACTACAATCCATAACAACCGACATGTGGATAGCAGGAGCTTTGTTTACTCCAATGGTAAAGATAATTAGTAAGAAATTAGAATATGAGTAAGATTAAAGGGGCTATTGTAGTCGACACCGGGCGTTGCAAGGGATGCTCGCTCTGTGTGGAGGCTTGTCCTCAGCATGTCATCGCATTGGCAGAGAAAAAAGTCAATGTGCATGGTTACCGTTATGTAGAGGCAGCTGTACCTGATGCGTGTGTTGGTTGCACTTCGTGCGCCATCGTGTGTCCGGACGGCTGTATCACTGTTTATCGTAAGAAGGAGGACTAAATAATGGCAAATCAGAAAGTTACATTAATGAAAGGCAATGAGGCGATAGCCCATGCCTGTATCAGATGTGGTGCGGATGGTTTCTTCGGCTATCCTATCACACCTCAAAGTGAGATTATAGAGACGCTGGCTCTGCTCAAGCCATGGGAAACATCAGGTATGGTGGTTCTGCAGGCTGAGAGTGAGGTGGCGGCTATCAACATGGTTTATGGTGGCGCTGGTGCCGGTAAGCGTGTCATTACCACTTCTTCAAGTCCGGGTGTGGCTTTGATGCAAGAGGGTATCTCTTACATGGCTGGTGCTGAGATTCCGGGCGTTATCGTCAATGTGCAGCGTGGCGGTCCGGGTCTGGGTACCATCCAGCCATCCCAGAGTGATTATTTCCAGGCTACCCGCGGTGGTGGTAATGGCGACTATAATGTGATTGTGCTGGCTCCTGCATCTGTTCAGGAGATGGCTGATTTCGTTGATCTCGCCTTTACGCTTGCCTTTAAGTATCGCAATCCTGCGATGATTCTGAGCGATGGTGTCATTGGTCAGATGATGGAGAAGGTGGTTCTGCCTCCTGTCAAGCCTCGTCGTACCGAGGAGGAGATTGCGAAGGAATGTCCTTGGGCTACCATCGGCCGTCCGAAGAGTCGTCCTGTCAACATCATGACCTCTCTGGAACTCAAGCCTGAGGTGATGGAGGAGCGCAATATTGCTCTTCAGGAGAAATACAGAAAAATCCGTGAAACCGAGGTTCGTTATGAAACCGAGCAGATGGATGATGCCGACTATGTTATCGTAGCCTTCGGTAGCGCGGCACGTATTGCCGAGAAGAGCATTGAGAGTGCGCGTGAGCAGGGCATCAAGGTAGGATTGTTCCGTCCTATCACCCTCTGGCCTTTCCCTGAAAAGGAGATTCACGAACTCGCCAAGACCAAGAAGGGCATTCTGGTTGTAGAAATCAATGCCGGTCAGATGGTTCAGGATGTGCGACTGGCTGTGAATGGTCAGACTCCTGTGGAGCACTTTGGTCGTCTGGGCGGTATCGTACCGGAGCCGGAGGAAATCGTTGAAGCATTAAAGAAGTTAATAAAATGAATGATATAATTTCACCAGAGAATCTGGTATATAAGAAGCCTACGCTGATGAACGATACCCCGATGCACTATTGCCCGGGGTGTTCGCATGGCGTAGTTCATAAGCTCGTTGCCGAGGTTATCGAGGAGATGGGCATGGAGGATAAGACGGTAGGCGTATGTCCGGTGGGCTGCGCTGTCTTTGCTTATCGCTATTTGGATATTGACTGGCAGGAGGCTGCTCATGGTCGTGCACCTGCTGTAGCTACGGGTATCAAGCGCTTGTGGCCTGATCGTCTTGTCTTCACTTATCAGGGCGATGGCGATTTGGCGTGCATCGGTACCTGCGAAACTATCCACGCCCTGAACCGTGGTGAGCATATCGCCATCATCTTCATCAATAATGCCATCTATGGTATGACCGGCGGACAGATGGCGCCAACCACCCTGTTGGGTCAGAAGACTGCTACCTGCCTTACGGTAGAGATGCTGATCTTCATGGTTATCCACTCAATATTACCGAGTTGGCAAGCCATCTGCAGGGCACCTGTTATGTAACCCGTCAGAGTGTGGAGACCGTGGCAAGCATCAAGAAGGCAAAGAAAGCTATCCGCAAGGCGTTCGAGGCAAGCATGCAGGGCAAGGGCTCCAGCCTGGTAGAGATTGTTTCTACCTGCAACAGCGGTTGGAAACTCTCACCTGTTGAGGCCAACAAGTGGATGGAAGAGAACATGTTTAAGCAGTATCCTAAGGGTGACCTGAAGGATACAACGAACATGTAATGTTGAATGTTGAATGTTGAATGTTGAATTTGGCATTTACAAAAGATTAGAACAATGAAGACAGAAATCATTATATCCGGTTTTGGCGGTCAGGGCGTTCTCTCTATGGGAAAGATTCTGGCTTATTCAGGGCTGATGGAGGATAAGGAAGTAACCTGGATGCCTGCTTACGGACCAGAGCAGCGTGGCGGTACAGCCAATGTGACGGTCATTGTGAGCGACAGTCGCATCTCTTCGCCTATCCTGAGCCATTATGATGTAGCCATCGTGCTCAACCAACCATCGCTCGACAAGTTTGAGCCGAAGATTAAGCCAGGCGGCATCCTGATTTATGATGGCTATGGTGTGATGAATCCTCCACAGCGTAAGGACATCACCATTTATCGCATTGATGCGATGGACAAGGCTGCCGAGATGAAAAACTCCAAGGTGTTCAATATGATTGTTTTGGGCGGTCTGCTGAAGGTTTGTCCTGTAGTTAGCACCGATGGTTTGAACAAGGCGCTTTACAAGTCATTGCCAGAGCGCCATCATGGTTTGATTCCGCTGAACATGCAGGCAGTGGAAGAGGGAATGAAGATTATCGAAAAGGTAGATTAAATTCAATCATCAGTATAGATAAGGGAGCGGGCTGCGTTGCAATGCAGTTCGCTCCCTTGTTTTATTAGGCTGGGTTGAAAAGGAAAAAATGATGCATCTTGCAGATTATATATTTAATTTGCATAATGTAGTTTGCTACATTCAAAATGTTGAATGTTTTTCGTATCTTAAACTAAAGAAATTTGTTCTTTTCTTTGGCATTTCCAATTCTTTTCTTTAATTTTGTGGCGTTAATTTAAAAGAAAGGAATAAGATGGAAACGATTAATATTCAGTTTCAAGTACCTTCTACAGGTCAATATACGCTTGACGAATTTGTCGCCAAGCTCAAAGACTATGCTGAAAAATTAGCCAGTTCTATCTCCAAATCAGGAAACAGTTATCAGGAAACTTATATGAGCCAGGCAGAGCAGGAAGCCTATGTGGCAGAAAGCCTCAACCGTGCTCTTGATGAACTGGAAGCCCATAAGAAGAATGGGACTAAGCCGATGGATGCTCGTGAATTGTTGAGAAGACTTCGGGAAGAGGAGGCGTAGTATGAAGGTTAAAATTTGTACGGAAAAAGAATTTGAGCGACAACTTAGAAAGCTTTCCTTGCTGGTAAATTGATTATCAAGGATCATACGATGGCTGCCCTTGGTTTGGGTGGTAAACCGTATAAGAAAATAAAGGTGACGCATCTCATTTGATGCGCCACCTTATTATATATAGTTCTAAAAACTTTATTCCGCCAATCGGATGCTCATCGGGCTTACGGTGATGAGGCGCTTCTTGTAGAGGTCGCCCACGGCACGCTTGTAAACCTTCTTGCTCACGTGGAAACGCTCGTAGATGTCGTCGGCCTCGCTCTTGTCGCCAAGGTTACACTCGCCATCGTTGTCCAAGAGATACTGGTAGAGGGTTTCGGCGAAATCGGCAGTCTGCTGAATACCGGTCTTCTGTAGGGTGACATCTATCTTTCCGTCAGGGCGAACTCTTCCGATGTAGCCCTTCATCTTGTCACCGGTGTGGATGTACTGGAAAATCTGGTCCTGATAGAGCAGACCCGGATACTGGTTGTCGATGATAACCTTGAAGCCGAGATCGGTCTTCTGCCAGATGAGGAGATCCACCTCATCGCCATGCTTGTAGTGAGGATGGTCTTCGTTGAGATAACGCTCAATCTTGGCAGAGGCAACGATGCGATAGCTCTCCTCGTCGATGTGGATATGCACGATGTAGGAGTTGCCGAGCACCATGCGCTTCTTCTGCTCACGGAATGGGCAGAAGATGTCCTTCATCAGTCCCCAGCCCAGAAAGGCTCCGTATTCGTTGACCCATTTCACTTCGAGATAGGCGAAATCGCCCACCTTTGCCAAAGGGGTTTCGGTGGTTGCTATGAGGCGCTCTTCCTGGTCGAGATAGATGAAGACATCCAGCTCGTCGCCGATGCCTGCGTCTTCAGGTACGTAGCGGGATGGAAGGAGGATTTCTCCCTCGTCACCACCATCGAGATACAGACCGAAATCAACTTTCTTTACGATGCGAAGGCGATTGTAATCGCCGAGTTTTATCTTTTTGCTCATATAATATTATCTTCAGTTTTTTCTTCTGTTGTTGGGGCTTCTGCAACTTCTGCAGTTTCTTCCTGGCTATCAGCAGCTCCTGCTTCCACCGTCTTCTCAATCATTCCATCCTTGAGATGGATGGTGCGGTCGGTGATGGCAGCAAGGCCCTCATCATGAGTTACGATGACGAAAGTCTGACCGAACTTGTCTCTGAGGTCGAAGAAGAGCTGGTGAAGCTCAGCCTTGTTCTTGGTGTCGAGACTTCCTGATGGCTCATCGGCAAGGATGACGGCAGGATTATTGACCAAAGCTCTCGCCACGGCTACACGCTGTTTCTCACCACCGGATAACTCGGCAGGCTTGTGACTGGCTCTATCGCTCAAGCCCATGAACGCCAGTAACTCCTCGGCGCGCTCTTTGGCTTCTTTTCGGCTCTTGCCTGCAATGAAGGCAGGAATCATGATGTTCTCCAGAGCGGTGAACTCAGGGAGAAGTTGGTGGAACTGGAAGACGAAACCGAGATGCTGGTTGCGGAAATCGCTCAGTTTCTTGGTGCTGAGGCTGCTTACATCGATGCCATCAACCATGATGCTGCCACTGTCAGGCTTGTCGAGGGTACCGATAATCTGGAGGAGTGTAGTCTTGCCGGCACCACTAGGACCGACGATACTTACCACCTCGCCCTTGTCAATATGCAGGTCGATGCCCTTAAGCACCTGCAGGGAGCCGAAGCTCTTGGTTATACCTTTTATATCTATCATTTTCTTACTCAAAATTATTTTGCAGGCAAAATTAAGCAAAATATTTGGAAATGCCTAATTTTAAGAGATAAAAAGAAATAAGGAGGGATATAAAAAAACAAAACGAGCCTTATTCTTGCAAATAAAGCTCGTTTCAGTACTCAATTCTGTATTACTTTCTATAAAATGTATGTGTTATTTCAACCCATCGGCATCGCCGGTGGTCTTCAATCCGTTGCTCTTTTCTCTAGGGATGATATTCACCTTTTTCGTCACTGTGTTCTCGATAAGGTTGGCATCGAATGCCATCTTTTTGTCGGTGCAGTTGATGTTCTCAAAGGTGAAATCTACCAGGCGGTATTTTTCGCTCTTGCCCACATCGAAGAAGTTGTCGCAATCCATCTGGATGTTCTTCATTGTGATGTTGTTGCACTGGCTCAATGGCATATCCTTTCGATTGCCAGGCTTGAAGAACTGGGTCCATGGGCGGATGACGAGGAAACTGCCGGTCTTGCCCTGTATGTTATCAACCGTTACGTACTCGTAATGCTGAGGTGTATCTGGGCGCATCTTCAGCCAGAGCACGCGCTGTGCATTGCCCACCTTGATGTTGCGTAATACGATGTTGCGGTCTTTCACGCTCTCGCTGCCAAGGGTTAAGCATCCGTGCACTCTACCATAGGTGCAGTTCTGGATGAGCACATTATATACCGGTCCATTCTCTGGTGCCTGGTCTGCCCAGGTGCCCTTACCGCCCTTGATGGCGATGGCATCATCGTTTACGCTCATGTAGCAGCCATCTACCAGCACATCGTGACAAACATCAATGTCGATGGCATCGCTGCTTGGTGCCCGCATGCCACTGGTTGGGGCGAAGATGGTGCAGCCAAGGAAGCGGACGTGGTCGCAACGGTAGATGTGGTTGGTCCAGAACGGACTGTTCTGAATATGTACATCCTGCAAGGTTACGTTGCTTGAGTTGCTGATATAGACGAGGCGGGGACGCTGTGCATCCTTGTTGGTGCATTCACGGTTCCAGGTGCGACGAATCCAGAACTCCTCCCAATAGTGATAACCATTTCCATCGATGGTTCCAGGACCGGCGATGGTAAAGCCATCACATTTGTCTGCATTGATGAAGGCTGAGAAGTATTTGCAGGTCTCGCCCTCGATGCGAGTTTCTACCACAGGGAAGTTGGCGATGCGGTCGCTGCCTTTCAGTTTTCCGCCTTCTGAAACATAGAGATGAGTCTTTGGCTTGAAGAAGAGGGCACCGCTCTGATAGGTTCCGGTAGGTACTACGATAACGCCGCCGCCATCTTGGGCAGCACGGTCGATGACCGCCTGGATAGCCTTGGTCTGAATCAGGGTGCTATCCGTTTTCACGCCATAGTCGGTGAGAATGTATTTCTTGCCGAGGGTATCCACGTTCACCTTCTGGGCGTTGCTGAACCAGGCATCCATCTTCGTTCCATCAGGCCAAAGCTCGGTTTGTGGCTTCTTGGCTTTCTTCTGTTTCTTTGCGGCATTGGCGCTTAGTGGCGAAAACGCCACCAGGCAAGCCATCAGCCAGATATATTTCTTCATGATTTGTTTCCTTTTTTACCCTTTTACCTTTTAAAAAGCCTTTTTACTTTTTTACTTTTAAAAGCTTGTAATACTCTGCAGCACCGAGCAGGAGGCAACCTGTGCCGTAGTCCTCGAAGTCTGGGACAGAGGTGAAGGTGACAGGCTGACCGGCTGCAGGATCCTTTCCTGTTCCCTGGTTGTAGCCGATGAAACCATCCTCGTGAACCGATGCGGCAAGAGCCTTCCATGCCTTGTCCATCGCCTTCTGATAGGTGGCTCTAGGAAGAATGCCCTGCTGAACACCCCATGCCATACCATAGAGGAAGAGGCCTGTACCGGTCATCTCTGGACCGCCATAGTTGGCAGGACAAACGAGGCTTACGTTCCAGTAGCCATCCTCGCGCTGGCATTTCAAGATGGCTTTACTCATCAAGATAAAGTCTTTTTTCAGATACTGATAGTATTTATCTTTCTTTGGCAAAGTCTCCATCACGCGGACCAGGGCTGCATATACCCAACCGTTGCCACGGCTCCAATAGCAGTTGCTGCCATCCTTCTCCTTGTAAGGTGGCACGTAGTCCTTGTCTCTCCACCAGAGACCCTCTTTTTTGTTAAAGAGACCATTAGCCAGGGTATCACGGCTCCATTTATAGGAATTCATTGCATAATCCAGATACTTGCGCTCTCCGGTAATCTTGGCATACTTGGCGTAGGCTGGCATCGCCATCTGGATAGCGTCAATCCAGGTCCAGTAGTTTACTCGGTTGGTGCCCATCTGATGGTCCAAGTTCTCCTTCACCTTGCTCAAGTCCTTCTTGCCGCCGGTCTGAACGTAGCGGTCTATGTAGGTTTGCTGGCAGCACTGGTTGTCGGCATCGGTATCTTTCACGCTGCCACGGGCTGTCCACTTGTGGTAATCCGCCCATTTGTCGGTGTAGTCGAGATAGCGCTGCTGAGGGTCAATCTCGTAAAGTGCCATCAATCCCTCGTAATATACGGCACGAGTCCAGAGGTTGCTGGTGCGGATTTTCTTTACGAATGTGTCGAGAGTAGGGTCGCTGTACTTCGTCATGAAGTAGTTGTTGGTGCGATTGGCTACTTCCAGAATTTCATTTTGCAATGCGCTCTGGGCAGAAACAGAAGTCAAACCCAGGAGCATGAAGAGCGATGAAAAGATCAGTTTTTTCATTTGTCTTGTTATTAATGTTTGTTTATTATTAATTGTTTTAGTCAAAGAATTAGAGAAATAAACTCTTGAATTTATTGAATTCTCTAATTCTTGACAGATATTTATTTGTTTACTTGATTTCCACGAGTTTCACGGTGCTGTTCAGACCGCTTGGCACAGGAGTCCAGTTCTCGTAGGTGGTCTTCTTGTAATTGATATCTACCACATTGATTTCCTTCATCTTGCGCCACTTTACGCCCTGGCGGTCGAGTTCTGCGATGCGGTTGGCAGGCAGATTGGTAACCTTGATGCGGAGGGTATTCTTGCCCTTGTTGAGCGCATCCTTACAGTTGAGGATATATGGTACAGCCCAAGCGCAACCTACATATTTATTATTGATATAGACACGGGCACTTTCGCGTACATCACCCAAGTCGATAGCCCACTGCTTCTTGGCATCATCCTTCGATAGCTTGATGGTGGTTTCGTAAACACCTGTTCCCATCATCACCTTCGCCTTGTCGCTGAGACCTTCCCAAGACTTTACGCCCTTGAGGTTGAAGGTTTCGTCTACCTTTGGAGCATCCTCGATGAACGACAGCTTCCAGGCATTCTCTGTCAGGTCGATGGTCTTGCTATCTGCTGCAGCGATGGCTTCCTTGCCGCCTACCTTTACCTTAGGCCCAAGTTTCCACTCATTCACGGGTTTATTCGATGTGATGAGGATGCGGCTCTCGCCACTCTTCAGGTTCAGCTGGATACCCTTGTCGCCGATGGTTGCCTCATGGTATTCGCCCGTCATAGGGTTGTACCAGATGCCATGCTTCTCGTTCACGGCCAAAGCCACGCTAGAAGCGATGTCCTTGCTGGTGAGGTTGGCGATGAAGTAATGATGGCCGATGCTGTTGGCACGGCGAATCATCTTCAAGCCCAGGTTCTTTCTCATCAGTTCCGGTTTTGCCGCCTGTTCCATTGCCTTGATATTATCGCCCTTGATAATCTTGGCTCCCTGTGATTTCAATTCAGATATGTGCTCAATCACGTCGCTTGGCATGATGTTGTTGCCAGGAATGATGATGCCCTTGTATCGGGTTCCGGCAGCTGTTTCAATCATACCATTCTTAAAGGTACACGTGCGGAGATACTTGTCGCTGATGTAATCGCAGTCGAATCCTGCCTTGTCGATGTCGAGAATCACCTTGATAAATTCAGGTGCTTTCTTCGCCATGCTGTGGATATCGAATTGCATCAGCCAGTTCTTGGTATCCTTGCGCCACATATCTCTTACTGGCAGATAAACCAGGAAATCATTGTCTGGCTGTCCCCACTGCAGATAGGTTTGGCAATTGGTGATGTATTTCATCAGTTCCGGCGCATCGCGCCAGATGCTGTTGGTAGGACTCATATCTACCGAAGCATAGAATTTCCAGCCTGGCCATGTATCATTATTGGGCGAGTAGGCGGTGCCATGGAAGAACATGTGGTTTACGCCGGCGCAGAACATCAGGTCCATATCTGGTTTCATCTGGCTCAGGGAAGTGCGGAAGTGCTCGGTGAGCCAGGTGAAGGTTTCGCTGGATGTATATTTCTTTCCGGTGATGTGCGCAGCCGATGGAGCATATTTCAGCATGCTGAGGTCGCTGAAGTTAGGACGGGTCTTTCCCGGATCCTTGCGCAGTCCCTTGATGCCGAAATCGGTCAGTCCGAAGCCTTCAATTTCCGGGATGTCAACGGCTGCATAGCAGTCGATGAGGTTGGCAGGTGAACCGTGTGCCTGGTTTCGGGTGATGGCACCACGCTTGTTTGCCCATTTGGTCCACTGTTCGGTGAAGTTATGGAGCAGCATGTCGCCCAGGGTTTCACGGTAATCGCTTACCACCACAGCATCGCCATCGAGGAACTCTGGGAACTTATCCTGTAGTTTATATCCGTGATATTTCTCGAATTCCGTCAGGAGGTTAGGTGTCCAGTTGGCGCCATACACCTCGTAGCTGTCGTTGAAGAAGGTATGAGGATATGGAGTCTTCGATGCCACGAAGGCGCTGTCGATGTGCTGCAGATAATTGGCCACGGCAGTAGAATCGAAATGGTCGATAACGTATCCCTCTCCTCCAGGTGCGGCACGCTTTACCTTCTGACGGGTGCGGCTTTCATAGAGAGCGATGACGCGTTTCTTGTATTTTTCACCTTCCATAGGGAATGCCTTGATGACCTTCAGTTTGGCGAAGGCACGTTCTTTTTGTGGCACGTTGAATTCTATCTCCATCAGTTTCTGCTTCACATCCACGATGGTATCTACGAATACCGCCTTGCATGCTGCTTCGCTGATAGGTACCCAAGGACCACCGAAAGGCCAGCCTGTTCCGGTGGCCATATCCGTCTCGATGCCCACCTGCTTGTTTTCCTTTTCCACGAACTTGAGCATATCCATCCATTTAGGCGAGAGATAAGGGATATCATTCTTGTCGTTACCCTGCACGCCATAGAGCGGTGTGATTTCCACGGCACCGATACCCGCCTTGGCGTATTCGCCAAGGTTCCACTTCAGATTCTCTTGATCCACAGCAGATCCCATCCACCACCATCTTACGCCCGGTTTGGCTTCCTGCGTAGGGGTAGGGAGCAACTGAGCCTGGCAGTTGAGTGAAGACATCAAAGCCAAGGCAAAGGATAATCCTATAAATTTATGATTTCTTTTATAGTTCATCATATTGGGTTTTATTAAGTTGTTCTTAATTGTTTATTCTTCGTTTGCAAAGATAGCGAAAAATACCCAATAATAGCAGTATTATGATTCTTAAAAATGTAAAATAGTACAAATATGCTAGGTGTTTTGCCAAAAAATCAAGGAATTACACACAAAAGAAGACCTCGCAAAATGCAAGGTATTAAAAAAGGTAAGGTGGTCATCGGCTGATGATCACCTTACCTTTTGATGGTTCTATCTGAATCAGATATTTTTCGTCTTTATATTTGACGGGAATGTTCTTGCCAGCCTGCCTTAGTTGTGAGTGATTTGGTTACAAAAAAGAAAGCTAGTTGCTCAGCAAAGGCAACTAGCTTTTTTATAAACTCTCCTGCTATTTATTCTTTTTATTCTTGAGAAAATCAATCTCTACGATTCTCAATACCGGTTTGCCCTTCTTGATTCCTATGAAATCGAGGGTGCTTGCCTTGCCGCCCGCCAGCTCCTTGGTGTCGCTGAGCTGGGTCTTGCTCTTGGCATCGCCTATCATCCTGATGGTGATATCCTTCGCCTTCACTGGCTTGTCTATCTTGATATGAACATAGCCGAGGCAGGCGTAGGTGTAACCCTCCCAAACCTTCTTCTTACCGGCAAAGATGGCGAGCGGATACATCTTGTCTCTCCAGCCCGTAAGTTTCACGGTGATTTCGTCTACCTTCTTTTTCTTGGTAAACAGATAGGTGATCCATGCATTCTCAGGCTTGCCATCGCTCTTCCATTCTGTAGTCTCATTGTCATCGAAAGTTTTCTGGGCATCTTCCTGGTTTACGCCAGCCACGGCACCGGTGATATCAATGGTCTCCTTGATATCGGTATAGGATGGGGTAGATGGCGTTTCGCCACGAGAAAGGTCGCCCTTCAAGCTGAACTGAGGCAGGTAGTGCTCGATATCGACCTTCTCGGTCTTCAAGTCGATGCTTGCCACGCCCTTGATGCCATCAGCACCAGCACAGATTGTGATGTTTCCTGGGTTCACGGTACTGCGGATCAGAACTCTGTTCACGCCGCATTCTACAGGTAAATCAATCTTTCCTATATAATTATCAAAGGTGTTGTCGCTATCTGTAGAGTCTAGAATATCTGCAGCTTTGCGGGCTGCCTTCTGTTCTGCTGTCTCGTTCTTATCTACCACGAGGCTCTGATTCTTGGCTGCAAGTGCCTTTTGGGTTTCCTCGTTAGGAGTTGCCAATCCGCCAATCCATTCCATTTCGCCCTGATAGTTGAAGTGGATGGTTCGGTTGTCGAGTGGACAGCGTCTGCCCTGCTTATCTACCACCTCTACCTGGATGAGCGCCATGTCGGCACCATCAGCCTTGAAACCTTCCGGATTCTGGATGCTGGTGAGCTTGATGTGATGAGGCTTGCCCGCAGTTTCGATGGCATAACGGCTTGTTTCTTTCTTGGTCTTGGCATCTTTTGATTTCTTATCAGACTTATCGTATGTATAAGCAACAGCTTCAATCTTTCCAGCCTCGAAAGGTACATTCTTCCAGGTGAAGAGCCACTGGTTGCTGCGTTCGCCCATGCCCAGACTCTTGCCGTTGATGAAGAGTTCTACCTCGTCGCCGGTACTTACCACATATTCTGTCTGCTTGATGGTTCCTGGCTTGTAGTTCCAGTGGCCTACGATATAGGTGGCATCTTTTTCAGGAGATACCCAGCCATTCCACATTACCTGATGAGCAAAGAAAGCATCCTTCGGGATGCGCATCGCATCGGTCACACCGCTCGAACGGTAGTTGGCCTCACCACGATGATGGGTGTTGGTATCCGAGAAGATGATCTTGGTACCGCCATCGCTTACTCTTTTGCCGGTGCCCGGACGCTCCTGCCAGTATTCGAACCAGCGCTCTACCATGCTTGCTGCAAAGGTATCCATGTTGTGATTGTATTCGAAGGCAGGCTTGCCACGATACAATGGTCCGTCGCCTTCCTTATGGTAAGGATAGCTCTGCTCATCCCAGTATTTACGCAAACCCTCGTCGCGATGATACTCCATCGACCACATCGGGTGCTTCTTACTCTTGTTGATGTAAAGCATCTCGCCGCCATATTCAGCCTCGTTGATGTTGAGCATCTCTCGGCTGCCGCTGGCTCTGCCTCCGTGAGGATCGAACTCATCGCGGATGGCTTTCATCTGTAGCATGTGCTCGCGGCTCACGCCCTTGTTTCCGATTTCATAGAAGATGATGCTAGGGTTGTTGCGGTTGTAGATGATGGCTTCCTTCATCAGTTCCAGGCGCTGTTCCCATCTGCGGTCGAAGACATCCTTCTCTGCATCACCTGCTGGCATCGCCTGAATCAGTCCCACACGGTCGCAGCTCTCGATATCCTGTTTCCAAGGGCAGACGTGCATCCAGCGAACCAGGTTACCGCCTGATTCTACCATCAGTTTGTTACTGTAGTCGCTCAACCAGGCAGGAACGCTCATACCCACGCCAGGCCACTCGTTGGAGGTGCGCTGCGCATAGCCGTGCATCATGATGGCACGATCGTTGAGATAGAACTTGCCTTCACCGAACTGGGTCTTGCGGAAACCGGTCTTGGTCACCACATCATCAATCTTGCTTCCGTCATCCGCCTTCAAGAGGGTCTTCACGGTGTAGAGATATCCATATCCCCAGCTCCAGAAGTGGGCGTTGTTCAGGAGTCCGCTCACCTTCACTGTCTTGGTTTCGCCTGGCTTCAAGGTATATCTTTCGCCATCAAAATGGCCCACTTCCTTGCCGTCAGCGTCCAGAATCTTGGCGAAGAAGCGGAAAGAGCGAGACTTGGAATCCTCATTCCTTACCTGCGATTCTGCATTCACCGTTACCTTCTTTCCTGCAATATCATAGTTGCTGCCATAGATATAGATACCTGTGGTCTTGAGATTATTGTAGAGCGGAAGAGTCTGGTAAAGTTTGTCGGTGATGTGGAGGAACACATTCTTTGGAATACCGCCATAGTTGGCATTGAAGTTCTTGTCGTTCCACTGGAAACGCTGACCGCTGGTGCGCTCACAATAGTTCCAGGAGTTATCCACACGTACGGCTATGACGTTTTCACCTTTTATAATATAAGGTGTCAGGTCGAATCCGCTTGCCATCACACCATTCTCGGTATATCCCACTTTCTTGCCATTGAGCCAGATGTCGGCACCGAAGCGCACGCCCTCAAACTCGATGAAATACTTGCGGTCGCCCACTTCTTGGATATGGAAGTGCTTGCGATACCACATGATGGTGTCGCTGAGGTGTTCGATAGAAACCTTGAACGCTTCTTTCTCGTTAAAGGCACGAGGCAGCGTAATCTGTTTCCAACCGGCATCCTTGTAGTTTGCCAGTTCTGCTCCCTGGAAGTCGCCCACCTTGAGCAACCATCCCCCATTAAAATTGAGCTTTGTCCTTTCTACTGCATACATCTGGCATAGCGAGATGAAAGCGAGTAGAAGCAGAAATAGTCTTTTTCTCATTCGATTTTGTTTTGATTGTTTTGTTGCGTTATTATTCTAATTTTGTTGCAAAGTTACGAAAAGAATGTATATTTCTTATGGATTTTTGTACGATTTCATGTTCTTTTGTTCGAGTTTCTACTATTTCCGTTTTATAAAATTGAAAGTGTCTACTGAAATCAGAAAAACAGAAAATGTTATGCCAAATGTCATAGCTCAAATATCAAAAGAATAGGTTGGGTATGGAGCGAAATGAGTATTTTTGCAGCAGAAATTTTAAACAAGCTAATAACAAGAATAATATGAATAGTGTTTTAGAAGGTCGTCCTGCCTTGAAAAAGGAGGTCGAGAAGATTGCAGAGGTTGCCGGTTATCTCTGGCAGAATGGTTGGGCTGAGCGTAATGGTGGTAACATCACTGTAAACGTTACCGACTTGGTTGATGACGAAATCAAGGCTTTGCCAGCTATCAGCGAAGTAAAGCAGATTGGTACAGCATTGCCTGCATTGAAGGGCTGCTACTTCTTCTGCAAGGGTACAGGTAAGCGTATGCGCGACTTGGCTCGCTGGCCTATGGAGAACGGTTCTATCATCCGCATCCTCGACGATTGCGCCAGCTATGTTATCATCGCAAATAATCCTGTAATGCCAACATCTGAGTTGCCTAGTCACTTGAGCGTTCATGCCCGTCTCATTGAGAAGGGTTCCAACTATAAGGCTACTGTTCATACTCACCCTATCGAGCTTATCGCCATGAGCCACAACAAGAAGTTCATGGGCAAGGACGTGTTGAGCAACCTGCTCTGGAGCATGATTCCAGAGACCAAGGCTTTCTGTCCACTCGGTTTGGGTATCGTTCCTTATCAGTTGCCAGGCAGTTTGAAACTTGCTGAGGAGACCTTGAAGGAGTTGGAGGATTATGATGTAGTGATGTGGGAGAAGCATGGTGTCTTTGCCAAGGGCTTGGACGTGATGGATGCCTTCGACCAGATTGACGTACTCTCTAAGAGCGCCAAGATTTACATCGATTCCAAGTGCATGGGATTCGAGCCTGATGGTATGAGCCAGGAGGAAATGGCTGAGATGACCAAGGCATTTAATTTGCCAAGATAATATAGGCTTTAGATAAAGAAATAAGTTTTAAAGATTGTTTTCTATAAGAATTTTTGGTTTAGATAATTAAGTTTAGTAAAAAGACCCCGAGCATTGTGAAATACTCGGGGTTCCTTTTTTGTTATATAAGTTGTGGCAAGAAGCTTGAGATAATCAAGACGATGATGCCGACAATTAATACGGAGATGGTCTTCTTTGAGCAGCCTTTCCATTCCTTTAGGATGATGCCCCATACATTCGAGAATACTACGTTGAGCGCCATCAGAATGCAGAACGATAGGGTCATGAGGGTAGGAGATTCGGTGAGGAACCCCTTGCCCAGTGACAGTCCGAAGAACTGGCTGTACCACAAGGCACCAGCCAAGGCACAATAGAGAATGTTATTGCTCCAAACCTCCTGGTTCTTGTAATCGCTCCAAGTATGATTCTTGGTGTTCTGATAGAAACAGTAGATGGCATTGGTGATGAAACCACCTAGGGTAACCAGGAAGGTGGCTGGCAAGGTCTTGTACATATCAGGAGTGAAACTGCCGAAATGGATATCGGAACCGAAGGCGAGACCCACATTGAAGCAGCCGCTCATGAAACCAGCCAGCAAGGCGATGGCAAGTCCCTTAGGGAAGTTGAAGTCCTTTACTGCCGCCTTCTTCTCTTCTTCTGAGAGCGATGCCGCCTTCATACTACCTGCCACACCGATGATGGCGATACCGAGAAGAGTGACTACCACGCCGAGAATTACGCTGAAGGTAAGCGATGAGAGGGCGTCCATCTCCGGGAAGAAGATGTTGAGCAATACAGGTCCCATGATGGTGCCGAGACCTGCACAGGTTCCCAAGGCGATGCTCTGTCCCAATGCTACTCCCAGATAGCGCATGGAAAGACCGAAGGTCAGTCCGCCTACGCCCCAGAGTACACCGAAGAGCATGGTCATTGCTACGTTGAAGCCATAACCGTCGAATAATTCAAAGAAGGAATGGCCGCTTGGAACAGCGAGCATTGCGCCTAAGAAAGGCAAAATAAGCCATGCGAACACACCCTGAACTACCCAGTAGGATTCCCAACTCCAATCCTTAATCTTGTTGATTGGAACGTAACAGCTGGACTGGCAGAATGCGCCGATGGCTATGATTAAAAGTCCTATTAATATTTCCATATTGTTTAGTAATTAAGTGAAGAGCGATTTTGAGTGAAGAACGAAGAGTGAAGAGTGAAGAATTCATGTGTTTTTTAGCCATAAGACTATTGAATTCTTCGTTCTTCACTCTTCAGTTAAATCGTTCTTCACTCTTCAGTTAAATCGTTCTTCACTCTTCAGTTAAATCGTTCTTAAACTCGCTTTGCGAGTACCTCAGCCTCGTACTTCTCGATGTCTGCGATGTACTCTTCGCCAACAGGGATGTTGTTCTTCAAGTTGAAGTAATCATATACTGCACCGAATGGCAATGTCTTCTCTTCTTCGAGGAGAGCCAGGCGCTGGAAGAGCTTGCCCTCGTCCTCGTACTTGCGGAGGGTATCAAGTGGTTCAAGGAATGCCTGCAACAATGACTTCTGGGCAGCACGAACACCGATGATGTAAGCACCGATGCGGTTGATAGAACCGTCGAAGTAGTCGAGACCGATGTGAGCACGGTCGAGTGCGTTGGCACGAACCAACTCTGAGAAGAGGTTGCGCGTGTTGTCATCGAAGAGGGTTACGTGGTCTGAATCCCAGTGCATTGGGCGAGATACGTGGAGCATCAGCTCAGGAACGAAGAGCAGGAGTGCAGAAACTGCATCAGATACGTTCTCTGTTGGCTCATAGTGACCTGTATCGAGAGTGTACATCACGTTGTTCTTAGCGCAGTAGCCAGCGTAGAAGTCGTGAGAACCTACGGTGTAAGCCTCCAAGCCAATACCGAAGAGCTTAGCTCGAGACAAGACTTCATGTTAGGCAACTCCTCTGCTAAGATTTCATCGAGAGAGTTCTTCAAAATCTCACGATAGCGTCCCTTCTCTACAGTGATGTCCTTAGAACCATCGTGTACCCAGATGTTCATGATACATGGGTCGTTCTGGAACTTACCCATAGCGTCTGCAATGCGGCGGCAACGCTTGGTGTGCTCAATCCAGAACTCGCGGATAGCTGGGTCAGGATTTGACAATGAGAGGCTGCCACTCTTAGGGTGAGAGAAAGAAGTAGAGTTGAAGTCGAGCTTCATGTTCTGCTCCTTAGCCCACTGCATCCAGCCTGTAAACTGCTCTACGGTTACCTCGTTACGGTCAATCTGCTTGCCACCGAACTCACCGTAAATCTCATGAAGGTTGAGACGGAAAGTACCAGCCAGGAGAGAGTTCACCTTCTCGATGTCCTGACGGAGTTCGTCGATGTTGCGAGCCTTGCCAGGATAGTTACCAGTGCTCTGGATACCACCAGAAGCAGCCTCACCGCGCTCGAAGCCAACTACATCGTCAGCCTGCCAGCAGTGCAGAGAGATAGGAGTTTTCTCCAAAGTCTCAATAGCCTTGTCTGTATCTACACCCAGAGCTGCATAGCGCTCCTTTGCAATCTCGTAATTCTTTAAAATCAAATCTGCTTTCATTGTTTTTATGTATTTTGTTATTATTGTTTATTTTTACCTTTTTACCCTTTTACTTTTTTACCTTTAAAAACTTCTCGTAAGCCGCATCCCATGCTTCCTTGTTCTGTGGCTCGAATGTCTTAAGCTCCAGCGAGTTGGCGATAATCTGGCGCATTTCCCAAATATCCTTTACCAAGCCCGATGCCTTTGCCTGGAGCATGATGTTGCCGATGGCGGTGCCTTCCTGAGGACCTGCCAATACGGTTACACCACAACTGTTGGCAGTAAACTGGTTGAGATATTGGTTGAGCGAACCTCCACCGATGATGTGGAGCACATTGAGGTCGATGTCGGCGAAATCCTTGAGCCATGTGAATACCTGGCGATAGCGGAGGGCAAGACTCTCGAAGATGCAGCGGCAGAATTCGCCATAGCTCTGAGGAACATGCTGACCGGTCTTTTCGCAATACTGCTTGATGGCTTCTACCATGCTCGATGGGTTGGCAAAACAGGTATCATCCGGGTTGATGATGCTTTGGAAGGCTGGCTGCTTCATGGCTTCAGCTATAAGTTCTGCATGACCCAGGCAAGTCATATCTTTCTGGTTGGCAGCAGCCTCGTCTTTCCATTCCTTGCGGCAACGCTCGTAAATCCACATGCCGCAGATGTTCTTCAGGAATCGGGTAGTGCCCTCAATGCCGCCCTCGTTGGTGAAGTTGAGCTCATAGCTCTTCTCGTTGATGATGGCGTTCTTGGTCTCGATGCCCATCAGGCTCCAGGTTCCTGAACTCAAATAGGCAAACTCCTCGTTCTTGGCAGGAACGGCTGCTACGGCACTGGCTGTATCATGACCTGCTACTGCGATGACGGGAACGGCATTCAGTCCTGTTATCTTCTGTACCTCTTCGGTCAGTGTGCCGATGATGGTAGCAGGATGGGTCATCTTGCCAAACTGTTCTCTCTTCAATCCGATACTTTCCACGAGGTCGATGTCGAAATCGCCGGTCATCGGATTCAGAATCTGAGAAGTAGATGCTACGGTATATTCGCAGATGGCGTTGCCGGTGAGCATATAGCTCAGTGCATCAGGGATGAAGAGAATCTTGTCGGCATTCTCCAGAGCCACGTTTCCTGCCTTGCGCATGGCATACATCTGGAACAATGAGTTGAAATTCATAAACTGGATGCCGGTCTTTTCGTAAACCTTCTCCTTGCTGATTTTCTCATCAAAGTATTTCTCCATGATGCCCATGGTATGAGGGTCGCGATACGCCATCGGGTTGCGTAGGATATCTCCGTTCTTGTCTACATATACAAAGTCGCATCCCCAGGTATCAATACCGATGCTCTGGATGTGGATGCCACGCTGTGCTACGAGTTTCAATCCTTTGATAATCTCAAAGTAGAGGGCGTAGATATCCCAATAGAAGTGACCGCCTGTTTCGATCAGGTTGTTGTCGAAACGGGTCAGCTCCTCTAAGTCAAACTTGCCGTCTGACAAGCTTCCTACTATGGTTCTTCCGCTGGTAGCACCTAAGTCTACCGCGAAGAAGTATTTCTTTTGTTCCATTATGAATTTTGTCTTTAAGTTGCTGTTATTTGTTCACGTTTGCAAAGGTAGACCAAAAAAGGGATATGGAACAAGAGAAATTGATTTTAGAGCCTTATTTTTTGACTATCTCGTCATATTTCTGAAATCTGATGGCTTCATGCCCGTCTGAATTTTGAATTTGGCAGAGAAATAGTCAGGCGATTCGAAATTGAGCCGGTATGCAATCTCCTTGATGCTCTCGTCGGTGGTAGACAGCAGTTCTTTGGCTCTCTGCAGTTTCAGATTCTGCTGATAGAGGGCGGGAGCGAATCCGGTATGCTCCTTGAAGAGCTTGCGGAAAGAAGAGTAGCTGATGCCCAGTTCCTGCGCAATCTCCTGGATGGTGAGCGTATCTTCAAGCGATTCTCGGATACGCAAACGGGCTTTATTGATCATGTCAACATGCTTGGTATCCTTGCTCAACACGATATTTCTCTCCAGAGAATACATTTTGCCTATCAGATGGTTTACGATACCCGCCATAGTCTGTTGTGCAAAAGCAACCTCTTCCTGTGCGGTTTTGTAAGCCTCTTCGTAGAGAGCGATAATCTCGTTACTGTAACCTACATGGTAGATTGGCTTTTCAGGAGAAAGAAACCCTGCTTTCACGCGGTCGTCGATGTTCTTGCCCTTGAAGCCGATCCAATAGCTTTTCCAACCCTTGGTGCCTGATGGATGATAGCTATGCCATTCACCGGGAAAGAGCAGGAAGATGTCTCCAGCCTTGATCTTTGTTTCCGGGAGATGGGCAGAACAGAACACTCCTTCACCTTCTGGCTGGTAAAGCAGTTGGTATTCGTCGAGTATTCTTCCCTTCTGAAGATCGAAGTAATATCCGTCAGCATGTCCTTTTGTTGGATAGGCTTCTCCTGGGGCGATTTCTTCTCGTCCACGGTGCTGATGGTGAGTCCCCATTCGGCATCTCTTTTTGTAGCTAATAGGTATTTACTTGTTTGCATATTGTTTCTGTTTTATGATTTTCATCTGCAAAATTACGCTGAATAATTCTAACTTCCAAATTTTTATGTCGTTTTTTTCAGGAATCCAGCATTACTTCTGATTGACGTTGCAAAGATACAACATTTCCGTTTCCTACCTATGCGATTTGTGCGATTTGCGTGGATTCGGGAAATAAAGTGCGGAAAAATCCATGGAATCTTTCTAAAGAATATCTCCGATAGATAAGAAATTATCTCCGAAAGATAGCAGAATATCTCCGAAGGATAAGAAAATATCTTCGATAAAGAAGACTTGGAAGCTGTGTTGGGTGACGAGGTGAAGGGTGAAGGGTATATTTTAAATCTTTATATTATATTCTTTTTAGGGCTTTTTCGATTTTTGACCCTAGGGTACTTTTTGATTTTACCCTTTTTTCCTTTACCCACGCGTACATATATAAATAGAGTTTTCAAACCTTCACCCTTCACCTTTTTATTTAACATTCTGTAGATCAATTTATTAAAGGTGAAGGGTGGTGAAGGGTGTTTTCGGTTTCTCTTAAACATATTTTAAGAAACGAAGCTGTCTTTACATTTTTTTAAGTTGCATTTCTTCTTAAACCATTGCAGGAATGATTCGTAAGCACTAATCTCTTCCTGATGCTGAGGCTCAGCGAAGGTAAGCTGGTCGCCGTAGGAATCACCATGCTGGTCGGGGAAGATAATCATCAGGTTGGTACCTGAGAAGTATTTCGTTATTTCTTCCAGCAGACGCTCCAGTGCTGTCTTGTAAGATACGGTTCCCTTACGGGCGGTTACTACCACGAACAGGTGGTCTGGAGATATCTGCGAAGCCAGCTGCGGCAACTCGTTCCAGTGAATCATCTGGGTATAATCGGCACGCACTTCCGGATGCCGGTTCTTGATATATTCATTGATGAGCGCCAGACTCTCTTCTCTGCCATGAAACTGGATGCGGCAGTCGAGGTTGCCGGCAAGTCGGGCTAGTCGTTCCAGCCAGCGGTAGAAACCCGGCTCAAACTCTGCTCTCGAAGGTACGGCTACCTGTATTCTTCTCAATGTATTCAACGGCTGTCTGATGCGTGCCATGATAATCTGGCGGCTCAATCCGTTGAAAAGACTCTGGTGGAATTCTCCCCAGAACTTCGGCGAAACCTCAGGATGCATGTGCATTCCGATGATAATCTCAGAACATTGGAACTCGTTGAAGGCATGCTTGATGCCGTTGGCGATGTTGGCGGCAATACGAACCTGGGTCTGCGTCATCACATCGGTGGCAGCAGCCAGCTGACTGCAATGTTCCAGAATCCGTCTTCCCTGTTCCTGGTTGTATCGCATGTCCTTGTCTTCATATACCACATTCAGGCAGATGAGTCCCCTGTTCAGTTTCTGGTTTCTCACCAGAAACGCCAGACTCATCAGGTTGTCGGCATATTCAGGATATTTCACCGGAACCAGAATCTTCTCATCGCTCACTTTCTTGTCGTCTTCCGCATCAGGCAGTTCCTTGTCTCTCAGGATAATCTTCTGCGAAGACCGGTCGGTAAGGATGGATGAGATGATGCAGGTAATCAGAATCATCATAACCACACCATTGAGCATATCATCGTTGACGAGGTAAGTGCCCGGTGCTACGAGCAGATGCATACCCACCATCACCATGGCGATACTTCCGGCAGCATGAGCCGAAGTGAGTCCGAACATCATGTGACCCGAAGAAAGTGGCAATCGAAAACCCAGACAGGCGATATAGGCTGCGATGGCTTTGCCCAGGGTTCCGAAGAAGGCGATACAGAACACGACCCATAGAATATGACTGCCCTGAAACAGCAGATTGATATTGATTAGCATGCCCACACCTATCAGGAAATAAGGAATGAAGAGGCATTGCCGATAAATTCGAGGCGGTTCATCAGTGGCGAAACATGCGGAATATATCTGTTTAATATCAGACCGGCGAAGAAAGCACCGAAAACGCCCTCGATGCCCACTATCTGCGAAAGTGCCGCACTCATAAAGAGCATCGAAAGTACGAAGATAAACTGCATCACCGCATCGCTGTATCTTCGCAAGAACCATCTTGTAAGTCGGGGAATCAGTATGATCATCACGCCACAATAGGCGGCAAACTTGAGGGTGAAGAATACCCAGAACAGTACGCCGTCATGCTTGCTGAACGATGCTACCAGTCCGGCAAGCATAATCAGGGCTATGAGCAGCGAAATCATGCTCGACCCCACACTCAGCGTAACGCTCGGTTTCTGTTGCAGTCCGTATCTCGAAACGATAGGATAGGCAATCAGCGTATTGGATGCCATGATGCAGCTCAGCAGGAAGGAAGCCTTGGCAGAGTAGTGGAGCAGCCAGATGCTCATGCCATAGGTGAGGAAGAACGGTATAAAACAGGTGAGCAGGCCATAGATAAGCAGTCGTGACTTGTTCTTTTTCATGCCTTCCATATCCATCTCCAGTGCAGCGAGGAACATGATGTAATAGAGTCCCACCTTTCCGAAGAGTTCAAACGAAGAGTCGCGCTCCAGGATATTCAGTCCGTATTTGCCTATGAGCACACCTGCCAGCACCATTCCGATGATGTGCGGGATACGGAGTTTACCCATGATGATAGGGGCAAAGAGGATGATGAGGAGCACTACGAAGAATATCAACGTAGGGTCTGTGATAGGGAAGTATTGAGCGATATGGAACATAGGCTTTCTTCTTTTTTGTTATACTTAAAGAGGGATTTCTGCATCAGCATTCATCCCTCCCTTTCTGTTTTTGACTGCAAAAGTACGAATAAATCTTGAAAGCACAAAGTTTTTCTGCCCTTATCCTACAATCATGGTGATATTTTTGCATGTTCACTATTGTTTCTATCTTTTCAAATCCCTATCCACCATGGCACAGACACAGGAATCAGACCATACGTTTTCTGCCGTCTCAATCATGTCGATGATAGTATAGATTGGCAGGATGATGCCCATGATGCCGATAGGAGCATTGATACCGGACATCAGAGATAGGGTAAGAAAATAACATCCCATCGGTACTCCTGCATTACCCACTGCTGAGATAACTGAAATGAAGAGCCAGAGAATCATCGTAGTCCAAGGTAAAGGCATTCCTCCATTCTGCATCAGGAATAAGGAGGTTACGAGGATAAACGCAGCGCAACCATTCATGTTGATGGTAGTACAGATAGGCAATACGAAGCGGGAAACCTGATTGGAAACTCCCAGCCTATCTTCTGCTGTCTGCATCGTTACCGGCAACGTAGCAGCAGAACTCTTTGTAAACAGAGCCATTAATACTGCCGGCATCATCTTGCCCAGTGTACGCACAGGATTCAAGCCTCTTGCCAAGAGGAAGAGCGGGAGGATGATGAAGAATTGAATGACATTACCTCCCAGGATAACAGCTACGTACTTTCCTAGAGAAGCCATCACGATACCCGCAGAGAACTGGGCTGAGAGTTGTGCTGCAAAGGCAACGATACCCAGAGGCAGAGCCAGATTAATCCATGAATCAGCATGAAGAGCAGATCCTGTAATCCAAACAATCCCTTCATCACGGCTTCTTTCTTATCGCTTGATGGCATCTTGGCTAAAGCAATACCTGCTGCTGCCGCCAAAATCAATATAGAGAGTACATTTCCTTCGGCAAACGGCTTGATGATATTGTTGGGTATTACCCCAAGAATATGGTCATAATAGCTGGTTTCTCCCAGCTTTTGGGGAACATCCGCCATACCGCTCTGTACCAAGGCTGTAGGTAAATTGCCTGGAGAAACGATGTTGTAGAGCACCAGTCCCACTGCTGCAGCTGCTATCGTTGTGAGCAGGGTGTAGGTGATGGCGTGGCGGAATATCTTACCGGTATCTGCCTGGTTACCCAAGGATGCCAGGGTTGTGATAACAGCCAAGGCTATGGTTGGTACTGCCAGAAGCTGGAATAAGCGGGTATAGACCGTGGCTATAAAATTCATCAGACCATCCAGCCAGCTGATGCCGAATATACCTAAGACGGCGCCTACTATCAAAGCGCCAATCCATAGTACCAGCTGCCGGGTTTGCTTATTCTTCACTCCTTTTTGCTTACTGCAGCCAGCATTGCTATCCGGCTGTCTATTTCCAATATTATTCATTGTTTCTACCATGATTTTAAACTATTATTTTCAAAAGGCAAAGGTATTATTTTTTTTCCTTGTCAACAATCCCACAAATATGGTATTTTGCAATCTCGTTATTTTTTTCGGGCTATTCCTTTGCTTGTATCATTATTTTTTGTAACTTTGCCGAAAGAAAATTAAAACGGCAGCAATATGAAATATCCTATCGGCATACAGAGTTTCGAACAAATCATAGAAGATGGTTATGTTTATCTCGATAAGACGGCATTGGCCTATGACTTAGTGACTAATGGTAAAATATACTTTCTGAGTCGTCCACGACGATTTGGAAAGTCATTGCTCGTATCTACCTTGAAATGCTATTTCGAGGGTAAGAAGGAACTGTTCAAGGGGCTTGCCATCGACAAGCTGGAGAAGGAGTGGAAGCAATATCCTGTGTTTCATCTCTCTTTTGGTGGTCAAAACTTTGTAGAGCCTTATGCGTTAGACAAAGTGTTGGAGGAGTTTGTTGCCATGGCAGAACGTATCTATGGGCGTGAGGAGTTGGCCGAGACTTTAGGTAGTCGCTTTAAGGCTGTGTTAGGGAATGCTCATAAGAAAACAGGAATGAGAGCTGTCGTACTCATTGATGAGTATGACAAGCCTTTGCTTGATGTGATGGATATGGATATTTCTGTGCAGAATGAATATGGAAAGATGACTTTGGAGGATTATAATCGCAATCTGCTCAAAGGCGTATATTCTGTATTCAAGGAGCTGATGCTGACCTACAGTTTGTCTTGCTCACGGGTGTCACCAAGTTCTCACAAGTGAGCGTGTTCAGTGGTTTCAATCAGCCTAACGACATCAGTATGGACGAGCATTACGAGGCACTTTGTGGAATTACGGAAGATGAATTGTATTCTACCTTTGATGAACAAATCAAGGCGATGGCCGTGAGATACAAGACCACGGAGGAAGGAATGAAATACAAACTGAAGAGGAAGTTTGACGGTTACCACTTCAGTCCCAATATGCTTGATATCTATAATCCTTTCAGTATCTTAAATGCTTTGAGCAAGAAAATTCTGGCAGATTATTGGTTCCGCACCGGTTCGCCAACCTATCTGGTTCGCCTATTGTCTCATTTTGATGAGAACATCAATGAGATGGTGAACAGGTTTTATCCTACGAGTAGTTTTATCGACTACAAGGCAGATGTGGAAGCACCGTTGCCTATGATTTATCAGAGCGGTTATCTTACTATCAAAGATTGGAATATGGATACCGATTCCTATCTCCTGGATTTCCCGAATGATGAAGTGAGGAGCGGTTTCCTGACGCTGGTCAAAGCAGCAAAGCGAAGGTAGGGTAGATTGTGTGGTAGAGACTCCGAACTATATCTACATCTTCGAATTCAAGCGTGATGGTTCGGCAGAGGAAGCCCTGAAGCAGATAGAGGATATGCTATGCCAGGGAATATGCAGCAGATGGCAGAAAGATTTATCAGATAGGCTGCAACTTCTCATCGAAGACGGGAACCATTGATGGGTGGAAAATGAAGTAAGTAATCAGTAAGAATATCCTGAAGATGTAGTGATGTGGCGTTGTTAAGAATAAGTTTTCTTTACATTAGCTTGCCTGAGATTCTCGTATTTTCAGACGCTTATTGTTTCTTTGAGAATATCGCAAATATGAAGAAGAATAGAAACCTGTTGATAATCAGATGTTTGTGATTCCTTGATAAGATGATGCCGTTGAGGAAAATCTATAGTTGTACAACTATAGGTCTTGCTCTTAATATAGAGCAGAAAACAAGGATTTCCAGCCTCTCAATCCTCTTGTTTTTATCGCTAGATTCAAAACTTGTAGGTATATGAATTTTGGTTATAAATATTGACGGGAGGTATTTTTGCAATTGTAATTTGAACTAAAAAAAGGAGGAATAAAGAATGAATACAACAAAGATAACAAGAGAAGAAGCGTTGCGCCGTTGGAATGTTTCTAAGGAAACCAAGCGTAAAATGGTTGAAAAGCTAGAAACCTTGGTAAGGAATAGCTGTCTTGAACGTACAGGTAAAGAACCTATTGGAATAGAAGTATGGTAGTCGAAACATTGTCTCTAGACACGATTAATGTCAATTCTTTGCAAAACTGTCTCAACTTGCAAACTTT
>ENA-OQHU01000007-OQHU01000007.1-human-gut-metagenome-genome-assembly--contig:-NODE-7-length-43602-cov-1.935204_pt1 | contig 43602 bp, 37 predicted proteins | sample MGYA00242568_ERZ504729 | MGnify/ENA primary metagenome ERZ504729 (study PRJEB26092, sample SAMD00036223) | human gut metagenome | host: Homo sapiens | study: EMG produced TPA metagenomics assembly of the... | reverse complement strand
CTTCCAAAATATATTTACAAAGAAGTATCATAGAAGTATCATAAAATTCAATAGAAGTATCATTAAAATCACCATGATGCATCATAAAAAAACACGAAATTATAGTCAACTAAATATAGAAAAACTACAATTTGCTTGCTCAAAATAATGCCCAAAAATCACCCCATGAAATGGGCACTCAATGCCCGCAGTACGGGCAATGAGTACCCAACACTTGGTCTATCGATGCCCGTCACCTGATCCCTTAGTGACCGTGTGACGGGCACTAAGAGACCAACCTATGTGCTTATTCCTAACTACAGTTGTCTGTGTTTCCATCTTATTCCTGGTTAATATTGGCATACTTTATAAACTAGAAAGGTAGACACTATCAGTTTTATAAAACGGAAATAGTAGACATTATCAATTCTATAAAACTGAAATACTAGACATTTCTTAGCTTTTGTGCCTGTATTTCTAGACATAAATCCTCAAAAAAGGCTTTTTTGCAAGCAACTTACCTGAATTTTATGATACTTCTATTGAATTTATGATACTTCTATGATACTTCTTTGTAAAATAAACAGAAAAGTCTCATTTTTATAAACCATTATATATCAATCGCATACATCGGTTTTAGCCACAAATAATGAGACTTTGAGACTTTTTTTCGAGAAAAAACTTTTATGTGCACGAAAGAAAAGGAAAGAAGAAAGCAGTAATTATAAAAGAAAAAAGCAGCAATGGCTACTACTCCATTGCTGCTTATTTTATATTTACTGAACAATCTTGAAGCGGATACGCAAAGAATGCGCATGCTCATCCCAATTGGTACCAAGCAATACGAACTTGCCAATCTGGGCGGTAGAACGGACATGCTTGCCGATACATGGACAAACATCATAATCACCGATACGAACCAGACGCAAGGTCTCGCTCGCATCATCCGGCAGACGGTCTAACTTGACGTTAGCCGGAATATGGTCACGATCCACAAACTCGTAAGTAACAGGCATATCAAGCTCTATCAGGCGATTCATCTCCGTCTCAATCTCCTTCTCCTCCTGACGGGTAGGCTTGTGATCGACTACGAAGGTCATCTTACTCTTCTTGCGCTCAATATGTGCATTGCGGCTGCGCTCACAGCCAAACAGGCGAACCATCAACTGATTGAGCAGATGCTCAGCCGTATGAGCAGGAGGGAATTCCTCCTTATGATGCTCATTCAATATGATATCACTTTCCTCCATCTTGACATTGAATTTATAGATTCTTACTCCGTTAGCATCCATTGATATCGGGAATACGCCATCCTTCTTCAACTCAACCTTCTTCTTACCACCCGAGAACAGTTCTGTTACCAGCACCTCCTCTTCAGCAATATGGAAGAAATCGAAAGCATGACCAGGGATACAAACCTGCAACTGGCGCGCCTCCTGGGAAAAATTGAGCACTATCAGCATAGCTTCATCATCCTTCTTGCGAAGGAAGGCGAAATTGGTACGGGGATCGAAATTCTCAGAACCCGGATTCACATACATCAAATCGAGGTCTCACCCTCGCGGATGGCTTTCTCTTCATTGGCGAAGCGAAGAAGCTGACGATAAGTGGCTGCCAGATATTTCTGCTCCTGACTCAATGCCGAGTCAGATGAATCCTGATAGGCATGCGCCAGAGTTTCCGGACTCCAATAGTCGAATATCGTGGTACGGCCATCCGTGCCGCTGAATCCTTCCTCATCCATTCCCTTCTCGCCGAATTCCTGACCGCTGTAAAGCATGAAAGGATTCTTCTGGAAGAAGAGACTCATGGCTGCAGCAGGAATCGCCTTCATGGCTGAGCCACAGAAGAAATCGCTGGCGATGCGCTGCTCATCATGATTCTCAAGGAAATAGAGCATGTGATCGCGGATATCATCCACTACCTGCCACTCGTGAGTGATACTGGCTGCCGGACGCTCACCACGAACCACGCCACGCAGGCAATCATACATTCCTACCTTGTCATAAAGATAATCGAAACCAGCCTTTACATAGTTGCGGTACTGGTTAGGATCATAAACCTCGCCGATAATCACGATGTGAGGATACTTCGCCTTCAATATTCCGGTAGCGTATGACCAGAATGCCGTTGGCACCATTTCTGCCATATCACAGCGGAAGCCATCTACACCCTTGCTTGCCCAAAAGAGGAGGATATCTGTCATCTTGCCCCATGTGTTTGGCACTGGTTCATAATGATAGCTTCTGCCTCCTGCATCACAGTAATCTACACCGTAATTGAGTTTCACGGTCTCATACCAGTCGTTACAGCCAGGATGGTTATCAAACCGGTCGTTTCCTGTAGCTCTGGCTGGGCTCTCGGTATAAGGTTCATAAATCTTGGCATCTTTCGCAGAGAAAGCCTTGAACTCTGGTTTGGACTGACGGATTTCATTCAAATCCAAATCGCCCCATGCATAATAGAAATTATTCCTGGTAGAGAAGTGCATGTTCGGATCATCATCTTCTCCCAAATCCCGTACACCTGTTGGTTTGCAAATGGAATGATACTCTCGGGCTACATGGTTCGGAACGAAATCCATGATTACTTTCATACCAGCCTTGTGAGTACGCTCTATCAGCTGCTCCCACTCTTTCATTCTCATACTGACATTCACAGCCAAGTCTGGATCGATATCATAGTAGTCGGTAATAGCATATGGCGAACCTGCTTTTCCCTTCACTACCTCTGCATGCTGAGTAGGAATTCCATAAGAAGAGTAGTTTGTCTGAGTGGCATGACGAATCACACCCGTATACCAAATATGTGTAAATCCCATATCGTGGATGCGTGCCAGAACTTCATCTGAGAAATTATTCAGCTTTCCGCAACCATTTTCTTCGATGGTACCATTTTCCTTACAGGTTGTATTCTGGTTTCCGAAGAGTCGTGGGAGAACCTGGTATATAATAACTTTTTCCTTCATTTAGCGGCTTTACTAAAAAAATGAAACGTTTTACCTTTTCAACAACGCCTTTGCTGAAAAGATAAAACGTTGAATAGTTTTATTGTTGATTAAGCAATACCATGAGCGGCAACATTCTTGTCGATGCGGCCAATCATGCCCTGCAATGCCTTGCCAGGACCACACTCTGTGAAGTCATCAGCACCATCAGCAATCATAGTCTGTACAGATGAAGTCCAACGTACAGAGCTTGTAAGCTGTGCGATGAGGTTCTGCTGAATCTCAGCTGGATCAGTATGAGGCTTACCGTCTACATTCTGGTAAACCGGGCACTTAGGAGCAGAGAATGTAGTCTTCTCGATAGCAGCCTGAAGTTCATCCTTAGCTGGCTGCATCAATGGAGAGTGGAAAGCACCACCAACCTTCAAAGGCAATGCACGCTTAGCACCAGCAGCCTTCAGCTTCTCGCAAGCAGCATTGATAGCATCTACGTTACCTGAGATAACGAGCTGACCAGGGCAGTTGTAGTTAGCAGCAACTACACGTTGCCTTCTGTGCTTACCTCAGCGCAGATTTCCTCAACCTTCTCATCTGGCAAACCGATGATGGCAGCCATGGTACCAGGGTTAGCCTCGCAAGCCTTCTGCATGGCATTGGCACGGGCAGCAACGAGTTTCAAACCATCCTCGAAAGCCATAGCACCGGCAGCAACCAATGCAGAGAACTCACCGAGAGAGTGACCTGCAACCATAGCTGGCTTGAACTCCTCACCCAGGCAAAGAGCAGAGATAACAGAATGGAGGAATACAGCAGGCTGGGTAACCTTGGTTTCCTTCAACTGATCGTCGGTTCCGGCGAACATGATATCAGTAATCTTGAAGCCGAGAATCTCGTCGGCCTTATCGAAAAGTTCTTTTGCCAATGCGTTGTTATCGTAGAGGTCCTTACCCATACCTACGAACTGAGAACTGTCCAGGGAAAACAAATGCTTTCATTTTATCCTATTATTTTTTAAGTTTATAATAAATATTCCTGCAATATACATGAATTCTTTGAATCCGACTGCAAAGGTACAATAAAATTCTGAGAATCAGCAGAGAATATTAAAAAATAAAGTTATATATTCTAAATTACTACAAGAATGGTAAAAACTTTCCATTCTGAATGCGGAACAGGCATAAAAAAAATCCCTAATGCCTTGCGGCAAAAGGGATCTTTATATTAATTTGCTTTACAGTGCGAAAAATATCGTACTTCATACAAATTGATTGAGCTAGGATTATTCAGCTGCTGGAGCCTCTTCCTCAGCTGCAGCCTCAGCAGGTGCCTCAACTGGAGCCTCCTCAGCAGCAGGAGCTGCAACAGGAGCGTTCTCAGCAACAACATTAACTGGAACCTTAACCTCAACCTCCTTGTGGTAGTGTACAGTAGCCTCGTACTCACCAACCTTCTTAGCATCCTTCATAGTGATGATCTTGCGATCAACCTCGATGCCCTTCTTAGCGAGTTCCTCAGCAACAGTTGCAGCGTTAACTGAGCCATAGAGCTGACCAGTAGCGCTCACCTTAGCAGCAATAGTAAGAACAATGCCCTCGAGAGCCTCGCCCTTCTTAACAGCCTCAGCCTTGATAGCCTCAAGCTTGTGAGCCTGCTGCTTCAAATCCTCAGCCAACTGCTTCTTAGCAGATGGAGATGCGATAACAGCCTTACCTGTAGGGATAAGGAAGTTACGACCATAACCACTCTTTACATTTACGATATCGTTCTTATATCCAAGACCGATAATATCTTGCTTCAAAATAATTTCCATTCTTCTTTATCCTCCTTAAATTACTTCATCAAATCGGTTACGTAAGGAAGCAAAGCGATCTGGCGAGCACGCTTTACAGCCTGTGCTACACGGCGCTGATACTTCAAAGATGTACCTGTAATACGACGTGGAAGGATTTTACCCTGCTCGTTCAAGAACTTCTTCAAGAACTCTGGATCCTTGTAGTCAATGTACTTAATACCGCTCTTCTTGAAACGGCAATACTTCTTCTTCTTTGTGTCGATAGAAGGAGCAGTCAAATAACGGATTTCTGATTTCTGATCTGCCATGATTAAGCCTCCTCTTTTTTACCAAGCTTTGCACGACGCTTCTCTGCGTAAGCGGCAGCATACTTGTCAAGTTTAACAGTCATGTAACGAATTACTTTCTCGTCGCGGCGATAAGCTGTTTCGAGCTTAGCGATAACAGTTGGCTCAGCCTTGAACTCAACCAAGCTGTAGAAGCCTGATGTCTTCTTCTCGATGTTGTAAGCCAACTTCTTCAAACCCCAAGCCTCTTTGTTCAGAATCTCAGCACCATTATCGGTGAGTACCTTCTCGAACTTAGCGACCGTTTCCTTCATCTGTTCATCAGACAAAACGGGAGTCAAAATGAAAACGGTTTCGTATTGATTCATACTACTTTAAATGATTAAATATTAATATAAAAATTCTCATGCAAACCGGAAAATGTGTGCGGAAACACAGCCTTTTCACGAATTGCGGTGCAAAATTACGACTTTTTCTTGAATTAACCAAATATTTTTCGTACTTTTGCACAAAATAATTGTTAATAGTATAAAAACAACCTCTAAATTGTAAAGAATATGGCAAAAATGAACAAGAAACTGATTACTCTGCTCCATACCCTACCATCTATGGGCATGGCTTTCATCGTTTTAGGCGTCCTGCTGATGGTGGCCAGCTTTGCGTTTTCCATTCAGGGAAACAGCGTACTCTTCGCTGGCCTCTTTTTCATTCTGGCGGGAGTAGCCGGATTTGTATATTCATTAAAAAAAGGATAAGCCGGTCATCGACTTATCCTTTTTATATCTTTGGGAATCTTTTCCTAATTACAGAATCATTTAATCTTCGTTAGGAACTATCAGTTTGTATCCCTTACCATGGATATTGATGATTTCAATCTGAGGATCGTCCTTCAAATGCTTACGGAGTTTGGTGATATAAACATCCATTGAGCGTGCATTGAAGTAATTGTCATCAATCCAGATGGTCTTCAGAGCAAAATCGCGCTGCAGAATTTCATTAGAGTGAGCACAGAGCAAAGCAAGAAGTTCATTCTCCTTGGTGGTAAGCTTCGTCTGCTTTTCACCAATGGTAAGAAGCTGCTTCTGTGTATCGAAGGTAAAGTCACCAATGTGATACATGGTAGACTCCTTGCTCTTCTTGCCACGTACGCGGCGGAGAATAGCCTCTACACGGAATACCAATTCTTCCATAGAGAATGGCTTGGTGATATAATCATCAGCACCAATCTTGAAACCTTCAAGGATATCTTCCTTCAATGTCTTGGCAGTAAGGAAGATGATTGGGAGGTCGGCATTGGTCTGACGAATTTCCTGTGCCAGGGTAAAGCCGTCCTTCTTTGGCATCATCACGTCGAGTACTGCAATATCAAACTTATTTTTATTGAATTCCTTATAACCTACCTCGCCATCAGGGCACAGAACTGTGGTAAATCCCTTTGCCTGCAAATATTCGCGAAGCAACATACCTAAATTTTCATCGTCCTCGCAAAGCAAGATTTTAATTTTCTCTTCCATATCTTTATTCTTTAAAATTATTAATATTCTTTTAATTCTTTATTCTGTTTCTTCAAGTCTTAACTGTGAATCACCGGCAACTTGATGGTAAAGGTTGTGCCCTTTCCCAATTCGCTATCTACCTTAATTTCACCATCATGAAGATCTACTATCTTCTTGACATAAGCCAATCCCAGTCCGAATCCCTTCACATCATGGACATTGCCCGTATGTACGCGGTAGAACTTGTCGAATATCTTCTTCAGATTCTCCTTCTTCATACCCAGACCGGTATCCGTAATCGAGAGATACAGATGTTCTTCATCATTCCAGGTCTTCATCGTAATGTTAAGCGGCTCGTCTGGCTTGCGGTATTTCACGGCATTGTCCATCAGATTGAAGATGACATTCTGGAAATGCACCTCGTCAACATATAGTCCCGAATCGATGGCTTCGATATCGGTATAGACCTTACCACCTGTATGCTCAACGCGGAGCGAGAAGGAATTGGCAATATTCTCAACCATCTCGTTCAGATCGAGTTCTTTCTTCTTGAACACCGCCTTCTTGCGGTCGAACATACTCATCTGCAATACCTTTTCTACCAGGAAACGAAGACGCTTCGATTCATCGTTGATCACGTTACCCAGATGTTTCTGCATCTGTTCACTCTTTGCTACCGAGGTATCATTGAGCATCTGCGCTGCCAGACTGATACTGGCTATCGGCGTCTTCAGTTCGTGGGTCATATTATTGATGAAGTCGTTCTTTATCTCTGTATATCTCTTTTGTCTGAAGATAACCACAATGGTAAAGATGAAGGTAATCAGCAGTACCAGCGTGAAGATGACACTAGGAATCATGAAGCGCACACTGGAGAAGATATAGCTGTTCATATCCGGGAAATGCACCCTTACTACGCCCATCTTCGACTGTGGGTCGTTGCGGAAGAGCACCTGTGAGTAGCTGTATTCCTCACCCTCGTCCGTATAGTCAGGACAGCGGTAAACCTCTCGTCCATCCTGGGTAGTCACGGTGAAATGATAAGGTATGTTGATACCATTATTCATCATCTCAGCCTTGAGGTCCTGATCGAGCTGCTTGAAGTTGATTCTCTCCTTCAGCGGCTTGTCTGATGCCGAATAAAGGATAGAATATACCACCTCATCCAGCAACGCTTTCTGATAGACATAGCGGTTCTTCACGATTTCCTGAAGCGACTTCTGTGTTTCTGTCAGCGAATTCTTATCGCTACGCAGTATCATCGCCTTCGGCATATTGCCAGGATGTGTGGCATTTGTCTTCAGCTCGAAAGTTGAATAAACTGCCGTTCCCTTGTTCTTATCTTTATTGGCCTTACGTTCTGTCTCGTTGACATTCTTTTCGAGATAGCGCAGAGTTTCATTAAGCTCCAAATTTCTTGAAGCTTGATACAGGGCTCTGTTGACCGACTCGTCAAACTGTTCCTTCTTCATGTTTACCATCTCCTGGATGTAACTGAGCTGCAAGTACAGCAGCGCAAGGAACGAAAAGCCCATGATAATGGCTATGGTCCAAATCGTTTTCTTCTTCATGGGGGCAAAGATAAGAAATTTCTTAATCAGTTAACTTAAAATCGTTAATTAATTATTTACTCTTTCTAGTTTTTAACATTTTCCTGTATTTTTAGTTTCGTATATAAAACTAAATTTTCATTTTCCATAAAAAAAGAGAGGAAGTATACATATCACATGCACGCTTCCCCATATTGGTCATATCAACATAAAATTTTAATTTATATAAGAGAGATTTTTCTCTAACCTAACAATTGCTATTCAGCATCCTTCTCCAATTCTGCCTCATGATCCGCAATCAGCTTACTCTGAATGTCGGAAGGAACCAACTCGTAGCTGGCAAACTTGGTAGTGAATGAAGCACGTCCACCTGTCAATGAACTCAGAGAGATGGAATAGCTGGCAAGTTCCTTCAGAGGAATCTTGGCACTCAGCTTCTGATAACCAGCCTCGCTGTCCATACCCATAATGAGAGCACGACGTCCCTGGAGATCACTCATCACATCACCCATGAAATCAGCAGGTACATAAACCTCAAGATCATAGATAGGCTCCAGAATCTTCGGACCAGCCTGTTTGAAGGCATCGCTGAACGCATGGCGGGCAGCAAGCATGAACGAAAGTTCATTACTATCTACTGGGTGCATCTTACCATCATAAACGATGACACGTACATCACGTGCATAACTGCCCGTCAACGGACCATGTTCCATACAGTCCATAATACCCTTCAGAATAGCTGGCATGAAACGGGCATCAATGGCACCACCAACCACAGAGTTGAGGAATACCAGTTTACCACCCCATGGCAAACTAACCTCTTCACGGCTCTTGATATTCATCTTGAATTCCTGGCCGTTGAAGGTGAATGACGTAGGATCAGGCATACCTTCTGCGTATGGTTCAACTATGAGATGCACCTCACCAAACTGACCGGATCCACCACTCTGTTTCTTATGACGGTAGTCGGCACGAGCCTTCTTGGTAATAGTCTCACGATATGGAATACGTGGCTCTTCGAAAGTCACATTGAGTTTTTCGTTGTTTTCCAGACGCCACTTCAGCGTGCGGAGATGGAACTCACCCTGTCCTCTTACGATTACCTGACGCAATTCCTTGCTCTGATCAACAATCCAAGTAGGGTCTTCCTGGCGCATCTTCAGGAGTGCAGCCATCAGTTTCTCTGTATCCTGAACATTGGCAGCCTTGATAGCACGTGAATACTTAGGGTTAGGATATTTAATGAAGTCGAAACGCCACTCAGCTCCCTTACCATTAAGGGTATTGCCAGTCTTCACGTCCTTCATCTTTACGGTACAGCCAATATCACCGGCATTCAACTGCTCCACAGGCACACGGTTGGCACCCGCACAGGCATAAATCTGTCCGATACGCTCCTTGGAGCCACGATCTGCATTAGTCAGGTCGTCACCATTCTTGATAGAGCCGCTCATCACCTTGAAGTAGCTTACCTCACCGATATGAGGTTCCATACCAGTCTTGAAGAAGTAAACACTCTCAGGACCATTGCTGTCTGGCGTAATTTCTTCACCACGTGTATTATGCAGTTTCGGCATCTCGCTTACGAAAGGAACCACATTGCCCAGGAACTCCATCAGGCGGTGAACGCCCATCGACTTACCTGCACAAACGCAGAATACAGGGAAGATGCTACGGGTAACCAATCCCTTGCGGATGCCCTCGCGAAGTTCATCTTCTGTCAGACTCTCGCTCTCGAAGAACTTCTCCATCAGTCCTTCATCGTTCTCGGCTGCAGCCTCTACAAGAGCCGTATGAAGTTCCATGGCTTTCTCCATTTCTTCTTCTGGAATATCTTCAATAATAGGAGCACCGCCCTCAGGCTTCCAGGAATATTTTTTCATCAATAAGACGTCAATGAGAGCATTGAAGCCTGAACCGGTCTCGATAGGATATTGTATCTGCACACACTTAGAACCGTAAATGTCCTTCATGGTGGCTATGATATTATCAAAGTCGCACTTGTCTGAGTCGAGCTGGTTTACCAGGAAGATGACAGGTTTACCCAACTTCTCTGTATAACGGAAGTTGTTCTGTGTACCTACTTCTGGACCATACTGACCATTAATAAGGATAACTGCCTGATCGGTAACATTGAGTGAAGTAATGGCGCCTCCCACGAAATCATCGCTACCTGGGCAATCTATAATGTTAAGCTTCTTGTTGTTCCACTCTACATGAAAAACTGTAGGGAACACAGAGTAGCCGTATTCCAACTCAACTGGGAAGTAGTCGCTCACCGTATTTTTCGCTTCTACAGAGCCTTTACGCTTGATAACGCCTGCTTCAAATAACATACTCTCGGCAAGTGTAGTCTTGCCGCTACCCGCACTGCCCAACAGCGCAATGTTTTTAATCTCATTTGTCTGATAAACTCTCATGACGCTTATAGATTTTTAAGGGTTATACTTAAATTTGCTAGTTGCAATCCACAGTCAAACCATCGGTTTTTCTGTTTCATGCTACTAAAGTACAAAAAAATCGCACATTGCCAAAAGTTTTGGGCAAAAAACTTCTGTTTTTTAAAACATATTAGTACTTTTGCACTTTGTTTAGACATGTTTTTGTCTTTACACCTTATTATATATAGAAAAAGAAGTTCAGAAATATGGCAGGACTATACATACATATCCCCTTTTGTGAAAGCCGGTGCATCTACTGCGGTTTTTACAGTACCACCTCCCTCAAGTTAAGGGATGATTACACTGATGCTCTCTGCCGGGAGATGCAGATGCGCCCGGCAAAAGCCGCTCTCGGAAGCAATGAAACTATCGAAACCATCTATCTGGGCGGTGGAACCCCGAGTCAGCTCAACGGCTCCCAACTCAACCAGATTTTCTCTGCTATCAGAAAAAACTATACGCTGGCAGAGAATATGGAGATCACGATGGAATGCAATCCGGACGATGTTACCGGCGATTTCTGTGAAACGCTGAAGCAACTCCCCATCAACCGCATCAGCATGGGGGCACAGACCTTCTGTAACGAGCGTTTACGCTTTCTGCATCGCCGTCATAATGCCGGAGAGGTAGAAGAAGCCGTCACCCGACTCCGTAACATCGGCATCCGCAATATCAGTATCGACCTGATGTTCGGATTCCCCGAAGAATCTCTTTCCCAATGGATGAGCGATATCAGGCACGCCATACAGCTGGATGTGGAACACATATCTGCCTACAGTCTGATGTACGAAGAGGGAACTCCCCTCTACCATATGCTGAAACAGGGAAAGATTAGCGAAATAGATGAAGAAACCAGTCGCAAGATGTATGAAACCCTGATAGACCAGCTTACTGGAGCAGGCTACGAACATTATGAAATCAGCAATTTTGCCCGTCCGGGCTTCCGATCACGCCACAACAGCAGTTACTGGCACGAGGTACCATATATCGGAATAGGAGCAGCCGCCCACTCCTACAATAGGAAGCAGCGCAGCTGGAATATCGAAAATATCCAGACTTATATTCGAAGCATCGGCGATGGCATTCTGCCTTCTGAGAGTGAACAGCTAGATATTTCCACCCGATACAACGATCTGATAACAACCGCCTTGCGAACAAGCGACGGAATAAACCTCATGAAGATGGAGCAGGAATCGGAAAAGAACTGGCAGACAGACTGCTCCAGGAAGCCCAGTCGCATATCAGCCGGGGACTGATGAAAATAAAGAACGGCAGGCTCTCCCTCACTCGGGAAGGTCTTTACATATCGGATGATGTGATGAGTGATTTCATGATTATATAATGGTTTCAATAAACAAAAAAGCCTTGGAATCTAATTCCAAGGCTCTAATTTCTTTAAACCATTTTTCTTGTATACTTCATAATAAAAAGCTTTAATGCTCTTGACCACTTGTATGGTAGATTTCTTTTTCTGCAACATAGGCTTAACCAGCTGCATCACAGCAAAACAAACTACCACAATAAGCAATACTACTGCCCAAGAGAGAATCTCACTCTGAATATCCAAAATTGGCTGGAGGCCAATGCCCAAAGCCACAGGCAGGATAAAACAGACCCAATCTATCGGGCTGTCAAGCTTGGTTGATTCGAAATATTCATCGCGTAGTGCTTTTGGAGCATTCAAGATTAATCTTTTCTGGTGCTTATTCCAGTAATCTTCAAATTCTTTTTCCATGCAATCCATTTACTGTTTTGTCTTAAAACTAGACGGTTAAAACTTCAATACTTATACTTTTCTTTATACTTTTCGGCTACAAAGATAAGAATAATTATTCATTTCTCCAAAATTACAACATACTACTTTGAATATTTAACGTATATTAATTCTAATGGTCAAAACAAAAACTTCACCGCATCACTTGACAATAGCCTGCTTGTATATAGACAGGAAAAGGCAACACCCAACGACGGGCATTGCCTTTCTTGTATAATAACAAAGAGGAATTTTATCTCTCATTAAGTGGCTTATACTCCAGTTCGCCAAGAATATTCTTATATGCAGGACGGATAATACGACGGCCTTCGAAATTGAGTTCTTCAATACGATGGGCTGTCCAACCCACGATACGTGCCATGGCGAAAATAGGTGTATAGATTTCCTGTGGCAAACCAATCATTTCATAGATAAAGCCACTGTAGAAATCAAGATTCGCACACGCTGGCTTGCTGCCTCCACGGTGTTCCTGCAGACATTTGATACCTTCCTGCTCTATCAGCTTCAGGAAATTATACTCGTCTTCTCTACCCTTTTCCTTGGCAAGTTCACCTGCCAGGCGCTTCAGTTCAACGGCACGTGGGTCACTCAAAGTATAGACCGCATGACCGATACCATAAATGAGACCTGTCTTGTCATAAGCCTCCTTGTTGAGCATTCGCTTAAGGTAAGTATCAAGTTCAGTTACATTACCCCAATCCTTGATAGCTTCTTTCAAGTGGTGGAACATATTGATAACCTTGATATTGGCACCACCATGCAAAGGACCCTTTAAACTACCGATACCAGCAGCAATAGAACTGTAAGTATCTGTACGGGTAGAAGATGTTACACGTACTGTAAAGGTTGAGTTGTTACCACCACCATGTTCTGCCTGAATAATCAGGAGAAGGTCGAGCATACGGGCATCCAGTTCGGAATAGTTTTCATGCTTCATCATATAAAGAAAGTTCTCTGCAATAGAGAGATTCTCACGAGGATGACGAATATGTAGACTTCTACCCTGAACAGAGTGACGGTAGATATTGTATGCATAAGCAATGATGGTTGGGAACTTGGCAATCAACTCAATACTCTGGCGCATCAGATTGTCACGGCTGATGTCATCCGGATTCGGATCGAAGGTGTACATTTCGAGCACACAACGGGCCAGGATGTTCATGATGTTGCTGCCTTCCAGCTCGATGATATGGGTGATCGTACGATGATCAAGCGGCATATTATCGTTCAAAAGTTCCTTAAAAGCATCCAATTCCTCCTTATCAGGCAACTGGCCCGAGAGCAGCAGGAAGGCTACTTCCTCGAATCCGAAGCGCTTCTCCTCCAAGAGAGGAGTTACCAGGTCATCAAGTTCATAACCACGATAATAAAGTTTACCTTCTGTAGGAGTCAACTTACCTTCTGCATCGCGCTCATAACCCACTACATTACCGATATTGGTCAGTCCGACCAACACACCAGAGCCATCCTCATTACGAAGTCCACGCTTCACATTGAACTTCTTGAATGCATCCTTATCAATCTTGCATGAGTTTTTTACCTCATCGCTTAATTTATATATTAAATATTCTTTATTCATAACTGTTACTTTTTTAGCTGCATGGCTACAACTATTATTTCTTTGCAGCAAAGTTCAATGCAGAACCAGCCTTAAACCATGCAATCTGTGTATCATTATAAGTATGCTCAACCTCGAAATTATCCTCAGAACCATCCTTGTGCTTCAGGGTGACGGTGAGTTTAGAACCTGGAGCAAACTCCTTCAAACCTGTCAAAGAGATGCGGTCGTCCTCCTGCACCTTATTATAATCATCCTTGTTACAGAATGTGAGGGCAAGCATACCCTGTTTTTTCAAGTTGGTTTCGTGGATGCGGGCGAAACTCTTGGCGAGAATCACCTTCACGTTGAGGAAACGAGGCTCCATAGCTGCATGCTCACGGGAAGAACCTTCACCATAGTTATCCTCTGCCACCACGATGCTGCTGATGCCTTTTGCCTTGTAAGCCTTGGCAGCGGTAGAAACCTCGACATAAGCACCATCCAACTGGTTCTTCACCTTATTGCTCTCACCGTTAAAGGCATTAACGGCACCCATTAAAAGGTTGTCGGAGATGTTCTGCAAATGTCCACGGAACTTCAGCCAAGGACCCGCCATAGAGATGTGGTCGGTGGTACATTTGCCCTCGGTTTTGATAAGAAGCGGCATATCTGTCAGGTCTTTTCCATCCCATGGAGCAAACGGAGCAAGTTTCTGGAGTCGGTTGCTGTCAGGCGCAATGACTACCTCTACATTGGCATTTTCTTCGCTTGGGGCAATGAATCCCTTATCCTCTACGGCAAAACCCTTAGGTGGGAAGGTGAAACCTGTAGGCGCATCGAGCATCACGCTGTTGCCATCCTTATCCAGCAAGGTATCTGTAGCCGGATTGAAGTCGAGACGGCCCGCAATGGTGAGAGCCACGGTGAGCTCTGGACTGCCGATGAAGGCAAACGTATTAGGGTTACCATCAGCACGGCGGCGGAAGTTTCGGTTGAAAGAAGTGACGATGGCATTCTTGCGCGTATTATCGTCGGTATGACGCTTCCACTGTCCGATGCAAGGACCGCAGGCATTGGTCATGATGAGGGCTCCAATCTTCTTGAAATCATCAAGGATGCCATCACGCTCGGCTGTATAGCGAATCTGCTCTGAACCCGGGTTGATGATAAGCTTTCCCTTCACCTCAATACCTTTCCCATAAGCCTGACGGGCAATGCTGGCAGCACGGGCCAAGTCCTGATAAGAAGAGTTGGTACAGCTACCTACCAATCCTACTTCTACAACCATCGGATAATCGTTGGCAGGACCTTTTGCCTTCATGTGAGAGATTGGTGTGGCTGCATCTGGAGTGAACGGACCATTAAGATGAGGTCCAACCTTAGAAAGGTCGATTTCAACAATCTGGTCGTAGAAAGCAGACGGATCTGCCAACACCTCATCATCAGCACGGAGTTCGGCTGCATTCATCTGTGCGAGAGATGCAATTTCTTCACGGCCTGTCTTGCGGAGATACTCGCTGGCATTCTGGTCGAATGGGAAGATAGAGCATGTGGCACCCAATTCGGCTCCCATGTTACAGATGGTAGCCTTGCCGGTAGTAGAGATGCTGTCCAATCCCTCGCCGAAGTATTCGAGGATGGCATTGGTTCCGCCCTTTACGGTAAGGATGCCGAGGATTTCGAGAATCACATCCTTAGGAGTGGCCCAGCCAGAGAGTTTACCTGTGAGATGCACACCAATGAGACGTGGCATCTTGAGTTCCCAAGGCTGACCGGTCAACACATCTACGGCATCAGCACCACCTACACCTACTGCCACCATGCCGAGACCGCCGGCATTAGGAGTATGAGAATCGGTACCCACCATCATACCTCCAGGGAATGCATAGTTTTCGAGCACTACCTGATGGATGATTCCGGCACCTGGTCCCCAGAAACCGATATGGTATTTCTGAGAAACAGACTTCAGGAAGTCGTAAACCTCCTTATTGGTTTTGCAAGCCTCAGGAAGATCTTGTGTTGCGCCCACATCGGCACGAATCAAGTGATCACAATGTACGGAAGCAGGTACGGCCACCTTGTCCTTACCCGCATTCATGAACTGCAAGAGTGCCATTTGCGCAGTCGCATCCTGCATCGCCACGCGATTAGGTCGGAAGTCAACATATTCCACACCTCTTTTATATGATCGCAACTGTGTTGGGTCGAAAAGATGTGCAAAGAGCACCTTCTCGGCATAAGTAAGAGGTCGTTTCACCGTAGCCTTAGCCTGGGCTACACTTTCCGAATACGAAGCGTAAAAGCTTCTCAGCATTTCAATGTCCAATATCATCTTGTTCACAATTTTAATTAATTATACACTCTTTCGAGCAATTCTGTTTGCAAAAATACAACTTTTTCTACAAATAGTAGCATGCTTTATCGAAAATTTATCATTTTGATATGATTTTTCTGTTTTTTTTGATAATTTTGTTGCATATTTATACGTTAATCACTCTCTTTTTCCGGAAAAATAGGATTATGATATGAAAAGACAAGAATGGCTACGGAAAGGCAGGAAAACAGAGAAAAAAAGAAAGGAAAGTGAAGAAAAGAGGAGTTAAAAATGAAAGAAAAAGCAAAAATTTTTGGTACTCTCCGCATTATTTATTATTTTTGCAGATGTTATGAGAATAGACATTATTACAGTATTACCAGAGATGCTGGAGGGATTCTTCAATGAGTCCATTCTGGCACGTGCGCAGAAGAAGGGTCTAGCGGAGATTCATCTGCACAATCTGCGTGACTACACATTAGATAAATGGAAGCGTGTTGGACGACTATCCATACGGCGGAAGTGCCGGCATGGTGATGCAATGTGAACCAATAGACCGCTGCATTGCTGCACTGAAGGCAGAGCGCGAGTATGATGACGTGATTTACGTTTCGCCAGATGGTGAAACTTTCAACCAGAAGATAGCCAACGAAATGTCGATGCAGGGTAACCTCATCATCCTCTGCGGTCACTACAAGGGTATTGACCAGCGTGTGCGCGACCATCTCATTACCCGAGAAATCAGTGTAGGTGATTATGTGCTGACGGGTGGCGAACTTGCTGCAGCCATCATCTCAGATGCCGTCATCCGACTGGTTCCGGGTGTTATCAGCGACGAACAGAGCGCACTTTCCGACTGTTTCCAGGACGACATTCTTGCCGCCCCTATCTACACCCGTCCTGCCGACTACAAGGGATGGAAGGTTCCGGAGATTCTGCTCAGTGGCAACGAAGCCAAGATTCGCCAGTGGGAATTCGACCAGGCCATGGAAAGAACCAAGCGCCTGCGCCCTGACCTACTGAAATAAGAAGAAATCATTGCTGATTACTATCATACCCAGAACGGTGATTTTTAGGCACGGTGTAATCCGTTCCTAAAAATCACCGTTCTACTCATTCTCAAGCCATATACTAAAACTCTACACCTTATTTATCAACTACACCTTATTAATATTATTCTTTTTCTACGCATTTTTCGCAGAAAGCCTCACCCAGCATGAAACCTTCTTCGTAGAGGCGTTCCAGTTTATCGGTATCCTTCTCTATTCTGCCAACTTCCAACGGACGGATTGGACGGATACAGGTAATCTTACCCGCAGCCTCCAGATCATCTACAAGCTGGATCTGTTCGTTATAAGCCCGATGACGGTGACTCAGAGCCACACGCAGGCGAGGATAGTTCTTATATAAATAAGGTATCTTATGGTCTTTGCCCATATCACGCCATCCTTTGTTGCGAGTCAGGACAACCACATTGTGTTGCCACCCCATGTCAATGGCGTGCTGTACCGGAATACTGTCCGCAATACCACCATCCAACATCGGAATGCCATCCACTTCCACTATCTTGCTCACAAATGGCAAACTGCTGGAAGCACGCACAACATCCAGTGCACGCTGCCTGTCATGATTCTCGGAAAGATACATAGCCTTGCCCGTAAGACAATTGGTAGTAACCATCTCGAAACCATCGGCATACTTAAAATAGGTATCAAAATCGAAAGGTAAGAGCTGGTTCGGAAACTTATCGTAGAGCAATTTGCGGTCGAAGATACACCCCTGAGTCACCAGATGGCGAATACCGATATACTGGTATCGGGCCAGATAATCGATGTTAGAGATACGGGCACGCCGAGGCTGGCGGCTCATATACGACATGCCATTACATGCCCCAGCCGATACAGCCACCGTATAAGGGAAATGAACATCATGCTTCATGAAGGCATCCAGTACCCCACTGGTGAAGACCCCTCGCATGCCTCCTCCCTCAAGAACCAAACCTGTTGTTTTCAAATTCAATTTCATAACACACTCTCTGCTTTTAAAATTCTGAAAATAATTATATTTTGCTCTCAGTATAGACAATTTTCTTACATTTTGTCTAGCAAAAAAGCCGTTTTTTATATTAATTATTTATAAATTTACGCGTTTTATTCAATTTTGCTTGCAAAGATACGTATTTTTTGGGAAATAATTGCTAACTTTGCAAGCAAAATAATGTAAAATACTAAAAATATGTTCAGCAAAGAGACTTACATCAGCCGCAGACAGGAGTTGAAGAAGCTTGTGAAAAGCGGCGTAATTATACTTTTCGGAAACAACAACTCACCATGTAATTTCCCTAATAACGGATATTACCCTTTCCGTCAGGACTCGACATTTCTCTATTATTTCGGATTGCAGCGCGACGGTCTGGTAGGTGTGATAGATATAGACAACGATATTGAAACCCTGATTGGCGACGACATCGACCTCGTAGACATCGTATGGTACGGAAGCGTTGACAGTGTTCACGATTTTGCAGCGCAGGTAGGCGTTCACAACTCAGCACCTATGAAAACGCTCAAGACTATCTGCAACGACGCCATGTCGAAGAAGCGCAAGATTCATTTCCTGCCACCTTACCGCTACGACATCAAACTGCAGATATTCGACCTTCTGGGCATCCATCCTAACCAGCAGAAAGAAGAGGCCAGCATGGACCTCATCAAGGCTGTTGTGAAGATGCGTTCAACTAAGACCCAGGAAGAAATCGAGGAATTGGAGCGTGCTGCTGTCATCGGATACAAGATGCATACCACAGCGATGAAGCTCGTACGTCCGGGTGTGACAGAAAAATATGTTGCAGGTCAGGTAAGCGGCATTGCCCACTCTTACGGAGCCATGGTCAGTTTCCCAACCATCTTCAGTCAGCACGGTGAAATTCAACATGGTTATCCATCTATGAATGTACTGGAAGAAGGCAGACTGGCACTCTGTGATGCAGGTGCAGAAACTATGAACAACTACTGTTCAGACAACACCCGCACCATGCCGGTGAGCGGAAAGTTCAGCCAGCGCCAGTTGGAAATCTACTCTATTGTAGAAGAATGCCACGACCATGCACTGGATGTAGCCAAGCCAGGCGTAAAATGGGCTGACGTACACTTCTCTGTTTGCCGCCTGCTCTTCGACCGCATGAAGGAGCTCGGACTTGCAAAGGGTGATACAGAAGAGGCTGTAAAGGCTGGAGCACACGCCATGTTCCTGCCTCATGGTTTGGGCCACATGATGGGAATGGATGTTCACGACATGGAGAACCTCGACCAGATTAACGTTGGTTTCGACGAAGAGGTACGCCCTAATCTGGAGCAATTCGGTACCAACTGCCTGCGTATGGGTCGCCGTCTGCAGGAAGGTTTCGTGGTAACCGACGAGCCGGGAGTTTACTTCATCCCTGCCCTCATCGACGACTGGAAGGCATCCGGTCACTGTGCAGAATTCCTCAACTTCGACAAGATTGAGACCTATAAAGATTTCGGTGGTATCCGAATTGAGGACGATGTACTCATCACCAAAGATGGTTGCAGATTCCTGGGCAAAGACCGCATACCTTATCATCCAAAAGATGTTGAGGAGTTCATGGCAGCCAACAAGGAATAAAATTCCTGAAAGAGAAATCATTTCAGAAAAAGGAATCAGAGAGAAGATATAACAAGAACATTAATATAAAGAGAAAAGAATTCATGAAGAAAACTATGATTGTTGCAGCCTTGATGGCTTTGGTAGCCACAGGAGCAAATGCGAAGAAAGCTGCAGACTCTGCAGAAGTAGCAAAGAACAAACCTGTATTTACTGTAGTAAAGCAGAATCCTATCACTAGCATCAAGGACCAGAACCGCAGTGGTACGTGCTGGGCTTACTCTACCCTCAGCTACTTCGAGAGCGAAATCTTGAAGAAGACAGGCAAGATCTACGACCTCAGCGAAATGTTCGTAGCCAACAAGACTTATATGGACCGCGCCACAGTGGCTGTAAGAATGCACGGCGACGTGAGCTTCTCTGAGGGTGGTAGCGCCTACGATGTACTCTATGCTTTGCAGCACTATGGTATTGTACCTGAGTCTGCCATGCCTGCACCAGGTTCATTGACAGGTGACTCTTTGGCTAACTTCGGTGAGTTCTTCAATGTAATGACTCCATACGTAGAGGCAGTAGCAAAGAGCACAGCTAAGAAGCTTTCTCCAGCCTGGAAGAGCGGTCTTCAGGGCATCATCGACTCTTACATCGGTAAGGCTCCTGAGAAGTTTACATACGAGGGCAAGCAGTATACTCCACAGAGCTTCTGCCAAAGCCTCGGTTTGAATCTTGATGATTATGTAACCATTACCAGCTACACCCACCACCCAATGTGGAGCAAGTTTGCTGTTGAGGTACAGGATAACTGGCGCTGGCCTTTGAGTTACAACGTTCCTATGGAAGACATCTGCAAGATCATCGACAACGCAGTAAACAACGGTTACACAGTAGCTTGGGGCGGTGACGTAACAGAAGATGGTTTCACTCGCAAGGGTCTCGGCATCGCTTACGACGTAAAGAAGGTTCGCTCTATGGCCGGTACAGATGCTGACCATTGGTTCAAGCTCTCTAAGGACGAGAAGAAGGAGAAGTTTGATTCTCTCGGCGTAAATGCTCCTGAGATTGTTCCTACCCAGGCTATGCGTCAGGAAGCATTCGACAATTGGGAGACAACTGACGACCACGGTATGCACATCTACGGTATCGCTAAGGATCAGAACGGCAAGGAGTACTACATGGTTAAGAACTCTTGGGGCGAGTATGGTGACTACAAGGGAACCTGGTACATGACCAAGGCTTTCGTAGCTTACAAGACTATGGACTTCATGGTTAACAAGAACGCCCTTCCTAAGGACATCCGCAAGAAGCTCGGAATCTAGGAGAGTTTTAATAGTTAAAAGTTTATAGTTAACAGTCTATAGGTTTTCTATGGACATTCTCCTAAACAAAAATATTCAAGGGGCAGCAAACCGATGAGTTTGCTGCCTTTTTTGTTGCCAAGAAAATCTCTTATTTACTTATTTTGGGTTGCCAACAAGTCTTATTTTTACTTATTTCTAGGTAATTTAGTAAAATTCCTCCCTAAACATTTCCTTTTGTCATTTTATTTTCGTAACTTTGGAGGCAGAAATAAAAATAATTAAAATGCATTTTAAATGGAATTACGAATCACCAACACCTGAACAGCAAAAAGCAGCTGAAGAATTAGGCGCCAAGCTAAATATGAGCCCAGTTCTTGCCCATTTGCTCATCAAGCGCGAGATTACGACAGAGTCTGCAGCCAAACGGTTCTTCCGTCCACAACTCTCAGATCTCATCAATCCATTCCTGATGAAAGACATGGATATTGCCGTAGACCGCCTGAACGATGCTATGGGTAGAAAGGAACGTATCCTTGTTTACGGAGACTATGACGTAGACGGATGCACCGCCGTTGCCCTGGTGTACAAATTCTTGCAGCAATTCTATTCAAACATCGACTACTACATTCCCGACCGCTACGACGAAGGTTACGGAGTGAGTAAGAAAGGAATTGATTTTGCTCATCAGACTGGTGTAAAACTGATTATTATTCTAGACTGCGGAATCAAGCTATTCAGGAGATAGAATATGCCAAGAGTCTGGGAATAGACTTCATCATCTGCGACCATCACGTTCCTGACGATGTGATGCCACCTGCTGTGGCCATACTCAATCCGAAGCGTCCTGACGATCCATTCCCATTCAAGCATCTCTGCGGATGCGGTGTAGGATTCAAGTTTATGCAGGCTTTTGCCAAGAACAACAACATTCCATTCTCCAGGCTCATTCCTCTGCTCGACTTCTGCGCCGTGAGTATTGCTGCCGACATTGTGCCGGTGGTAGATGAGAACAGAATACTCGCCTTCCATGGTCTTAAGTTGCTGAATACCAATCCAAGTATCGGTCTGAAATCCATCATCGACATCTGCGGACTGAACGGACGCGAGCTCTCTATGAGCGATATTGTGTTCAAGATTGGTCCCCGCATCAATGCTTCAGGCAGAATGGAGAACGGCAAGCTGAGCGTAGATCTGCTGGTAGAAAGAGACTATTCCTCAGCCCTGCGCATGGCCAGACACATCAATGAGTACAATGAGCAGCGCAAAGACATAGACAAGCAGATGACTGAAGAAGCCAACGGCATCGTATCGCGTCTGGAAAGCATGAAACACAACTCCAGCATCGTGCTCTATGATGAAGGCTGGAAAAAGGGAGTCATTGGCATAGTTGCTTCCCGACTCACCGAAATCTACTTCCGCCCTACCATTGTTCTGACCCGGGATGGTGATATGGCTACAGGTTCAGCACGTAGCGTAACGGGATTTGACATCTACTCAGCCATCAAGAGTTGCCGCGACCTCCTGCTCAATTTCGGTGGTCATACCTATGCTGCCGGACTTACCTTGAAGTGGGATAAGGTTAGAGAGTTCAGAGACAGGTTCCAGCATTATGTAGAAGAGCATATTTCGCCTCAACAGACAGAACCGATGCTCAACATAGATGCTGAAATTGACTTTAAAGACATTACCAAGCATCTGCAGGCCGACTTGAAGCGCTTCTCTCCTTTCGGTCCATGTAACCAGAAACCTATTTTCTGCACCAACCGGGTATATGATTATGGTACCAGCAAGGTGGTGGGCAGAGAACAGGAGCACATCAAGTTGGAACTGGTAGACTCAAAATCGAGCACGGTCTTAAACGGCATCGCTTTCGGTCAGAGTGCAGCTGCCCGCTACATCAAGAGTAAGCGAAGTTTCGACATAGCCTTCACCATAGAAGAGAATATTTTTAAGAAAAACCAAGTTCAACTTCAGATAGAAGACATCCGTCCAAACGAAGGATGAGGTACTTAGCCCTATGCATGGATTAGGCACTGATTACTCGGATTACACGGATTTGTAGAGCAAATCCGTCAGGACGCGCAAAAGCATCGAAATCTGTAAGGGCAAAAGTTTCAAAAAATGGCAGATAAATATCAAGAAATACTACGTACATATTGGGGGTATCCTGACTTTCGCGGCATACAACGAGACATCATCGAGAGTATAGCCCGAGGTGAGGATACCCTCGGGCTTATGCCTACAGGTGGCGGTAAATCCATCACCTTCCAGGTTCCAGCCCTTGCCCAAAAGGGCGTCTGCATTGTGGTAACTCCACTCATTGCGCTGATGAAGGATCAGGTACAGCATCTCAAGACCCGCAACATCCTGGCTGAAGCCATCTACACAGGATTGTCGCGCCAAGAGATTCTCCGAATATTGGAAAATTGTATTTTCGGTGAAATCAAGTTTCTGTATGTTTCACCAGAACGTCTTTCTTCAGAATTGTTCCAAACTAAACTGCGCCACATTCCGGTGAGTTTCATCACGGTAGATGAAGCTCACTGCATCAGCCAGTGGGGTTACGATTTCCGCCCGTCTTATCTCGAAATTGCAAAAATAAGAGATATGAAGCCCGGTGTACCAGTCCTTGCTCTTACGGCTACGGCCACTCCCGATGTAGTAGAAGATATCCAGAACCAGCTTCACTTCAAGAAGCAAAACGTATTTAAAATGAGTTTTGCCCGCAAGAATCTTGCCTATGTGGTGCGCACCACCAACGACAAGTTGATCGAAATGGTTCATATCCTGCAGTGTACCCAAGGCTCGGCAATCATTTATGCGAGAAGCCGAAAACGAACCAAGGAGATGGCAGAACTTCTGAACAAACAAGGTATTTCTGCTACATTTTACCATGCCGGATTGGATTCCGACGTGAAGGATATCCGACAGAAAAACTGGCAAAATGACGAGATAAGGGTAATGGTAGCAACCAATGCTTTCGGCATGGGAATAGACAAGTCAGATGTGAGAATGGTAATTCATATAGATTGTCCAGACTCACTGGAAGCCTATTTTCAAGAGGCGGGACGAGGCGGAAGAGACGGCGAAAAGGCTTATGCTGTGCTGCTCTACAACCAGAGCGATGAAAACAAACTCATGAAACGCATAGACGAAACCTTCCCAGACAAAGAATTCATCAAAGACGTTTACGAGCATCTTGCTTACTTTTTCCAGGTGGCAGTTGGAAGCGGAATGGGACAGACTTTCATGTTCGAGATAGAGAAGTTCTGCTTCACCTACAAGTACTTCCCTACTCGCGTAGACTCGGCTCTGCGCATTCTGGAGCGCTCAGGCTATATCCACTACGAGGACAATCCTGACGGAAAAGCAAGAATCAGATTTAACATCAGCCGAAATGATCTCTATCTGCTAGAGAATGTTTCGGAGAAGGAAGAGTTTGTTATTACGGGGCTTCTGCGTAATTACGGCGGTCTGTTTACCGACTATGTTTACATTGATGAGTCGCTGATAGAGCGTGTAAGCGAACTAAACCGTCAGCAGGTATACATGATTCTGAAAAATCTGAGTGCCCGCCACATCATCGACTTCATTCCCCGCCGCAAGACACCTTATATCAGCTACACGCGTCCTAGGGAAGATGGTTTCAGAGTTATCATCCCTGAGGAGGTATGGGAAGTACGCAAGAAACAGTTTACTGCCCACATCAAGAGCATTATCAGTTATGCAAAGAACGACAGCATTTGCCGTTCGCGCCAGCTTCTGAGTTATTTTGGCGAAAAAACGAAAATGAAGGACGACTGCGGGATATGTGATGTCTGCATAGACCACAAAATACTCCAGAAGCAAACCATTATATCAGAAATTCTAGACTTGCTGAAAGACGGAAAGCCACATGACATTACAGAATTAAACCAACTGAAATATGATTCAGAAGATATGGCTGCAGTTCTTGAAGAAATGGTTGCAGAGAATATGTTTTATGTCGAGGGAGACAAAATCGTTCATGACCCATAAATGAAATAGTAGAAAGGTGTATCATAAGTTATACTTTATGAGCCCGCTCCCAAATGAAATCACTAAAGCCCCTTATAAACAGAAAAAAGGGAACGACACCTCTCGGGCCATTCCCTTTTCAACATTATGTACGAGAAAAAAATTAGTTATTCTCAGGGCGAAGTTTACGAACTGTAACACCAGCCTGCCACATTTCCTTGTTGCGCATAGCCTCGAGTTCAGCGTTCAACTTCTCGCGGTAATCAGCCTGAGAGTTCTTGTCGATAGAAATCTGAGCCTCGTTACCAGTCTTTACAGAGTAGTACAACCACTCCATTACAGGCTTGATAGCCTCACGGAAACGAGGAGCCCAGTCAAGAGCACCACGCTGAGCTGTTGTTGAACAGTTAGCATACATCCAATCCATACCCTTAGCACCGAAGAGAGGGCCAAGGCTCTGTGTGAGCTCCTCAACAGTCTCGTTGAAAGCCTCAGATGGTGAGTGACCATTCTCGCGGAGCACGTCATACTGTGCCTCCAACAATCCCTCAATTGCACCCATCAATGAGCCACGCTCACCTGTGAGGTCAGAAGTAGCCTCACGCTGGAATGTAGTCTTAAACAAATAACCGGCACCGATACCGATACCGAAGGCAATAGTCTTATCCTCTGCCTTGCCAGATGCATTCTGGTATACAGCGTAAGAGCAGTTCAAACCACGACCCTCACAGAACATAGTGCGGAGAGAAGTACCAGAACCCTTAGGAGCAACCATGATTACATCAATATCCTTTGGTGGAACAACGCCTGTTCGGTCGCTCCAGTTGATAGCGAAACCATGTGAATAATACAAAGTCTTACCTGGTGTGAGGTATGGCTTAATCTTTGGCCAGCATGCAATCTGACCGGCATCAGAAAGCAACATACAGATGATAGTACCCTTTTCAGCAGCTTCCTCGATAGAGAACAGAGTCTTACCAGGAACCCAACCATCCTTCAGACACTTCTCGTAGGTCTTACCCTGACGCTGTCCGACGATGACGTTGAAACCATTATCGCGAAGGTTACAAGCCTGACCAGGACCCTGGATACCATAACCGATAACTGCGATTGTTTCGTTCTTCAATACTTCACGTGCTTTCTCCAATGAAAATTCATGACTGGTGACAACAGTTTCCATTACGCCACCGAAATTCATTTCTGCCATAATTTTTATTTTTTTGTGCGGCTTGCCGTTTGTGGAGCCGCGGGTTATACTTGTCCATACGGATGCGAGCTGTATTCTTATCCAAAGAGAGCCTGTTTGATCCGTCCACCCCCTATCCAAGAAGGCGGCTCTGGGTTTATTCTTATTTTCTGAGTGCAAAGGTAAGCAAATAAAATGAAACTACCAAATTTTTCTTTCAATTTTTAATAAATTTAGCCTTACTTCTTACAACTTCCACCTCATTTGCATCATTTTTGCCGTTTTTTGTTATCTTTATGCAGTATTCTTGCATTTTTTCTACCTCACTAGTTTCTTCCAAATAGAAATGAAGTTGGTCTCCCTGGTGACTTTCTGCTACGTAAGCTATCTCAAATCTTTGCAAAAAGTGAGTTTTGTAATAATCCAGATCAAAGAGGTCGAGGATATGTTCGATATATTTTACCGAGTTGATGTGCCCGTTAACATCTACATCATGATAATAGGTGTCAATGGTTCTCACCAGCTTGGCATTCTTGCCCATTTTCACTCTCGAACTTGCCTGGATAGGACAAGGTTTTTCAGAATCAATATATTCTTTGATGAGCCCGTCGTGAATTTCAAAAATATCAACAGGCTGTCGGGTCTCCGTATCAATCATTGCCCACACGCTCTTGCCGTAACCGTAAACCTTGGCTTCTTCAGATGATGATGACTTGCCGCAGATTTTGAAATCTCGGGATGTGAAATATTTCATGGCACTCTCGCACCAGGTTTCTACCACAAAGCGGTCGTAAGACTTCGGCATCTCTGTCATCTCAATGGCAAGTCGGCTGAGAACCCATGTCTTGTGTCGGGGCATGAGGTAGTTCATGCCGAACCCGCGGTCGTTGCTGTGAAAATCGGCAGCATTGAGCAGATGATTTCCGAGATGCCCCATAAAAAGATGGCTGCTGAAATCGCAGTGAAAAGGCTCCGATAGGAATTCGTAACGCCCTACCTTATCTAATATTTTCTGTTCCATAATATCTGTCTCGTCCTTTAATCTTGTTGTTTGTCTTGTTGTTTTAAACCGAAAAAGCCCCCTGCTCCGCTAGTTTGAAGCCAGAGGAACAAAGGGCATCAAAATATGAAAGAAATCTAATCTTCTGAATTCTGCTTGAGATAATCAGAGATGGGTTCGTCAAAACTTCTCGTAACAGCGATTCTGCCGCTTCGGGTATACTGAAGCAGGCAGTTGTAGCTGTTGAGCTGCTGGAAGAGGTCGGCGATGTCTTCGGTAAGTCCTGCCAGAAGCACGGTGCTGTAGGTAGGATTCACCTCCATCATGCGGGCATCATGCTTGCGGATGGTGCGCGAAACCTCTGGATTTTCAAGCAATACCGGAGTGGAAATCTTGAAGAGAGCTACTTCATGGATGAAGATCTGGTCGTCAGTGTAGTAATCGCTCTTCACCACGTCAATCTTCTTCTCTATTGCCTTGTTGATTTTCTCAATCTGCTCTTCATCACTCCAAACCGTGATGGTATACTTGTGTATATTCTTGATACTGCTGGCCGAAACATTCAAGCTCTCGATATTTACCTGTCTGCGAGTAAACACGGCAGTAATCTGATTCAGGATACCGGCAATGTTTTCTGAGTAAACAAGCAATGTATATAATTTCTTTTCGTTGTTATTCTCCATTTTTCCAAATTTTAAAATAATCGGTTACTTTTCGGAGTCTTTCCTTTTCGGAGGATGCTCCCTCATGAAGGAATTTACACCTTATTATACATAGCCGAAAGCTTTTAATAATTCAACTCGAGTTGCATCTCATCTACACTCTTGCCCGGCAGCGTCATCGGAACGATGTCTTCATTCTCCTTGATGGCGCACTCCAACAGGTAAGGACCCTTGGTGCTGATCATCTTCTCCACCTTAGCCTGAAGGTCCTTGCGGTCTATTACCACATCGTATGGTATGCCGTAGGCCTTGGCAATCTCTGCATAATGAGGATTCATCATGTGGGTGAAGGAGTGACGGCCGCCGAACATCAGGTCTTGCCACTGGCGAACGTTGCCAGATAGTTGTTGTTCAGCAGAATCATCTTTACCGGTGCCTGCTGCTCCATGATGGTGCCTAGTTCCTGGATGTTCATCTGGAAACCACCGTCGCCGAAGAAACAGCAGATGGTGCGGTCGGGAGCTCCGAAGGTGGCACCGATGGCTGCCGGAAGGCCGAAGCCCATGGTTCCGAAGCCACCACTGGTTACGATGCTCAGCTTCTTGGTAAACTTGAAGTAGCGGCTACTGATCATCTGGTTCTGACCGACGTCGTTTACGAGAACTGCTTCATTATGAGTAGCTTCCGTTACCACGTTAGTCACCTCGCCCATGAGCAGCGGTCCCTCTGTAGGATGGATATCTTTCTCTATTACCTTCTCCTGTTCCTGCTGGCAGTATTCCTCGAAGGAGTCTCTCCACTCGCGGTGAACATTCTTGTTCAGCAGACGGGTAATGGCTGGCAGACTCTGCTTGCAGTCGCCCACCACAGCCACATCGGTCTTGATAACCTTATCAATCTCAGCCTTGTCAATGTCCAGGTGGATAATCTTTGCCTGAGGAGCATACTTAGAAGGCACGCCTGTGATACGGTCGCTGAAACGCATACCGATGGCGATGAGCACATCACACTCCTGGGTCTTCATGTTGGTAGCATAAGAACCGTGCATGCCGAGCATACCCATGTTGAGCGGGTGGTTGCTAGGCAGGGCAGAAAGGCCGAGCAGGGTTCTGCCGGCAGGGATATCTGCCTTCTCGAGGAATTCGATGAGTTCATTATGTGCACCGCCAAGCTCTACTCCATGACCCACGAGGGCGAATGGTTTCTTGGCATTGTTGATGAGTTCGGCAGCTTCAGCCACCGCCTTTTCATCTATCGTAGGATAAGGGTTGTAAGATGTAACCTTCTCACATTTCACTGGTTCCCACTCGCATGTAGCCACCTGCGCATTCTTTGTAAAGTCGAGCACCACAGGTCCCGGACGTCCGCTGCGGGCGATGTAGAAAGCACGGCTCACAGCCCATGCCACATCCTCGGCACGGCGTATCTGGTAAGACCACTTGGAGATTGGCTGGGTAACACCCACGAGGTCTACCTCCTGGAAGGCATCGGTACCCAGGGCACCTACGCCTACCTGTCCGGCGATGACTACAATTGGTGTAGAATCCATCATGGCATCAGCGATGCCGGTCAATGTATTAGTAGCTCCAGGACCACTAGTGACAAGAGCGACGCCCACTTCGCCGCTGACTCGGGCATAACCCTGTGCAGCGTGAGCAGCAGCCTGCTCGTGACGTACCAAGATGTGGTCAAACATCTTCTTTTCACCTCTCGTGTAACCGTACAGTGCATCAAACACTGGCATGATGCTGCCGCCCGGATATCCGAAGATGGTTTTAACATCCTCGTTTTTCAGGGAGCGCATCAGTGCTTCGGCTCCTGTTATTACTTCTTTTGCCATTTATATGTTATTATTCTGAATAATTCAAAACTTTTCTTTTCTCAAAGACTCTAAAAACTGTCTTTTCAAAGACTCTTGAAGACTAGTCGATGATTCTCACACCGCCCTTATCTGCCGAACTTACGCTCTGGGCATAAGCGCGCAGTGCCTTGCTAACCAAGCGGTTGCGCTTCAGCGGCTGCTGTGGGCGTGCAGCGAGTTCCTCGTCAGAGAGCTTCACATTGATGGAGCGGCTAGGGATATCAATGACGATGATGTCGCCATCCTTAATCTTGCCGATGTTACCACCTGCTGCAGCCTCAGGACTGATGTGACCGATGCTCAAGCCTGATGTACCGCCTGAGAAGCGGCCGTCGGTGATGAGGGCACATTCCTTGCCCAGGTGACGGCTCTTGATGTAAGAGGTTGGGTAGAGCATCTCCTGCATGCCAGGGCCACCCTTCGGACCCTCGTGGGTGATGACTACGCAGTCGCCTGAGTTAACCTTTCCGCCGAGGATGCCTTCGCATGCATCTTCCTGAGAATCAAAGCATACGGCTGGACCCTCAAAATGCCAGAGCACTGGGTCTACGCCGGCTGTCTTTACTACGCAACCATTCTGGGCGATGTTACCGAAGAGCACTGCCAGTCCGCCATCCTTGGTGTAGGCATGCTCGAGGTCGCGAATACAACCCTCGGCGCGGTCGATGTCAAGACTCTCCCACTGAGCGTCCTGGCTACCCATCTGGGTAGAGAACTTTCTGCCCGGTGCTGAGTGGTAGATTCTGTCAGCCTCGGCATCAATCTCTGTGTCGGTAATGTCGTACTTCTTCATCTGCTCATCGAGTGTCTTGCCGTCAACACGCTTTACGGCGCCGTTGATCAGACCGCCCTTGTTCAGCTCGTTCAGGATACCGAGGATACCACCTGCGCGGTTGCACTCCTGTACACTGTATTTCTGGGTGTTAGGGCTCAACTTGCAGAGGCAAGGCACCTTGCGACTCAATTGGTCGATGTCTTCCATCTTGAAGTCTGCGCCAGCTTCCTGAGCTACTGCCAGCAAGTGGAGCACGGTGTTAGTGCTTCCGCCCATGGCGATGTCCAGGGTCATGGCGTTGAGGAATGCGTCGCGGGTAGCTATATTGCGTGGCAATACGCTCTCGTCGCCGTCCTCATAATATGCATAAGCGTTCTTAACTATCTGGCGTGCTGCATCTTTAAAAAGTTGGATACGGTTTTTGTGGGTAGCAAGAATGGTTCCGTTGCCTGGCAAACTCAGACCGATGGCCTCGGTGAGTGAGTTCATTGAATTGGCGGTAAACATACCTGAGCAGCTACCGCAACCTGGGCAGGCGCACTGCTCAATCTGCATCATCTCCTCGTCAGAAACGCTTGTATCAGCACCCTTAATCATAGCTGTAATCAAGTCGCGTTCTCACCCTTCCAGCGTCCAGCTTCCATAGGTCCACCTGAGCAGAACACGGTAGGAATGTTCAGTCGCATAGATGCCATGAGCATACCTGGGGTTACCTTGTCGCAGTTTGAGATGCAGATCATGGCGTCGGCCTTGTGAGCATTGACCATGTATTCTACAGAGTCGGCAATGATGTCACGGCTTGGAAGGGAATAGAGCATTCCGTCGTGTCCCATTGCGATACCGTCGTCAACGGCAATGGTATTGAATTCGGCTGCGTAGCACCCCATAGCTTCAATTTCCTTCTTGACGATCTGACCGATTTCATGAAGATGGGTATGACCTGGCACAAACTGAGTAAAGCTGTTCACGATAGCAATGATTGGTTTACCAAACTGCTCGTGTTTCATACCTGCAGCGACCCAGAGTGCTCGGGCACCTGCCATTCTTCTGCCTTCAGTGCAGACGCTACTTCTTAATGGATGTTTCATATCTTTTTTCTTTTATTTCCTTGCTTAAAAGGACTCTTTCGAACCCATTTGTTATAATTTGCCTGCAAAGATACAGAGAATTTATGTAATAGCCAACTAATTTCGCATAAAATTTCACAAAACTTCGTTTTTTTGTTAGAAAAACAAATAAAAATGCTTACAATTTATCACAACAGATACTCATTTCTGCTGATTTTGTGCAAAAAAAACAAGAAAGAGCTTATTAACCACACTGAACTCTTATCTTATTAAGATTACCTGACGAAAAAGTATAAAGCGAGGTGGCCAGACATGTAAGAAAGGCAAGAAGAAAAAAAATCCCCCTAAACCGAAGTTAGGAGGACCTGGTCACAAGACCAAATATCTGAACTACTTATTTCTTTATTCAGCTGCATTGTTATCATTGAATGTAGCAACACGGTTGAACTCAACCTGCTTGAAGAGCTTGTCAGTAGCACCCATACCCTTAGCCTGAAGACGTTTTGCGCTAATCTTGTAAGTCTTAACGAGAATGTTCTTTACAGCATTGGCACGAGCCTCAGAAAGTTTCTGGTTAAGTTCCTTAGAACCCTCTGGAGATGCATAACCCTTAATTTCAACCTTAGCATCTGGATGATTCTTCATATACTGAGCAATCATCTCGATGTTTGGCATCTGGCTACGCTCTACTTTTGACTTACCTACAGTAAACAATACTGTTGGCTGCAAATTGGTAGCAGTAGCTGGCTTTACATACTTAGGAGTCTTCTGGCACTCATTGAGCGCATTCTGGAGATCCTTGATCTGCTTGTCCTTAGCAGCGAGTTCAGAATCCTTGCTATTCAAGTCGTTGCGGAGGTTGTTGATCTGACCATTCAAACCATCAATCTCGTTCTGGTCGCGTGGAGTTACGATAGTGAAGTTGTGAGAGTTGTTAGAACCCTTGAACTTGTAGTTAACACCCACCTTAACCTGGAAAGCAGATTTGTTAACATCAAACTGGCAACCATTGCAAGCACTCTTGTTGTCGTGAAGGAACCAATTCATAGATGGCTCTACATATACCTGCCAAGCCTTGTTTGCGCCAAGGTTGAATGCGAAGTCAACACCTGCGTTAGCTGTGAGGGCATTGAGGTTGCCATTATGAAGATTGAAAGAGTGGTAAGCGCCGATGCCTGCCAATGGGATGATTTCGAATTTACGTGGCTCACCCTTGTAACCCAAGAAGAGGTTTGTTGCATTGATAGTACCGATGAACTTACCGCTTGCACCACGAACCAAAGTCTTATGTGTATAAGGCAGGTTGCGATTACGAGCATAGAGGTCAGCCTCTACAGCAGCACCCCAAACTGGAGTAAACCACTTTCCGAGACGTACACCTACTGAAGGATTTACGTTCTTGAACCATGCATTGTGAGTAGTCTTTGTAGCAGCTCCAACGTTTACACCAAGATACCAATTGTCAAAGAACTTGCTCTCCTGTGTAGTCTGAGCAGATGCAGATACTGCCATTACGACAGCAGCAAACATTAATACTAACTTTTTCATTTTCTCTCTAAAATTTGATTGTATATAAATTACTTAAAACTTCATTTTCAAGGTGCAAAATAATAAAAAAAAATTATTAACTGCCAAATTTTTGGCCATATTTCATGCTGTAAAACATGAAATATGGAGAAAAAGAACATTTTAATATCCTATTTCTCTATTCTATTTTACTCAAAATGAATAATCTGAGCCATTATTGGTTCTATCCGTTTCTATCAGAAAACATCTTCTGAAGAAAGCTAAAGTTCGAAAACCTGAGCGCTTCTGCCTGCGATGGTTACCTGCTTGTTGCCCAAGCCAGAAACCGAGAGTTTCAGCGTGCGAGGCAAGGCATTCACCACTTTAAGCCAGGTTTTGCCCGATTTAGAATCCTTCACCACACTGGTGCCCACATATTTCTTCAGCGCATCCGGCAGACTGAGCACGGATGAGATGTAAAGGTCACCGGCATGCTGACCGAACATCTTCTGCATCTTGTAGCTCTCGCTCGCGCGTACATTATTATTATCAAAGTAAATCATGTCCGGCTGCCAGTTACTGTATCCGTCCTTACACAAGAGAGGAGCATAAGATGTCATTTCTACCACATCGCCGTTGCGCTCCACATTGCAGAGGTGGATGCCCTCAGCCAGCGCATTGTCTACCGCATTGGCACCGCGAGATGCATATTCGCCCAGATAAACCTTAGGAGCCTTGCGGTCGTAATGGTCGTAATAATCCTGATGGTTCAGGAACCAGCCCGGCTGCTCATAATAATGCTCGTCTACGGCATCAATCCAGCGCTTGTTTTCGCGGGCAATCTTCCAACCCTCAATATAATCGGAAGACGGGAAGTGGAACGGACCTACGGTACCCACCACCTCTATCTGAGGATACTTCTGCTTCACTGCCTTGCAGATTATCAGGTAGCGCTGCTCGAAATCGGTAGAGATAAGGTCTTCGTTGCCGATGCCTATCATCTTGAGGTTGAACGGAGCCGGATGACCCGCATCGGCTCTCATCTTAGCCCACTTAGAGGTGGCAGGGTCGCCATTCGCCCATTCTACCAGGTCTAGCACGTCCTGAATATACTGCGGCATCTCGCTCATCGGGATTCCGCCCTGCTGACCAGCCACTCCGCGCTCATCTGCCACAGAGTTCTGACAAGGAACACCTGCCGCCAATACAGGCAGCGGCTCGGCTCCCATATCCTCGCACCACTGGAAATACTCATAGAAACCCAGCTGGCGGGTCTGATGGTATCCCCAGATGTTGTAGGCTGGCTTGCGATCTTTCTGCGGACCCACGCTCTCCTTCCAGTGATAAATGTTCTTGAGCCCCTGACCGTGGAGCATGCAGCCGCCCGGGAAGCGCACGAAGCGAGGCTTCAGGTCGGCAATGGCCTCGGCAAGGTCTTTACGCAGTCCATGCCCCTTGTAAGTATCTTGTGGTTTGAGACTTACCAAATCTACCGCCACTTTCTGCTCGCCCTTAGGCAAGATGGCGAACCGGATGTTCTTGCCCAGTTTGCCTTCCTTGGTGATGGCTTCGCTGGCGAGTTCGCCCTCATATTTATCGGTAACGATGAGCTGCGCCTTATATTCCTTCCAGTCAGTTCCCTGCACCTTAATCTTGGCCTGGCATACCGGCAATCCCTCCTGGTTTACGAGCGCCAGGGTGAGATTTTTCTTCTTGGCATCGAAACAGCGGGCGTGCAGGCTCACCTCGTAGATGGCCGGCTGATGCTTACCCTCCTTGCCCTCAACGGCAGCTCCGCGACGTATGGCGATGCCGTCCCAACCTATATTATAAATAGGTGTGGCGCCCAAAACGGCATAATGGGGATTGTTCTGGCTCACCCCGTTTTCGGTGGCGATGCCCTCTTTCTCTACCCCCACCCATGCCGTGGTGGCATTCCACTGGTGGCGGTGGTCTTCCTTGTTATACTCAAAGTCGCCGTTCTGCAACATTTCTGCAGAGAGTCCTCCGTCGGCAGCGCGGCTGATGTCTTCGAAGAAGATACCCATCAGCTTGTTGGAGATGCGGTGGGATTTCTGTGGATTGATGCTGAGGTTAGCAGGGATTTCCGAATCTTTCGGCAGGTCGATGTGGTTGTCCTTGACATAAGCTGCGAGGTCGGCATCGGTCTTCGGTATCGGCTGGGCGTTGAGTTTTGCCTCTTCAGAGAGGGCGTGGAACCAGGAGCGAATGTAGTTGAGATGTACAGCCGGCACCTCGAAATCGCAGCCCTGGAAGAGTTTTCCGTCTATGGTTGCGGTGTCGCGCTGCCAGAGTATCTCATCGGCAGAAGCTTCCAGCGTATCTTCCTTGAAGGTACGGAAATCGTTGCTTGCCTGTACGTATCGCTTGCCTTTGGATGTCTTGAGATAGATGTCGAAGTTACCGTCATCCATCTGATAGGCAGCCACATCCTTCACGCCTTTTTCGCGGATGATGGGATAATCCTGCGGGCGCCAGGTGATGAGGTCTTCTGAATAGGCTACGGCAAACTGCGGCGCATGCTGGTTCACGCTCCAGAGTGCGCGCCATGTGCCGTCGTTGGCTTTTACCACGAAGGGGTTATACATCTTCTTTTCAGCTCCCCACGGACCATAGTCGCTGGCGCAGAGCTGTCCTACATCCACCCAACGCTCATCGTCGGTGAAATAAGCCAGATGCAACCCCTGGTTGGGTGCTGGCGAATAGATGAATATCTGGCAGATGGAATCCTTGCCCTGTATGGTGTATGCAGGGGCATCCTTGTCTATTTGCGTCTGCATCTGCTGCCTGCTGACAGCCTGACTGGCACTGGCAGCTGCCACGAGTAGCGCTGATGTAAATATGTACTTTAGTTTTATCATGTTTCTATATTTTTAGATTAATATTGTTTGTTTATTTTACACTCTTTCTCTCGGCTTGATAAAAAGGCAGAGTGCATCACTGCACCCTGCCCCCACAAATTAGAGAGTTATAAAAAATCAAGTATGCAGTGACTTAAACACTGCTTCTTTCTGAAATAATTATCTTCTTTCTAGCTGTAATATTCCTTCTTGCCGGCAGCCAGCGTATTCTTCATCAGCGAGCAGATGGTCATCGGACCAACGCCTCCCGGAACAGGAGTGATGAAGGAACACTTCTCTGCCACCTCGTCGAATTTCACATCACCATTCAGGCGGAAACCGCTTTTCTTCGTAGCATCAGGCACGCGGGTGGTACCCACATCAATGACTACGGCTCCCGGCTTCACCATATCAGCTGTCACGAAATCAGGACGACCGATGGCTGCGATGATGATATCTGCCTCCTGACACTCTTTCTTCAAATTCTTGGAATGGGAGTGGCATACGGTGACGGTAGCATCGCCATACTGCTTCTGCATCATCAGCTGAGCCATTGGCTTGCCTACGATGTTGCTTCTGCCCAGAATGACGCATTTCTTGCCACTGGTCTCAATATTGTAATGCTGCAGCAGGGTGAGGATACCGAGCGGAGTGGCAGAAATGAAACAAGCCATGCCGAGCGACATTCTGCCCACATTTACCGGGTGGAATCCGTCTACATCCTTACGGTAATCTATTGCCATGGTCACCTTCTGCTCATCGATGTGCTTAGGCAGAGGAAGTTGAACGATGAATCCGTCAACATCATCATCCTGGTTCAGCTTGTCTACGCACTGCAGGAGCTCTTCTTCGGTAACATCCTCCTCATAACGGATGAGGGTCGACTTGAATCCACACTTCTCGCAGGCCAGCACCTTGTTTTTCACATAGGTTTCACTGCCCCCGTCGTGCCCTACGAGCACGGCTACCAGGTGTGGCTGCTTGCCACCGGCGGCTACGATCTGTGCCACCTCCTGGGCTATCTGTTCCTTGATGGCGGCTGCCGTCGCCTTTCCGTCTATAAGCTGCATTTTTATTCTATATTAATATTAAATGTTCTATGTTAAGTTGCAAAGCATACGAATTCTTCACTCTTCGTTCTTCACTTCTTACATTCCCGGCATCTTAGGCATGCCTGGCATACCCTTCATGCGGCTCATCATCTGCGCCATTTTGTTGCCGGTCATCATCTGCATCATCTTTCGGGTCTGGTCAAACTGCTTGATGAGTTTGTTCACCTCCTGGATGTTGGTGCCCGAACCCTTAGCGATGCGCTGGCGGCGTGATGTGTTGAGGATGGCTGGGTTGGTGCGCTCCTTGGGAGTCATACTCTGGATAATGGCCTCTACGCCCTTGAATGCATCCTCTGGGATATCTACGTCGCGGATGGCCTTGCCAACACCCGGAATCATCGCTGCCAGATCCTTGATGTTACCCATCTTCTTAATCTGCTGGATCTGGTTGTAGAAATCGTTGAAGTCGAACTGGTTCTTTCTGATCTTCTTCTCCAGTTTCTTGGCCTCTTCCAGGTCGAACTGCTCCTGTGCGCGCTCTACGAGGGATACCACATCACCCCATGCCGAGGATTCGGTCTGCCATACGAGCTGGGTGGAACACGTCAATGGCGTCCATTTTCTCGCCGGTACCTATAAACTTGATTGGCTTGGTTACCACGGTACGGATACTGAGGGCTGCACCACCGCGGGTATCACCATCGAGCTTGGTGAGAACAACGCCGTTAAAGTCAAGGCGGTCGTTGAATTCCTTGGCTGTGTTTACGGCATCCTGACCGGTCATGGAGTCAACCACGAAAAGGGTTTCGTCTGGACGGAGATGATTCTTGAGATTGCTGATCTCGTTCATCATCTGCTCATCAATGGCAAGACGTCCGGCTGTATCGACGATTACCACATCGTTGCCGTTGGTCTTAGCCTGCTGGATAGCATGGTCGGCGATACTGAGCACATCCTTGTTCTCTGGCTCGCTGTATACCGGAACACCCACCTGCTCACCCACAACATGGAGCTGCTGGATAGCTGCCGGACGGTAAACGTCGCAGGCCACGAGCAATGGCTTCTTGCCTTTCTTGGTCTTGAGCATATTGCAAGCTTGCCACTGAAGGTAGTCTTACCCGAACCCTGCAGACCGCTCATGAGGATGACGGCCGGATGACTTTCGAGCTTCAATGGAGCTTCTTCGCCGCCCATGAGTTCTTCCAGTTCATCGTGCACCAACTTGATCATCAACTGTCCCGGCTTTACGGCAGTAAGTACATTCATGCCGAGTGCTTTCTCCTTCACCTTGTTGGTGAATTCCTTAGCCACTTTATAGTTTACGTCGGCGTCGAGGAGTGCACGGCGCACATCCTTCATGGTTTCCGCCACGTTGATTTCTGTAATTTTTCCCTCGCCCTTCAAGATTTTGAACGAGCGTTCCAGTCTATCACTTAAATTTTCAAACATTTTTCTTTCTTTATATTTTTGGCTACAAAGATACGACTTTTTTTCGAGAAAGCCAACTTGTTTATGTTTTTTTTTATCCCGTCGGCTAAAATAGCTGTCGCTCTGCCTTTCCCGAGTTCATTTCTTCAGTTTACTCTTGTGCTTATTTTTCAGGATTCTCCTTCTTATTCGATTTTGATTCAGCATCAGAAGTTGCTTTTTTCTCTTCTGTAGCCATTTCAGAAGAAGGATCTTTCTTAAAAGCCGAGACATCATACGGATTAGTCAATTCATACTTTTTCCCCGTTGCTTTTTCATAAGCAGCTACCACAGGATCCTTATGTTCCATTTTTTCAAATACCTTTTTTAGCCTGTTGCAGATGCTTCTTATCACGTTTCCCCTGTTTATCCATCCATCCGAAAGCATCAAACCCGATGCCAGCAGATGAAGTTGGCAAAGAGTTTATCTTCTCCTGAATATCCTCTTCCATGTTTTTGATGCCTTCCTGATTTTTGCCCCAAACTGTCACTTCGCCTAATTGTTTGGCATCCGGCAAGAGAAACAGAGTATCCGGCAGTTCCTTGTACCGGATAGTTGCCTTCATAAAACCAGGTTTCGATACGGTTGCTGAATCAAACTGATAGCGCATCGTCCAATAGCCCCGATAATCTGTTCTTGCCCAATGATTGTTATTGGTATGAATAAGTGCTTCACGAATAGGCACATGATTCTGCCGATGCGATGACACACGTTTTCTGCGCATAGGCTACCTGCCCTAACATGGCAAGCAATACTATTAAAATCAATATGATACGCTTCATGCTTTTTCTCTGATTTATATCTTTTCTTTGTACCAGACAAATTACTTCTTCTTAATATGAATCTGATACAAAAGTAATGATTAAATCTGATACTTCATTAAATTCCCCAAGAAGTTTAAGTTCATTTAAAGAGTAATGTAAAAAAATTAAGCGTCTATAACAGTTGGCCTATTTATATAGCATCATTCAAAGGTATATAGTATCATTCAAAGGAAAGATATGGTGTTTTCAACACTAAGAAATATTTTTAGTAAGTAAAAGCATACAGTTTTTAGAGTTCTTGCATATAGTCTTTTAAGTCAAAACACATAGCTTCCCAGATATTATCACTAGGCTCAGCAGCTCTGCCGAGCCTAGTGACAACTCTCTGTTAAACCAGTTCCGTAACTGCAGAAATAATTCACTTATATTCTATTGAGTTCATTTGATTATTCTACTATTCCACGTTGCTCGATTCTCTTAGCCTCTTCAAGAAGCTTGATGGCATCTACATACTGAGCGATGCCCTGAGCCACCTCCTTGGCAGCCTTCATTGCCAGGACTACAGTCTGCGGACGGTGTACCACATCACCTCCGGCAAACACACCGCGACGGGTGGTCATACCGAACGGACGTTCAACAACTTTTACATATCCCTTCTCATCCACCTCGATTCCGGCAGTGGTAGAAACGATACGGTTGGCTGGTCTTGAACCAATGGCGAGATAGATTCTGTCGAATTTTTCTACCCTTTCACCCTCAGGAGTGTTCAGCACACAGCTTCCCAGACGGCCGTTTTTGCCCTTCAGAAAGGCCTCGATGGTAGTTTTCCACTCAAATTTCACGCCTTCCTTCACAGCATCTTCATATTCGCTCTGGATGGCAGGCATCTCTTCCTGGGTCTTACGGTACAGCACAGTTACATCGGCACCCAGACGGATAGCAGTACGGGCAGCATCCATGGCCACGTTTCCGCCGCCAATGACACCCACCTTCTCGCCGTCGCGCAGTGGAACCATGTCGCGGGTCAACGCGCCTTCGTTATAGGCATTCACGTTATGCAGAAAGTATGTACTCTGGCTCACACCGTGGAGCTTTGAGCCCGGTGTAGAGTCCATGTTCTGAGGCACGCTGGTACCTGTGCCCATAAAGATGGCGTCGTAGCCTGCACGGAACAGACTGTCGATGGTTACATTGTTCTCGCCCACCATGCAGTTGGTGATAAACTGCACGCCGAGGGCAGCAATCTTAGCCACCTCATCGCGCACTACCGACTTAGGTAAGCGATACTCAGGAATACCGTACATCAACACGCCTCCCGGCTCAGCCTGGCCCTCGAAAATGGTGACGTTGAAGCCCTGACGCGCCAGATCGCCAGCTACGGTCAAGCCCGCTGGACCCGAACCGATGACTGCCACACGGCCACGTGTTTTCTGTGGCAACATCTCGCGCGAAAGGTTCATCTTGGTATCAAAATCGGCAATAAACTGCTCCAGTTTGCCGATCTGTACCGGTTTGCCTTTCTTTCCGAGCACGCAGTTGCCTTGACACTGTTTCTCGTGAGGGCATACACGGCCGCAGATGGCCGGCAAGTTGCTCTTGGCATTGATGATGCTCATCGCTGCACCCATGTTACCCATAGAGAGTTCGTGTACGAAATCAGGTATGTCGTTGCCTATCGGGCATCCCTTCTTGCACTGCGGAATCTTGCAGTGTAGGCAGCGTTTTGCCTCTTCAATGGCTTCGTGGGTTGAAAAGCCCTCGTTCACTACCTGGAAGGCAGCAGCATCCGCCTGCTGTTCTGTTGTATCAGCCTGCTTAGCATCATCATTCTGCTTAGCTGCTGGTTCTGTTGTATTCTGCTCAGGGGCCTGTGCCTCTGCAGCATTCTTCATATTCTTTGTTTCTTTCTGTTCGCTCATAATAGAACTGCTCTTCTTTTTACTGATTCTACAATCTGTTTTATTGATTCTACAATCCTTTTTACTGATTCTACAATCTATCCTTTGATTTGTGGGTGCAAAGGTACAAATAATATTTCAGAAATCGCCCCTATCTCCTTACATATTTTCATTTTGCCCCCTTTTTCCTTATTATCACCTGCTGGCGCCTTACCGGGGACGCACACCTGCCTAATCATTAATCACTAATCGGGGGTGGTCATTAAGGTCATTAAGGTCATTAAGGTCATTAAGCTTTTCCGCTTCCGGCAACACATAAAAAAAAGACCCTACATTCACATGCAAGGCCTTAAAAAAACTTGACTGGTTCTACATTCACATGCAAAACACCAATAACCTGAAGGGGGAAATAATATAAGGGCTCCCCCTCGTAACAACAATTTTATTTTTCTTTAATCTCAATATCTTCCTTCACATGATTACGTATCTTGGTGAGAAAGAGTTTCATACGCTTCGCATCCTTGTGGTCAATGATGTCGATGAGCTCAGCAAGCTCCTCTCTGATCTGTGCCACCTGCCCCGATGTGTATGGGTTGAAGAGAATTTCCTGCAGCAGGTAATCATCTTCGTTGAGCACGCCCTTGGCTATCTGCATGTGGCGCTTGAAGGTGGTGCCCGGAGCATCCTGGTGCTTCATCACTGCCGCAAAGGCAAAGGTGCTCACGAAAGGAATACTCAGCGAGTAGGCCACCGTCTGGTCGTGCTCATCAAATGTATACTCATGCAGACTCAACCCCAACTTCTGGTAGAGGTCCTTGAAGAATATCTTGCCCATGTAGTCACCCTCCTTGATGATGACTGCATTCTCCTCTGAAAGCTGGTTCAGATTGGCAAAGGTTGGGCCGAACATAGGGTGCGTGCTCACGAAGCGGAAACCGCTCTTCTCGTAAAACTCCTGCAGTCCGGTCTTTACCGAAGCTATGTCGCTGATAATGCAGTCGTGAGAGAGATGTGGCAACACCTCTTCAAAGGCTGGCAGCGTATATTTTACCGTCACCGCATTGATGGCCAGTTCGGGGCGGAACATCTCTATCTCTTCCATCTTAGTGAAGCGGTAACAGTTGTAGGTGAAGCGCAGGCGCTTGGCATCCTTCTCGTAAACCGCCACCTCGTGGTCGAAGCTGAGCAGGTCGATGAAGAAACTTCCCATCTTACCTGCTCCCATAATTAATATTCTCATATTTTTCAAGTGAAGAGTGAAGAGTGAAGAACGAAGAATTCTACAGCATCATTTGTTTAAACGAAAAACTACAGCAAAGAACCCTAGCCCTCAAAGCATTTGAATTCTTCACTCTTCGTTCTTCACTCTTCACTTAATTTACTTCTGGTTTAGGATTTCCAACTGCTGGCGGACACTCTCCTCATGGATGTGCTCGAAAATCTGAGCGGCAAACTCAGGGCTCATGCCGCAGAGGGCTGCCTGGGCTCCACGCTTGTCGAGAATCTCGTTGTAACGGTTGGTCTGAACGATGGTCATGTTGTGCTCCTTCTTGTAGGTACCAATCTCGCGGCAAACGCGCATACGTTTAGCCAGAAGATCCATCAGCTGGTTGTCGCACTCGTCAATCTGACCGCGCAGCTGGTGCAGACCCTCTGTAGAATAATGCTCATCGCGCACTACGAGGAGGCTGAGGATGTAATCCAGCACCTCTGGGGTAACCTGCTGCTTAGCATCGCTCCATGCATCGTCTGGGCTGCAGTGGCTCTCAACGATTAGGCCGTCGAAACCTAAGTCCATTGCCTGCTGACAGAGAGGGGCGATGAGGTCGCGTCGGCCACCGATGTGGCTAGGGTCGCAGATGATTGGCAACTGTGGTATGCGGCGGTGCAACTCGATAGGAATCTGCCACATAGGAAGGTTGCGGTAAATCTTCTTGTCGAAGCTGGAGAATCCGCGGTGGATGGCACCGAGTTTCTTGATGCCTGCCTGGTTGATGCGCTGCAGGGCACCGATCCAAAGCTCGAGGTCTGGGTTTACCGGGTTCTTAACGAGCACTGGCACGTCTACGCCCTGAAGACTGTCGGCAAGTGCCTGCATGGCGAATGGGTTGGCAGATGTACGTGCGCCTACCCAGAGAATGTCGATTCCATATTTCAGTGCGAGCTCTACATGCTCTGGGGTAGCCACCTCAGTAGCTGTCAGCATGCCTGTTTCTTCCTTCACCTGCTTCATCCAAGGCAAGGCTGTTTCACCGTTACCCTCAAAGCCTCCCGGTTTGGTGCGTGGCTTCCACACACCTGCGCGGAACATGTGGCAACCTTTGGCAGCCAACTGCTTAGCGGTAGTCATAACCTGCTCTTCTGTCTCTGCCGAGCAAGGGCCGGCAATGACGCAAGGGCGTTCCTGATCACTAGGAAAATTCAATGGTTCTAATTCTAATTCCATAGTCGAATATTTTTATTTTTT
>ENA-OQHU01000005-OQHU01000005.1-human-gut-metagenome-genome-assembly--contig:-NODE-5-length-49874-cov-1.908336_pt1 | contig 49874 bp, 56 predicted proteins | sample MGYA00242568_ERZ504729 | MGnify/ENA primary metagenome ERZ504729 (study PRJEB26092, sample SAMD00036223) | human gut metagenome | host: Homo sapiens | study: EMG produced TPA metagenomics assembly of the... | reverse complement strand
AATATTTTTTGTATTTTCGCAGATATATTGCCTAATATGGGAGTTAAGCATAGCTTATCCTCCTAGATTACAGGCGCATCATTGTCAAATGATTAGAGCATGAAGAAGATATTATTCCTACACGGATTCTTCGCCACGGGCAGCTGTCCGATGGCGAGAGCCTTGAAAGAGGCGTTTGAGGGGACGGCGGTGGTGCTGACTCCTGATCTCCCATTGCACCCAAAGGAGGCACTGAAGGAGATTCGCTCCATCATCGACCGGGAGCAGCCCGACTTGCTTCTGGGCAACAGCTGCGGCTCTTTCCTCGCCCAGATGCTGGCTCCGGTGGTGGGCATTCCTGCCCTGCTCGGCAATCCGTATTTCATGATGACGGAGTTTCTGAAGGAGCGCATCGGCGAGCATGAATACAAGGCTCCGAGAAGGGACGGAAATCAGCGGCTGGTGATTGACGAGGCGCTGATAGAGGAGTTTGCAGAGCTGGAAGCCGTGCAGTTCGACCATTGCAACCCCTATTATAAGGATCGTGTGTGGGGACTTTTTGGTGAGCAGGACACCCTGGCTCACTTCTCCCCTCTCTTCCTGGAGCACTACAACCAAGCCTTCCATTTCCCTGGCGGTCATACGCCTACTGAGCAGGAGGTGAAGACCTGGTACGCTCCCCTCGCCCAGAAAATGTTGATGGAGTTTTCAGCAAAGGAAGAAAGATATTTCCAGCACTTTAAGGGCGGCAAATACAAGTTCATCCATTCTGCCTTCGACTCCGAGACTCAGGAGCGCATGGTGGTTTATCAGGCTCTCTATGGAGACCAAGCCTATTGGGTAAGACCGGAAGATATGTTCTTCGGGAAAGTTACGAGGGACGGCAAAACTTTTAATCGTTTCACGGAAATAGATAAATAATTATGGAGACATTTAATAACGTAATAAACAGTGGCCAGCTTGTTCTGGTCGATTTCTTTGCTACATGGTGCCAACCTTGCAAGGCGATGCACCCCATTCTGGAACAGGTGAAGAGTGTGTTGGGCGACCGCATCCGAATCATCAAGGTAGATGTAGATAAGTATGGCGTAACAGCAAGCCAATACCGCATTCAATCCGTGCCTACGCTGATGCTCTTCCGAAACGGAGAAGTATTGTGGCGCACAAGCGGTGTGGTAGATAAAGCCGAACTTCTGGCTACGCTTGATCCTTTCTTGACATAAAAGAATAAAGGAGTAACAATAGGAAAATGAGTATGAACACTTTACATAGTTATCTCGCCTACTATCTCCTTGCTATCAATGCAGTTACATTCATCGTGTACGGCATTGACAAATACAAGGCGAAGAAAGCCAAGTGGCGCATTTCCGAAGCCACGCTTTTGTTGCTGGCTGTTCTTGGAGGAAGCATCGGGGCATGGATTGGAATGAAAGTCTGGCACCATAAGACGATGCACAAGAAATTCAAATACGGCATTCCTGCCATTCTGCTGATACAGATTGCGCTGATGGCGTATTTACACATGAATTAAAAAACAAAATAAATAACGAAGTATATGAAAAGTTTTTCACCAAAGCCGTGGTTTGCACCACAGCCTGTGCTGATTATCGGCACATATAATAAGGAAGGAGTTGCCAACGCAATGAACGCTGCCTGGGCAGGACAGTGGGACATGAAGGAGATTATGATCTCGATGGGAAATCACGTCACCACAGACAACCTGAAACTTGGCGGTGAGTTTACCGTTGCCTTCGCTACCAAGAAAACCATGGTGGCTTCTGATTTCGTGGGCATTGTTTCTGCCAAGAACGCCCCGAAGAAGATGGAGAAGACGGGATGGAACATTGAGAAGGCGACTATGGTCAACGCTCCTGTGTTCACCGATTTCCCGATGACCCTGGAGTGCCGCATCAAGGAGAAGTATGACGAAAGCGAAACCGGCTATTATCTCATTGCCGAAATCGTCAATATTCTTGTAGATGAGAAGTATCTGTCAGAAGACGGAAATCCAGACATGGAGAAGATGGAACTGATTGTCTACAATCCTATTCATCATAGCTATATCCAGCTGGGCGAGAAAGTCGGTAACGCTTTCTCAGACGGCAAGGCTTTGAAATAATCAACGTAATTTTCGACTCACAAACAATGAATCCAATAGCAATACGTCTGCTTTCGCAGCAGCTCATCTGCCCTCAATTTGATACTCCCCAAAAGGTGGTGTCTCATTTTGGAGCCATGCAAGCCCAGGATTACCGGATGGTAAGATGGGCTGTGATGATGCGTACTCGCAAACCATCTTCCATCGCTTTCAAAAAAGCATTCGATGAGGGTGAGATAGTCCGTCTTCACCTGCTGCGTGGCACTTGGCAACTGGTTTCAAATGAAGACTATTGGTGGATGCTGGACCTGATTTCACCTAAGGCAACTTCTGTTGTAAAAGGATGGATGAAGAGTAATAAAATCAGCATCGATGATTCTGAGCTCAATCTGATTCACGAGATATTTGTTCAAAAAACCGATGAGATGCAGTCTGTAACAAGCAAAGACCTGAACGAGGCTTTGCTCGAAAAGGGCATCATCATGGACAAACATCGCCTATCCTACCACATTCGCTTTAACGAATTGAACGGTACTTTCTGCAGCGGCAATCTTCTTCCTACAAAGGCGACATACAGTCTCACAGAAAAGAAGGTTCCAAGAACAGCCAGGCTGGAACGTGATGAAATGCTGATGCTTCTGGCAAGAAAATATTTTCAGAGCCATTCGCCAGCCACATTCGAAGATTATGTCTGGTGGTCAGGACTGAGCACTTCTGATTGCCAACGAGGCATTGAGTTGCTTGGTTCAGAACTGAGGGTTGAAAAATGGAAAGACTATCAGTTCTACCTGCATGAATCATGTCGAACACGTGGATTCAGAAGAGGAAAGACTCATCTGATAGCTCCCTTTGATGAATATCTGATTGGTTATAAAAGCCGGGAATTAGTAATCCATCCACATCAAATGCCGTCTGCATACACTAATAATGGCATTTTCTTTCCTGTTATCGCCCATGATGGCAGAATTTGCGGCAACTGGATTCCTTGGGAGAAAAATCTCAACATCAGTTACTTTGATTCGGCAGAAAAAGATTTGTCATTTGAGAAGCAATGGAAAATATTTAATGGAACGATAAAGAAGAAATAAATGACTATTGATACAACAAACCTCTGCTCGCATCTTCAAAAGAAGTTGTTTGAACCTGAGGGAGTATATTATCCTATCTGGCAAGCCATGCAGAATGATGAGGAGTTGACAGCCGTAGTTCGCTCACGACAGCTTCATATTTATCGTAATGGTAAAAAGATTCTCATTCTCGCTGGCAAGGCTCAGCCGAAGATTATCAGAGAGGATAAACTGAATGAATTGATAATAAGATAAAGAACGAAGCTTATGAACTTTCCAGAAATATATTCAGCGTCAGGCATGATAGAACTGATCCAGAAGATCGGCTTCCTCCCTCTCCTTGATAGTGGCATTGAAGGATTCTCAGCCGAAGACATCGTGGCGGAAGACTGCGGTTACGTAAGACTTCCTGAAGGCGGTTGGGACTGGCCGCTATGGAAATGGAAGGGCGCAATCGTTCAGGAAATGCCGTGTATGTACGGAAAGTTCTTTAACAAGAAGGCTGGATTCATCAGCCAGGAATGGTGGCCGGACTTCTGTAACTACAGAAGAAGCAAATACTCTCGCCCTGATGATGAGTCAATAGAAGGAGCCATTCTCAGCACGCTTCAATCTACCGGTAGTCTCATCACAAGAGAACTTCGGGCAGCCTGCGGTTTCACCGGCAAGGGAATGAGAAGCAAGTTTGACGGTTATCTCACCCGACTGGAAATGGCGACTTACATCGTGACCGAGGATTTCATCTATCCTCGTGACAAGCACAATCACGAATATGGCTGGGGTTGGTCGCTGCTCAATACTCCCGAAGTTCTCTATGGCAGGGAGGCTTGCCAATGCAATCGCACTCCCCAGGAATCTTATCAGAGGATTTTCGAGCATCTGAAAGAAATCCTGCCTGACGCTTCGGATAAACAGATCATTAAATTAATTGGATAAAAATGAGAAAGGAATAAAGAGTAATGTGAAGGCGTGGAGATGAAATATGGAAGAATGGAATAAATCTCCGATAATGGTAAAATCTTCCGAAAACCAGGTATAAGCTCTTTAGGAGAATGTGCGTATCTTTGCACCCAAGAAATTTAAAAGGCTTAGGATTATGAAGGAAATATTCTTTAATACGATACAGGAGTTCAACGACTACATTGGGATGAAAACACTTCATCCTCTGGTAAGCATTGCACGTGTAGAGAACACCTCTCCGATACAGGAGGCTGTGCACCATTACGGACTTTATGCCCTCTTCCTGAAGGAAAACAAGGGCTGCAAATTGTCATACGGCAGAACAGAATATGATTTTGACGAGATGACCGTCACCTCGTTTGCTCCAGGTCAATCGATTAAGGTTGAACCCATTCCAGGAGTACCGCTTGCCAAATATACGGTATTGGCTTTCCATCCCGAGTTGCTCAACCGCACCCAGCTTGGCAAGAACATCTCCCGCTATGAGTTCTTCGACTATACAAGCAACGAAGCTCTACATCTATCCGCTGCCGAGGTAAACATCTTCCGTGATGTACTCTCAATGATTAAGCAGGAACTTCAGCATCCTATAGATAGACATTCGCGTGAACTCATCGTTTCAAACATCGAGTTGCTGCTGAACTATAGTCTGCGCTTCTACGACCGTCAGTTTATCACACGCGAGGAGATAAATCATTCGGTGGTAAAGAAATTCATCTCTCTGCTCGATGAATACATTGCTCGGAAAGCAGAGCGTGAGGGGCTGCCTACCGTAGCCTACTTTGCCGACAAATGCTGCTATTCTACCAAATATTTCGGTGAATTAGTCAAGACAGAGACTGGCAGAACCGCAAAGAGTCTGATCAGCGACCGACTGCTTTCTGCAGCCCGCCAACTACTTGTAGATGAAACCTTAACCATTACGCAAGTCAGCCAGCGTCTCGGCTTTGAATATTCTCAGCACTTCGTCCGCTTTTTCAAGGCACAGACGGGAAAGACTCCAAGCGAGTACCGCAAGACTGCTTAAATATAATGAAGCATATATAGAATAACTGTATTTTTTACATCGAAGATGTTTTCTGGAGAAGAATTTGAAAATATGGAGAAGAATTAAAAAAAATGATACAATGAAGAAAATAGTACAGACAGCAGGGCGTACCCAGCTGGGTGAGTTTGCCCCGGAGTTCGCTCACCTCAACGACGACATCCTCTTCGGAGAAGTATGGAGCCGCAATGACCTGCTTTCATTGCGCGACCGCAGTTTGGTAACAATCACTTCGCTCATCAGCCAAGGAATCACCGACAACTCGCTGAAATATCACTTGCAGTCGGCAAAGAATAACGGAATTACCCGTACGGAAGCGGCAGAGATTATTACTCACATCGCCTTCTACGCCGGCTGGCCAAAGGCCTGGACTGCCTTCAATCTGGCAAAGGAGGTATGGAACGAAGATGTGAAAGGAGAAGACGCCAAGGCTGCTTTCCAGCGCGAGATGATATTCCCTATTGGCGAACCCAACACCGCTTACGCCAAATACTTCAAAGGCGACAGTTATCTGGCACAAATATCCGACAGTCAGATACCTTTCTTCAACGTTACCTTTGAGCCTGGCTGCCGTAACAACTGGCATACGCACCACGCCACAAAGGGTGGCGGACAAATGCTAGTAGGTGTAGCCGGACGTGGCTGGTATCAGGAGGAAGGCAAGCCTGCGCAGGAAATCCTCCCCGGCACAGTCATCCACATTCCTGCCAACGTGAAGCATTGGCATGGTGCCGCAAAAGACAGCTGGTTTGCCCACCTCGCCTTTGAAATACCTGGCGAGAACACATCCAACGAGTGGCAGGAGGCTGTGAGCGATGAGGAATATAACAAGATAAAATAACAATAAGATTTATGACTTCACTTCAAGAAAGACTGTTCACCATGCAGGATAAGCAGTATGCTGCTTTCCATGCGAAACTGACACCGGGAGTGCCTATGGAAAGTTTCATAGGCATTCGTGTGCCTGTGCTCCGCAAGTTCGCAAAAGAATTTACAAAGGAGAAAGAATGCGAGGAGTTCCTTCAGCAGCTTCCTCACGAATACTACGATGAGAACATGCTTCACGGTCTCCTCATTTCCGAGGTAAAGGACTACGAGGAATGCATTCGTCTTACAGAGAAATTCCTGCCATTCGTGGACAACTGGGCTGTTTGCGACATTATGTCTCCGAAGGTGTTTGCCAAACACAAGAAGGAACTGTTGGCGAAGATCAAGACTTGGAGTAAATCGTCACACGTTTATACCTGTCGCTTTGGAATAGAGACACTTATGTCTCATTACCTGGATAAAGACTTCAAGGCAGAGTATCTTGAAATTCCTGCATCAGTAAGGAGCGAAGAGTATTACGTAAAGATGATGGTAGCCTGGTTCTTCGCCACCGCCCTTGCCAAGCAATGGGACCAGGCGATTCCCTACATCGAGCAACAACGCCTTGCTCCCTGGACGCACAACAAGACCATCCAGAAGGCCATCGAGAGCTACAGAATCACGCCCGAGCAGAAGGAATATCTGCGGACATTGAAGATAAAATAATTATGACACAAGATACTTCTACATATTACGTTTGGATAGGTGGTTCATGTGATTATGGCCATAAAGAGCGAGCTGGTGGTGCTGCCGTTGTAATTGAGCATAACGGCAACATCATCAGCCGTGATGTAATCAGCGACCTACACACCACGGAGTTCCGCATGATGCTAACCCTCATGGTGAAAGTAATGCAGGAAATACCGGAAGGTTCCGACATTCTCTTCCTGACCAATGCCGCCTATATTCAGAACTTTGACAAGACTCCAACGGCTAAATCAACCGAACGAGCAGCGAGAGCAAAGATGCAAGCTCGCTTGCAATCTCTGCCGAGTCGCGAGGGAGGAAGGCGAGAGCCAACTCCGACTTGATCATTCAATGCATCGAGGTAAAGAAAAGGCACAACTCAGTCGGGGTCAAGATTGTGCAATATCACAAGAGTCCACTGCTGATAGAAACCCACGATAGGGCTACGGAAGCTATGGCTAAGACAAGGAAGGAGTTTCATCAGAAAAACAAATAAATGTTTAGGGCCGTTTTCCGGTCATTAAGGTCACGGTCATTATGGTCATTAAGGATTTCAACTTCTCTATTCTGGTAACACATTAGCGCTTTTTGATAACACATTTGTAACACACATGATGATTTCTCAATACACCAAATTCATAACATATTGATTAGCAGCTATTTACGAAAAGAGTACATAAAAGAGGAATAAGTGATAAAATATATTTAAAAACAAAAAAGAACAACAGAGATAAGTGCCTATAAATAAGCAGCTTACTACCATTGTTCTCCCATGCTAATTTTGTACAAATAAGTTTCATTTTGCTTATTATAGTGATTCCGTTGGGTTCGAACCCAAGACCCACAGCTTAGAAGGCTGTTGCTCTAATCCAACTGAGCTACGGAACCAACACTTTTAAATCGCAAACCAGCTAACCAATAACGCAATCAGCCACTTTTCTTATTTGCGGCTGCAAAGGTACATATATTTTTGAATACACCAAACTTTTTCTCACTTTTTTCTTTTTTTATGCTTAAATATCGCAAAAAATAACTACCTTTGCATCCGTTAGGAGCAAGAAACTGCATTCTGACCCCGAAAGAGAAGAGATTTTTATAACGCATATTCAAACATAAAACATACGCAAATGAAAAAGTTAATCTTTTCAGTAGCCCTGCTCTCAGCAGCACTCTCTGCCAGCGCAGAAGAACATCCGCTCTGGATGCGCTACCCAGCCATCTCGCCCGATGGCACTACCATCGCCTTCGCTTATAAAGGCGACCTCTACAGTGTTTCTGTCAACGGCGGTGAAGCACGACAGCTCACAACCCATGCAGCCTTCGATTCGCATCCTGTATGGAGCCCTGACAGCAAGAAAATTGCCTTCCAGTCTAACCGCGAAGGAAGTCTCGACATCTTTGTAATCGATGCAAAAGGCGGTGCTCCTACCCGACTCACCACCAACAGCGGCAGCGAAACACCTATCGCCTTTGCAGACAACGACCATGTGCTCTACTCTGCCAGTCTGCAGCCTACAGCCCAGAGCATCATCTTCGGCGACAACACATTCCCACAAGTATATAAGGTAAGCACCAAGGGCGGAAGACCAGAACTCTTCTCTACCCTCACCATGGAGAATATCAGCATCGCCAAGAACGGCGACATTCTCTACCACGACAAAAAGGGATATGAAGACCCTTGGCGCAAACACCAGAAATCACCTATCGCACGCGACATCTGGCTGAAGAGTAACGGAAAGTTTACCAAGCAGACTACCTTTGCCGGCGAAGACCGCTCGCCAGTATGGACATCAGACGAGAAATCATTCTTCTATCTGAGCGAGCAGGACGGCACATTCAATATCTACCGCCGCAGCCTCAACAGTTCAAGCGACAAGCAGATTACCCACCACAAAGGCAATCCGGTAAGATTCCTCACCGCATCCAGCGCCGACCTGCTCTGCTACGGATATGATGGCGAAATCTACACCGTGAAAGAAGGTGGAGAGCCTCAGAAGGTGAACATCTCCATTACAACAGATAATGACGCTCCAAGCCTCGTACGTCAGATTAAAAGCTGGGGAGCTACAGAGATTTCCGTTTCGCCAGACGCCAAGGAAGTGGCTTTCGTGATGCATGGCGACGTATACGTAACTTCTGTAGAATACACCACTACCAAGCGCATTACCGACACACCGCAGCAGGAGCGCGACCTGAGTTTCTCGCCAAACGGCAGAGCCCTGGTCTATGCAGCCGAGCGCAACGGCGTATGGCAGATTTACCAGTCTAAGATCAAGAACGAGAAAGAGAAGAACTTCACCTACGCTACCGACATCGAGGAAGAGCAGTTGGTGAAAACAGGCGTTACATCACAGTATCCACAATACTCTCCTGACGGCAAGGAAGTGGCTTTCTTCGAAGACCGCGCTGCACTTCGCATCATCAATCTGAAATCGAAGGAAATCCGCACCGTGCTCGATGGCAAATACGTCTACTCTTACAGCGATGGAGACATCGCTTTCGAATGGTCACCAGACAGCAAATGGCTCCTTTCAACCTATATCGGCAACGGCGGCTGGAACAACCAGGATATTGCACTGGTAAAGGCTGACGGCAAGGAGGTTCACAACCTGACCAATTCCGGCTACAGCGACAGCAACGGCAAATGGGTGCTCGACGGTAAGGCAATGCTCTTCCTGAGCGACAGAGCCGGCTACCGCAGTCATGGAAGCTGGGGAGCAGAAGACGATGCCTACATCATGTTCTTCGACCTGGATGCCTACAACCGCTTCAACATGAGCAAGGAAGAAATAGAACTGTCTGACGCCAACAAGGACGAAAAGGAGAAGAAGGAAGACGAGAAGAAGGAAGAGGCTAAAAAGAAGGCTGACGAAAAGCAGAAGAAGACCGGAAAGATAGAGGTGGAAAAAGTGAAGCCACTGGAGCTGGACATCGAAAACTGCCGCGACAGAATCGTACGCCTCACCGCAAACTCTTCGCACATGGGCGATGCTGTGCTCTCTAAAGACGGCGACAAGCTCTACTACCAGGCAGCCTTCGAGGATGATTACGACCTCTGGCAGCACGACCTGAAGGACGGCTCTACCAAGCTCGTGATGAAGGGCGTAGGCCAGGGCAACCTGCAGACCGACAAGGATGTGAAGAACCTCTTCATCTGCAACGGAAGCAGCATCAAGAAGGTGGATCTGAGCGGATTCAGCACCAAGGATATCAGCTTTGAGGCTAACTTCAACTATAAGCCAGCCGAGGAGCGCCAGTATCTCTTCGACCACATATGGCGACAGGTGAAAGACAAGTTCTACGACCCTAAGATTCATGGTGTTGACTGGGAAGGTTATCGCAAGACCTATGAGAAGTTCCTGCCTTACATCAACAACAATTTCGACTTCCAGGAGATGTTGAGCGAAATGCTTGGCGAGCTGAACGCTTCGCATACAGGAGCCCGCTACTACGCTTCGAACAGCGCGCTTACCACCGCCAATCTGGGAGTATTCTTCGATCCTCAGTATCAGGGCGACGGCCTGAAGATTCAGGAGATTATCAAGCGTGGTCCTTTCGATGTGAAGATACGGGCGTTACAGCCGGCAGCATCATCGAGAGCATCGACGGCGAGGAGATTAAAGCCGGAATGGACTACTTCCCATTGCTCGACGGAAAGGTTGGCAAGAATGTACGCCTCGGCATCAGAAACGCCAAGGGTAAGAAGATGGAGGTTACAGTGAAGGCTATCTCTCAGGGCAAACTCAACAACCTGCTCTACAAGCGATGGGTAGACCGCAACCGCGCTTTCGTTGACAGTATTTCGGGCGGACGCATCGCTTATGTTCACGTTAAGGCGATGGATTCGGAGAGTTTCCGCACCGTTTACAGCGAACTGCTGAGCGACAAGAACCGAAACAGAAACGCTGTAATCGTAGACGAGCGCCATAATGGTGGCGGCTGGTTGCACGATGATCTCTGCACCCTGCTCAACGGCAAGCAGTATCAGGAGTTTGTACCTCACGGCAAGGTCGTTGGCCGCGATCCGTTCAACAAATGGGTGAAGCCATCTTGCGTTATGATCTGCGAGAATGATTACAGCAACGGTCACGGTTTTCCATGGGTTTACAAGGAACTCGGAATCGGCAAGCTGATCGGTGCTCCTGTAGCAGGAACCATGACAGCCGTATGGTGGGAAACGCTGATGGACAACACGCTTGTATTCGGTATTCCTCAGGTAGGCTGCCGCGACATGCGTGGCGTGTTCGGCGAGAATACCCAGCTGAACCCAGACATCGAGGTTTACAACAGTCCGGAAGATTTCATCAATGGCCATGATACCCAGCTCGAAAGAGCCGTAAAGGAAATGATGAAGAAATAAACAGAACGCCCTGCAGGGGGTCCAAAAGCCAAACCGCTTTTGTCCTTTGCAGGGCGATTTGTTTTTATATCTGACAACATTATTTATTAAACCTTATTAACCCACAATATCGGCGAAAACCCTTCTGTCATGACATAAAACCCTCTAAATCTTTACTTTTTTTCTTGAAAAGGGAGAAAAAGCAAGTGAAAAAGCCATAAAATAAAAAAAAATGAGTATCTTTGCAGAAAATAAAAACAAGATTATGGGATTATTCGGATTATTCAGCAACAAAAAGAAGGAAACTCTCGATAAGGGACTTGAAAAAACCAAGGAGAGTGTGTTTGGCAAACTGGCGCGCGCCGTTGCCGGAAAGTCTACCGTCGATGATGATGTGCTCGACGATCTCGAAGAGGTACTCATCACTTCAGACGTAGGTGTAGAAACCACGGTCAAGATTATCCGCCGCATCGAAGAACGTGTGGCCCGCGATAAATATGTTTCAACCAGCGAGCTCAACCGCATTCTGCGCGAGGAAATCGCCATTCTCCTCTCCGAGAATCACAGCGATGACCTGGCAGACTGGGAACTTCCTGCCGACCATAAGCCTTATGTTATCCTCGTAGTAGGCGTAAACGGCGTGGGCAAGACAACCACCATCGGCAAGCTGGCTTACCAGTTTAAGAAGGCTGGCAAGAAGGTTGTTCTGGGAGCTGCCGACACCTTCCGTGCCGCTGCCGTAGAGCAGATTTGCATCTGGGGCGAGCGCGTGGGCGTGCCTGTAGTGAAACAGCAGATGGGAAGCGACCCGGCAAGCGTGGCGTTCGACACCCTGCAGAGCGCCAAGGCAAACGGCGCCGACGTGGTGCTCATCGATACGGCAGGCCGACTGCACAACAAGGTAAACCTGATGAATGAGCTCAAGAAAATAAAGGAAGTGATGAAGAAGGTAATGCCTGAAGCACCAGACGAGGTAATGCTCGTGCTCGACGGAAGTACCGGACAGAATGCATTCGAGCAGGCTAAGCAGTTCTCTGCCGTTACCAACATCTCCTCGCTCGCCATCACCAAGCTCGACGGAACCGCTAAGGGCGGCGTTGTCATCGGCATCAGCGACCAGCTCAAGGTGCCTGTAAAATACATCGGACTGGGCGAAGGTATGGAAGATCTGCAGCTCTTCAACAAGACAGAATTCGTAGACTCGCTCTTTAAAAATTAGAAAATGAAGAAAAATCAGATAGATATTATTACCCTGGGCTGCTCGAAGAATCTCGTAGACAGCGAGTTGCTGATGAAGCAGTTTGAGGCAAACGGCTACCATTGCGTTCACGATTCCAAGCGCCCTCAGGGCGAGATAGCCGTCATCAATACGTGCGGATTCATTGAGGATGCAAAGCAGGAAAGCATCGACACCATCCTGGAGTTTATCCAGGCTAAAGAAGAAGGCCGACTCAGAAAGCTCTATGTAATGGGCTGCCTCTCGCAGCGCTACCAGAAGGAACTGGAAGAAGAAATGCCCGAAGTGGATAAGTTCTACGGCAAATTCAACTACAAGCAGCTTCTGCAGGAACTCGGCAAGGCGGAAGTTTCATCCTGCAACGGCCAGCGTCATCTTACCACTCCGCGCCATTATGCCTACATCAAGATAGCTGAGGGCTGCAACCGCCACTGTGCCTACTGCGCCATTCCTATCATCACCGGCAAGCACGTTTCCCGTCCGAAGGAAGAGATTCTGCAGGAGGTGCGCGAACTGGTAGCAGAAGGCGTGAAGGAGTTTCAGATTATCGCTCAGGAACTCACCTACTACGGCGTAGATATTGACGGCAAGCATCATATTACCGAACTCATCAGCGAGATGGCTGATATTCCGGGCGTGAAATGGATTCGCCTGCATTACGCTTATCCGAACCAGTTCCCAATGGATCTTCTGGACGTGATGCGCGAGAAGCCAAACGTATGCAAATATCTCGACATTGCCCTCCAGCACATCAGCGACCACATGCTCACCAGCATGCATCGCCACGTAACGAAGCAGGAAACCATCAATCTGCTGAAGGCCATCCGCGAACGCGTGCCAGGCATTCACATCCGCACTACGCTGATGGTTGGTTTTCCAGGCGAGACAGATGAGGATTTCCACGAACTCCTCGACTTCGTACGCGAACAGAGATTTGAGCGCATGGGCGCCTTTGCCTACTCTGAGGAAGAAGGAACCTACAGCGCCACCCACTACGAAGACAACGTGCCTGCCGAGGTAAAGCAGCGCCGGCTGGACGAACTGATGATTCTGCAGCAAGACATCAGCTCTGAGGTTGAGGCTGATAAGGTGGGCAAAACCATGACCGTTATCATCGACCGCAAGGAAGGCGATTACTACATCGGACGAACAGAGTTCTGCTCTCCGGAAGTAGACCCTGAGGTTCTGATCCGTGCCGATGAGAAGCGTCTGCGCGTGGGTAGTTTCTATCAGGTAGAAATTACTACAAGCGAGGAATTTGACCTCTATGGCAAGGTGGTGAAATAATCATTCTCTCCCCCATAGCCTGGAGTTTTAGAAATTTTGACTACATATTAAATAAATATGAACAATAAGGAATACATCGCTGAACTGGCTCAGCAAACCGGCTATTCGCAGGAAGACACCCAGAAGTTGGTGCGCAAGGCGATAGACGCTATGATTGCCGAGTTTGAGGATGGAGAAGCTGTCTCTATCCCCAATTTTGGCACCTTCGAAGTGAAGAAGCGCATGGAGCGAGTGGTGGTTAATCCTACTACCAAGAAGCGTCAGCTGGTGCCGCCTAAGTTGGTGTTGGGTTTCCGACCGGTAGCTTCGGTCAAGGAAAAACTAAAGAATGGAGGGGATGAGCAATGAGCAAATTCAGTTTAAATACACTCGGAAAACTGCTTGCAGATAAGAGCGGGCTGAGCCAGGTGGAAGCAGAACTCTTCATCCGGAAAATGTTTGATGTGTGCAACCAGGGACTCGATGCCGACAAGCAGGTGAAGATAAAATGGCTGGGCACCTTTAAGGTACAGGCCACGAAAGACCGTGAAAGCATCAATGTGAACACGGGCGAGCGCTTCACCATTGAAGGCAGAGACAAACTCACCTTCACGCCTGACAACATCCTGAAAGAAATCGTGAACAAGCCATTCGCCCAATTTGAAACGGTGGTGGTAAATGACGGCGTAGATTTCGATGAAATAGATGAGAAGTTTGGAGAAGAACAGACAGAAGATGCTCCTGAACAAGTAATCGATTTTCTGGACGAAGAAAAAACTGCAACTCCAAATCCGGAGGTTGTCGTAATTGAATCTGAAAAGGAAAAAGAAGACGAACAGGCAAAGCAAATTGCTATTGAACAAGCTAAACTGGAAAGATTAAAACAAGCCCAACTGGAGCAGGAAAGAATACAGAAAGAAAAGCAAGAGCAGGAAAGACTGGAGCAGGAAAGACTGGAGCAAGAGAAGCTTGAATTAGCCCAGCAACAGCAAGCCCTGAAAGCAGTTGTTGAACCAGCAGTACCTGCATCAGATGAATCTGAAGAAGAAGAAGAGAAGGAAGAAGAAGAAGAATCTTCCAATTCTCATCATATTGTTATTCCTCGCTATCTGGTCGTTGCAGTCTGTCTCATCGTAGTAGCTTTGATTGGCGGAATGGGATGGTTTGCCTTCAACTATGGTCAGATGACTGCCCAGCGCGATCATCTAGCCATGCAGCTAAACCAGTATCATCAGGCTCCAGCCAAGAAAGTCCCAGCCAAACCAGCTGCCGCCCCACTCTCTCAGGAACAGAAACTCCGCCAGAAAGCGATGGAAGACAGCATCCGTATGGCTAAAACTGCAGAAGCAGTAAAACTGGCTGAAAATTCGGATGAGGAAAGTGCTAACGCAGAAAAGGCTAAGCAGGCTGAAGCAAAGGCTAAGGCAGAAGCTAAAGATAAAGCCGAAGAAAAGGCTGCTTCGAAAATAGCATCATCCCAGTATGATAAGGACGCTCGCGTACGCACGGGAGCTTACCGAATCATAGGAGTTGCCCAGACCGTTACGGTTGGCGCCGGTCAGACCCTCGAACAGATTAGTACCCGCTATTTAGGTTCCGGCATGGAATGCTACGTAGAAGCCCTGAATGGTACAAGCACCGTAAAAGCCGGACAGAAAATCAAGATTCCGAAACTGGAATTGAAAAAGAAAAAGAAGTAAAGTACTGAACAAACAAAAATCGCCCTGTAAGAGCAAATATAATTTTGCACTTACAGGGCGACATTGTTTTATGTTAACATTACTTGCCCAACACTTCATCAAGCAATGTGTAGAAAGCAGGATCCTCACCAACAATAGTCTTGATAATCTTACCGTTAGCATCAATCACAATCTTTGTAGGGAAACCCTGAACAGCATAGTCGCTGAGAACCTTGCTGTCCTTCGGATTGTAAACATGAATCCATGGCAACTGGTGCTTCTCAACAGCAGCCTTCCACTTAGCCTCTGTATCATTACAATCTACACCAAGAATTTCAAACTTACCCTTGTACTTCTCGTAATACTCCTTCATCTTAGGCATTCCCTTGATGCACCATCCGCACCATGAACCCCAGAAATCGAGTACGACAATCTTGCCGCGAAGGCTGGAAAGCTTAAAATCATTTCCCTTAATATCCTTCAGCGTAAAGTCAGGAGCCTCAACACCGGCAGCCTGCACCTTCTTAGCCTTCTCCTCAGCCTCAGCACGTTTCTTAGCCATATCAATCATTGGCTGGTAGAAAGCCTTCATTCTGCCGTTCTTCACATTCTCAGAGAGCAAGCCCAGCAGTTTCTCCATCTTGCTGACATCATCAAACTGCTCGAAGATAGTAGCACAAGACTCATAATCAGGATGCTGTTTTACGAAATTGAAAATCTTATCGTCCTTTGCCTTTTGCAGGGCAGGAGCCTTCTGCTCATACTCTGCCATGATGGTCTGCTGGGTCTCACCATTCTTGATTCTCTGGTTCAGGGAAGCTTCGTAATCTCTCAACTCCTTATTAGCATTCTCCAGCAGAACATCTACTTCATGATACTGCTGATAGAACTTAGAACCCGAAATATCGAAGCGGGTCTTTGCATCGCCCTTAACTTCAGCCTTCTCGCCAGGAACACAAGGCAGGTTGAACATAAACTGACCTGCACCACGATAAGCTTCAGGTGAGAGGAAAACGTATCCGGCTGCCTTATCAAGGTTTGCAGAATAGGTAAACTTGCCATTCTTCACCAAAACCGTATCCATCTTAACATTTCTGCCCTTGTAAACAAGTACAGAATCGGAATTGAAATTCTTCAAATCCACCTTCAACTGGAAGTTCTCTTCTGAGCCATTGCAGCGGTTGATGCAAGCATCAGAGCCGCAGATAAAATCGCTGTTTTCATTTTTCTTTTATTATATTTATTCTGATTACACCTTATTATATATAGGGAACGAAGAACGCCTGGTTCGTCGTCATCCTTATTCTTCATACTCGGTAGTATCCTCAATACCCGCCTCGGCCAAAGCCTCCTTGCGCTCAACGCAGGTTCCGCATTTGCCACAATGCTTCTCACCGCCCTTATAGCAGCTCCAGGTTTCAGCATAGTCAATGCCCAACTTCTTGCCTATCTCCGCAATCTGCCCTTTGGTAATATTCGTATAAGGAGCCACCACGCGCACATCAACGAACGTTCCTGCTTCAGCAGCCTCATCTATCGCCTTGATAAACTCCGGACGACAGTCTGGGTAAATCGTATGATCGCCACCATGGTTAGCGATGAAAACTTTCTTCAGATTATTACTCTCAGCAATGCCGATGGCAATGCTCAACATGATTCCATTACGGAAAGAAACCACCGTACTCTTCATATTATCATCAGCATAATGACCCTCAGGAATTGCATCGGCACCTTCAAGAAGAGAACTCTTGAAATACTGATGCATGAAACCCAAATCTATCGTAATATGCTTGATTCCCAAACGCTCACAATGCATCTTGGCGAAAGGAATTTCACGCTCGTTATGATTACTTCCATAGTTAAAACTAATGCCGAGCGCAATCTCGTCTTTCTTATCGTAGAGCAGCGTGATGCTATCCATGCCACCGCTCACAATGATTACTGAATCCTTCATTTTACTTTGAATTTTGAAATTTGAAATTTGAACTGTTTGATTACTTTTACTTCACCCGAACAGGCAGCGGAATGCTTCTTCCACCTTCCTTACGGGATGAATTTCTATCTTATATTTCTTATGGTCGAAACCATGATTGTTGTACTTCGGAATGATGATGTGCTGGAATCCCAGTTTCTCGGCCTCAGCAATACGCTGCTCGATACGGCTCACCGGACGAACCTCACCGCTCAGACCTACCTCGCCTGCCATACACCAACCTTGCTCGATAGGCGTGTCAACATTGCTGCTCAATACGGCTGCCAACACACTCAAGTCCATGGCAGGATCGGTGACTCTCAATCCACCGGCAATATTCAGGAACACGTCCTTCTGCATCAGCTTGAACCCCACACGTTTCTCTAGAACCGCCAGGAGCATGTTCAAACGGCGCTGGTCAAACCCCGTTGCCGAACGCTGCGGAGTTCCATAGGCAGCTGTTGAAACCAAAGCCTGCGTCTCCACCAGAAACGGACGGACACCCTCGATGGCTGCGCTGATGGCAACACCCGAAAGCCCATCATGATCTTCAGTAAGCAGCAACTCTGAAGGATTGCTCACCTGTCGGAGTCCGCCTTGCATCATCTCATAGATTCCCAACTCAGAAGTACTTCCGAATCGGTTTTTGATGCTTCTCAAGATGCGGTACATGTAATGCTGGTCGCCCTCAAACTGAATCACCGTATCTACGATGTGCTCCAGAATCTTTGGTCCGGCAAGCGTTCCCTCCTTATTAATATGTCCTATCAGAATAACCGGAATGCCACTCGTCTTGGCAAATCGGAGCAGGGAGGCTGCACACTCGCGAACTTGGGAAACAGAACCCGGCGAACTGTCTACTTCTTCCGTAGCAATAGTTTGGATAGAATCTATAACTATCAGCTGTGGAGCCACTTCCTGAATATGACTGAAGATTTTCTCCAACTGCGTTTCGCAGAGAACCGTAATATGATCAAAGGCTCCTTCTGATGAAAGAGAAGCCGTTTTCAGAGTGTCTGCAGAAGAACCCTCTCTGAGCATCGCCTGTCCTTTAGCCAACCGGTCGGCACGGAGTTTAATCTGATGGGCACTCTCCTCTCCGCTCACATACAGGATACGGCGGTCAGTCATGTTCAGAATAGTCTGCAAGGTGAGCGTACTCTTACCGATTCCCGGTTCACCGCCCAGGAGCGTAATGCTGCCAGGGACCATTCCGCCACCCAGCACACGGTTCAGCTCCTCGTCCCTCATATCGATGCGCGGTTCATCAATCGCAGAAATATCGCGAAGTTTCATCGGCGCAGCGTCATGCTCGCTGTGCTGCCCGCCAAACATCGTGGCAGCTCCACCATGACGCATGGTCATTCCGGCATTCTTCGCAGCCTGCGATCCGGAATCAGCAGCAATACGAATTTCCTTAAATGTATTCCATTGTCCGCAGCTAGGACATTTGCCCATCCATTTGGCACTTTCCTGTCCGCAATTGCTGCACACAAAAGCAATCTTATCTTTCGCCATTTTATCTCATTTATATGTAATAACGTTTTAACTGCGCACAAAGGTACTATTTATTATCGAAAAATCCAAAAAAAAAGTAATTTGTTAAGAATATATTTCATTTCTCTCCATTTTGTTTAACAAATCAAGCAGAAGGAAGCGCAAAATACGAATTTTGCAAACCCGATATAGCAAACAGACGATTTCATCTACTAAAAATAATAAAAACCGCTACTATATTTTGCTGATTCAAATATAATTTGTATCTTTGCCTTCGGTTTTTGAAACCAGCAGAAAGGTTTAGAACAATAAATTAGTACATAAACTAAATAAATTTAGGTAAAATGAAAATTGAAGATTTTAACTTTGCCGGTCACAAGGCAATCGTGCGCGTTGACTTCAACGTGCCATTGGATGAAAATGGTAATGTAACAGACGACACTCGTATCCGCGGTGCCCTTCCTACATTGAAGAAGGTACTTGCAGACGGCGGTGCGCTCATCATGATGAGCCACATGGGTAAGCCAAAGGGCAAGGTTAAACCAGAGCTTTCTCTCTCTCAGATTGTTAAGAACGTATCAGACGCTCTCGGCGTAGACGTTAAGTTCGCTAAGGACTGCGGTAACGCTGATGCTGAAGCAGCTGCCTTGAAGCCAGGTGAGGCTCTCTTGCTCGAGAACCTCCGCTTCTATCCAGAAGAGGAAGGCAAGCCAGTTGGCGTTGAGAAGGGTACTCCAGAATTTGATGCTGCTAAGGCTGAGATGAAGGAGCGCCAGAAGAAGTTCGCTGCTAAGTTGGCTTCTTACGCTGACGTATATGTAATGGACGCATTCGGTACAGCTCACCGCAAGCACGCTTCTACAGCTGTCATCGCTGATTCTTTCGACAAGGATCACAAGATGCTCGGTTTCTTGATGGAGAAGGAAGTTAAGGCTGTTGACGCAGTTCTCGGCAACATCAAGCGCCCATTCACAGCTATCATGGGTGGTTCTAAGGTTTCTACTAAGATTGGTATCATCGAGAACCTGTTGACTAAGGTTGACAACTTGATTCTCTGCGGTGGTATGACTTATACATTCTCTAAGGCTCTCGGTGGCAAGATTGGTATGTCTATCTGCGAGGATGACAAGCTCGACGTTGCTCTCGACGTAACCAAGAAGGCTAAGGAGAACGGTGTAAACCTCGTACTCGGCACAGACTCTATCTGCGGTGACGACTTCAAGAACGACTGCAACACTCAGGTTTGCCCATCTAACAACATTCCTGACGGTTGGGAGGGTATGGACGCAGGTCCTGAGACTCGTCAAGGCTTTCGCAGCTGCCATCAAGGGTGCCAAGACTATCCTCTGGAACGGTCCTGCAGGCGTATTCGAGTTCGACAACTTCGCTGGTGGTTCTAAGGCTATCGCTGAGGCAATCGCTGAGGCTACTAAGGAAGGTGCATTCTCACTCATCGGTGGTGGTGACTCTGTAGCTTGTATCAACAAGTTCGGTTTGGCTGATCAGGTATCTTACATCTCTACAGGTGGTGGTGCACTCCTCGAGGCTATCGAGGGTAAGGTATTGCCAGGTGTAGCAGCTATCGAGAAGTAATCTCATGTCAAAAAGAAAACCATTTGCAAAAAGGGCTTGCTTTTTTACAAGAAAAATAGGTTGGAGGGCATCCTATGTGATGTCCTCCAATTTTCAGTTTTAATTGAATCCCTAATAATCTACAGATTCTCTCTATAAACAGAACTGTATCTTTCATTTAAAACAAGCAACAGAAAACATAAATTCTAAAATAATTTGGTAAACTACAGGAATATAATTTTCTGATTTTAAAACGAATACATGGATTGGATTGTTAATCTCTTCACCAATACCGAGTCGGTGGCTCACATCGCCCTACTCTACGCTATCGTGATAGCTATTGGTGTTTACCTCGGAAAGATAAAGATTGGCGGCATTTCATTAGGTGTCACCTTTGTTCTCTTCGCAGGTATTTTGGCTGGCCACGTTGGCTTCACCGGTCCAAAGGAAATTCTCACATTCGTGCAAGACTTCGGCTTGATCCTCTTCGTCTTCATGATTGGTCTCCAGGTAGGACCTGGCTTCTTCGAGAGTTTCAAGAAAGGTGGTGTTACACTCAACATGCTTTCGGCTAGCGCTATTCTGCTCAACATCCTCGTGATGTTTGGTTGCTATTATCTCTTCTTTGATACGAGCAACCCTAACAACCTGCCTATGATGGTAGGTACTCTCTATGGTGCGGTTACTAATACTCCGGGTCTTGGTGCTGCCAACGAGGCTTTGCTCAGCGTCTTCCCTAATGGTGCTCCAAGTATTGCCAATGGTTATGCTTGTGCTTATCCTCTTGGTGTAGTGGGCATTATTGGTGCTACTATCCTTATCAAGTACATCTGTAAGATTAATACTGCTGACGAAGAAGAACAGCTTAACGAAGAAGATGCTGCCAACCCACATGCTAAGGCTCATAACATGCACTTGCGCGTGGAAAATGCTTATATTACAGGCAGAACGCTGAGAGAAGTTTCAGAATTTTTGAACCGTGACATTGTATGTTCACGACTGCTCCACAATGGCGAGGTGAGCATTCCTAACAGCAAGACTAAGTTTGAGGTTGGAGACGAATTGCTCGTTGTATGTGCAGAGGCTGATGCAGAAGCCATCAAGGCTTTTATCGGACCAGAGGTTGAAGCTGAATGGGACCGCGAGAAGGATGAAGTACAGCATTTTGTTTCTCGCCGTATCGTCGTTACCCGTCCGGAAATGAACGGTAAGACCTTGGGTAAGATGCACTTCTCCAGCGTATACGGCGTTAACGTAACCCGTATTTCCCGTCAGGGAATGGACATCTTTGCAGGCAGAAACCACCACTTCCACGTAGGTGATAAGATTCTGGTTGTAGGTCCTGAAGAGAATGTGAACCGTGTGGCTGAAATCATGGGTAACTCTGTAAAGCGCCTCGATGCGCCTAACATTGCCACTATCTTCGTAGGCATTATGGTAGGTATTATCTTCGGTTCTCTCCCATTTGCCATTCCGGGAATGCCGGTGCCTTTGAAGTTGGGTATTGCCGGAGGTCCGCTTATCATCGCCATCCTCATCGGCCGTTTCGGCTATCGCATGAAGCTGGTAACTTATACGACGACTTCGGCTAATATGATGCTGCGAGAAATAGGCCTTGTACTCTTCCTGGCGAGTGTGGGAATCAAGGCTGGTGCCGGATTCTGGGACACAGTAGTACAGGGTGACGGTTTGAAATATGTGGGATGTGGTTTCCTCATCACCGTTATTCCTATTCTCATCATCGGTACGATTGCCCGCCTGAAGTTTAAGTTCAACTACTTCACCATCATGGGTATGCTCGCCGGTACTTACACAGACCCTCCTGCATTGGCTTATGCAAATGCTTCTTGCTCAAAGGAGGCTCCAGCTGTAGGATACTCTACGGTTTATCCATTGAGCATGTTCCTCCGTATCTTTACAGCCCAGATAGTGGTGCTGTTCTTCTGCGGAGCGTAAGACTTACAAAAGTTAACAAAACAACTGAAAATAGTTATAAATTATAAACGAGGTGCACAAAGACAAAAATTTGTGCACCTTTTTTGTTGTCTTTTCAGAAATTCTTCGTACCTTTGAGCACAAGAAACAAACCTAATGAATCTTCTAGGAACAGCTATCGTTCCTATATGATGCAGATTTTTCGAAAAATGAAACAATAACCCTATAAACGTTAGTAAGCGTATGAAGAAATTGGGATTTCTGATAACCATGCTAGTCATCACGTCCTTGCCCGCTTGGACTCAAGGAGCCAAAAGTATCCGCATTACAGAGGTGATGACCGACAACCGTACCAATCTTGTAGATGAGTACGGGCAGCACAAACCATGGGTGGAATTGAGCAATTCCTCCTTTACCACGTATAATGTGCGTGGTATGTTCCTAACCACCGACCGAAGGGTTCTCGACAAGAAAATATCGCCTGAAGCTCGTCGCCAGTTGATGTGTCCATTGCCTAACAATGAACCACGAACCACACTGGGAGGCAAGAAGAGCATCGTTATCTTCGACAGCAGTTCCTGGTACCAGGATGGCAGGAACGGACAACATTGGAAGGCAAAGAATTCTTCCAACTCGGGACCTTTTCATCTCAATCTTATTCTACAGGAAAAGATGCCCAACTGGATAGCACTCTATGACGGAAATGCCGTTGACCTGATAGACTCCGTAAGCGTGCCAGTGTTGGCTGCCGATGAGAGTTTTGAACTGAGTAAGGACTTCAAGACATGGGAGAAAGCCATTGCCGGATCAGTAACTCCAGGCTATCTGCCTCAAAACACAGGTTTGAGTAAAGCCCAGCAATTGAAGAAAAGCGACCCATACGGAATAGGAATCGCCGTACTTTCAATGGGAATCGTATTTGCCTGCCTTGCTCTCCTCTTCATCGTGTTCTGGGTTTTCGGAGCCTACATGAAACACAAACAGCGCATCGCCCGTGCTACTGAGAAGCACGCCACCTTATTATATAAGACAGGAAAGAAGACCATCGAGGTTACTCAAGACCTCAGTCATAAGACCAACGTGATTCTGAAAGATGGTTTAGAAACCAAGGGTATTGATAAGGAGATTTACATGGCAGTCATCTCTCTTGCACTACAGGAATACCTGGAAGATGTTCATGATGTAGAATCCGGCATTATCACCATCAAGCCAAAACAGACTAGATGGAATGCTCCGAAATTCAACAACAACAATAACAACGTTAAAATATAAAAACTATGGCAAAGTACGAATATAAGGTTAAAGGCGTAGATTACGTCGTTGAAATACAGGATATTGAAGGCAATATCGCCAATGTAACCGTGAATGGAATTCCATTCGAAGTGGAAATGAAACAGCCGGTTAAGAGCAGTAAGCAGAAAGTAAAGTTAACTGATGGACAAAACAACATTTCTGCCAGCTCTGTTGCAAGCGCAGGTTCTGCAGCAAGTTCTGATTCTGCTTCATCAAGCAAACAGGCAACTCCTGCTGCAGGCAAACCAGTTGTTGCCCCTCTGCCTGGCACTATCAACGAAATCAAGGTGAAAGTCGGTGACAAGGTGAACACAGGCGATACTGTTGTCGTTCTCGAAGCCATGAAGATGCAGAACAGCATCGATGCAGAAACTTCGGGAACCATTACCAGCATCAACGTGAACGAGGGAGACGCAGTAATGGAAGGAGACACGCTTGTTACGATCGCGTAATAAGCTGTTTAGACAAAAAGCTAATGATTACTCTTCACAATCAAAAGATTAATCATAAAGTTCAATGTTCAACTTTCAAAGTTCAAAGTAAATCAATGTCTAACTTTCAAAGTTCAAAGTAAATTATGGATTTCATCATACAAAACTTCAATGAGTTTCTTACCTTTACGGGCTTTGCCAACGCCTCGGCAGGAAACCTCATCATGATTCTAGTGGGAGCACTCTTTATCTGGCTCGCCATCAAGAAAGATTTTGAGCCGCTGCTTCTGGTTCCTATCGGATTGGGAATCATTCTTGGCAACATTCCATTCCGTGCCGATGCAGGACTCGAAATAGGTTTATACGAAGACAACTCCGTTCTGAACATCTTCTACCAGGGAGTGAAACAGGGCTGGTACCCGCCACTCGTATTTCTGGGCATTGGAGCCATGACCGACTTCTCTGCGCTCATTTCCAACCCGAAGCTCATCCTGATTGGAGCCGCTGCCCAATTTGGAATCTTCGGCGCATATATGATTGCACTGGCTCTGGGATTCGAACCTAACCAGGCAGCTGGCATTGCCATTATCGGAGGAGCAGACGGACCAACCGCCATCTTCCTGAGCAGCAAACTGAGTCCGAACCTCATGGGAGCCATTGCGGTTTGCGCCTACTCTTACATGGCACTGGTGCCTGTAATCCAGCCACCTTTGATGCGACTACTTACAACCAAGAAAGAGCGCGTCATCAAGATGAAACCGGCACGTCAGGTTTCACAGACCGAAAAGATTCTCTTCCCTATCATCGGTCTGCTTCTCACCACCTTTATCGTTCCATCCGGTTTGCCATTATTAGGAATGCTGTTCTTCGGAAATCTTCTGAAAGAGAGTGGAAAGACAACTCGACTCGCCAAGACAGCAAGCAGTAGCTTGAATGATATTGTCGTTATCCTCCTCGGCCTGACCGTAGGCTGTTCTACCCAGGCTTCAGAGTTTCTGACATTAAACACCATCAAAATCTTTGCTCTCGGTGCTCTTGCTTTCATCATCGCATCGGCAAGCGGAATCTTATTTGTCAAGCTGATGAATCTCTTTTTGCCAAAAGGCAAGAAACTGAACCCACTTATCGGAAACGCCGGAGTGAGTGCCGTACCAATGAGTGCACGCATCTCCAACAACCTAGGTCTGGAATACGACCGCCACAACTTCCTTCTCATGCACGCCATGGGACCAAACGTTGCGGGAGTCATCGGTTCTGCCGTTGCAGCCGGAGCTTTGCTGGGATTCTTCAATTAAAAGTTGAGCCACCAAGCTATCCCTCCAGGATAAGCACATAAAAAAATAGAATCGCCCTGAAAGGACAAAAGCATCTTACATTCAATGCTTTCCCTTTCAGGGCGACTTTTTATTTTTTTTAGCTCTTAACCCGCATTCGCATTTTTCCTTCAAAGGAAATGATAACCTCAACCTGATAACTCAAACTGCTGTCAGGCATTGCCAGAACAGCAAGATAATGAATGCCAGATTCATCTATCTTATTGAATACGATGTCGCTCAATATAGACTGGTCCAAGAAAGAAGCAGGAACCTGCTTATCGAAATCCTTCTTATGAAAATCACGAGAGAACAGACAGTTGGCACCATGATAAACATGCAAGTTCACAATATTATCATAATAAACATTGTCTACCTCAACACCATCATCATTATAAGAACTCTTGTAGACCTTATAACTTGTTGGGTTAACCTGTACGTAGAGATGATATTTCTCATCGCCCCTTACAACCACCGTATCACGTTTAATCAGCGTATTCTGATTCAGCGCCACGGAAGCATGGTTGTGGATAAACTGCTGCAAATAAGACTTATCTTCCGTCTTCACCAGCTTAACCACATCCCCATTCTGCACTTTAAACTGGAAAATATGCTCAGCCTGTTTTACAATCGGATATTTTGCAAGATTAGCACCCTTCATTACAAGCGTATCGCCAGCAATGTAGAAGTAGACAGGCTGACTGGTTGAATCAGGATAATAAATCGTATCGCCTTTTACACGGAACGCCACATCATCCTCATCGTCATCGTTCAACCAAATGCCTTGCAACATCTTCTTAGCCGCAGTATCTTCCTTCACTTCCTGTTGCTTTTCGACCTTCTGCCCACAAGCAACAAGAGTCAAGATACAACTGAGCAGCCATAAATTAACTATCTTTTTCATGATGAGTTCTTTAAATAAATTAATCGGTAAAAGCTGATGCTAATTCTACTCGAAATAATCAGCCTCTTCGAAAGACTTTGCCTTGGTTCTGTCTTTTTCTGACGTAAGCACCTCAACTCCTTCAATAGGCCATTTTATTCCGATAGTAGGATCATCCCAATGAATACTGGCTTCGTAATCAGGAGCATAAACATTATCTACTTTATAAGTAAAGATGACTTCGTCACTCAGTACCAGGAAACCATGGGCAAAACCGCGAGGAATGAAAAACTGACGTTTGTTCTCTCCACTCAGTTCAACCATTACATATTTACCGAAAGTCTTACTGCCCTTTCTCAAGTCAACAGCTACATCCAGCACGCGGCCTTTGATGACACGCACCAACTTAGCCTGCGAGAATTCACCTTTCTGATAGTGCAAACCTCTGAGCACACCACGAGCCGACATCGATTCATTGTCTTGCACAAACTCCACATGCCCTCCAACGTGAGCATCAAAGTCAGCCTGCTTCCATGCTTCAAAGAAATAGCCGCGAGCATCTTCAAATACCCGAGGTTCTATCAGCCAGACTCCTTCAATTTCTGTCTCTGTATATTTCATTGATTTATACCTTATTTATTTTAGGCACAAAGGTAATACTTTTTCCCGAAACGACAAAACAAATTAGACTTTTATGATTTCATCGAAAATTTTCTCTATTTTCTGTTGGTCATTTCCGAAAAAATCACTACCTTTGCAAACGTGAATAGACTAGAAAGACATATAGAGATCCTACTTTTGAGCAACGATTGCGTGATTGTCCCAGGATTTGGTGGCTTCATGGCTCATCATGTAGATGCGCGTTACGATGGCAGAGACAGCATGTTTCTGCCACCGCTGAGAACTATTGGCTTTAACCCACAGCTCCAGATGAACGATTCTCTCCTTGCACTTTCGTATGTTGAAGCATACGACATCAGCTATCCGGAAGCTTTGAACCGCATTGCTGATGAAGTGACAGAGATGCGTCAGACTTTGGAGAATTCAGGAAAATTTGAACTGAATGATATTGGCACCATCATATTGAACGAAGACGGAAATTATACCTTCGAACCATGCGAGGCGGGCATTCTTACCCCTGAGTTGTATGGTTTGGGTGGCTTAAACATGCTCCCACTCGCGCAGATTTCTGCAGAAGAGGTTCAGAAGACTGAAGATTCTGCTGCTTCAATCATTGAAATGCCAGCAAAGACAGTAGAAAACAATCGTACAGAAAGCGAAGTCAAGAATCAGGATAGTAACCAGAAGATGGAGAGTGGACTCTCTGTCAACAATTCTGTGTTCGTTAACGAAGAAGAATCAAATGCCGAATTCATCAGCATCAAGAAGAGCTGGTTGCGCAATATTGCAGCAGCCTGCATCGCTCTCATTGCATTCTTCACCTACTCTTCTCCATTGGGAACCCCAACCGTTCAGAAGAGCCAAATCGACACAGGCATGCTGAACCGCATCATGCCTAAGGAGATTAATAAGGTTGCGCAACCTCAAGAACTGGTTCTTAGTACAGAATCACAGGCAGAAGAGAGCATTCCTGCCAAGTCTGTCAACATGACTCAGGACAACGAATTGCAAACAGCTTCTTCTTACTATAGCATCGTTTTGGCAAGTCGTGTTACCAAGCGCAATGCTGCGAGCTATGCTGAACTTCTCCAAAACAAGGGATTCAAGGAAGCTAGGGTGTTAATTACGGATAATAATGTAAAAGTTATATACGGAACATACTCTACCGAGGGCGAAGCTTATACTGCTCTCAACCGTTTACACAACTATGATGCTTTTACTGACGGCTGGATTACGAAAGTGAAAGAATAGTTGATAGTTAAGAGTTTATAGCTTATAGCTAGAACAAATAGCAAGGAGTATCGGAAACTTCTACAACACATTATTATAATAAAGACAGAAAAGTAAAAAAAAGAATATGAAAAGAGTACGTTGTCCTAAATGCGATAATTTTATCACCTTCGATGAGACCAAGTATCAGGCAGGTCAGAGTCTCGTTTTCGTTTGTCCTAATTGCAATAAGCAGTTTGGCATCCGAATGGGAGTTTCCAAGCTCCGCGAAACTCGCAAGGAGGAAAAACTTGACGAGAATGCCAACGAGAAGGGATACGGTTCTATCGTTGTCATCGAGAACGTATTCGCTTACAAACAGGTCATCCCGCTCCAGTTAGGCGACAACATCATCGGCCGCTACATGAAGAACAGCGGAATCAACTGCCCTATCGAAACCGTAGACCCAAGCGTTGACATGAACCATTGCGTAATCAACGTTAGCCGCGACAAGAAAGGCAAATTGAAATATGTACTCCGCGATGGACCAAGTTATACAGGAACTTTCGTTGACAATGAGATTCTGGGTGACAGAGAACGCCGCGTTATCGAAGACGGAACCCTGTTCACCATCGGAGCAACTTCTATCATTCTCCGCACAGCAGACAGTGAAGAAGAAAACTAAGAAGTTTCGATTATCAAAATAAACACTTCAAAAGGAGCAATTAGATGTTGGTTTACATTCAATTGCTCCTTTTTCACTTAACGGAAACGTAAAAACACGCCATATTTCTAACTTTCTGAAAGAAATCTACTATATTTCGTAATCTTTTTGCTTTTATTTTCTTTAAATTAAAAGAAAATGTGTACCTTTGCATCGAAAAATAAGAAATAGAACGAATTACGTTAGGTTATGGATGTAGCAATCGTAAAATATAATGCCGGAAATATCTATTCCGTAGTCAACGCCATGAAGCGTTTAGGCATCGAACCTGTACTTACAGATGATGCAGAAATGCTCCAGAAGGCTGACCGCGTTCTCTTCCCAGGACAAGGCCAGGCAAGAGAAGCAATGGAATATCTGAAGGCTCATCAGCTTGATCAAGTAATCAAGAACTTGAAGCAACCCGTCCTGGGCATTTGTGTAGGACAGCAACTCTTGTGCCGCCATTCGGAAGAAGGTGACGTAGATTGCATCGGAATCTTTGATGTAGATGTAAAGCGATTCTGCCTCAGAAACACGAAGACAAGGTGCCTGCTATGGGCTGGAATGAAATCTATGATTTGAAGACTGACTTTTATAAGGGGTTCGGAAACAGAATGGATTCTGACTCAGACAAGTCTACCGCTGATGCACTGCTTCATCCCTACTCCTATTTCGTACATAGTTATTATGTGCCACTCTGCGAGGAGACCATTGCCAAGGCAGAATACATTCTTCCTTATAGCGCATCGCTCCACAAAGATAATTTCTATACCTGCCAGTTCCATCCTGAAAAGAGCGGAAAGGTGGGAGAACAGATTTTAAAGAACTTTTTAGAGATAAAATAAAAGAGGAAATACAAATATGATAGAATTAATTCCAGCTATCGACTTGATAAATGGCCAGTGTGTTCGTCTTACCAAAGGCGATTACGACCAGAAGAAGGTTTACAATGACAATCCTGCCGAGATTGCAAAACAGTTTGAGCAGATGGGCTTCAAACGCCTTCATGTAGTAGACCTCGATGGAGCCAAGTCAAAGCACATCGTAAATGATGCGGTGTTGAAGGCCATTACCACAGAAACCTCTCTCGTGGTTGATTTCGGTGGCGGAATCAAGACCGAAGAAGATATTGAGAAAGCTTTTGCTGCAGGAGCAAGCATGGTTACAGTGGGCAGCATTGCCGTCACCAATCCTGAACTCTTCATGCAATGGCTAGACAAGTATGGAGCAGACCGCCTGATTCTGGGAGCCGACGTAAGAAACGGAAAGATTTCTATCAACGGATGGAAAGAAGATTCTTCTGAAGATCTCCTTCCTTTCCTGAAAAAGTACATCGATAAAGGAGTACGCTATGTTCTCTGCACAGAAATCAGCAAAGACGGAACGCTGCAGGGACCTGCCATAGAACTCTACAAAGAAGTAATGGCTGCCTATCCTCAACTGCATCTTATCGCCTCAGGCGGAGTGAGTTGCAACGAAGACATCGAAGCATTGGAAACTGCAGGAATTCCTGCCGTAGTATTTGGAAAAGCTTTCTACGAAGGGAAAATCGATGTTAAGAAACTAGTTAATAGTTAAATAGTTGACAGTTAATATTAATAGCTGACAGTTGATTGCTCGGAGCTATTCTCGACACGCCCTGTAAGGGCAAAAGCTTCAATCGATAAGAATTAAAATACAATGGTGAAAATTCAAAGTAAAAGCAAAGGATTAGCTAAACGAATCGTTCCTTGTCTTGATGTAAAGAACGGCGAGACGGTAAAGGGAACCAATTTCGTAAACCTTCGCAGCGCTGGTGACCCGGTAGAACTGGGAAAAGCTTATAGCGATGCTGGAGCCGATGAGCTCGTATTCCTCGATATTACAGCGAGTTTCGAAGAGCGCAAAACCTTTACGGATATGGTAACCCGTGTGGCAGCCGAAATCAATATCCCATTTACTGTGGAGGTGGAATCAATGAACTCAAAGATGTTGACCGCCTGCTCAACGCAGGAGCCGACAAGGTTAGCATCAACAGTGCTGCCATCCGACATCCGGAGCTCATCGATGAAATTGCCAACCATTATGGCTCACAGGTTTGCGTATGCGCCATTGATGCACGTCTCGATTCTGACGGCTGGCACTGTTATGTAAAAGGCGGAAGAGAACGGGTGGAACTAGGACTGTTTGACTGGGCTAAGGAAGTAGCCGACCGGGGTGCCGGTGAAATTCTCTTTACCAGTATGGATCATGACGGTGTGAAACAGGGATTCGCAAACGAAGCCCTCGCCCGTCTTGCTGAAGAAGTAAGCATTCCTATCATCGCCTCAGGAGGTGCAGGAAAAATGGAGCATTTCCGCGATGCGTTCACCCAAGGCAAGGCAGATGCTGCCCTGGCAGCCAGCGTGTTCCACTTTGGCGAGATTGCCATTCCTGACCTCAAGAAATACCTGAGAGAAGAAGGAATCAACGTGAGAATATAGAACACGGGGAATATAATAATGTAAGAAAATAAAAACAAGATAAAATGGAAATAGATTTCGAAAAATTAGGCGGACTGGTTCCTGCCATCATCCAAGACGCAGTTACAAAGAACGTCTTGATGCTTGGCTTCATGAATCAGGAAGCATACGATAAGACAATAGCAACCAAAAAGGTAACATTCTGGAGCCGTTCACGCAATTGCCTCTGGACAAAAGGTGAAACATCAGGCAACTTCCTGAATCTCGTTAGCATTCAGAACGACTGCGATAACGACACCTTGCTGGTTAAGGTTCACCCAGATGGTCCAACCTGCCACAAAGGTACAGACACCTGCTGGGCAGAAGAAAATACACTCAACCCAATCCTCTTTCTCTCAGAGCTTCAGGACTTCATCAACAAGCGCCACGAAGAAATGCCAGAGGGAAGCTACACTACCAGCCTCTTCAAGAAAGGCGTTAACAAAATGGCACAAAAGGTTGGAGAAGAAGCTGTTGAAACCATTATCGAAGCCACAAACGGCAACAACGAGAAACTCATTTACGAGAGTTCAGACCTTCTCTATCACCTCATCGTTCTGCTCACAAGCAAGGGCTTGAGAATAGAAGATGTTGTGAAAGAACTTCAGATGCGTCACGATCCGGAATGGGATAAGAAACGCCGCGTTGCCAAGAGCAAGGGCGAAATGAAATAACAAACTAACATTAAGGAGAAAAAATAGAAGATGTTAATAGATTATCAGAACGTCAGCATATATCAGGCCGACAAGTGCGTGCTCCAAAACATCAATTTCCATATTGACGAAGGAGAATTTGCCTACCTTATTGGAAAAGTCGGCTCTGGTAAAAGTTCGCTATTAAAGACACTTTATTGCGAACTAGACCTTGTAGAAGGCGAAACCGAGAAGGCTGAAATTCTCGGCAGAGACCTCAAAACTATCAGGCGAAAGGAGATTCCGGCTCTGCGTAAGGAATTGGGAATCATCTTTCAGGATTTCCAGCTGCTACACGACCGCACCGTTCGCAAGAACTTTGAATTCGTACTCAAGGCAACAGGCTGGAAAAACAAAAAAGACAGAGAAAAGCGTATCGAAGAGGTGCTCAACGAAGTAGGCATGATTGATAAAATCGACAAGATGCCTCATGAGCTCTCAGGTGGTGAGCAGCAGCGTGTAGCCATCGCCCGCGCCATTCTCAATAATCCTAAAATCATCATCGCCGATGAGCCTACAGGCAATCTCGACCCAGAGACTGCCAGTAACATCGTGAGTCTGCTGAAAGACATCACCAAACAAGGCACAGCTGTTGTGATGACAACCCATAACATCCCGATGCTCGACAAATTCCCAGGCATCGTTTACCGCTGTAAGGAAGGTGTGCTCTACGACGTAACCAACGAGTACAACCACATCGACCTCACAGAGGATGGAGAAGATAATTAAGTGAAATAATTAAATAAAATTACGACTATGAAGGTAATGAAATTCGGAGGTACTTCTGTAGGCTCACCAGAGCGCATGAAGGGAGTAGCCTCTTTGGTTACAGAATCAGGTGAACCAACTTTCATCGTATTGTCTGCGATGAGCGGTACAACAAACTCTCTCGTTGAGATCTCTGACTATCTTTACAAGAAGAATCCAGAGGGCGCCAACGAGGTAATCAACAACTTGGAGAAGAAATACATGCAGCATGTAGAAGAACTCTACTCTACCGAGGAGATGAAAAATACGACTCGTGAGTTCTTGCAGGGCGAATTCAACTATCTCCGCTCATTCACCAAAGACCTCTTCACTTCTTTCGAGGAGAAGAGCATCGTGGCTCAGGGCGAGATGATGAGCACCAACATGGTTGTAAACTACTTGAAGGAACAGGGTGTAAAGGCTGTATTGCTCAGTGCATTAGACTTTATGCGCACTGACAAGAACGCAGAACCGGATCCTCAGTACATCAAGGAGAAGTTGGCTGCTATCATGGAGCAGAACCAGGGCTATCAGATTTACATCACTCAGGGATTCATCTGCCGCAACGCATACGGCGAGGTTGACAATCTGCAGCGTGGCGGTAGCGACTACACCGCATCTCTTATCGGTGCAGCTCTCCCAGCTGACGAAATTCAGATCTGGACCGATATCGACGGAATGCACAACAACGACCCTCGTGTCGTAGAGCACACTGAGGCAGTACGCCAGTTGAACTTCGAGGAGGCTGCAGAGTTGGCTTACTTCGGTGCCAAGATTCTCCACCCTACCTGTGTTCAGCCAGCTAAGTATGCAGGCATCCCTGTACGCTTGAAGAACACCATGGATCCTAAGGCCGACGGTACAATCATCGACAATGTCATCGTACGCGGCAAGATCAAGGCTGTTGCTGCCAAGGACAACATCACAGCCATCAAAATCAAGAGTAGCCGCATGTTGCTCGCTACAGGTTTCCTACGCAAGGTATTCGAAATCTTCGAGAGCTATCAGACTCCAATTGATATGATTGCTACTTCAGAGGTGGGTGTCAGCATGAGTATTGATAATGATTCTCATCTTAACGACATCGTAAACGAGCTGAAGAAATATGGTACAGTAACTGTAGATTCTGATATGTGCATCATCTGCGTTGTAGGTGATTTGGACTGGAGCAACGTTGGCTTCGAGACCATCGCTACCGATGCGATGAAGAACATTCCTGTACGCATGATTTCTTATGGTGGTTCTAACTACAACATCTCATTCCTCATCAGAGAGAAAGATAAGAAGCAGGCATTACAGAACTTGAGCAACGTATTGTTCGAGAAGAAGTAATGCAAATGAAAACGAAGAGTGAAAAGTGAAGAATTCGTATGTAATGCTTCCTATCCACTCTTCGTTGGATATTCTGATTTACTATAAATTGGATATTCTGATTTAACTATAATAAGGTATTAATTTAAGATTAAGTGAAATGAAAGGTACATTTCCGATAGATAAGTTTCAGGAGATACAGACTCCGTTCTACTATTACGACACCAATGTGTTGCGCCAGACATTGAAAACCATCAATGAAGAGGCTGACAAGCACGAGGGATTTGAAGTGCACTATGCCGTAAAGGCAAATGCTAACCCTAAGGTGCTCAATATCATCTGTCAGGCTGGTTTAGGAGCCGACTGTGTGAGCGGAGGAGAAATTCAGGCAGCCATCAAAGCCGGATTTCCAGCCAGCAAGATTGTTTACGCTGGTGTAGGCAAAAGCGATCGGGAAATCAACCTCGGATTGGAGAAAGGCATCTTCTGCTTCAATGTAGAGAGTATTCCGGAGTTGGAAATCATCAATGAACTGGCTGAAAAACAGAATAAGATTGCGCAGGTTTGTTTCCGCATCAATCCGGATGTCGGCGCCCATACGCATGCAAACATCACAACAGGTCTGGCAGAAAACAAGTTCGGAATTGCCATGCGCGACATGGAAGCCGTAATCGAAGAGGCTGCCAAGATGAAGAACATCCAGTTCCTCGGACTGCACTTCCACATCGGAAGCCAGATCCTCGACATGGGGGATTTCGAGGCACTCTGCAACCGTATCAACGAACTTCAGAACCAGCTTGAAGCACATCACATCGTTGTGAAGAACATCAATGTGGGAGGCGGATTGGGCATTGACTATAATCATCCAAACCGACAGCCAATCCCTAATTTCAAGGATTATTTCGATACATACGCAAAGAAACTGAAGTTGCGCGATGGTCAGAAGCTTCACTTCGAGTTGGGTCGCGCTGTAGTGGGTCAGATGGGTTCTCTCATCACCAAGACACTCTACATCAAGCAGGGCACAGCCAAGCAGTTTGCCATTGTGGATGCAGGAATGACCGACCTTATCCGTCCAGCTCTCTATCAGGCTTACCATAAGATTGAAAACATCTCAAGCGATGAACCTGTAGAAACTTACGACGTAGTAGGTCCTATCTGCGAATCAAGCGATGTCTTCGGCAAGGCTGTCGACATCAACAAAGCCCATCGCGGCGACCTCATCGCCCTCCGCTCAGCCGGAGCCTATGGTGAGATTATGGCGAGCCAGTATAACTGTCGCCAGTTGCCAAAGGGGTATATTACAGAAGACTTTTAATATAGTTGAAAGTTAAAAGTTAAGAGTTTATAGGATTCTCCTTTCTCTAGCTTTCTATATTACGAGAAAAAGAAAATGATGATCATTAGTACAACTACTATAATAGCAGGCGCAGTGGTGGTTTTATTGGCGGTTCTCGGATCGCTGATAAATCCATTTCTGCGCTCGTTGCGCTTTCAAAAAACAGAAACGGCAGAGAATCAACCTCCTGTCAGTATACTCATTACCGCACACGATAATCTTGCTGAATTGGAGAGGAATCTCCCTATGTTCCTGCGTCAGCAGTACGCTGCCGACTATCAGGTAATCGTAGTCTGCCAGAGTACAGATGGCGAGACGCAGGATTTTCTGAAGCGAACAGCAGCCGAGAACCCTCATCTGTATTATACTTACATTCCTGAGAGTTCACGCTACATGAGCCGCAAGAAATTGCAGATTACACTGGGTGTGAAGGCAGCCAAACATGAATGGATTATTCTGACAGAACCTAATTGCCGCCCAAGCAACGACAAGTGGCTGCAAACCATGGTCCGTCAATGTCAGGACCCAAACCATCTGGTATTGGGATATGTAGCCCTTGATGAGGAAACCAAGAGCGTACGCCGTTTCGACAGCATCCGCAAGGCTTACTATGTTTTGCGCCGTGCCCAGCAGACCTATGGTTATCGCAGCCACATGCCAAACGTAGCGTTCCGCAAGAGCGACTTCATGAAGGAACAGGGCTATCAGGGCAACCTGGAATATGTTCGCGGCGAATACGATTTTCTCGTCAACAAGTATGCCCATTGTGGCGATACTGCTACAGAACTGGATTGCGATGCATGGCTCATCCGCGAAGCACCATCGAACAAGGGCTGGCACAATGCCCACCTCTATCTGCAGGCTTCACGCAAGAGTTTGGAAAGAGCCGGTTCCATGCGAACCCTCATGTTCTTTGACCATCTCATGCCACATCTCAGCCTGATAGCAACACTGGCCGTTGCAGCCTACTCTATCCTCATGAAGAATTGGATTCTTACAGGATGCGCAGGTTTCAGTTTCCTCCTGCTGTTCATCGTGAGAATGCTGATAGCCAACAAGGCCATCAAACACTTTGATGACGGAATAGCGATGTTCAAACTGCCATTCTTCGAATATGGAATTATCTGGAGAAATCTGGCTACCAAATTGCGCTATTGGCGGGCTGACAAAAACGATTTCACTTCTCATAAACTCTAAACAGGGTAAAAAGGAAGTAACAGTCTATCAGAATAACAGTTAAAAATAACCGACAGAACGATGAAAGTATATTTGTTCATTTCCAACCATAAGAAGTTGCTGAAGATGTATCTTCCATACATCGAAGCCTTGAATAAACAGCTCGACATCACCAACAGTCTGGTTGATGCCGACATTGTGTTGGTTATAGGAGCATGGACATGGCAGGGAGCCCAGATAGCCAAGAAAGCAAAGCAGATGGACATTCCCTACATCGTTTGCCCACTAGGCGATATTTCTGAGAGAAACTGCAAGAACCCTTACTTGAAGCGTTCACTGCAACAGTCTATGTATCAGAAAGCCATGTACGCCAAAGCCAACCTCATAGTAGCTACTACCCCTATGGAGAAAAACTATCTGGAAAAGAAAGGTTGGAACAAGCGCATCGCCCTGATTCGCTATGCAGGCTACAGTCATCTTACCAACACTGAAGCCATGATGCAAAACTGGCAGGAGACGGATGAGGAGACGCTGGCAGTCTTCGAGCAGCAAAAGGCAGAAGCCATCGCTGCCCAAACCAAACAGGCAATCATCGCACAGATTATGCAGATAAAAAGCCGCATGCCGCATCAGAATATTCCGCAAAAATATCTTGACGATTTACACACTCTCCTCTATGCTGATGATTATGATGAGGATGCTATCAAGCAAGAACTGGCAGAGAAGAAACTCTCTTCCTATGCCGCCTCCGTTTTCCAGACCATGACAGATAAAACAGGACTCACAGAAGGCTTCATGCCGATTCCTGCCAAAAAGGGCAGAAAGAGTAAAGAGATTCTGAAATTTGTGAAATAAAAGAAATCTGAAGTTTGTGAAATAAGAAGAAATGAACTTAAATAGAATAGAACAGCAGGCTGGTCATCTGCCAGCTTACCAGATAGCCGACTCTGTCAATGAAGCATTGATGGAGTCGGCTAACCTTGTTATTACAGCTCCTCCTGGAGCCGGTAAATCAACCCTCCTCCCGCTCACCATTCTGCGGGGCATGAGTGATCAGGCATTGGAAGGCTTCATCCATGATCATCTTAAAAGTCAGGGTAAGATTCTGATGCTCGAACCGCGCCGCCTGGCTGCTCGCCAGATTGCCGAACGGATGGCGCAGATTCTGGGAGAGCCCGTGGGCAAAACCATCGGCTATCGGGTAAGATTCGAAAGCAAGGTTTCGGATGAAACACGCATCGAAGTCCTTACCGAGGGCATTCTCACCCGAATGCTGGTCAATGATGCTACACTCGAAGGCGTTTCGTGCCTCATCTTTGATGAGTTTCATGAGCGCAGCATCAATTCCGATCTGGCGTTAGCGCTGGCCCGGCAAACACAGGAAATCATCCGCCCCGACCTGAAGCTCATTATCATGTCAGCAACAATCGATGTTCTATCATCTGTCAGGCACTTCAGGCTCCGCTTATCGAGAGTAAAGGCAGAATGTTTCCGATAGAAACCATTTATGCAGACCACGACATCGACAGATATCAGGTAGCGCAGGAAATGGCAGCCACTATCTGTCAGGCTTTCAGAAACCAGGAAGGCGACATTCTTGCCTTTCTGCCGGGACAAGGAGAAATCATGAAATGCGAAGAACTGCTTCGCTCTGTCCTGCCCTCAGCCACTCTTTACCCGCTATACGGTAACCTCTCGCCAGAAAAGCAGCGGCTCGCAATCGCTCCTTCCAAACCGGGTGAACGGAAAATCGTACTGGCCACTCCTATCGCCGAAACTTCTCTCACCATCGAAGGAGTAAGAATCGTTGTGGATTCCGGACTCTGCCGAAAACTGGTTTATGATGCCCGTACAGGCTTGAGCCATCTCGAAACCGTTCGTATCAGTCAGGACATGGCTACGCAACGAAGGGGGCGTGCGGGCAGAATCACATCAGGCGTATGTTACCGGCTTTGGACACAGATCTCGGAACATCTGATGCCAGAACAACGGCTGCCCGAAATACTGGATGCAGATCTCTCTTCGCTGGTTCTCGACATTGCAGCTTTCGGGGAAAACAAACCGGAACTGCTGCCTTGGCTCACCCTTCCTCCCAAGGGCAACCTCGTATTGGCACAGCAACTTCTTATGTCGCTCAACGCCCTCACTCCTGATCATGATGCTCACGCTCTCAGTGGCAGCATCACCGCAGAAGGCAGCAGAATGGCTCAACTTCCTTGTCATCCGCGCATTGCCAAGATGATGATCAGCAGCGATTCTCCGGCGAGCCAAGCCCTGGCCTGCGACATTGCTGCTCTGCTGGAAGAGAAAGACCCGATGGGCGAAAATGAAGATTCAGACATGACGCTCCGCCTTTCTATCCTCCGTTCCGCACGCTGCAAGAAGAATCTGGGGCGTTGGAACCGTATCGCTCAGATTGCCCAGGAATACAGGAAGATGCTGCGTATCAGGGAAGACAACGAGCCAATTGATGCTGAGGAAGTAGGCCATCTCATCGCCCTAGCCTACCCTGAGCGCATCGCCCATGCCACCGACCATACGGGCAACTTCAAGATGTCGAATGGCAACACGATTTTCATCGACCCGTGCGACAGCATGGCAGCAAACGAATGGCTTGCCATCGCATCACTCAACCTCGCTTCAACCTCATCATCCAATCCCGCACAGAGACGTAAAGGAAGAGTATTTCTCTCAGCCCCCGTCAACTGGAAGAACTTGCCGGCACAAACCTGCGAGAATATTTCCTGGGACAGCAAAGCGCTGGCAGTAAAGATGCAACAGGAAACACGGATAGGAGCGCTCATCATAGACAGCAAGCCGATACAGAATGCCAACCGAGAGACTGTTTCAGACATTATCTGCGAAGCTGCCAGAAAAGACGGACTCAGCATGTTCGATTGGAACGAATCCGTTCATCGTCTGCAACAGCGCGTGGCGCAAGTAGCTGAATGGCATCCGGAGTTGGAGATTCCCGACCTGTCAACAGAGCATCTCCTGACAACAGCCCGAGCGTGGCTCCCATTCTATCTCGAAGAAGGTGGTAAGATGAAGACTTCTGTTACAGAGCTGAAGAAACTCAACCTGTGCGAAATCTTATGGAACATTCTTCCTTATGATCTTCAGCAGGAGATAGACCGCCTTGCTCCCACCCACATCCGTGTGCCATCGGGCAGCAACATCCGCATCGATTATCGCTTGGGGGCCGAAGCCCCGGTTCTGAGTGTGCGGCTTCAGGAGTGTTTCGGAATGACATCAACTCCCACTGTCGATGCTGGCAGACAGCCCCTTCTGCTTGAGTTGTTATCTCCCGGTTTCAGCCCGTTCAGCTTACTCAGGATCTCGCAAGTTTTTGGCAAGGCACTTACTTCGAAGTCCGCAAAGAACTGAAGCGCCGATACCCTAAGCATCTCTGGCCGGAGAATCCGTTAGAGAGCCAGGCCGTGAGAGGTGTCAAACGATGATTAGAGGAAGCAAACAAACGCTAAGAAGATTCGTAAGAGACGATGAAAGAAGCTTCAAGTAGTATTGTAAAAGGGCAAAAGCTGTTTTCTTGACCTTAGAAAAGAAAAGAAGAAAAAAAGGTCGCTCCCCTAATTGGGTAGCGACCTTTATCTTTATATTTGAATTTTGATGTAATCTAAATTCAACGATGCATCATCTGCAAGGAAATTAATCCTTGAAGAAATCCTTAACAGCCTCGTTTGGTACCATCTTCTCATCGAAAACGTATGCACCAGTCTTAGGGCTCTTAACCATCTTGATAACCTTTGTATATGCGCGACCATCCATGTTACCTTCGTGGAGGGTAGCGACCGCTTTCTTTGCCATAGTCTATTTAAATTGATAAAATTATTAAACTTGTAAGCTAAGCTACTTAATCTCCTTGTGAAGAGTCATCTTCTTAAGGATTGGGTTGTACTTCATCAACTCAAGACGCTCAGGAGTGTTCTTACGATTCTTTGTAGTCACGTAACGGCTTGTACCTGGCATACCACTGTTCTTGTGTTCAGTGCACTCGAGGATAACCTGTACTCTATTACCTTTTGCTTTCTTTGCCATGATATTTATTCTCCTATAACTTTAATGTCCTTCCAATCTACGTAGCCCTTCTTTACTGCCTGATTCAAAGCAGCATCGAGACCTACCTTATTAATAAGACGAAGACCAGCAGCACTGATCTTGAGGCTGATCCAGCAACCCTCTTCTACATAGTAGAATTTCTTGCTGAAGAGGTTAACATCAAAGCTTCTCTTTGTACGGTGCTTTGAGTGAGACACATTGCAACCTAACTGTGCCTTCTTACCTGTAATTTGACAAATCTTAGACATTTCTATCTTTAATTTTGTAATTCGTTAATTGATACCTATTCCAAACAGAGTGCAAAATTACAAAATAATTTGGTAATAACAAAATAATCCCTAAAAGAACGCCGTCTTTTAAGGATTATTAATATTTGATAGCCTTAAATTAGCAATTTAAGCCTCTTTTTTAAGTTCTTCAGCATGTTCTTTCAAGAATTCGAGCATGCCTTTAAGCGCTGTATTTGTGGCAATTGCAAGGTTGATGTCGCGTCCGAAATCTTCGGTGAGTTTTACCACGCGAACATCGTTCTTATCGCCATAACCTACATAGATTGTGCCCACAGGAATGGCTGGAGTTCCACCCGTTGGACCAGCCACACCCGTTGCTGAAATGGCGAAGTCTACATTCAGGGTCTTGATTGTGCCGAGCACCATCTCCCTAGCCACTTCTTCGCAAACGGCAGTCTGCTCCTCCAGAACCTCATGGCTCACGCCCAAAAGATTCTCCTTTACCTCGTTGGTGTAGCTTATTACACCACCCTTGAAGTAATTGCTGGCACCTGGCACAGAAATCAGCGCCTCGGCGATACGACCGCCTGTGCAGCTCTCTGCTGTGCCTACTGTCTTGTCACTATTGTAGAGCATCTCCTGGATGCCCTTGCTCAATATCTTTGTTTCAAATTCCATCTTGTTTTGTTAATTACTTAAATGTTACTTTACTATAGGCTGGCAAGTCGATGGTTGCAAACTCACCATCACGATACTTGAAGGTTCCCACGCAGCCTATCATCGCCGCATTATCGGTAGTATAGCTGAACTTAGGGATGTAGATAGTCCAGCCGAAGCGCTTGGCATGATCGTGGAAAGCGTTGCGCAAACCATTATTGGCACTCACACCTCCAGCTACAGCCACATGCTTGATGCCGGTCTGCTTGACAGCCATGCGGAGCTTCTTCATCAGAATATCAACGATGGTAAACTCTATGCTGGCAGCCAGATCGTACTTGTTCTTCTCTACAAAATCAGGATCAGCAGCCACCCATTTGCGCAGGCTGTAGAGGAAACTGGTCTTGAAACCGGAGAAACTGTAGTTCAATCCCGGAATATGAGGCTCAGAGAAACTGAATGCCTTCGGATTGCCCTGGCGTGCATACTTATCTACGACAGGACCACCAGGATAGCCCCACTCCAGTACCTTGGCACACTTGTCAATAGCCTCGCCAGCCGCATCATCGATCGTCTGTCCCAGCACTTCCATATCGTTGTAGGCATTCACCTTTACAATCTGCGAATTTCCACCGCTCACGAGAAGACAGATGAACGGGAATGGAGGTGCACTCTGGTCATCATCGCTTTCCTTGATGAAATGAGCCATAACATGACCCTGCAGATGGTTTACATCAATCATCGGAATATTGAGCGAACGGGCGAATCCCTTGGCAAAACTTACACCCACAAGGAGCGAACCCATCAGACCCGGACCACGGGTGAAGGCTACGGCAGAAAGATCTTCCTTCTTGATGCCGGCACGCGCGATGGCCTGGTCAACGACAGGAACCACATTCTGCTGGTGGGCACGGGAAGCCAACTCCGGAACAACACCGCCGTAAGCCTTGTGAACCTCCTGAGAGGCGGTAACATTGCTCAGCAGCACACCATTCTTGAGCACTGCAGCAGAGGTATCGTCGCAGCTGCTCTCTATACCTAATATATATATATCCTTCATTATATCAAAGTTTATAATTTATAATTTACAGTTTATAGCATAAAACACCTTATCCATGAGACTCAAGCAAGAATGCCCTATTAACTATAAACTATCAACTATTAACTAACACTAGTGTGTAAGAATCTCCACACCTGTCTCTGTCATCACAAGCGTGTGCTCCCACTGCGCAGATGGCTTCTCATCACCGGTGATTACTTCCCAACCGTACGGATCGTCGGCATCGAGGAATACCTGCCAGGTGCCCATGTTGATCATTGGCTCGATGGTGAACACCATGCCCGGAACGAGCAGCATGCCTGTGCCTCTATGACCATAGTGAAGGACCTCAGGCTCTTCATGGAACTGGCAACCTACGCCATGACCGCAAAGATCGCGAACCACACCATAACCATACTTCTTGCAATGCTTCTCGATAGCATGACCGATATCACCTACGAACGAGTATGGCTTGGCAACCTCCATACCGATTTCCAGGCATTCCTTGGCTACGCGAACCAGCTGCTCCTTTTCAGGAGTAGTCTTGCCGCCAACGATGAACATACGGCTGGCGTCAGCGTAATAGCCATCTACGATGGTTGTCATGTCCACATTGATGATATCACCCTCTTCGAGCACATCCTCTTCCTTAGGAATACCATGACAAACCACTTCGTTGATAGAAGTACAAACGCTCTTAGGATAGCCTTCGTAATTGAGACACGCAGGAATGGCATTATGATCCTTACAATACTGCATGCAGAGATCATCAATCTCCTGGGTGTTGATTCCCGGACGGATTATCTCGGCTACCGCATCAAGACAACCGGTGTTTACGACACCACTTTTGCGGATGCCTTCTATCTGTTCTGGAGTTTTAATCAAGTCACGGGTAGGAACAAGTTTACCCTTGTTTTCCCAAAACATTACCTGCTTGTCGAGCTCTGTAAGAGGCTGACCTGGCAAGCAATGCCATCTTTTCTTCTTAATCATTGTATTATGTATTTAATATTTGCGACTGCAAAAGTACATTTTTTATTGCAGAGCACAAAATAAAATGGCAATTATTTGCATTTTAGTGCAAATAATCACCACAAATAATTACTTCAAATGCTCGTAAATCTTATCGCACCAGTCTTCGCCATTCTGTGGGCAATAAGTAAACAGTCCCAGTTCAGAGGCTGCACAGCAGTTACGGGGACCATCATCAATAAACAGGCACTCCTCCGGCATAATCTGCTCCTGAGAAAGGACATAACGGAAGAAATTCTCATCCGGCTTCATATACTTTACTTCATAAGAACGATACATCGCATCGAAATAATCGCCGATAGGATGACCGTCGGCAGAGAATGCCTCGCTGTCTACCCAGGCTGATACATAAGGGTTGGTATTGCTGAGCAAGATTACACGGTAGCCCTGCTTCTTAAGATTGCGGAGAGTAACCAGATTGCGTTCTGGAATTTCCTTCATGTAGCCCAGCCAGCAATGCTGCAGTTCCTCGAAGGTTACCTCGCGGCCAATCTTCTTGCACACTTCCCGACGGTATTCCTCCTCGGAAATCTTGCCCTCTTCCAGCTGGCCGTTTAAGCCAACCTGTTTATAAGGGTCCATCTTCTCCGCAAACTCCTTCATACCCAACTCAATGAAACGTTTGCCTGCCTCATTCTCGTCGAGGGTGATGATGACACCACCCATATCAAAAATCACAGTTTTAATCATATAATTATCCTAAAAACGTTGTATTCTTTATCTTGTCAGAACAGCTCGAGTTTGTTCTTTCTTGCCTCTGAGAGCGAGGCTATCTTAGCCTGCTCTTCGTGATAGTTCTGGCGAAGTTTCTCGTAGCGTTCCCTCAGTTCCGCCTCAAACTTAGGGCATTCAGCCTCGTTGAGGAAGCGGGCACATATTCCGGCATTGAGCGATGCGTCCTTCACCCAGATAACCGGTCCGTCATATTCAGGCGCAATCTTCAGAGCCACATGCAGTTCGCTCGTCGTTGCCCCACCTACCATGATAGGAATGCGCAAACCAGCTTTCTGCATTTCCCGGGCCACATGAACCATTTCATCAAGCGAAGGGTGATAAGTCCGCTCAAACCGATTGCATCTACTTTTTCATCGATAGCTTTCTGTACAATCTGTTCGGCTGGAACCATCACACCTAAGTCGATGATTTCGTAATTGTTACATGACATAACCACGCAGACGATGTTCTTTCCGATATCATGAACATCGCCCTTCACAGTTGCCATCAGAATCTTGCCGGCAGTTGTTGCTCCACCCTGTTTTTCTGCCTCGATATGAGGCTGAAGGATAGAAACTGCCGATTTCATCGTGCGAGCCGTCTTGACAACCTGCGGCAAGAACATTTCGCCTTTTCCAAAAAGTTCGCCTACCAGGTTCATGCCGTCCATCAGAGGACCCTCAATTACGTTTACTGCATGAGGATATTTGGCAAGTGCTTCGTCAATATCCTGCTGCAGGAAATCGGTGATTCCCTTGCGCAGCGCATACTTCAGACGTTCTTCCACACTCTCCTTTCGCCATTCAGGAGCAGCCGGTTTCTTGGGAGCAACACCGCCTGCCTTAGCTGCAGCCTTGGCAGCATCAGCCTGAGCTTTTATCTCTGCCGCAAGCTCGATAAGTTCATCAGCTGCACCTTTTCTCCTATTCAGCACCACATCCTCGATGAGCTGAAGCTGTTCTTCAGGAATTTTATTGTAATCCATTCTGGCTTTGGCATTTACAATACCAAAATCCATACCTACCTGCTGGGCATGATGCAGGAAAACACAATGGATAGCCTCACGGATGTAAGTATTGCCACGGAATGAGAAAGAGAGATTGCTGACACCTCCGCTGACATGTGCGCCAGGCAGATTCTGATGAATCCACTCCGTTGCACGGATGAACTCAACGGCATAATTATCATGCTCCTCCATACCGGTAGCTATGGCAAGTACGTTCGGGTCGAAGATGATATCGAGCGGATTCATGCCCAACTTGTCTACCAGAAGATGATAAGCACGTTCTGCTATCTCGATGCGGCGCTCGAAAGTGGTAGCCTGACCAACCTCATCAAAACACATCACAACAACGGCTGCACCATAGCGCAACACATCGCGGGCATGAGAAAGGAATACTTCCTCGCCCTCCTTCAAACTGATGGAATTGACAATACACTTGCCCTGGCAGCACTTCAAGCCAGCCACGATGACGTCCCATTTGGAAGAGTCGATCATCACCGGAACCTTCGCAATGTCCGGTTCGGCAGCAATCATATTCAGGAAGTTAACCATCTCGGCTTTCGCATCAAGCAAACCATCGTCCATATTCACGTCAACGACAGCTGCTCCATCAGCCACTTGCTTTCTGGCAATACCGATGGTTTCTTCATAATTCTTTTCGTTAATCAAACGCAGAAACTTCCTGCTACCAGCTACGTTACAGCGTTCGCCCACGTTGACAAACCGACTGGCGTCAACCGGCAAATGTACGGAATCATCGACCTGCAGAAGGTCTAATCCCGAGAGCCACATATACTTAGGTTTCTCCACCACTTGATGCGGCTTCTTACCCTCAGCGATACGGGCGTAATGTGCGATGAATTCAGGACTAGTACCGCAGCATCCGCCTATGATGTTCACGATGCCCTCATCGATGAATTCGGCTATTTGCGGAGCCATCGATTCGGCTGTTTCATCATATTCGCCCATCTCGTTAGGCAAACCGGCATTAGGATGCGCACTAATATAATAAGGTGCAACCTGCGCCATGTGTTCGATGAAAGGTTTCATCTGAGGAGCACCAAAGGCGCAGTTCATGCCGACAGAGAAGATAGGATAAGGAGAAAGCGAAGCAAGGAAAGCATCTACAGTCTGACCGCTGAGCGTTCTGCCCGCCAGATCACTTACCGTAAGACTGATCATGACAGGCAACTCTACTCCATGTTTCTTCATCATAGTGAGCGCTGCATCTATCATCGCCTTGCAGTTGAGTGTATCGAAGATGGTTTCGATGAGAATCACGTCAGCACCGCCTTCGATAAGTCCGTCCACCTGTTCGCATACATCGGTGAAAAGTTCATCGTAGGTAATCTCGCGGGCGGCAGGATTGCTGACGTCCGGACTCATGGAGCAAGTCTTGTTGGTTGGTCCCACATCTCCAGCAACGAAGCGTGGTTTATCAGGCGTAGAAAACTTATCGCATTCGATACGTGCCAGTCGGGCACCCTCGAATGCCATTTCGCGGGCGCAGTTCTCCAGGTGATAATCAGCCTGCGAAATGCGCTGGCACGAAAAAGTATTCGCGGTAATAATATCGGCGCCAGCCTCCAGGTAGCGTCGGTAAATATCAGATATCACATCAGGACGAGTAATGTTGAGCATGTCGTTGTTGCCTTTCATCATACCCGGCAAATCACGGAACCGCTCTCCTCTGAAGTCTTCTTCTGTAAGATTATACTTCTGAATCTCAGTACCCATGGCACCATCGAGAATCAGAATTTTCTCCTTCACAATCTCTCTTAAATTCATCATTGTCTAAAAGTGCTTGATTGCTCTATCCATCTCTCTTCTGTCTTCCTTTTCTTTCAGAGTCTGGCGCTTGTCATACTCCTTCTTTCCCTTACAGAGGGCAATATCCACCTTGGCTCTACCGTGATTATCGATAAAGATGAGGGTTGGAACAATGGTGAAACCAGGCTGCTTGCTGTCCTCTTCAAGACGGCGCAATTCGCGCTTGGTGAGAAGAAGCTTGCGGTCGCGGCGAGCCTCATGATTGCTGAAAGAGCCATAGAAATAAGGAGAGATGTTCATTCCCTTGACCCAAAGTTCGCCCTGATAGAAATCGCAATAACAATCTACCAGCGAAGCCTTTCCGCCACGGATTGACTTAATCTCTGTTCCCGTAAGCACAATGCCTGCGGTATAAGTATCAACGAAGAAGTACTCGAACGAAGCCTTCTTGTTGCGTATCTGTATCGGACTCTTCTTACGGAGTTCCTGTTCTTGCTTGTTCATATATATATAATAATGTATTATAAGTTTATAGCTTAAAGTTTATAGTTTATAGGGCAAGCCTGCTATACGGCGAAGCCGCTATTAACTACCAACTATTAACTTTTGACAATTTCGCAGAAATTGTCAATATGATCATCGATGTAGAAGGCAACCTTGCTGGTCCACTCTTCTTCGTTCTCAACGAACTCATCGTCAAAATCATCAAACTCAGGAAATTTTTCGTAGAGCGCCATAAACTCCTCATCGGTCAGATCACGCTCAATCTCCTCATGGTTTGTTTTATACAGGAAATGACTCTTCTTGATGAGTTTGGCGAGTTCTGTCAATCCCCAGTTTTTAAACGCCTTGTCGGTAGGGTTCTTCCAGAGGAAAGCACCGTAACCATTATGTATGAGCTGAACCATTCCGCCATCCATCATCTCCTCATGCAGGATATCCCAAGCCAGAAGAGTAATCTGGTCGCTGTTGAGCTGCGCCATGGTTTCGGCTGTCAGTTCCCCACCAATCGCTTCGCGGATAGCGTCCACGAAAGCCTTTACAAATTCATCCATGCCCGCCTCGGCAGCATACTGAAGCTTGGCATCGTTTATCTTTACTTCGATCATAATCTACAAAATTGCAATTTTCAGTTTGCAAAGATACATGAAATTGTGCATAAACCCAAGAAAAAATCTAAATATTAGGTTAAAGAGTTAAAAAGAATACCCATTTTTAGGTATTTTCCGGATTTTTTTTGTACTTTTGTGCTCGGAATTGAGGTGATGGCACCGATGTTTCAGCAAAACAATATGAATTAAGTACAGAACTTTATACTTATAATATTCATTAATATAAAATTTAGCGAATATGATCTATTCTAAAGAAGTAGACAACATGTGCGTTGTCGCTAAGGGTCCTAACCACGGACCAGCTCCAATTCCTGAAGAGGGAAAATGGATTCAGGCAAAAGAGATCAAAGACATCTCTGGTTATACTCACGGTGTGGGTTGGTGTGCTCCTCAGCAGGGTGCTTGCAAGCTCTCTTTGAACATCAAGGAAGGCGTTATTCAGGAGGCTCTTGTTGAGACTATCGGTTGTACTGGTATGACTCACTCAGCTGCTATGGCATCTGAAATCCTGCCGGGAAAAACCATCTTGGAAGCATTGAACACTGACTTGGTGTGCGACGCTATCAATACAGCTATGCGTGAATTGTTCTTGCAGATTGTGTACGGACGTTACTCAGTCAGCTTTCTCTGAAGGCGGTCTGATGATCGGTGCTGGTCTGGAAGACTTGGGTAAAGGTCTGCGTAGCCAGGTAGGTACTCTGTACGGTACTTTGGCAAAAGGTCCTCGTTACCTGGAAATGGCTGAAGGCTATATCAAAACTATCGCTCTTGACAAGAACGACGAAAATCTGCGGATACGAATTCGTTCACCTGGGCAAGTTCATGGATGAGATCAAGAAAGGCACTGACGCAAACGAAGCTTTGAAGAAAGTAACTGGTACTTACGGACGCTTCACAGCAGAACAAGGTGCAGTTAAACATATTGACCCACGTCACGAATAATATAAGGAGGAAAGAACATTATGATTAGAGAAGTAAAATTTGAAAGCCAGGACCGTCGTATCAAACAGATTCTTGCTGCTTTGAACGCTAACGGTATCAAAGACATCGAAGAAGCTAACGCTATCTGCGAACAATATGGTCTTGATCCTTATAAAACTTGTGAAGAAACTCAGCTAATCTGCTTCGAAAATGCAAAATGGGCTTACGTAGTAGGTTGCGCCATCGCTCTTAAGAAAGGTTGCAAAAACGCTGCTGAAGCTGCTGAAGCAATCGGTATCGGTTTGCAGTCATTCTGTATCCCGGGTTCAGTTGCTGATGACCGTAAAGTAGGTTTGGGTCACGGTAACTTGGCTGCAATGTTGCTGCGCGAAGAAACTAAATGTTTCGCATTCTTGGCAGGTCACGAATCATTCGCTGCTGCTGAAGGTGCTATCAAAATCGCCGCAAAAGCAGACAAAGTACGTAAAGAACCTCTGCGTTGTATCTTGAACGGTTTGGGCAAAGACGCTGCACAGATCATCTCTCGTATCAACGGATTTACATACGTTCAGACTCAGTTTGACTACTACACTGGCGAACTGAAAGTTGTAAAAGAAATCGCTTACTCAGACGGTCCTCGTGCAAAAGTAAAATGCTACGGAGCTGACGACGTTCGCGAAGGTGTAGCTATCATGTGGAAAGAAGGTGTAGACGTATCTATCACAGGTAACTCTACTAACCCGACTCGTTTCCAGCACCCGGTTGCAGGTACTTACAAGAAAGAACGTGTTCTTGCAGGTAAGCCTTACTTCTCAGTAGCTTCAGGTGGTGGTACAGGTCGTACACTTCACCCGGATAACATGGCTGCTGGTCCTGCTTCTTACGGTATGACTGATACAATGGGTCGTATGCACT
>ENA-OQHU01000004-OQHU01000004.1-human-gut-metagenome-genome-assembly--contig:-NODE-4-length-52068-cov-1.872740_pt1 | contig 52068 bp, 57 predicted proteins | sample MGYA00242568_ERZ504729 | MGnify/ENA primary metagenome ERZ504729 (study PRJEB26092, sample SAMD00036223) | human gut metagenome | host: Homo sapiens | study: EMG produced TPA metagenomics assembly of the... | reverse complement strand
TGCCATTTTCAGAAAAATCATCGGTTTCATCGGCATATCCTGCCTTGATTTTCTTGTCGAGATAGGTAATATATCCGTTGAATTCCGATAGTGCGTCCAGCACATCGATATTCTTATGACTATGACCAACGCCACCTCCACCAGTATAAGAACTGGACAGTTGCCCTACAAAGTGGGTAAAGATAGCTGCCAGCGTGGTTACTCCCCACTCTTCTGAATATGGGTTCTGAACCGGGAAGAGAGCCCCGCTACTGAGCGTCAGCCTTGAGCATTCAACAAGTCGCGGGGCGATAGTAAAATTTCCCAGATCCGGCAGCTGAATATCCAGCTGCTTGAAGCTTCCTACTTCCGAGCGCGAAATATTCAGGTACGGACGGGCATCTGAATATTTATAGGTGAAGGTGTAGTTCGAAGGCAGCTCCTTCGCCTCGTAGTTCACGTCACTATCGGTAACGGTTATCTTACGAAGAGAATTGCCATGGTAAACATACTTACCCAGAGACGGGAAGAAATCGAGCATCCACAGGCGCTCCTTCTTGTCCAGGAACCCGGTATTCTTCTTAAACTTGCGGGTGGTATCTACGCGATATTCCTCAGAGTCTTCCTCTATTTCTGCCACATTGTGGGTATGTTCTGCAGTATTTTCGCTGTTGCCGTAAGCGCGGAAACAGTCTACACCTCCCAACGAATTTTCGAAGAGGAACCACTCTTCCTCCTCGCTCTTCATATCGCTGGCATAGTATTGCTGTACGTAGGTAACCCGCTCTCCAGCCTGCTCTACCCAGATTTCGTAAACATGGGGCAGAATGCCATCATCGCCTAATAATTTGGCGATGATGGCGTATTGTACCGGAACAGTATATACCTTTCCTGCCTCCAGGCTTGCCAGCGTCAATACCTTCTCTTCGTAGCCGTGTGCGGCCGGTATATATGCCTTACACTTCACCTCGCTAGCTTCAGCTGCATAGTAAGTGAGAAATTCCGGAGAGTAATAGGTTACCCCCTTCGTCTGCGGTTGCCAGGTGAGGAAGTTGGTTTTCAGAAAATTTGCTGCCGAATCTGCCAGCCTGTCTACGCCTGCACGTATCACAGAGAAGGAAATCTCCTTCTTGCTGCCTTCGCTGCCAACCTCGTAAACCGTTGCCGTAAAGGATTTCATGATGTTCGGCTGGATATAAGGTTCAATACTGTCCTTCACCTCGAAACTGAGCAGAGGAAGGATGATATCCTTGACGGACACCGTAATTCGGTTCTTATCGTTCGGCGTATAGGTATGCTGAACGATGTTTGTGCTTGAGCCTTGATACCGTAGGGCGAAAACCACATCTGTCTTCGAGCCGCAGTATATCTCGAAGGTATTCATGGAGCCTACCATGCTCAGAGCATCTGGATATAATAAAACCTGTATCATCTTAAAATAGCTTTGGTCATATTTGCAAAGTTAAGATAATACAGGTATATAACAAAGGACAAAACCCTACGAAATCGGTATGCATTCCAACCAGACGGTCGTACAATGATACACCCATTTACTGTGACGGAACATCGTTGCGTGTCGGGTTTTCTGGCTTACGTATGATTTCTGCAGACCATACTTCTGGCCAACGTACTCAGCTGAAGGGAGAGGAGGATAGATAATCTTGAATGTGCGGTCCCGGTTATCTCCGGAATTCCAGTAATCACCCTCAGATACCTCTACCGTCTCTTCGAATCCGAGCCACTCATATTTGCAGTTCATCGCCGGCATTATGGCTTCCAGCCTCTTCGCCTCGCTAACAGGAGTAGTGAGAGCGATGGTTCTGAGCTCGCTTTCCGTTGGTTCGCTCTTTCCTCCGAGGGTAAACTTCAGCTTGTTGAAGAAGAAACTCACACCTCTGATCACAACCTTTGCGTAAGAAGGAAGGTTCTGCTTCTGCGACTGGGAGAGGAGCAGTTTTACCTTGAGTTCCTGGAGTGAATTTCTGAGCAGGAGATCATACTGCCGGTAAAACTTCTCAAAGATGCCATCCTCGCCATTATATACCAGGGAATAGTCGAACAGTTTCCGGGGTGTAGGATTTCCTGGCCGATGCGTACCAAATTTATCAGAAACTGATACATGGATATCGTATGCCGTCACGGTTCCGCAAGGCATGTCATCGGTTCCCATGTATGGGAAGGCGAGCATGACTGGAGTTGTGACTGCATCTTCGCTGGTTTCTGAGTTGTCTTCCGTTGCCACCTTCATCGAAGAGTTGAGCGTAGCGTAATCTCCGACATACAGCCATCTGCCATATCTCTCGTGATAGTCTCTCCGTCCGCTTCCTGTTTGTACTGCAGCATTCTTACTTCCGGTATCATCTCCGGTATCTCCACGTCTTGCGTATCAATATCATCTTCGCCGGCATCATAACTCTGGGAACACTCCCCTATTTTGGCTTTCACCTTATAGTTGCCGGAAAATCCGTCCTTGTAGAAACAGCCTTCTTCGTTACTGAAGTAGGCGCCAGAATTATTCGCTACCATATCCTTGATATTGTCATAGCTGTCTTCTGCATCGCTATCTACCTGGTGTTTCGCACGCAGGACCACGCGCTTGTAATCGGATGCAGTCTTGTAAGATAAGGTAGGCTCTTCGGTCATCTGACGGGTGAGATCCGCAACTGGAACGCTATCTACCGCATCTCTCAGGAAGATGATATCTGCAGTATGTGTTCCCTCGTCAGACACGAACTCACAAAGAAACTTTTTCCGAAAAACTGAGAGGAAATCTGATACCGACACGTCCGGAAGAAGATCCTCGATGCGGATATGTCCGTTCACCATCACGTCTATCACATTATTAAGCAACACCATCTTGTTGAATGGTTCCGTCTTGGTAAAGAAATTCTCCTTGAGGTCATAACCGAAGTATTTAAAAACACGCTTGAGAACGTAGTTGGCACGGATGAACGGGGATATATAATAGCCCTTATCCAGACTGATCGGTATCTCGTTTACATATTCCGTATCCGGATATGCGTTCCAGAAGGTATTGGACCACATGTTGCAGAGAACTAATCCTTGTTCTTCCGGGGCAGTCACATACTCGTAGCCGCCACCTTTCTTGAATCTCCAGTACTTGGCATTAGGAAGTTTAGTTCTCATACCCAGCTTGTTCAGTATCTTATAGGTATATCCCTTATCCATGCCAGAATCGTCGGTAAGCAGAACCGGGAAGATATCATAGTTCTCGTTCTCACCTCCTACGAGAGATCTGCAGAACTTGATGCACTCATCTACGGTTGTGCACCCCGGTATCATCTCGTCCTTGAAGATGCTCTTCAGCTTTACATTCTGTATCTTCGAGTAGAAGGATCCGTCGTTGATATAGAATGAAGAGGAGATGTTTCCCTTGTGCTGTGCCGAGAGAACAATCTGCCTACATTGGGCGAAATACTCGCCGTCTTCGATGCTTACGTTCGTGGCCACCATCTTATCCCTCATACCGAGGATCGGGATAGTTCAGTATCATGCGGTTGTAATCGCTTGCCGGAATATCCAGCGGGGAGGTCGTCTCCCCGTAATCGTTGAAGAACGGGTTGGTACGTTCTACCTCCAGCTTGGCGTCTTCGCCAAGCTGGTAGGCTTTTCCTTTATCCAGATTTGTTATTTTCATGTTCAGAAGATTTTATTTTTTAGCAAATTTTCTCGCCTGGTTTCGCAGTTCCTGTTTGGCGTCCAGATCCGAGAGTGATACAAACGAGCGGATTCCGTCTCTCTTGAGCTCTCTGAGCAGTTCCAGGAGCTCGTCATTATTGCGTCCCGACGTTAGTATTTCCTGCATCGCGATGCGCAGATTCCTGCGTCCGGACGTAAAAATCTGCCCCTCCCGGAGCGATTTCCTGACTGATCCGGGCAGACTGGCGGGCGATGCTTCCACCCAGCGCCCTGCCCTGCATGGCCATCAGATACTTGCTCATATCGAAGGTTCTTATCTGTCCGGCACGCTGGGCTGCATCCATCAGGTTGATGAGCGGAGCGATGGTAGGGTTCTCAAGGGCTGCATTCGATGCCACCCACTCCTTGCTCCTGCCTCTAGGTCCTTCGCCTACGATAACGGTAGGATGATCTACGTACCCGCGCTTACCTGGAGCATACTCGGCGTTGAAGTGTTTGCCATCCTGCTCGCGCTCTACGTCGATGCGTCCGCCACTCTCGCGTCCGCTTGCCACACGGGAACCGGCAGAACTGGTTCCGCTAGCTGATCCGTTGAGGGTCATACGCTTCACCTTCTGGCGCTCAGCATTTGCCACAGCCAGCTGGGCTGCACCGGTCACACCCATCAGGCTGCAGCAACACTTCCGGCAATCGGGCCCAACTCGCTGTACGCCTTCATGATAGATCCTGCAGTATTAGAGATAATCTGAGCTACCTGCATGGCGAAGTTTACGTCAGCATACTTTTTCTGTATCTTCAGCTTCTCGTTGGCTTTTTTCTTCTCCAGTTTCTCCTGGAGTGCCGTATTTCCCTCGGCAGCCTTAATCTCTGCGTCATACTTGGCGTCTACATTCGCCATCTCGGCATTCTGCAGCGAAGTCACGGCATTACTGAAGAGGTTTGTATAGTACTCCGCCTGCTTCATAAAGGACTCTTTCTTCAGCTGCTGCACTCTCTGCTCATATTCCTGCTGAGTGATATACTGGTTGTCGAGTGCTGCTTCAGTTGCTGCAACTGCCGGTCGTATTCGCTCTGCTGGTCGAAACCGAGAGCCTGCCTAGCCTGCTTCTCCTTGTCAGCCTGCTGGGCAAGCTGCTCATTATGCTTGGCTGTATACTCCGCCTCTATCTGATTCTGCACATCTTTATATGCCTTCTCCAGCTGTGCAGTATCTTCCCCGTTCTGCTTGGCCATGTTGAGCGCAGCCTGATAATATCCCTTCAGCACTTCCAGTTTCTGGTCGCGTTGCTGTTCTAGGGTCAGTTCCTGCTGCGCCTCCCCTTGCTCCATCACCTTTGCCAGGGCATCCTGGTAAGCCTGTTCTACTGCAACCTGCTGCTCGAAATGAGCCTGTTCTGCAGCCCGGAGGTTCGCCTGCTGTTTATCCTGGAGCGCTTTCTTCTTTGCGCCATCCGCAATTCCGATATTCTGCGACTGCTCGCTATACGAGGTTTCGATGGCGAGGATGTTGGCGGTATGCTGGGTCTTCAGAGCCTGCATGGCGAGGTCGTACTTATCTTGAGACACCTTCTTCCGAGCGAGAGCCATGTTCCAGTTGTTTACGTCCTGCTGGTAATCCTGATTGGCTGCATCGATATCTGCCTGTCGGTTTTCAGAAAACTTCTTCGATGCGATATCATCGGGATTAGGCTTGGAGGTGGTGTTTGTGGTTCCGGTATGGCCACCTGCTCCGGTATGATTGCCCGTTCTGCCACCGCCGCCACCGCCGTTTCCTCTGGCTTTTTTAGGAGTCACAATACCGATATCCGCAATCTTGGAGTTCAGCTCATCTATCTTTCCGTTTACGCGGTCTATCTGCTGCTCAGTCTTGTAGAGCGCCTTCGCGGCATTTGTTTCTGTATCTGTGCCGAAGAACTTGGAGACACCTCTCATAAAACTGTTCTGTGGATGAAGGATGTTGTCTGTCTTTACATCATGATAGGCCTTATTCTGCTCATCCCACTTATCTTCCAGGTCGCCTTTCTGCTTATACAGATCCACCAGTTTGTCCTTGTATGCCTTCAACTTGATTTCCTTCTCCAGAGAAACGAGATAGTCATCGATGGCACTCTTGTTGTCTTTGGTAAGTCTTCCCTCTTCAGAGAGCAGTCCGTTATAACCAGGAATAATCTTCTTGAGTTCATTGAGAGCCTCCCTTCTGCGGTCCATGGAGATTTTCTCGTTGCGCATGGTTTCGTTGAGCTGTTTTACCTTGGCGGTCTGTTCGTTCACCTGGGTGTTCAGGTCTCGCTCCATGGTTTCAAGTTCCTTGGCTGATGCGGCAGCCTCCTTCTGCTTTTTATGCATATCCCATAACTTCAGGGAGAGTGCAGCTACTCCTGCAGTAATCAGACCGAAGACGCTTGCCTTCATGGTGACGTTCATGGCGGTCCAAGCATTCTTGGCAAGTGTCACCCTGCCCGTGAGCAGGTAGAAGCCCGCCTGCAGAAGTTTCATGAGTCCGGTTCCTGTAGCGCAGATTACGTTCCATGCCTGCTGCGCTGCGGCAGCACCCTTGGTTACAACGATATTCGTCTTGATGGCGTTGCTGGTGGCAATCGCTACAACCGTGAAGGCTGTGAGCAGAATGCCGAGCGTCTTTACCACGCCCTGATGCTTTACACACCAGGAAATGAGACTGATGGTGTTCAGCTGCATATCTGCATAGGCATCATCCCATTGTTCCTTGAGCGGGAGGATTTCGTCTCCCAGAGCCTTCTGGGCGTTCTGCAGTTCTACCGTCTTCTGGGCTGCCCGGTCGGCTGCGCTGATATAGGTCTCTCCTGCCGCAGCCAGCTGGGTATCTACAATCTCTGCCACAGCCTTCATGAAGTCGCCCGTCTCCTTGGTTTTCTCCGAGATTTCTGCTGCAGAGATTCCCAGGTTATCGAGGATTAACGGGGACTTGCGGCCGAGACCGGTCACGATGCTGTCGGTCATGTAATCTACCGACTGACCCGTCTGCTGGGCCTTCAGCTGGGCAAACTCCAGATACTTGCCCAGATCTTCCAGCGGAATGCGGAAATCGTTAGCCTTTACGGCAGCCGTCATCAGCTGAACATCGTTTACGGTTCCCTTGGTTGCCTTGCGGAGATTATCCAGCAGGCCTTCCTGGTTCAAGTCATTGAATGCCTTGGTCACACCGTCTGCCTGCTCTGCCATCTCAAGACCGCCATTAACGAGCTCTGCGATGGAATCCGTGAACTCCCTCACTTTTTCTCCAAAGAGCTCTGCACCTTTGGTCAGCATATTACCCAGAAGCACACCATTCACGGTATCATCAGAATGCAAGTTCTCCAAAACTCTTGGCGTTCTGCTTCAGTTCTGAGATACGCCCGGAAACATCTTTCAGGCGTTGCTCCAGCACACCATAGGCCTCTGGATTGAGCGACTGCACGGTATTATCCAGTTCCTTCTGCAGGCTCTTCTGCTGTTTCTTCAGCTGCACCATGCTCATATCCAGGATATCGATTTTGCTTGTCTGTTCGCCTATACGGTCGGTAAGTGTGCGGATCTCCTTACTGGTTTCCGTATATTGCTTCTTCAGGTTCTTGTAGGCATCCGTCTCTTTCTTGTTGGCTGCCTCCAGGCTGATCATCTGGTTGAGTCGCGCCTTATTCTCTGAGCGCAGCTTCTTGCTCTGCTGCTCCAGGGTGTAGATGGCTTTCTGCGCATCGGCAGTCTTCACGTCTACGGTATATCGGATTTCATCTTCCGTTAAATGTTTATTTGCCATAACTTATGATTTTTGTGGGTTGAGTGATTGTTCCAGTTCCTGACGTATACTATTCCGTACTTCGTCGTTGAAGCCATAGCGAAGCTTGGGGAACGTTTCGTGATACAATACACCCCAGACTACGCGGTTATAGAGTGCCAGGTTCCTGCGCTTGAACTTGCTGATGCGGTCGTTGCGCTGCCGGTACTGCATATCCAGAAAACGGAGATAAGGAAGGATGCGCACGAAGATGGTGCGGTTCTCGCCCGATATCTGACTGTCGAACGAGTGAGCGGAAAGCGTGGTGAGCAATCGGCCGGTACGGCGCTTGTAATGATTGCGCACCACGTTCTCCTGGGTGGAGTATATCTTCAGGATGCCTGCCTGAAGAGTCTCGTGAACGAATTTCTTTTTAACAAGACTGTCTGTTACCATATTCTTTATACATTACTAATTAGTAATGCAAATATAGTAACAGACAGACGAAGGGCAAAGGACTGTACCCTATCTCTTGAGGATACAGATCCGATATAGAGGATACCCCACCAGCGGGGTAAGGATGGTACAGAACAGAAGATAGAGTACCCAGTAGGCGGGAACCCTGCTCTTAACCAGGAATGGCATCAGTACTACCGCTATAATGGCGGAGTAACCTTGTATATACGTTATCAGTCCCATAAGCTATATATTTTAATGTGTTACTAATTCTCGGGTGCAAAGATACACCACTTTTTCTGAAAAACCAAATTTATGCTCCAGAAAAAATGGCCACCCTCACGGGCAGCCATCCTTAGTTAGAGAATTGACTAAATTAAATTATTTGTCACTTTATTACATGATAGACTAGAAAACTACTTTCTATTTCCCTGAGAGCACTTCGCCCAGTTTCTTGTACATCTCCTTGAGCTGTTCATCGGTAATGCCCGAGATATACATGCCGTTCATGCTGAGCATGTGTTCACGTGCTGGCTTGCCAGCGTTCATTACTTCGCACTCCTCAAAGATAGGGTGCTTTCTTTCTTCTGCTATGTTGGCTGCAACCTTAGCTGCAGCATTTTTATTCTGATTTTCCATAATCTGCTTAATTAAATTATTTGTTACTATCGTTATTATTCTACTCCTCCATCTTTAGGCTTTGGTCGGCACCATCCTTCCGGGTACATTTGCTGAGAGTCTTCGGCAAGATTTGCCCCCCCCGAATTGCGGTAAGCCTCGAAAATCTTGTGGCGCTCGTTCTGAAGCTGCAGGTTTTTCAGAGAATGCTCGCTTTTCAGTTTAGCATACTTCTCATTGAATTCCTTGTTCGCCTTGCTGAGGGTCTCACGGATATTACACTCAGTCTTCTCAAACATCTCCTGCTGACGGTTGACCTGAATCCTGTATTCCAGCTTTTCCGTCTGAAGCTTACGGTTAGAGACCGAACAGAAAGTCTTCTGATCGTCAAGGTCCTGCTGAAGTTCTGCGCGCTTATGCTCATACTCCTCACGTTCCTTATTGATAGCCTCGGTGTTCTTTACTAGCTGAGCATGAAATATCTCAGTTGTCATTATCTCTTTAGCAGTTTCTACTGCTCCGTCTAATACGGTCTTGATATCTTTTTCGTTACTCATTTTAATGTGAATTCAATCGTTTATACTCTGCCATGTTCATGCTGATTCTCTCCAGATATAAACCCTGCGTATTAGGAGCTGAGTAATACCTGCCGTCGAGCCAGACGATGATGGCGCGGTCATTTTTCCTGTCATTGTAGCAGCGGATTCTGCCTCTGCGGTTGTAGTCGAGCCAGCACATTGTCTCGGTCTTGTTCGGGCCCATCTGACGGCCGGTGTACCGAAACCGGGACGTTCTCAATACTACCTTGTAAAGCAGATGCGTGCGCCTGCGATGTTTGTTCTTAATTGTTCTCATAATTCTTTTTGTGTTAAAATTCTCACGGTGCAAAGGTACGAAATCTTTGCTGTACGTCAAAGGACAAACATATGAGTGATGTTTGGCTATTTTTCACTCATTTCTTCCACCGGGCGCCAGAAGACTGCGAAAACAGGGGTTTCACCATCTGCGTCGTACTCTTCGCTCTCTACGAAAATCTGAGGAGCCGCACCGGAATAGAGAACGCCTTCCTTGGCTATCACTCCCTCACAACAGATTTCGGGATGGCGAGGGTCGAAGTATCTTACCCTGGTTCCCTTCTTCATCCTGTCCAGGTTCTTCAGGAACTCTCTCGACTTGATGATGACTATCTTCTTCTTGGCCACCTGCACCCACAGCGGATAGCTATGAGTCATCTTACCTATCTTCAGAGCCAGGTCGAAGGCTGTCTTGGCGCTGAAGGAATCTTTCTCAGACGACACGCTGCATGTGGTGGAAGTAACGTCCGGATAGACCTGCTTATACGTCTCCAGGAGCTGCTTGGTTGATATTTTCTTTGCCATAGCTACACCACCTCCCCTCCCATAATGAAGCCACCTAATACAGCTACTGCCATGAAGGCGAAGAAACCCGCCATGGTCATAGCTACGTCGCCATACGTAACCGTCTCCTCGCAAAGGTAGGAGAAGGTCTCGCTCTTGATCTTGGCGAGCTTCCTGATTTCACACTTGAGGGCCTTCACGCCCTCCTCTACGCTGATGCCTGCAGGGCGCACCTGAGCATCACTAATTAAAATAGAATTCTGCATATTGCATCATCTTGTTTCCATTAACAGCCGATTGTACAAAAGGGTGGCGGCTGCATTCCCCGTTGGAAACAAGATGATGGCTTATCCGAGAGGACAAATCAAATCTTACGGTTCATGCAGCCGCCATTTATTGCGAGAATTATTTCTCCAGTTAGGAAAATATATTTTCCCAGTTAGGAAAAATATTTTTCCCGATTAGGCATAAAAAAAGCCTGCGGCCAGAAGCCATAGGCGAAACGGTCGCCCTGCCGGATAGATTACTATCATCTTGTTTCCGTCGGCAAAGGTAAGAAGAAAATCCGGAACCGCCAAATAAAAATCGGGAAATTTTTCTCACGATGAGAATAATTAACACTTAAATATGCTGTAGAGCATAAAAATGAGGGGTTTGGGGAATGAAAAGCCCCGATGCGCTGCTGCACCGGGGCTGGGTTGAGTTATTGAACATGTTAGCTATGCTAACTGCAATGCGCCACAAGGCTATGGCGACTTCTGTCTTATGGGGAACGATGACCCCAGCCTCATTATATCCTGTCCGCAGCCGCACGCAAGCGATTGGAAACATCGCAAAGTGCTCCACGGAGCATAACCTTCTCCTCTTCGGTAAAACCGCCTACACCACCATTCCCGTCAATACCATCGAGCTTATGATAAAGCCATGATGCCGATTTTCCGAAATAGGTATGTGCTATCTCGCGCCATGATACCGTCATCTGGATATCCTGTATGCGCTGCTTTACTGTGCTGTCCTTAGCCTGCTTCATTGTTACTTCCATAATCTTATATGCTTTTTAATGCCCTCCCCGAAGGGAAGGCTATTGTTAATACTTGGTGTAATACTCTGGTGGCTCAATCATCTCATCAAACAGCTGCTGAGCGTACCATAATAACTGTGGGTTACCTCTAGGGTATGACTTCCGGAAATTTCTGATAGCTTCTATCAGTTCTTCCTCTTTTTCTGTTACTAAAATCTTCTTCATATCGTTTTATTTTAAGACTCTGCAAAGATACTACTATTTTTCGTAGTAGCCAAATATTTTATACGAAAAATCGTAGTATTAACTATGTTTAAGCTTTCTGTATGTGAAAAGGTAGAAAATGAGCGGGAAAAAGTGTATCTTTGCAAGAAAGAAATGTTTCACCTATTAATATATATAAGGTATGGAAAAGATAATAAGTAACAAGGCCGCCTCCTTTGCCAGCATGGAGCTTGCCAGATTTGCGCTGGAACGGGCAGACCAGAGAGCCGGCAGCATACTGGAGCAGTATCGCAAGTCAACAGACCGCAACTATACGCTGGCAGGCTTCGTTATGACGGTATTCATGGCACTCACGGCTTTCCTCGCCACGGAAAAGATGACCCTGATGCTGGTGGCCATCACCCTCCCTTTATGGGTAGGAACCGGAGTGGCGTTGCTTATCCTGTTCTGTAAGGTGATGTGGGTACACGACTTTATGGCGCTGGGAGATGATGCTGCCACGATGCTGAGAGATGACTTGGTAGACGTGGCCATGAACAAAGGATTGCAGGATGATGATAAGGCAAACGATGAATACCTGCATCATCTCGTAATATCATCCATCAGGCGCACCCTTAACGCCACAGAGTATAACCGCGCCTGCCTTAACAGAAGGAACCGATACGTAAAACGAGCGATGACCGCAATCATTGCCTCGGTAATAGTGAGTGCAATGACTACGGTCATCCTGCTGGCCTTATCTTTTCTTGGGATTCTCCCCGTGACTTGATGTATCCGGATAACTGTTCGGATCCTCTGGCCAACCATCCTCATTGTAGTTTGGTTTCATAATCATAAAAAAGGGCCCGTGCATCCGGAGAGCAGTCCTTCAGCACGAGCCACACAGCTGTATTTCTTTTCACTTGTTATGTACAAACTCTGCTCAATCTGCACACAACCTTAGTTCAATGTCATCATTACGCATGCAAAGATAGTACTTTTCTCTGGAACCATCAAACATTTTGCTGATTATTTTCAGAAAACAGCAAGAAAAAGCCCCGATGCATCTCGCACCGGGGCTTCCTGATAATTTTGATAACTTTATAAACTTGGGAAACCGTACTCTACAACAAGAATGATAGATTTCCATATGAGAATGAGAACACACGCCTGTGCAATGTTAGAAGATCATATTACTATAACTAATAATCATGAGTATAAAAAAGATACATCTAATATAAAATTCAGCCAAACTATACCTATAAACACTTAAACCTATTTTCTAAACATAATAATCTTGGGATAAGAGAGCCGGGAGTGCGGGTTCTGACTTACCACCTCCATGCGCACACCCTTGGTCCCATAGCGAAAGAAGAGGAACCTCTTCGGCACACGATGAACAACCATCTGAAGGGTATCGCGACTCTCGATATGCACCTGCATGCTGTCGCCCTCGATTTCGCCCCGCAGGGTTATCCATGGATCACTCCAGGAAACCGTCTGCGAGACGTCGGGCGGTCGGCAGGAACCGGAAAGAAGCCGACTGCATGTATCGTGAGGAACCGGCCGGATAGCTGCCTTCACGTCTACCTGGGTGGTGGTAGAGGTTGTAGCTGCCGCCATGATCCGGCTGTTCTTTATCTTGAGTTCCTTCCTGTTAACGGCAAGGAGAGAGTCCGGACTGCGTTTCAGATCAGACGTCTTCAACGTGATGGCTGGCACGGAAGCTCTTGGCCTGCCTGACTGCGTGCGGCCTATCTCTACCTTGCCGTTGTGAAGGAGGATATCCTGATTCTCTTTCGTGCGCTCCGTTTCGCCCCTGAGGTCGTGACACTCCTTGAATGCCACAACCAGGGCGAGCGGAATCAGCACTAGAGAAATAACCTTAATAAAACCTATAAACCTATTCACAACAAAAATAACAACAAATAACAACAAAACATTTAAAACTTATACACACTTCCGCCGGATCGTCTTGATAATCGAGGTAATGGTGGTGAGGTACGTAGGATCTGTAGCGTACTTGCACCCTACCCCGTCGCATATCTTCTGGGCAAACTTGAACGGGTCCTTGCGGCATGGCCAGGCATCCTTATAGCCCGGCTTCTGGAAGAGACGTTCATGTTCCTTCAGGCAGTCGCCTACAGAGTCGAAATCCTTGAAGGCACGCATCACGGTATAATACCAGAGATTTTTGCCTGCTACCTTGCACACAGAGACGATACGGTCTGGCTCCTTGAACTTCTGTTTAGGAGTCTTGAAGTATTCGTGAGTCTTCACCATGACGATATCTCCGTCCCACTGGCTGCCCTTGGTAATACCGAAGAGGTTAGCCTTACCGATAACCCGCGAACCCCATCCTGTCTCAAGCATCGCCTGGGCAGTAACGAAGGCAGGATCTATTTCTGTTTTTGCCTCCACGGCCGCAGCATACACCTGACGGGCGAAGGCTAATTGAGTTTTACTTGCCATACCTTTATTTATATTATAATAATGTATACCTATGATGCATCATCGGGCGCATCTTTTTCCGAAAAGTTGATAGGCCCGCCGCCGATGTAATCTCCCTTGTCGTTAAAGTCCTTCATGCGCTTTACGAAGTTCTTCGGAAATATCGGATATATAGCCTGTATGTTCTCGATAATGGAGAATATCTCGCGTACCATCATGAACACGCAGATGTAAGTTCCTGTCCATTGCATCGCGCCAACAGTAGAGCCCTCTACGGTGGCATGACTTGCAAAATTACTCAGGATCATCAGGAAGATGTAGATTACAATCTTCTTCGTGAACCTGGAGAAGAAGGATTCGCTAGACGCATCCTTGTGGATAAGATGCTTCCATACACCAAGGAAGGTATCGATAGAGATGGCTATCGCTATCCACTTGGCAAACTCCCAGTCCTGATACACATACTGGAACCCTTCCGACACAGCCGTCAGAGGGAGCGAGGTGATTGCTATCATCGGTATATTTCGTTTATATTGTTTCATAACATTTCGGCCTTATGTTTTTTAGACATTGCAAAATTACACAAATATTCCGGAACCGCAAAGGACGCTAGCGCACCATCTGTCGCGACAGCCGGTGAACATCCAGGATATCTGCACCTGTGGCCGAAAGCATGAGGGTCCAGCCGTAGCTCTGGAGTTCTGCAGATACGAACGGAATAATCTCGCAGGTAGTAATACTCTCCCGGTCCATCCAGTAGAGTCCTTCCGTCTCCACATCTGCCATGATACGGGCATGAACCTTCGAAAGCATCTGAAGGGTGCGGTCGTTTGCTATGACTCGCTCGAGCATATCGGCATGAGCAGATAACTTCATTGCTACAGTTACGGCTATGCGCTGGGTACATTGGAAACTCCTGCGCCCATCGCTCTGCATATCCACTTCTCCGTAATCTACGAACAGGAGGAACCGGTAAGCTTATCGATGCGTTGCTTCAGTTCGTCGAACGACTGGCCGTAAACGTAGTCTCTATCTCCGGAACCAGTTCTTTCTCGGGCATCTCCTTGATTGCCTTGAGCACGGTAGCATATTCTTCCATACTGCTCTCGCCCTTGTTGGCAATACCCTTCGTAACTCCTGCAGTAGCAGGAAACTTGGCAAAATATTCGAATAAATCCAATAACATAGGCTTTTATAATTTTGTCGCAGAGAGGTTGTTCCCCTGCCTTAGTTATATAATCTTTTTAACTATCTCCAGAGGTAGTCCTACCTCGTCTGCTATCTTGGCCAACTCCATGCCGGTAGCCTTCAGGCTCTTTACTCCCTCGATGGTCTTCTTCCTGAGAATGCGGAGATAGGTAAGCACGTTCAGCTGTTCTACCTGACGGGCATTACCCAGTCCATCCTTGGAGAGATCGTAGAGCGCATCGGTTGCATCGGTAGTAATACTGCTGCCCTCCTTGGGTATAAACTTGGTGAGCAGGGAAAATTCAGTCTTCGAGAAGAGGAAATTATTTACTGCAGTAAAGTTTAGAGCTATCGCCCGGAGTGTGTTGACAGGCAGTTTCTTGAACTTCAGAGCGAGTTTCTGCGCCTCTTCCGAGGAATATACTTCCTTGTCGAAGTAGAGTATCGCAGCCAGCAGAGGAAGACTTTCCTCGCCCATATCGAGCAGCTGGCGCGCCTCGATATACTGAAGGGTCGTGAGCGAACAGGTGAGCGACTTGAAATCTGTATTGACCTCATAGCCATAATAGGCTTTCTTGTCGATAAAGATAATCGGCAACTGCTGCCGGCAGAAACAGAGATCGAGCACGAACTTATCATCTTTCTCCTGGAAGATGAACGAGAGCTGACTGGCTATAGACATGAAGTTCTCCAGGGTTCGCTCATCGCGCTTAATCTTGTTCAGGTTCCATCCCTTCATGTAGCAGAGAAACAGACATTTCACAGCACCTGGGGAAAACTGCCCACTCTCCATAAGAGAAAGCAGCTCCACCAGCTTCAGATATTGGTCAGAAGTGAGTAGTTCCCACGAGTTCGGAATTTCATGTTCTATTCCGTTTGCTCTTACGGTTATCGTCTTTTTCATAAGCTTATGGCATTAAATACATATTGTCGTCCGGACGGTTCTCGGCAGAGAAGGAAAGAAAATCGTTTCCTTCCTGGGCATCGAGGAGCATATCCACATTATGCAGCAGATCTTCCACCTCCCCGTCTAGCTGTGTGGCGAGCTGGAGTGCACGGCTTGCCTCGTCGCTGCCTGAGCGGGTGGCGGTATTGTCATTGAAGAGATTGCGGATGGTGGCAGGGAACTCCAGGATATCGAATCGTCTGAGAGCCTTCGCCACGGTCTTCTTTACCAGAGCACGCTTGAGCATAGGGAGTGCCTTCTGGGCGAACTCTACAAAAGTCTGGTCTTCCCATCCCTGTTCGAGCCGGTCGAAGTAGGCGCCTATGCTTTCATCGAGCACCTCTTTCTGGAGAGGAACACAACGGAAAAAGAAGAGATACGAGAGGTCGATAGGATAAATTTCATCGAATTCATCGGCAGTATCTACCTTCAGCTTACTGAGCATCTTGTAGTAATTGGTCTTGCGCCAGTCTTCCATGGCAAGACGGATATCGGCAGGATCATCAGCACTTATCTCTTCAGTAAGTTCAGAAATCAACGAATCCATCGCATTAAAGTAGTTCTCCATATAGGAGCGCTTCATGCCTTCCATCTCGTACTTGTAGAGATTAATATCGTTCTTCCTTCGGTTCACGGCATCGAAGATAATCTGGGTAGCTAGCGTAAGGTTCGCCATGGCAGCGCGGAGAAAATCCTTGATGCCACTCTCTTCTTCCTCGATACCGACAATATCTGAGAACGTATTGTTGCCGATGATGGCAACAATACGTTTGCGCGCAGCTACGGCAGAGCTGAAGGCTGTCGAAGTCGGCACTTGTATCTGCACCAGGTGCGCAGTTGCAGAACTGCGCATAACTGGTGAAGAGATTATTGAGTTGAAATTTCTTGTTCATGCCTGTTGCTGGTTAAGTCGTTGGGATGGTGTTATATCTTCCTGTCTCTGCGGAACCTCGCGGTAGAACCCTAGCCTGCAGCCCTGCTTGTAGAGTTCCGGGAAGTTCATGCGCAACGCCCAGTTGAGCGGTTCTGCGCAGACTTCGTCCTCTGAGGTGAGCGACATGATGTAGATGAGATAATTATAATAGGTATCACTTCCACTCTTCGAGATGACGCCATCCTTATCTACTGCAGATATGGCTGCATCGAGACCTACCGAAGACAGAAGGGCTTGTTCGGTACGCTTGTCGTAAGAGATGAGCGCTTCGATATATTCCTTGTACTTGAGGTCGATGGTCTCCACCTTCCACGACTGCTCGTGCCCCTGGGCATCCATGAAGGAGATGGAAGAGAAACCTTTGCCCTGGTTGTCTGCACCCGACAGATAGGAGCTGAACTTGCGTACCTCGTCACGAACATACCGTACCATGCACGACTCCTTGAAGTCTGTACCGATATCGATACCGTTATACTTCAGCAGTTCCATGCCCTTCGCCTTGCGTCGCTTATTTTCCTCGCAGAGCTTGGTCATCTGGGTGCGCTTGCTCTGGATCCAGGCGTTAGGGATAATGACATGCACCTTTGCAGCCAGCGAGTTTTTCAGAAAACTGTTAATGTATCGGGCAGTCTTGTTGCTACCTTGGATGTACGGGCGAGCTCCCTGATGCGTCTCGTTTGCTCCGTAGAATTCGTCTACTGATTTCTCTCTGTGATGAGAGATCGCAGCATAGCGGTAGTTGTCAACTTCGTTAAAGCTGAACTTCGGATAAACCGAGTAACTCGATAAGCCATAGGCGAATCGTCCTACTACAACCTGCTTAAAGTCTCCGTACGAAATCAATTCTGAAGCAACGTCCTGTCGGGTAGTTGCCAATCTGCAGTAACGGTTCTCCATCGCCTCAAGCGCAGCAACCGGCTTGCCCATACCTATCACCTTACCTCGGGTGAAGCGCCACTTCACGAAGAAGTCGCCAAAGTAATAGAAGTTCTTGATGCACGTCTTGCAGAACTCCTCGACTGAAGGGATGCCGCGGGAACTCCAGGAGTCGAGCCATTCCATTACTTCAGGCTGCTCCTCGTACTTGCGTACCAGCTTGCCATCCTCGATAGCCTGCTTGTATACGGCGAGTCCATGGCCATAGAGCATCTTGATCTCCTTGGAATAGAGACGAGGGAGCAGTCGGTTCTCCTTGATCTCCTTGGTCACTTCGTCGCATTGCTGGTTGTTGTGGCCACGCATCAACACCTGGTATCCCTGTATACCCAGATAATGATGCTGCTGTATCCAGAGCGTGCCACCGAACGGAGACTCCAGGAGTGGAGACTGGAAGAGCTGGTCTGCACCAAAGATGGAGTCACCTTCACCTAGCTGGAAGGTAAAGGTATTGCCATCGGCAAGGTAGATGCCGGCGTTGCCATACATGTCTATTTCGTAATCTTTCATAACCAATTTATTTTGTGAAGTTTAAATCCGTCCTGAGGGAAACCCATGTACCTGATGAGAATCCGGTAGCATATCTTTGGCTCTCCATCTTCGTCTGTATAGAGAAGATAGTTCTCTCCATCGATGGCGAAGCGTTCCTTCGGCAACTGGGTTCGATACTTGCAATGCCTGCGCACCTGAAGCTTTGCGCTCGCCTCTCCTCTCGTCCTTGAGTAAGGAAAGAAAACCAGGGTAAACTCCCCATCGGGCAGCTTACTGATTTCCCTGGCCCACTGGAGTGCCGTGATGCCATCCATGATGATGTTCTTACTTGTCTTGCTCATAATGATGCGAAGATAGCGAAAAATTATCGCCCTGCAAAAGACCGGCTGCACCTGTTCCCCGTCATATTTCCGAGAATCGTAAGGCCTGCACCTCTCTTTCCTTTCCCAGCGGTGCGTGCTCGTTTGGGTAAGGTGTTTTTGGGAGTTTTTCTTCCAGCCGGTCCGCTTGGGCTGATTATCAGTATTTTAGCATTTATACCCTTTCATTTTCCGTAAATTATTGATATGCCCGCGAAAATTATTACTGCAGAAATGCAGCATTATTCTGCGTCTATATTTCGAAATTGTCCGGTAAATCGGTAGGATATGTACTTAATTCCGCCTTCACGGCATCAGAATAAAGGCCGTAAAGCAGGTAAATCATCGCAGAAGGCAGCTGCGTGGTTAGTCCTGCCTGATTCTTCAGTTGCTGTTTCTTCTCCGAACTCTTATCAAGTTCTATCTTCCCGTCCGTTTTCTTCAGAGGGGATATCATGATGGCAGAGCAGAGGTTCTTGCACTCATTCTCATCGATACGGATGACAGGCAGAAGCGGACTGCGCTCGCCGAAGAGCATCTGGCAGAGCTTGAACTGCTGCCAATGGTATATCGTCGGCGCATCTTCGTTATAGAGTATCACCATGAAGCCGTACGACTCCAGGGCAGCCTTCAGATTGAGCGAGTCGGTAGTTATCTGTTCCCGCTCCTCCCTGCGCTTGTTGCCGGCACGGTCTGGATAGAGATAGATTGTCTTATTTACGGCCGCAGATCCGAAGAACTGGTGTACCTCTGCCACGAGGTCGTTGTAATCCTTGGGCAGGAAGGCAAAGAACTCCTTGATGATGTCGAGACGCCTGCCGTAATCTTTCTTCTGGGCAACGATGAGCGACTGGAAGTTACCAGGGTCGTATCCCATGTAGAGCGGTTCGTGAGGGTCGTAATGTAGAAGATACTCTGCCGTAAGGATAAACCTATCCTTCAGATTCAGGCGAAGAATGGACTCATACTTATAGCTATCCTTGAACTGATGCTTTGCGTGGTCGTAGTTAATGAAGAACTTATTGGTTACCTCCTTGTGACGGATGGCGCAGATAGCCGTGAGGAACTCGTCCGTATCAAGAGTGTCCAACTGAGTCTTGAAGAACTTAGGACCTAGGATATCCTTGTTGCAGAAGGAGGATGCACGGATATAGTAGATGGCATTACGCCTCATATCTGCCAGACGAGGTTTCCATCTCGCCACGAAGGCATTGAGCTTAACAGACTCAAGTCGCATCTTCTCAAGGAGAACAGGGTCTTTCGAGTCTCGTTCCTGCTGCTTGAGCACGAACAGACGGTAGAGACTTCTGTTAACTTCCAGGGCAACGGTTGCAATCTCCTCGATAAGTTTCGGGTTCACCTTCTTTTCATAATCCTCAAACCAGTCATCTTCGCCGAGGTCGACGCGAGCCGTATCACTCACACCCGTAACACCCTCATAATAAGCAGAGCAGCGCACATTGGCTGGACCTCCACGTAAAGACGGGAACAGGCGGGTTTTGAGTTTTTCTCCACTATTATGCTTCATTTCTTCAACGAAAGCGTGCACGGCATTTCTACCGGCAACAGATTCCGGCTGGTCGCTTGATACGAGCTGAAGGTGGGCGCCATTTCGGAATATCACGCTATGCTTAGCATAGGCTATCGGATATCGGGGTTTCCGGAAGTGGGAAGGCAGCGTGCTCTCTCCTACTACGTAATCAATACCATATTCCAGCATGGATCTCTGTTGCCCGTTCACTACTACCTGACGCGAGAAGTATGCCTGTATGTTTGGCCAGACGTTGGTCATCAGCGCCACGTAGGTTTTGTGAACCAGGAAGGATAGCTCTCCCGGCATATCGTTGGCAACACGTATCAGGCGAGGACCCGTCACACCTTCGGTCTTACCTCCGGCACGGGCAACCTCGGCAAAAAGCATGTTGGGGTCGATGATGTTGGCAAGCAGCTGCATGTTGTTCATGTAGTAATGCTCGAATTCACCGAGTGTATTATCATTCAAAATCAGTTGGCTCATCACTTAGATCCTCCACAATTTCCGCTTCCTGAATATCAGCATCACGAAGCAATCGTTTCTTTTCTGAACTCTCGATAGGCAAACCATCGATGAGAGATATGTAAAAACCGCGGTTGTACTTGCCGGCAATTTCCTTGAGGTTCTTTTTCTGAAAACCTAATTCTTCCGGGGTAACTTCTGGAGTAATGAGGAACACAACTCCGAGATCTCTATCCGCCTCTGCCTGTTCGGACGCACGTCTGCGGCATTCCAGGGCTTGATCCATACAGGCTTTCTGCATTTTATAGTCGCGCTTGGCAGAACAGAGCTTGGCAAGGTCCTCGTACTTATTGGCAAAATCATTTTCCCAGACCTTGATGCTTACGTTACAATCCACATTGAAGTAAGATATCGCCTGGTTAATGCGGGTCATGCAGGTACGAACATCGAGGGTTATTTTCTGCTGCGCGGCAATTCGCTGCTTGAGCTGACGGGCGCCACGGGTAATATTACGTTCATACTCGTAGATTTCGGCTGCCCATTGCAGCTGCTTCAGAAAGGTCTGTACATCCTCTGGAATGCCTTTACCCTCACCTGTAGTCAGAAAGGTGGTAATTAGGTCTGGATGAACGCTCTCCAGCTTTTCTATCTCGCTTTTCATACGCCAAACAACTTCTTTCTAAGTTTCAGTTCTTCGCGATCCTGCATCCGCTCATTCAGTAGTTTGATGGCATCGAGGTCGCCGTTTGCTGCCAACTCGGCTATCTTCTCGTCTGCCTCGAGTTGAGCCTGCTCTAGTATACCTCCGTTCTTCACCATCGAAACGCAGGTTTCTGCAATCTTTTGTAATTCCGTCTTATCCATCTGATTTATCTGATTTGTCACTATACTGTTCCATTACCATCTTGAACATGCGTTCACGTTCCTGATGCCGCTGGAGGTTCTCACGGTCGCTGGCACGTTTGTCCTTGCGATCATCTCTTTTAATGTAGCTCTTATAGCGCTTGATATTGTCGAGCACGTTCTTGTGCTTGTGAAGAAACTCGGCAGGATCCTTCTTGAACAGTTTTACGAGTTCATCGAATTCAGACTTCCCCTTCAGCAATGGATGCTTATACAGGAACTTGCCGGTATCGTTGTACGCCCTCAGTTCCTCGAATGCCTGTAGGTTCCTGATGCGAAGTTCTGCCATGGCAGCCACATCGTTCGCCTTCGGTTTCTTGTCCAGGAGTTCGTCGAGTTTCTTCATTTTGCGCCAGGTATTGATGCGGTCGTTATAGATGACGGTTGCCATCTGCACGTCCTCGTTATAGAGGTTATCCCAGTCGATGTTAGGATATTCCTCTTCTTTTTGGACTACTTTTTTTTTTGAGTCCTCACCAGGGGCGGCAGTATCTGGCTGTTCTGATTCCTGTTGGTTTTCGCCTTCAGGAGTTTCTTCTTCGGTTGAAGTATTACTTGAACCATCTGCAGGTATCTGTTCTTCTTCAGCTGAAGTATTACTTGAACCATCTGCAGACTCCTGTTCTCCTTCGGCTGAAGTATCACTAGAACCATCTACAGGTCCCTGTTCTTCCCCAGCTGAAGTATCGTTTAATTTCTCGAAATAGATTCGATGATCTACGATATCCCCTTCATCGCACTCATCCAAAAGAGCGTAGAGTATTTCGTCTGCATAACGTTTCGGGTCACGAGCGAAACGAGTAAGTTTAGGATGGCGAGGGTTTACATCCTCCAGGAGAGCAAGGTCGGCTTCAGCGTGCCCGGCTCCTCTGAGTTTATTGAATAATTGCAATTTTTCTCTTCTACTAATCATACCTTATATATTATTAAAGGTGCGCCACCTCTTGTGGCGACACACCTTAAAATTAACTAATAAACTAAATAAAATGAGAAACGCTAAGAAATTGTTGTCTTACCAGTTGAAGAACCTGAAGCCGTATTCTGCCTTGTGCCAGGAGCCGTGTCTGAATGAGCGACAGCAGCGGCAGCTGTCACACCAAGAGGATCCTCAGCATACAGGCAAGGAAGGTCTACAGATGTGCGCTTAAATGTGAAGGTGGTGTATCGGCCGTCCTTATCGTCCTTAGTCTCTGTATTATTGAGAATCATAGGGCGCTCAGGTTCGCCGACGATATACCATTGGGTATCCTTTACATGCTTATAAAGAATAATAAACTTACCACCAGCATACTGCTCAATGAAGTTATAGAGATCCACGCGAGTGCCACCCATGATGATTACCAGGTTATTCTCGCCAGATGTCGTGATATCTCCCTTCTCTGTCGTAGCCGTAAATGTAGGAATATCATGCGCATCGAAGAGATAAGCCTTCAGGGTGTCGGCGACCTCTGTCTTAAATGGCATTGCCTTGACTTTGCGGTCTTTATCCGGCTGAGGGAAGGCCTTCGATAAATCAATTAAAGTCGTAGGAACCAATACCACCTGGTAAGCAATGGCAGAACCATGGGTATCTCGGTCTGTCACATCTTCGATAGATGTCAGCGCAACGAACGAAGCCATAGAGACTCCTGTGCCACCTATACCGAAGGTAGATGTAGGATCAGCTAACATCTGCAGAAGTGAAACGATGCCGAGCAGCATAATGAGCGTCATGAAGAGAAGACGGCCCTTATGCTGGGCATAATGATAACCCTTGTTAGGGTTATAAGTACGAGAACGTACTGGAATATTGTTTTTCTTCATAATTTTTTCTGAAAATGTAGGCGAGGTACGCCGTACCTCACCTACGAGTTAACAATATATATAATAAGGACTAACGGCCACCAGGAACATTAGGCTGAACAGCCTTGTTAATGGTTCGCTTGCCACCTACGCGACGTTCGAGCTCACGGAACTTCTCGTCCTTGCCGAGAATAACCATGATATAGTCGCCAGCCTGGCTAGGAGTCCATGCTGCGGTAATATTTGCAAACTTGCCACTCTTGGCAATGGTAAGCTGATGCTTGGTATCATCCTCACCAATCTCGATACAGTAGCTACGCCAGCCTTTGCATTCGTGATATTCTCGATAGCGGTTGCTGTAGTATCAGCATCTGTAATCTGCCAGAAGCCGTTTGCGCCGTTGATCTCTGCACCAATAACAGTTGCAGGGAGGTTGGTAAAGATCTGCTGGAATTCGTAATCGTTGGCATCCATGGCAGCCTTATTGTCGAACTTGCGACCGGTAAAGGCTGCACCACAACCTTCTTTCCATGTGCTCCAGGCACGAACCATCTCCATCTGTTCCTCCATCTTTACGGCGAACATCTCGCCAGGGAGGTTCTCTACAAACTGGATATTGCCAGGAACATCCATAAACATCCAGCAAGACCTACCCTCATATGGGAGCCACTTAATCTGGATAGTAGAGTCAGGAACACGGTTCTTGTAGCCGTTAGGGCCGGTAAAGTCCTGATCCTTGCCATAAGTCTCGCGGCAGTTAGCAAGCCACCAGTCAATATGGTTCTCATTGAGATAGAGAACATGGTTATCGATGGTCATGCCCTCAGAGAGGTGAGTCTTAACGTCGGTAATGAACTCCTTAACCGCATCCAGCATATTAGCTGAAGTATAAGTATTGTAGCTCTTATTAGCAAATGGCTTAATGCTGTAGTCGTGGATGTACCGAAGCAAGGTATACCAGATACCTGTACCTGCATTGAGGTAGCTTGATGCCTGGCCAGTCTCCGGCTTAACATAGATACCACGCATACGACGCTGGTTCTGCTCGTCCTGAGCCTTCTTCAGAAGGTTGAGAAGGCAGAATTCAACCATAGACCACTTGATAGGATCGGAGCCCTCCTTATTGAGATAAGCGATATACTTACGCTCAAGTTCCTTCATTGGGCCAAACTTAACCTTAATCATGGCGTCATCAACATAGCCCATCTCGTTTTCGAGCTGCATGCCACCCTTGTAGATCTCACCTTCCTGGTAGCCCTGAGATACCTCATCGAAGAATGCGTTGAAGAGAATGTCACGATCCTGAACACCATAGCGAACAGGGAAAAACTCTGTAAGATTACGAAGTTCAAGGATTCGGGCAATAAGCGCATCCTGGCGAAGGATAACGAACTGGTCACCCAGTCCTGCATTATCCACGCCTGAGTAATTTGTGGCAAACTGGCCGGAAGCGAGAGCTTTGACGTTACCGAGCTCGTTGCGTACCTGGTGATACTTGTAGCGTTCCTGGAGTGATCTCGCGAACGCCATCGCTTCAGAACGGAATGCTTTGCCGTCTGTCTCCTCGTTTGGTGCAGATGCTAAGGCTATCTCAGGATTAGCGACAATGCGGTTCCAGCGCTTTTTCATATCGAACATAGAATGCTCGATACCGAAAGGTAGTTAGCGTTAGTTTCGAAACCGTTAATAGGAATAGAAGGAGCAGTAACATGAGCAGCAGGTTTGTCATCTGCTGTACTATTAGCCATCTTCTTCATATTCTCAGCGAGAGTGTTGACAGCTGTAGAGAGTTTCTCGAACGGTACATTCTGGCTGTTCTCGTTCTTCTTTCCTGCATCATCATCGTCGTCGCCACTTCCATCGCCGTCAGGATCATCATCCTTTGACTTGTTAGCCTTTGAGACAATGGCATAGAGCTCATTGATCTGCTTCTGATGCTCAGCCTGCTCGGCTGCACTATTCTCCGCAGCGAGGTCATCCATGAGAGTACTCTGGTACTCTTTCTGGTACGCCTCGCAAAGAGCCTTATACTCATCTGCGGTAAGGCTCTTATTCTCAAACTTCTTAGTAAAACCAAGACTCTCGAGAACCTTGTTTAACTTTGCTTTGAAATTCATAAATCAATCATTTAAATATTAAAACAACTTAGATCAAACAAAAATAATATATTAGCTAAATCCGTAAAGGCTCTGCGTCCCCATATAGGCCTCTCCCAGTTCTGCCACCTCTGCAATCGCCTCCAGTAAGGTGCGCTTACCGTCGATGAGACCGACTTCTTCGGCTGGAGCGGTATACAGGCTCTCTCCCTGAAGTACCGGGGCGTCATCATCCAGTTCTGCCAGTTTGGAACGCTGAGATTTCACTTCTGCCAGGAACTGTTCATTCATCGGATCAAGAACATTCTTAATATAGTCTTCAGACTTACCGTCCTTCAGGTCCTCGAAAATCTTATTCTTCCGGCTAGAATTGGTAGCCTTTGCTACAATCTTCTTCAGCCCTAACTTTTCGAAGTATGGCTCAAAGTTCCAGAAGGAACACATAGTACCGATGCATCCAACGAAGTCATGATTCGTTGTTGCGTAAAGTTTCTGGCCATGACAGCCGATGTAATAGGCTGCCGATGCGCAGTATTCTTCATAGATGGCAATGATAGGTTTCTTGGCGCTTCGCAGAGTCTCGCTCAATCGATCCATGTACCATGCCTCTCCTCCTGGAGAATTGATATGAAGGAGATGAGCGGATATCTGCGGGTTGTTCTCAGCGGCAATAATATCCTGTTCCAGCTGTTTGGAAGAGAAATACCAGTAGCTGTTTGCTGTCACAACTCCGAATACACGATGATATGCGATTGTACCATCATCCAGAGATGGCGAATTGTATTCATCCGTGAGCTGTACACTTTTCGTTTCATCTCTCTGCGATACCTTGGCAGATATCGCTAACAGCGCTTCATGCGTCTCGTACTGATAATATGTATGAGTCTTGAGATACTCCCGAATCTCAGGAATACTCATCGCCTGTTCGGCTTTTTTCTGTTCGAAGCTTACCACCGTGCCATTCAACGGGAAAGCAGCTACCATCAGCTGACGGTAGGCATCCTCAGTAATCCATAGAGGTAGAGTGGAAAGCAGAAGGGTCTGTATTTCGTCCATCTTAATTAAGTTTTCTACAAAGGTACATATATATAATAGGTATATAAAAGACCTTAAAGCAATGGGTTCGCAAGCATTTTGCACTTAACGATAAGCTTCGCCTTATTCAGATGTCTGACGAGCTGAACCTTCGCCGGGATTGTTTCCGTACCTATCTCGTACGTACGTGCATCAGGAAGTCCAACACTTGCGAGCGTGACGATAGCGCTGCGAGGAACCTTTAGTTCGTTAAAAATGCTCTCGTCCGCTATATCGACAATAAATGTCTTACTACAATCCCAGTACACACCTCCATTTTCCTCTGTCATTGAAGGCTCGAATGTGAACGGATCGGCGCTGAGGACTATGTTTCTTTCTGTGCCTCCGAGAGAGGAAATCATTAAAAGACAGGAAAACTCTTTCATAATGTTAAATTTTAGGGTGATTATTACTAATTTTTGAGTGACAGAAATTTGCACTCAGTATGTATTAAAAATAATTAAATACCCCGCTTTTTTTGGTATTTTCGAGGTGTTTTCGGAAAAAGCCGCTGGCGGTAGCGATAAAAGTTCTTCAGGAGCGCATCGGGCGATATAGACCTCAGAGAGTATCTCCTGATGAAATTGTCTACCACATCCTGGTTCCGCAACGGCCTGCCCAACTCTTCATTCTCAATCATGAGTCGGTGAAACTCGAAATTGAAGAGAAGTCGAATATGCTCTTCGATTTTTTTCGCCGCATTACTGGATAGATAATTGAAGTAAGCCGGATCCTTACCAGGATGTCCATCCATCTTTGAGCGCCGTGAAGGCAGATATATCTTGAGATTACAGTCTTGCATGACGTCATGATGAGAGTCTGGCTTGGCCATACAATTCCACACCACATGATACAGATCTGTGGTGTATGGAATTTTTACTCCGCCTGTTTCTGGCTCAATTTCTAGCTTTTTTTGAATATACTCTGCCAAATAGGGCTCAATTCTAACAGACGCTGTTCGTTTCGAGAGACGTTTTTTTCTTTCCATATCGTTTTTGCTTATTTTAGCTTCCTACCGTCCTACAATCCTACAAATTGCAGGCTTACGAATGCAAAGATACTACATTTCAGCGAGTTACACAAATTTTATCAAACATATTTTTGTCCTACACACTCATTTTTTCGTTTCCTACACGTCCTACAATCCTACAAAATGGGGTATTCTGTAGGACGAAATCTCCAAAAGCGCCAAAATGTAAAAATTTCCTATTTCCTACAACGTCCTACAATCCTACAGCATTTCCTACAAAACCACAAAAACACAAAAATACACATAACATACTGATAATAAGATAAATAGATAATAATAATAGTTTGAAAAGAAATGCATTTGTAGGATTGTAGGATTGTAGGAAGGCATTTTTCTGAAAATCATTTTCAAAACTTCGTTTTCTCGGTTATTTTTGGATTTTTAGGGGGTACGGGGGATTTTTCGCATCTGGAACACACATAAATGTAAAAAAAATACCCACGCTCGCCCTCCCGGGTTTGCGTGGGTAAAAATATGCAAAATTCAACTCAAATTTATGTGGAAAATCTTTGGTTTTCTCGAATATTTTTTGTATCTTTGTATCGTTAAATTGGGGTAATCTACATCTTATATAAGATAGTTTTTCAACTCTTATCAGAACGGTTTATCCCCATTCTTGCCGGCGTCTGTTTCATCAAATGGTATACTGCCAGGCTTGTACTGCTGGGTATTAATATCAGTATTAGCCTCTTCATTCACTCCTGAAGTGCTCAGAGCGATGCTCTCGGCGGGGATTTCTCCTCGTCTGAAGTCGATATTATACATCTCCATGAACTTATCGTAGTCGATGATAATTGCACTTGTAGATGTGGAGCGCTCTTTACGCACTCTTACCATCGTTTCCTGGTCGTCCGGCTTGGCTACCTCGACGGTCTCCTCCCATGCGAAGCGCCGAGATGGTACGGTTCCAATATATGATGGATGTGAGCGAAGATTCTGCTCAAGGGTAGATAATGTCGTATTCTCGCTATTGTAGCCACTCCTGTCATATATAGAATACACGCTGCTGAGACGAAGGAACAGAACATGCGTACCAGGCTCGAAAGCGAACGTTTTTCTTGTCTCCGTGCGAATCCTTGCCCGTGACACTCTTAGGCTGCTCGATGAGCATTTCCCTGCCAACGAGCACCTGTTTTGTATCGATCATATTATTGACGGCATTGAAGAACATGGCAAGTTTGTCCGTGCTTCGGATCAGAGAAAGCTGGAACTTGATTTTCTCCTGCACAAGTGCAAAAAACTCATCATACGTGAACGGTAGTTTAAGCTTAGAGTATTGCTCTACAAGTTTCACCATTCCGAGGAAGAGGGAAGCCGTCTTCATGAGTCGGTCCATCTCTCCGGAATTGATTACATCACTCTTGAGCTCGCTGTATGCCTCCTGCTTGAGCGCACGAAAATGGTCCATGACTGCAGGTCTGAGCGACAGCACTTCTAGTAATACGTTGGATAGCCCTATATTCTTCTCTATATTCTTGAGCTCCTCAAACAGCTTAGTCTCCTCCGGTGTCCTGTTCTTAGGCTTAGGAACCTCGCAAATGATGACGCGGCTCATCAGGGCATTGTCATCTCGCTGAGGGGTCTCCTGACCGCAAATAACCACCGGCGCAAATACCTTATCATGCTCGATATCCCTTCCAGAGGTTCCACGGCGTTTCTGCTTTCCGTCTCCATCGTACACAATACCCTTCAGCGCCTGAAACTTGGTATCTGAGATATCCTTGTTGTTGTACTCGTCTAGTACGACAGGCACGTCGCGAAATGTACCCATAATGGTACTCATGGCCGCATCAGTACCTGTATTGAGGTTGAATATCGGAATGGTAGGACTTATGAACAGAGATCGAATTGAAATTGCAATCTGAGTCTTACCTGAAGACATCGGGCCCATAAAGAACGGAGCCGTAAAGAGTCGGTCTAGGCAGTGAATATTACTTCTGAAGGCGCACATCAGCGCGAAAACTATCGCCCATTTACCATTATCATTGATTTTGTACACCTTATTCATTAACGATGCCCATTGTTCGAACGTGACCTGCTTGTTAACAGGTATATCTTCATACACGAGCTGCGATATCAATTCATACTTGTCAGATTGCCTTCCAGATCCGGCATATATAGTAGAGAAGGCAGGGAGATAGTAGTTCATATGATTATGGGTCACTACGCCTAGCTCATTAACCTTCTCGAACACATATTTTCCACTTTCGTCTTCATGCGCTATACCGTTGGCGAAGGCGAAGAACTGCTCATCGGTCTTTCGACTCATTCCTTCAGACTGCTGATTGCCGTATGTTTGAATCTCTCGGCACTGAACAAAATGGCGGCTCATATACTCCTTGATACGCCTCCACTGCCACTCTTCGCCGTCCGTGAAATTCACACCTTCATAGTTGATAAGAACATCCTCGATAGTACTCATCTTTTTAAGAGAGCTCGATAGGACTTCAATATACAACGGCTTATCGAAATATCGGCGGTTAACCTTTAATACTCGCTTATTCTGCTCGAAATCCTCGTTGAAGATATGGAGCAGAGGAACCATATAAAAGTCTGCGACCTGCGAGAAGCCACGTCCATTCTTGTTCTGAAACATGTAACAGACCGGTATTCCCTGCTTATTCAGACGGGGATAATACTTGCACTCACGAAACATCTGGGCGTACTCGCCTTCCCTTGCATAGCTAGGAACCTCATCACCATCGAAGTCATCATCATACAGATCGTCTTTCAGCGCATTTGCCTTCATGACGTTCTTGCGCTTACTGACGAATGGTTTACGGATCTCGTCAAACTGACCCTTAGATAATCCCAACTTACTGCAGTAATGATTCTTGTTTACGGTGATGACTGTCTCTTCTGCGTAGCTTGTCAGTTCTATACACCTGGTAATGATTGGAACCTTGTCGCCCAGGAAACCAGACAGCAAATCTCCATGTATACGTATATAGAAGTCGATGAGGATTCTACCTTATCTTCATGCATAACTCTGATTTGCGAGATTCCTGCCTTGAACATTTCGGCCAGAGCGGAGAGATAGCTGCTATCATCGCCTGTCGTCGTATCTATGCTGCAGCCTTCTTCAGTTGTGGCTAGATAGCAGCAGATTCGGCGTAGGTTCTGAATATCGGTGGCAGACGGAGTACCAGCTATGTATACGATCGGATTATCACCATATGACTCCATGAAGGTATCGATAGATGATGTTACGATAGCAGGCTCATTATTCCTCAGATTATCCTTCAGATCGTCAAGTCCAAAAATACCCTGTTGCATATCTTCTTTCTTAATACTATCAACATTGCGTCGGATATCCCGAACTTTATCTTCCAAGATTGTCATCTTTGTATCGAAGTCCTTAGTCATGCTCTTCATATACTCAAGACGCAGTCCGGCGTCCTGCACGCATGCTACTAGGTTAGCGATAGTATTCATGGCTGAAGCGATTGTAGCCTCGTCCTTGCATCCGCGAGGGACCAGCATTTTTTTCATCGCCTTAGGGAATGTTTCTGTCGCGTCGATTAATTTCTGCTTTACTCCATCCTTGCAGAGCTGACCGTAGCTATCTGGATCATACCCCTTCGGCAAGCGAACGCACCTGACGCTCGCTCCTGCCGTCAATAACAGTTCACTATTCTTGACGGCAGCCTTAATCCCTGCGCTGTCCGCATCGTAGATCATTACAACAGACTGAGTGAAGCGCATAATGAGTTTTACCTGGTCATCGGTAAATGCTGTTCCCGATCCACCGATAACGTTCTCGACCCCATATTTATGTAGAGTGACAACATCGAACTGCCCCTCTACGAGATAAGCAAAACCCTCTTTCGCTATCGCCCTTTTTGCTTGGAACAGTCCGAAAATATGCCGACCTTTTCTGAAAATGGGCGTCTCTCCGGTGTTGACATACTTACCGATTTTATCATTCGGAGTTACAATTCTTCCGGAAAACGCAACGACTCTTCCAGACACGTCGTAAAACGGGAACATTACGCGGTCTCTGAAGAAGTCATAGTTTCTCCCGTCTTGAGACTTGCCTACGACTCCAACATCTTCCAATATCTGCAGACTGTACCCATTCTCCACGAGATACTTCATCGCTACATTACCATTCGGAGCATAGCCCACTCCATATTCTGCAAGCACCTTATCTGTATAATCGTAACCGCGTTTTTTAAGGAAGCTCTCCGCTTGCGAGATATTGCCCTGGTAGAACTTTGCGGCAGCAGCAATGGCTATACGACGAGACTCAAGCAATTTATACGCAGCGTTTTCTTCCGGAGTAGATTCTTGTTCCGGAAACTCAACATCAGCGAGCTTGCAAGCTATTCGCAATGCCTCGTTAAAAGTTATCTGGTTGTATTTCTGCAGAAGTCCAGAACGTCTCCATGCTCACCACACACGAAACAATGGTACGTCTGTCTAGCCTTATTAACCATCATAGAAGGATGACTATCATTATGGAACGGACAGATACCCTTGTAGTTAATGCCCGCCTTCTGAAGATTAATATAAGCGCCTATCACATCAACAATATCAAGTTTACTCTTGACATCGCTAATGAAGTCTGAGTTGATTTTCATATTTCTTATTTTGTTTAGTCGAACAGATTGAGCTGTAGAGAATCGAATGCTTCAGATATCGTAATATTGAAGTATGCTGCCACAGCTTTATACTCTTCTGGTTTTATAGCCTTACGGCCGAAGAAAATATCCCAGTATCTTACCTGGTTAATACCAGTCTCCTTAAAAAAGAACTTGCTTGGATGGAAGTCCTCAAGATGACGGAAGCGACACTCAAGCAACTTCTTCAGGCGATTTCTCCTTAACAACCTGATGTTTGTCGTCCAACCTATGGCGAAGCGCATATAATCGAACGGCCATTACGGAACGATCGAGTTGTCGTGCCATATCCTCAAGACTCATTCTTCCGTAATTCCCAACCAGGTATGCAATTTCGTTTTTGTTCCATTTTCTATTACTCATAATCACATATTGGTCTATTATTATACTCGACGTATCTCTTTAATTTGAGACAGAACCAGCCATTAATGCAAGCTCTGCCTTCTTTGCAAATTGCGCATTTCTCATACATAAGCTATTTTGTTTTTATATGCTCCAGGTAATATGCTGCCACCTGCGCTAGTGATCTTAGCTGGAGCTTAGCCTTAATATTCTCCCTATGCCGTTGTACGGTTTTTACAGATATATAAAGACGGTCTGCGATCTCCTGGGCGCGCAAGCCTTTAGATATAAGTTCTACTATATCTAACTCACGATCAGTAAGCTTAGAGTCTAGTTTAGGCTTGCAGATGACACCTTCCATTCTGCATTCGCCACGCAACGGGCACTTGACCTCCTCAAAATGAAAGAAACCGTCTGCGTCGATATCAGGAGTATGTGCATCATATTCGCCGAAATTACATCTGCAGAACCTAGATACAATGTTGAATTCGTATACCTTGCGATTTAGTTCGCTCGCCGTATACAGCTCACACAGAGCCCTAAAGGTTTGAGGATATCTGGTTTTAATTAGGTCTAGCATCTCCTCGATAACTTCGCGGCTGTCGGCTGTAAGTTCCTGGACAGGTTTGCCCAGTTGCTTATACATAACATCACCTTCTGGTGTATTGTAAAACTCGACTGACTCCATACTTACTCCTCCGGAAAAAGTTCGCTCTCCTGCATACCTAGATACTCAGCGACAATTCCTCTGCATAGAGCGTTCGGCTTGGACTTGCCTTGAATCCATCTGTAGACGGAATTATTAGATACCTTGCATTTCTCCGCAAGTGCTTCTACAACCTTACAACGAGGGTATGGAAGACTCTTCATGTACTCACTAAAACCCATATTTTTTAAAATTTTTGTTTGAAATCATCATTATGTGCGACATTTTTTGTATATTTGCACCGTGAGAATTATTAACACGCTGCAAATATATAACATTTCAGTGATACTACCAAACATTTCACTGATTATTTTTATATTTTTCAGCATTTTGTTTGAAAATAAGATATTATGAGTACAGAAACAACAGCAGAAACTATCAATGAGCGCGTAAATAGCATCATTGAAAAAGAGGGGCACACCATCGCTACATTTGCTAAGAAAATCGGTGTGCCATGGACAACGATCAAAAACATCGTATCTGGGCGAAATGCTCCTAGTTACGATATTATCGTGAAGATCATTAACGCGGTAGATTGGGTTGATGCCAACTACCTGGTAATGGGTGAAGAACTCACGAAAGGCAATCAGGGCAACCTATTGACAATCGTTGAGAGACAGAATAAGACTATCGAGAGCCAGCAGAAGACTATTGATAGGCTTACCAAAAAGATGTTAGAAAACTAAGATTTAATTGCACCGTTTTTGCGTAAAATGAGTTATTTTGCTAAACATTTGTTCTATAGCAATCACACAACTGTTTGAGCATCTGTAACTTGTTTGATACGCAACTCGGTGCATTTTCGGTGTTGTATATGTAAAAACCAGAAAAGCCCTAGTTGATTATCAGGCAGTTATAACGTATCATGCCGGCATATAAAATCGGTTATTTTTTCACAGCAAGATGATAGGATGCCTTCAAAGCTCCTTCACTTGTTGACAGCACCTTACTCATCTCTGAATATTTCATATTATCATAATATTTTAGAGTGAAAACTGTGCGCTGAACATCGGGCAGTAGGGCTACAGCCTCTTGCAGTTCTGCCTGAATCTGGTCACCATCAAAATAGTCATCGGCAAGAAGACGTGAAGCCAAGCCCGGCTCGTCTTCGGTACTGACATTTACCATCTGCTTCTTGCGTCTCAAGAAATCAAGCGCTTCGTTAATTGCTATACGGTAAAGCCATGTTGAGAGCGAAGACTTTCCCTGAAACGAATCCAGATTGGTCCAAGCCTTAACAAAGGCATTCTGCAACACATCATCAGCATCATCATGATCTAAAACAATATGGCGAACCTTCCAATACAACGGCTCGCCATACTGACTTACCAGTACAGCAAAGCCTTCGCGTTGGGTCTTAGGATCCCTAATCATCGCCAAGAGTTCTTTATCGTTTATCATTGCTTTTACAAATGTGTTGTTTATAGATATTTTCTCAACATATCGAATATTACCACATCAAATCCATACACATCAGAATAATCAGCTATTCTGCCTCCTGCTAACGGATAGAGTGTATAATAGGTTATGAAGAGAGGAACTTGAGGATTAACCTTTACGTTATTCACAACAAGTTTTTTGTTGGCTAGCGAATCTGCTGTCATCGAATAGTATATCTTTTCCTTCAGTTTCTCGTTTTTGTCAGCCAATAGAAAGACAGCGAAATCGTACGGTTTTTCTATTCTGATACATCCATGCGATACTCCTCTATCCTCTTGTCCAAACACGCCCTTACTGTTAGTATCATGCAGGAAGACCGAGAAATTATTATCAAAACGGAAGATGATTCTTCCCAGAGCATTCCCCTTTCCGCCCCGCTGGGCTATGCCATAAGCACCAGAAATAAGCATAGATCGAGTTACTCTGTTTAAGTCAACCTCCTTACCTGTTGCCTCTTCCCTTACATAGTAGTTACGCGCGCGAAAGTAGCCATGATTCCCCACCCGGTGTATCATATCATGGAGAACGATACTACGGGGAACAAACCATTGAGGATTCAACTCCATACGTTTGATATGACTGTTCAATATCGGGGTTTTGGTTTTACTGGCTCCACATCCTATGCGCATCGAGAGCGTATCCTGATGATCAATAGCCATCAGATGGAACGATGGTATATTGACAACCACATATTTTTCGTGTTGCCAGGGATTATCATACTGTCTCCAGCGGCAACGTTCCATGTTGCAGAGAATTTTGATTTTCATCGCCTTGCCCAGTCCTCCAGCCTTCAATTTCTCCAGCAGTTGATAATAGAAAGGATTCTTAGGCTGTACTTCTTTCAGGAAGGAAGCCACCGAGTCGCATCTAACCATTTGCATAGCCTTCTGATAGAACGCATCATCTGCATGAGCCATTTTTACATCAAACAGGCCTCTGAACCTAACGGGTCTCTTGCTACTATCATAAGGATTGGGAGCAAGAGTATCTAAACGATTGAAAACAAAACTAGGATTCATAAATCCAAAATTCTGCCCCATCGTATATCTGAAGTAAGCTTTGGTCAAGCGATACTCCAGTCGGGCTATCACTTGATTTATCTGATTATCAGCTGAATCTAGATTTAAATCTCGTAACCTGTCAATATCTCGGGCAATAGCATCCACATAGAACCGACGTTTATCAAATCCCATATCCGCTACAGTACGCAGGCAAGTCACCAGGGAGTCAGCCTGACTATTTACCCCATGACGTGTAATCCAAAGCAGACTACCTTTATTCTGGTAATATCGACGGGTATGCAAATCAGCAGCATGTCGGTCTTTATCATTTCGCATGATACTATCCAACAGATTTCTTATAACCTTTGAATTAATAGCATAAGCCGAAGAACGAGAGTTCTTGAACTCATCTAACGATAACTGAAAATTGCTGTTTGGTACTTTGTCGTGGCAAGAACAAAACATCAAACAGCAAAAAATGATAAGTAACGAAGTATGAAAGAGCTTCACTTTCTGATTAAAGTTAAACGGCATTCTAAGGCTCTATAGTACTATTAATGCTTTACGCAAATTTTGCGCGTAAAGGTATTCCCCACCTTTACAATATAGATACCATCAGCCAATGGCAAGTTTACGCGCTTGTCATTACCTTCTATGCGGAAGGTCTTGATTGTAACACCTGCCACATTATATATTCTCACCACTTGCCCGCTAGCGCCGGTGATATGCATCACGCCCCCAGCATAGTTCAAGTTGATATCTGCCACATCAAGGTCTGCCCAATCTATGTTTCCCTCGTTGGCCATAGCATCCGAAGGAACAGAAAGCGCTAACATTGCAATTGTTAATATTGAAAGTAAAGTCCGTTTCATATATTTTCAAGTTTCGTTAAACCAATAGTTCTTTCTGCAAAGATATATAAAAAAAAGGAAACTTACCGTCTTCCCGACGGTAAGTTTCCCAAAATTAGCTTTTTTAACCTTTCAGAGGAAAAAAGAAGCCAATTCACATTATTTTCTAAAACAACCAACACTTTACATGATGCCATCAGCGCGAAGTTTCTGCTGCCATTTCCAAGCAGAAGCCAACACATCCTCAAGCTTAGCCTCAGCCTTCCAGCCGAGTACCTTGTTCGCCTTGGTGCAATCACCCCAAATTTTCTCAATATCGCCCTCTCTTCGTGGACCATACTTCCAATTCAGTTTCACACCTGTAGCTTTTTCAAAAGTCTCAACAATTTCGAGAGTTGAGTTTCCATTACCTGTACCGATATTGAAATATTCGATAGGCTCAGTCTCCTTATCAAGAACACGTGCCATAGCAGCTACATGTGCCTTAGCCAAGTCTACAACATAAATATAGTCGCGGATACAGGTTCCATCAGGAGTATCATAATCATTACCAAAGATAGTGAGTTCCTTGCGGATACCCATAGCAGTCTGAGTAACGTATGGAATCAGATTGTTTGGCACACCATTTGGCAACTCACCAATCTCAGCAGAAGGATGTGCACCTATAGGATTGAAATATCTCAATACAATGCTCTTGATGGCTGCACCACTATGGATATAATCAGCTATGATCTGCTCATTAATCTCCTTAGTATTGCCATAAGGTGAAGTAGCCTTCTGATGAGGAGCCTCTTCTGTTACAGGCAAATTCTCAGGCTTCGGCTGACCATAAACGGTACAAGAAGAAGAGAAGATGATACCCTTTACCTGATACTTTGGCATAAGTTCCAGGAGATTGATGAGCGATACGATATTGTTGCGATAATACAACAATGGTTTCTGTACGCTCTCGCCTACTGCCTTGCTTGCAGCAAAGTGAATGATACCCTCAATATCAGGATATTTCTGGAATACAGCCTCGGTAGCAGCCTTGTCGCGCAAGTCAACCTGTTCAAAAGCAGGGCGGATACCAGTAATCTTTTCGATACCATCGAGTACTTCAATCTTTGAGTTTGAGAGATCATCTACGATAACAACATTGTAGCCTGCCTGCTGCAACTCTACTGTAGTATGGCTACCTATGAAGCCTGTACCACCAGTAACAAGAATAGTTTGTTTCATAATCAAATATAGTTAGTTTGAAGAATTATTATATTTCTTCTGCAAAGATACTGCAAAAATCTGAAAAAACAGAAAGATTTTTCAAAAAAATACTATTTTCCTTTGTTTTATCTATTATTTATACTATCTTTGCAAAAGATAATAAATAGTAAAAAGGCTCTAAGAAAATGGAAAAAAACATGAAACATTATAATATAGAACAAGACATGAGATATTTGCAGTTGCTCTCTCAGTCGTTCCCTACTATTGCAGAGGCGAGCACCGAGATTATCAACCTGCAAGCCATCCTCAACCTGCCAAAGGGTACCGAGCATTTCCTTGCCGACATCCATGGTGAGTATGAGGCCTTCCTGCATGTACTGAAAAATGCATCAGGAAATATCAAGCGTAAGGTGAACGAACTCTTTGGCAATACCCTTCGCGAACAGGAGAAGCGAGAACTCTGCTCTCTTATTTACTATCCTGAGCAGAAACTGGAACTCGTCAAGCAGAACGAACCCGACATCAACGACTGGTATCACATCACCCTGCACCAGTTGGTGGCTGTATGCCGTGATGTTTCCAGCAAATATACCCGAAGCAAGGTGCGAAAATCGCTGCCATGCGATTTCTCGTATATTATCCAGGAGCTTTTGCACGAGCACACCGAAGATCATGACAAGACAGCCTATGTCAATGTTATTGTTGATACGATTATCAGCACAGGCAGAGCCGATGATTTCATCATCGCTATAGCCAACGTCATCCAGCGCCTGGCTATCGACCAGCTCCATATTCTGGGCGATATCTACGATAGAGGTCCAGGAGCCCACATCATCTTGGACAAGATGCGCCGCTACCACAGTTGGGACATCCAGTGGGGTAATCACGATGTACTATGGATGGGAGCAGCTGCCGGCAATGATGCCTGCATCTGTAATGTGATCCGTCTCTCCCTGCGATACGCCAACCTCTCGACATTGGAAGAAGGCTATGGCATCAACCTCGTACCACTCGCTACTTTTGCGATGGAAACCTACAAGGATGATGATTGCAAAGAATTTCTGCCTAAGCTCAGCGGAGGTGCAGCAGCAATGGATGAAAAGACTCAGCGGCTCACCTCTCAGATGCACAAGGCTATAGCTGTCATCCAATTTAAATTAGAGAGCCAGCTTTTCAAGAAGCATCCGGAATGGAAGATGAAAGACCGTTGTCTTTTTGACCATATCGATTACAGGAAAGGCAAGGTAGAGATTTACGGAAAAGAGTATGACATGACCTCATGCCACTTCCCTACCATCGATCCGGACAATCCAGACAAACTATCTGAAGAAGAGGAAATTCTGATTCAGAAACTGCATCATTCGTTTATGGTCTGCGAGAAGCTGCACAAGCATATCAAGGTTATGCTGCAGCATGGTTGCATGTACGCTATCTTCAACAACAACCTGCTTTTCCATGCTTCCTGTCCGCTCAACGAAGATGGTTCATTAAAAGAGGTAGAAATATATCCTGGCAAGAAATTCAGCGGCAGAGCCTGATGCATCATACGGGCATGCAGATACGCACAGCTTTCCAATCAGATTCTGATCCGAATGAGAAGGAATATGCCATCGATTATTTCATCTACCTATGGTGCGGTCCTGACAGTCCGCTCTTCGACAAGAGTAAGATGGCCACCTTCGAGCGCTATTTCATTACCGATAAGGAGACTCATAAAGAAGAGAAGGGATACTACTTCCTGTTGCGCGATAACGAACAGGTTATCGACCATATTATGGATGAGTTTGGGGTAACCGGTCCTAACCGCCATATCATCAATGGGCACGTGCCCGTTCGCACAACCAAGGGCGAGAACCCTATCAAGGCAAACGGCAAGCTGATGGTTATCGATGGAGGTTTCTCTAAAGCCTACCACAACGAGACTGGCATTGCCGGCTACACCTTAGTATATCACTCCCGCGGATTTCAGCTGGTCCAGCACGAGCCATTTACGAGTATGGAAGATGCCATCAAGCAAGGTACCGACATCAAGAGTACCACACAGATTGTAGAAATGTCGAACCGCCGAATCTGGTAGCCGACACAGATATAGGTTGCGAACTCCGTAAGCAGATAGAAGACCTGAAGGAGCTTCTCTATGCTTACCGACATGGTTTCATCAAGGAATCAGAAAGGAAGAAGTAAGAAACCGAGCATACTACAAAAAAGCCCCGGTGCTGCATGCATCGAGGGCTTTTTTTCAGAATTTTCTGAACCGCAATCTCAGGGTTTTACTCTTCAGTTGCATCTTACCTCCGGTCATTACCTCCTTGGCAAAATGCTCATTCAGATGATTGATGCCACAGCTACGCAAAGAATCATTCATTTCTGTCAAAAGTACATCGCCTCCATAATCTTCATGCCATTTATTACGATAAACAGATGTAATCAGCAAACTGTCGGAGGTTTGCTCAAAACGCAGATAAAATCCTCTACCATCACTAAATAATCATAATCAGCAACCTGAATCAGCTTATACTGGCAGCCCCAGAACACGCGCTTATCTGCAAAGTTACAAGTACCCCCTGTAGCTAAAGTATCTACCTGCTCCAGATGCCAGAAACCATCCAAATCACCATTCTGGCTTGTTTCTACCTCACATGAGCTTAGAGTGAGCATCATAACAGCAAGGGAAAGCACCCCTATTATCTTTTTCATATTTTCTATCTTATCGATTATTATTTTCTTTTCGTCAGCAAACCTCTTTTGCTGATGGTTATCTGCATACCGGCATTATGCCCCAGCATCTTTTCGCTACCGAAATCCATCGCATAGCCTGCCTTCAACTGCCACAGATGCGGGAAATCATAATGGACCTCTACCAGAAAACTTACATTATGATGCTTTTTTGTAAACGGGTTGCTATATGTACCCCAACCTTTCTGATAGGTGCCTAATATACGATAGCCCAACCGTTGTGTAGGCTGGCCATCAAAACCCAGATGATAAGCTATGAAACGGTTGTTTCTGATATCAATACATCCGTCATTATTATAAATAGGCGAACGGTAGAGTGGATTTCCTATCACCTGGCCCCAATGCTGCCATCCAGGATAGATGCTGTGGTTATAATAATCATCAGTACCCGCTATATGGTCTGCGATACCCGATGTACGGTCATGATTGTACGGACCACTCTGATATTTGGTATAGAGATACTCCAGCACCACATTTTTCAGCCAGCGCGAATACTTCAGATTCAGTTCGAAGCCCAGCATAATGTCCTTCAGCGAATACATGAAGAAACGGCGTTTTACTTTCTTATTCCAGTCTGCGCCCTCACCATATCCATTATAGTCGAGGAGAAACATCTGGCTGTGATCTTCGAAATAATGATCGGCATAGATGGCAGCTTTCCAACTGTCAGTGTCATAATTGATACGCATCAGCCAACTGCCCAACTGGTTGCCGGCAACATTGGCATAAGCCCCTTCACCTGCATCAGAGCCCGTTGCCGACAGCGCATGCCAGAAGCCTTTCAGATTTTTCTCGGTAGGAATCTGTACCATACTGTCACCTATTGGACGATATGCATTGCCACCAAACTGAGCAACCATTTCCAAGCCCATTTCTATGCTGAGCGGACAGAAAGCATTCTCGTTTCCGATACGCAGAAAACCTGCTTTGCTGTGATAGAGCATGTGGTCACAATATTTAGTCTGCCGTTTCGTAAAATCATGCTGCCAGCCATCATCCGTAGTCATACCATAAGCCAGATGACCTTTCAGTTGCAGCCAGCCTCTACCAAACGGAAGCGTCCAATATTCAGGAAGCGCCAAACGAACCTGAGGTATCGGACGGGCATTGATACCCAGACACTGGCTACCACTGGAGAGCGACTGGTTTTTTAGCTCCATCGGATATTCCTTGGCACCTGCAGTCAGCACACCATAAAGCCAGCGGGCCTCCACATAAGCCTGCTGCACCACTACATTGCTGGTATAGTTTACCGGTACTGCCACATCTACTCCATATCCTACAGCCCAGCGGCGGGCAGAATCTGCAGAAAGCGGACGAACCAGACTACCTCTGAGATAGCCGTTATTCTTCTCTAAAGAACTTAATCCATGTTTGTTTGCGTTAAGCCACAATGGGGTTTTACCTTTCGAAAACGACCCTTGCATCTCAACACCATATTGTATATCTTCCCGAAGATCTATCTTCTCCGTGCCATCCTCCTCTTGCCACATATACTGTGCCATAGATGGGGCTGCCAGACTGCAAAGGGCAAAACATACACCTACCTTTATCTTATTCATAATTAAATCTATACTTTCAAGATAAAAACGTAATTATCTCTATTATATTGTATATATTCAGAAAAATAAAAAAGAGCAACACTTGCCTCTCATTTTTTTGAGAACAAGCATTGCTCTTTTGATTGAATTATCGTTTTATCCGAAGTTATCATACATGATGCTCTCAGGATCTACTCCGAGAGAATCCAGATAATCTGTAACGGTCTTGATCAGCATTGGAGGTCCGCAGAGATAGTACTCGCAATCCTCTGGTGCCTCGTGATCCTTCAAGTAGGTATCACGGATGCAGTTAACAGCAAATCCCTCGTAGTACTTCACGCCCTGAGCATCTGCCACTGGGTCCTTGCGGTCCAATGAAAGATGGAAGTGGAAGTTAGGGAATTCCTTCTCAAGCTCCCAGAAGTCCTCAAGGAAGAATGCCTCACCCAATGCACGCGCTCCGTAGAAGAAGTGAAGCTCACGGTCGGTAGTGTGCAGGGTCTTGGTCATGTGCATAATCTGCGCACGCAATGGAGCCATACCGGCACCACCACCAATCCAGATCATCTCCTTGCCTGATGTGAAGTTAGGATGGAAGTCTCCGTAAGGACCACTCATCATTACCTTGTCGCCTGGCTTCAGAGAGAAGATGTAAGAAGAAGCGATACCTGTTGGTACGTTCTGGAATCCTACCTGTGGACGTGGCAAGAATGGAGTTGTGGCGATACGTACGGTCAGGGTGATGATGTCACCCTCGTCAGGATAGTTCGCCATAGAGTAAGCACGAACGGTAGGCTCTGGATTGTGAGCCTTGAGAGAGAAGATGTTGAACTTCTTCCATGCTCCGATGTACTCCTCGCCAATGAGATCCTTGTCGAAATCCTTGTCGTAATCGATGCAGTCGTATGCAGGAATCTTGATCTGAGCGTAAGAACCCGGAACGAAGTCCATGTGCTCGCCTGGAGGCAGAGCCACCTTGAACTCCTTGATGAATGATGAAACGTTCTTGTTGGAGATAACCTCGCACTCCCACTCTTTCACGCCCATCACACTCTCAGGCACCTTGATCTTCAGGTCGCCCTTCACCTTGCACTGGCATCCCAGGCGCCAGTGGTCCTTAATCTGCTTGCGGGTGAAGTGAGGCTTCTCAGAATCGAGAATCTCACCGCCGCCCTCGAGCACCTGAACCTTACACTGGCCACAGCTTGCCTTACCGCCACAGGCAGAAGGCAGGAAGATGCCGTTCTCATTCAGCGTAGTCATCAAACTGCTGCCCTGAGGCACGTTGATGGTCTTGTCGCCATTGATTACGATATTTACATTTCCGCTAGGGCTCAGATACTTCTTAGCCACGAGCAGGATGATAACCAGCAGGAGAATCACCACGAGGAAAACTCCGATACTAGCCAATATAAATGATGTATTACCCATATCTATAGTCCTCCTATTTTAGATTTTCAAGCCTGAGAAGCAAAGCATAGCCATTGCCATGAGGCCTACTGTGATAAATGTGATGCCAAGTCCCTGCAATGGCTTTGGCACGTCGCAATACTGCATCTTCTCGCGGATGGCTCCCATCAGAACGATGGCGAGAGTCCAACCCAGACCGGAACCTACGGCATAAACGATGCTATCCCATACAGAGGTAATAGCCTGAGTATTGGTAGGCTCCATCAGGATGCGCTGCTGCATGAAGAGCGATGCACCCATGATGGCACAGTTTACGGCAATCAATGGCAAGAAGATACCCAGCGCTGCATAGAGCGATGGTGAGAACTTCTCTACAATCATCTCTACCAGCTGCACGATACCGGCGATAACGGCGATGAAGAGGATGAAGCTCAGGTAAGTGAGGTCAACACCCAGAATGCCATCGGCGCTGAGCACCTTGGTCTGCAACAGGTAATCTACAGGCACGGTGATGAGCAACACGAAGGTTACTGCCAAGCCCAGGCCCAAAGAGGTCTTCACGTTCTTGGATACTGCCAAGTATGAACACATACCCAGGAAGTAGGCGAAGATCATGTTATCGACGAAAATCGAACGGAAAAACAAACTTATTGCGTGCTCCATCTTACTTCTCCTCCTTATAAATATAGGCACGATGTACCCAGATTACACATCCAACGAGAATCAATGCCATGGCTGGCATGGTCATCATACCGTTGTTAACATATCCGAAGTTGTAAGCTCCCTCCGGTATCAGCTGGAAACCGAGCAATGAGCCGCGGCCCAGAAACTCACGAACAGCACCCACAATCACGAGGATGAGGGCGTAACCCAAACCATTACCTACACCATCGAGGAATGAAGGCCAAGGCTTGTTCATCATGGCGAACGCCTCCAAGCGACCCATCAGAATACAGTTGGTGATGATCAGACCCACATACACGGAGAGCTGCACGCTCACGTCGTAGGCGAAAGCCTTCAGCACCTGGCTCACGATGGTAACCAGGGCAGCAACTACCACCAACTGGACGATGATACGGATGCGCTGAGGGATGGTGTTGCGGATGATGGAAATAATCACGTTAGAGAATGCCGTGATGATAGTAACGGCAAGTCCCATCACAATGGCTGGCTTCAGCTGGGAAGTAACAGCCAGGGCACTACAGATACCAAGCACCTGAACGAGGATAGGGTTGTCGCCGTTCAGTGGCTTGATGAATGCCTCCTTATTTTGTTTACTAAATAATGCCATAATTTCGCTTAATTATTTAATGAATTTAGCAAGACCTTCCTTGAGCATTGCATCCACACCATCGGATGTCAATGTAGCACCGGTAACGGCATCTACATTGTTAGGGTCGCCGGCAGGAGCGTCTTTCTCAACGCCCAGAGCGATGCCCTCTACTCCATCCTTGTGAATCTTCTTGCCCTGGAACTTCTGCTGCCACTTCAGGTTGTCCTTGATTTCAGCACCAAGTCCGGCAGTCTCGCCTCGTGGTTGAAATATACGCCATAGATGGTGTTGTTGTCGGCATCCACGGCGATGAAGCCTGAAATGCCGCCCCAGAGACCCATACCCTTTACAGAGTAAACGGTCTTCTTCTGACCATCAATCTCGCACTCGTAATACTTCATGCCGTCCTTCTCCTTCTCGTCCTTCACCACCTCTTTATATTTGGCAGCCGCAGTAGCGTTGTCAAGGTCGCGCAGGTTCAGCGAGTTGAGAATCTGCTTCTGAGTATCAAGAGCCACGTTGGCATCCTGTGTTGCCTTCAGCGAAGAAGACACGAACGCGAGCAGGAATGCCACGATTACCACGATGATAACCGAATAGATAATAGTATAGCTATTTGAATTTGTCTTCATATCTACATTCCTCCTACATTATTTAATAGCACGTTTAGCACGGCGTGAGATGTTGCCCTGAACTACACAGTAGTCGATGAGTGGAGCAAACATGTTGCCAAAGAAGATAGCGAGCATCATACCCTCTGGATAACCTGGGTTCATCACACGTACGATAACGGCGATGGCCCCGATGAAGAATCCGTAGAAGTACTTACCTTCTCAGTACGGGCTGAGGTTACAGGGTCGGTAGCCATGAATACGGCACCGAAGCAGAAACCACCGAGAACGATGTGCTCATACCAAGCGATAGGTGTCATGCCGAGAGCCTGGAAGATAAGCGCCATCACGATGCCGCCTGCGAATACGCTGCCCATGGTCTTCCATGATGCGATGCCTGTCCAGAGAAGGATGATGGCACCGATGGCAATGGCGATGACTGAAGTCTCACCGATACAGCCAGGAATGAAACCGATGATAGAATCGCAGAGACTAGCTGAAGGCATGCTGCCCTGAGCCAGCTGACCGAGAGGAGTAGCAGCTGTGAAGCCATCAGGCAGGGTGTTACCCAGACCGAAGATAGCATCCTTAGCCACCCAGACCTTATCACCACTCATAGCCAATGGATATGAGAAGAAGAGGAACATACGGGCACCCACAGCCACATTGAAGATGTTCATACCGGTACCACCGAAGATCTCCTTGCAGAAGATAACTGCGAAGGCGCACGCCAGGGCGAGCATCCACAGCGGTGTAGAGATAGGAATGATCAATGGGATGATGATACCGCTGACGAGGTAACCCTCCTGGATTTCCTCGTGCTTCCACTGAGCCCAGGCAAACTCGATGCCGAGACCCACGATGTAGCTAACCAGCAACTTAGGGAGGACAGCCAGGAATCCGAAGCCGAAGACCTCGATGAAGCTGGCAGTATCCAGTGTACCTGCAGCCTTGAAATTCTGGTATCCCACATTATACATACCGAAGAGCAAAGCAGGAATCAGGGCGATTACCACAAAGCTCATGATGCGCTTCGAGTCGATGGAATCGTGGATGCTGGCTCCGCTCTTCGCTGTCGTATTAGGCACGTACAGGAAGCTCTCAAAACCGTCAAACACGCTCTCGAAGGCATGCAGCTTACCTCCCTTCTGGAAGTTAGGCTTTATCTTATTGAGATAATTTCTTAATGCACTCATTATTTTAATAATTAACAGTACTAAAAACTAAGCGTTCTCCTTGCGCAGGGTATCCAAGCCCTCGCGTACAATCTTCTGCAATTCGAGCTTAGATGAATCCACGAACTCAGCCACAGCAAAATCTTCAGGACTTACCTCGTAGATACCGAGCTGCTCCTGCTTGTCGATATCGCCGGTGATGATTGCCTTGATGAGATACTCACCATAGATGTCCATCGGGAGCACCTTGTCATACTCGCCGCTCATGATCATGTGGCGCTCGCCACCCTTCACGCGGGCATCGAGATTATACTCCTTCTTCTTGCCGAAGAGCCAGGAGAGATATGAACGCGATGTAGAGAACTGATCGGTACGTGGAAGAATCCAACCCAGCATCTCGTCGTTGTCATCACCCTCTGGGATGGCTGTAATCTCTGATGTATGACCACCTACAAAATCGGCTGTGACCGTCTTTACACCGGTAAGAGGATTACCATTGATAAGTCTCACATGGTCAGTAGCTTTCAGCTGATTGGCTACAAAACTGCTTAAAGGTGTACCTACCAATACTTCAGCATAGCCAGGAGTCTTGATTTCACTACCAGCCACAGCTACAGTCTTGTGCAAATCAACCTTACCTGTCAGGAAGAGTCTTCCGAAGAAGATAACCGATGCTGGATCTACTGTCCAAACCACCTCGCCCTTGTTTACCGGGTCGATGTTGTTCACCTGTACGCCTACATTACCTGCCGGGCAAGGACCGTCGAATACATTGAGTTCTACGTTCTTAGCCTCGCCGAGCGCATTGCTGTGCTGGTCAACGCCAACACCGAGATAAGTTTTCGCAATCTTGCTCAAGGCTGTCAAACCCGTCTGGAAAGCCTCTTCGTTGCCTTTGAGTTCTACCTCAAAGTCGGCTGCGAGCGGCATGTCGCGGAGGGCAGAAACGAAAATTGCCTTAGGCTTGGTGTCGGGAGTTGTGGACACAGCATAAGGCAACTGGTTGATGTATCCGAAGAGACCAGCCTCAAGCAGCGCCTGCTTGACAGCCTCACCGTCTAACGCATCAACGTTTTTCTTACCAAAATCCGTAGAGGTCTGTACTGCGTCGGCCTTCACCTTCACGCAGAGCACCTTTCGGCGCTCACCTCTCTCAATGGCGGTTACTTCTCCGCTCACTGGCGAGGCAAACTTCACCTCCGGGCAAGCCTTGTTCACAAACAAGGCATCTCCGGCATTGACATGATCGCCCTCGCGTACCACTACCTTAGGAGTCACACCCACGAAAGCCGCAGGAACCAGCGCATACTCGCCAGCCTGAGCCACCTGGAGCGTTACATCCTTGGAAGCCTTACCCGTAAGGTTAATGTCCAAGCCTTTACGTAACTTAATTACATTTGCCATAACTACATTAAAAAATATTAAATATAAATTTACTAATCACTTCAAGATATATGCGTCAGCGCCCTCATCAAGACGCTATACTGACCATCTGCCATAAAACATATATTTTATCTTCTTCTATGCTGAAACTTCTAACGTGCTGCAAAAATAGTGAAAAAAAGTGATATAAAAAAGAAAATTGTGTGAATTATTCGATTTTATGCCGATTTTTCAGTAATTTTGTCGCAAAATTCAAATTAGTAACATTTTTGTAAACTAGAGAAAGCAACTCTGAAACATTTAAAACATATCATCAATAGCATTATATGACGCTGGCTGCTGTCTATTTCTTGCTTGTCGTACTGTTGCACGTGCCACCAGTACAGGCCTTCATCGGCTCTGAAGTAGCCGGTGCGCTGGCTCAGAAATTCGGCACTCAGGTAAGTATCGGAAAGGTGAATCTGGGCTTCTTCAACCGCATTATCATAGATGACGTGATGATGCTCGACCAGAAGGGCGACAGCATGATCTGTGCTTCGCGCGTATCGGCAAAGCTCGATTTCCTGCCTTTGAAGGATGGCAAGATTTCGGTTTCATCTGCCCAGCTCTTCGGGCTCAATGCCAACATCTACAAGCAGGATGCCAAGAGCCCGATGAACATCCAGTTCGTGCTCGATTCGCTGGCTTCGAAAGATACCACCCGCCATACTCCGCTCGACCTGCACATCGGAAGCCTGATTATCCGCCATGGTGCCGTTGCCTACAACCAGCGCGATATTGCGCCTGAGCCGGGCGTCTTTTCGCCGCAGCATCTAGGCATCACCGACCTCTCTGCCCACATTATTCTGGGCCATCTCACAGACAAGGATATTCATTTGGCTGTCAAGAAGATAGCGCTGAAAGATAAATCAGGACTTCAACTCAGAAATCTGAGATTCAAACTCGATGCCGACCAGCAGCAAGCCCTGCTCAGAGACTTCAGCATCGAGCTCCCTCATTCGCAATTGCAGTTTGATGACCTGCGCGCTACCTACCGCATCGAGAACAAGCATATCGTAAAGCCTACACTCCAGTTTCAGGGCGGCATCAAGCCATCCGTCATCACGCTTGCCGATATTGCTTGCTTCGTGCCTGAACTCCGCAAGTTCAAGGATGCCCTGCAGCTTCATCTCCAGTTTTCGGGCACCAGTACATCTGCCCGCATCCATAACCTCGAATTCAAGACTCAGAGCGGCAGTCTGATGCTCAGGGCTAACGGCCGTGTGAGCGATTGGGACCGCCTTCTGCGCTGGAAGGCAAACATCTCAGCCCTCAAGATATCAGGCGATGGCATCGGAGAGGTTTCCAGAAATCTGGGCAAACGCATCAGCATTCCGAAAGAAGTGCTGCGCCTGGGCGACATATTTTATATAGGTGAAGTATATGGTGCTGGCAAGAAGGCAGGCACCCGCGGCCAGCTGAAGACCGGCGTGGGCGAAGTAGCCATCAAGGCCGAAAAAGCTGGCTCCGAGCTCAAGGCTAGCATCAACACCCAGGGCATCAACCTGGGCCGAATCCTCGACAACGGGCAGTTCGGCATCCTGGCAGCATCGCTTTCGGCTCACGGCAACAAGCAACATTTCTATGCCAAGGGCAGCATTCCGCGCTTCGATTTCAACAAGTACAGCTACCGCAACATTCAGATAGACGGCAGCTATAACCGGGGATTGCTCGAGGGACTCGCATCCATCGCCGACCCTAACGCCAACATCCAGGTAGAAGGCTCCTACTCCATCCCGCACAAGCAGTATGCAGCTACTGCCCATGTACAGCATCTGCTGCCAACCATCCTGGGACTGAAGGTAGCCGACAAGACCTACAGTCTCGATGACATCACCGTAAGCGCCAAGAACCAGGGCAAGGACAGCTATTTCGACCTCGAAGCCCCGTTCGCCAGCATCCATGTTAACGGAGAGTACGATTACGCTACCCTCACCAAGAGCTTCACCAACCTGGTAGCCAGCAAACTGCCTACCCTTCCGGGCATCGGCAAGGTAGACAGGAGCGCGAAGAACCATTTCACCTTCCAGGCAGAAATCACCTCTACCGAGATACTGCAGCGCATGCTGGGCATTCCGCTGAAGATAGAGCAGCCCGTCTTTGCCGATGGATTCATGAACGATGCCGAGAAAACCGTCAACATCTATGCCAGCGTGCCTGACTTCAGCTATGACGCAAAAGACTATCATGGAGCCAAAGTGCGACTGCATACCATCAACGATTCGCTCAAGGTAGATGCGCAGATCAGGCAGGGCAAATGGGGAGATAACGGACCGGGCATCCACGTAAAGGCAGCCGCTGCCGACAACCAGCTCTTCGCCAAGCTCTTCTACAACAACCATTCGGCAAAACTCCCTATCCAGGGCATCTTCGATACGAGGGCGCAGTTCTTCAAGAACGAAGATCATGTTTCTACCGCCCACGTAACCATACACCCGTCTGAAATCAGAATCGACGGCACACCGTGGAAGGTTCATCCTGCCGACATCATCTACAGCAAGAAGCGCCTGCTGGTAGACCATTTTGCCGTGAGCCACGACCAGCAGCACATCATCGTTTCCGGTCTTGCCACACCCGAGAAGACCGATTCTATCGTAGCCGACCTGAAGGATGTGGATGTGGCATACGTGCTGAACCTCATCAATTTCCATTCGGTAGATTTCACCGGCAAGGCTTCGGGCAAGGCTATCATCAAGAGCCTCTTCAACGACCCTGATGCCTACGCCCAGCTAGACGTGAAGGAGTTTACCTTCGAAAACGGACCGCTCGGTGTACTCCATGCTGGTGTCAACTTCAACAAGGAGCTCGAACAGATTGATATTCATGCAGTTGCCAACGATGGTCCGGAGCATCAGACGCTCATCAACGGATACGTCTCGCCTAAGCGCAACTATATCGACCTGGGTATCGATGCCCAGGGCACCAGCATGAAATTCCTCGAGAATTTCTGCGGCAGTTTCATGAACCAGGTAGAAGCCTGGGGCGATGGTCATCTCAATGTGGTGGGCGATTTGAAAAGCGTCAATCTCGTAGGCGATATTACCGCTCATGGCAAGGTGCACCTCAAGCAGCTCAACACCGATTATACCTTCGATGCGCTCCGTGCCCACGCTATCCCAGATGATATCCTCATAGAGAATGATACCATCTTCGACCGCAACCGCAACATAGCCATCCTGAGCGGAGGCATCCACCACAAGCACCTCACAAGGCTGAGCTACGACCTCGATATCAAGGCGCACAACTTCCTGGGCTTCGATACCCGCGAGTTTGGCGACAACACCTTCTATGCCACCATCTATGCCACGGGCGAGGTAGGCATCCACGGCAAGAGCGGCGAAACCGTCATCGATATCAACGCCGAGCCCGAACCGGGCAGCATCTTTGTATATAATGTGGCAAGTCCGGACGCCATCAGCGACAAGAGCTTTATCCACTGGCACGAGATTGTGCCGGATATCATGGAGAGCCTGAACGGGGCTCCAACCACGAAACAGAGAGAGGATGACATCGATTTCGAATCGGATATGCGCATCAACTTCCTCGTAAACACCAACCAGAACCTCACGCTCAAGCTGATTATGGACGAGCAGTCGGGCGATTACATCACCCTGAACGGAGATGGCGTAATTCGCGCCAACTACTTCAACAAGGGCTCGTTCGACATGTTTGGCAACTATGTGGTAGACCACGGCACCTACAAGCTCACCATCCAGAATCTCATCAAGAAGGAGTTCGAGTTTATGCCGGGCGGCACCATCGCCTTCGGTGGCAACCCATACAACGCCCCCACTCAACCTGCGGGCTAAATATACCGTAAACGGAGTGCCGCTGAGTGACCTGCGCATAGGCCGTTCGTTCTCGGGCAACAACATCCGCGTAGACTGCCTGATGGACATCACCGGCACGCCTCAATCGCCTAAGGTAGATTTCTCGATGGACCTGCCTACGGTTAACAGCGATGCCAAGCAGATGATCTACTCTATCATCAATTCGCAGGAAGAGATGAACCAGCAGGTGCTCTATCTTCTGGGCATCGGCCGGTTCTACGCCCAGACCAACAACAACCAGGTGAGCGAGGATGGCGAACAGCAGAGTCAGACTTCGCTGGCGATGCAGAGCCTGCTGAGCGGCACCATCTCGCAGCAGCTGAACACCGTACTTTCCAACGTGGTGAAGAGCAACAACTGGAATTTCGGTGCCAACATATCTACGGGCGATGAAGGTTTCAACAATGCCGAATATGAGGGCATTCTGAGCGGCAAGCTGCTCAACAACCGGTTACTCTTCAATGGCCAGTTCGGTTATCGCGACAATCCGAATGCCACGCAGAGTTTCATCGGTGATTTTGACCTCCGCTACCTCATCTTCCCTAACGGCAACCTCGCCATACGCATGTACAATCAGACCAACGACCGCTATTTTACGCGCAACAGTCTGAACACGCAGGGTCTCGGTCTCATCATGAAGAAAAGACTTCAACGGCCTCCGCGATTTCTTCGGCATCAAAAAAGAAAGA
>ENA-OQHU01000002-OQHU01000002.1-human-gut-metagenome-genome-assembly--contig:-NODE-2-length-59360-cov-2.012696_pt1 | contig 59360 bp, 61 predicted proteins | sample MGYA00242568_ERZ504729 | MGnify/ENA primary metagenome ERZ504729 (study PRJEB26092, sample SAMD00036223) | human gut metagenome | host: Homo sapiens | study: EMG produced TPA metagenomics assembly of the... | reverse complement strand
CAAAAAAATATTAGAAAACATCTCCATTATGGAGAAAAAAGAAGTTATTCTTTGTCAATTAAATAACATAAATATAGGAGATTTTAAAATGAAAAAGACTAATTTTGCAGTTGCAGGCCTCTCTTTGTGCTTGCTTTTTTCAAGTTGTGGAACCAATCAGAAGACAGGTACAGCTGTAGGTGCCGGTTCTGGTGCAGCTCTGGGTGCTCTCGTAGGTGGATTGCTTAACAATAGCCATCGTGGTACCGGTGCTCTCGTAGGTGCTGCTATCGGTGCAGCTGTTGGTGGCGGTGCTGGTAACCTCATAGGAAAGCACATGGATAAGGTAAAGGCTGAGGCTGAACAGGTGAAGAATGCACAGGTTGAGACTGTAACAGATGCCAATGGCTTGTCTGCCGTTAAGGTAACATTTGCTTCTGGTATCCTCTTCCCAACTAATGGTTCTACTCTCAGCAGTAGCGCAAAGACTGATTTGGCTCAGTTTGCCGGTGTATTGAAGAACAATACCGACTGCGAGGTTTCTATCCAGGGTTATACCGATGCTACAGGTAATGATGGTATCAACTTGCCATTGAGCCAGAAGCGTGCTGAGGCAGTTTACAACTATCTCGCTTCTTGCGGTGTTACAAGCCGTCAGGTAAAGAATGTTCAGGGTTTTGGTTCTGCTAACCCTGTTGTTAATACTACTGCTGCTTGTGCCCAGAACCGTCGTGTAGAGGTTTACATGTATGCTAGCCAGGCTATGGTTAACGCAGCCAACAACGGTACATTGAAGTAATAACTTTCATGCTCCCGGAAGGGAAAAACTAAATAGATGATTTTGAAGAAAATCAAGAATATAGTAAATGGGTGGTGGTGCTGTTTTTCAGTACCACCATTCTTGCTGTAGTGGCATATAGGTTCATTCCTGTGTATGTCACTCCTCTGATGTTTATCCGATGCTTCCAGCAAGTAGCTGATGGAGAGAGTATTACCCTGCATCATCATTGGATTTCGATGGATAAGATCTCGCCTCATATGCCAGTGGCGGTAATGGCGAGCGAAGATGCGAGATTCCTGAAGCATCACGGTTTCGACTTCAATGCCATCGAGAGTGCGGCGAAGAATAATGCACGTGGCGGAAAGGTGCATGGAGCCAGTACCATCAGTCAGCAGACTGCTAAGAATGTCTTCCTGTGGCCTGGCCGTTCATGGACCCGCAAGGGATTTGAGGTCTACTTTACCTTCCTCATCGAAATGATGTGGAGCAAGCAGCGCATCATGGAGGTTTATCTCAACAGCATTGAGATGGGACCGGGTATCTATGGTGTGGATGCGGTTGCAGAATATCATTTCGACAAGAAAGCGAAAGACCTGTTTCGTGGCGAGTGTGCGCTGATAGCAGCTACACTTCCTAATCCGCGCAAATTCAGTTCGCTGCATCCTAGCGCTTATATGAAGAAGCGCCAGCGACAGATAGAACATCAGATGAGATTTATCCCTACCTTCCCTCGTGAGGGCGAAGATTTCGATCCGGGCACGGCTGTGGGAGGATATAGGGTGAAGTGAAGAATGAAGAGTGAAAAATCTGGTAAATATTGATTAATGGATTTACTGAAAGACTTGAACGAAGCGCAGCGTGCTGCGGTAGAATATATTGACGGACCTTCGCTGGTGATAGCCGGTGCAGGTTCGGGTAAGACGCGTGTGCTTACTTATAAGATAGCTTATCTTCTGAGCCAGGGCATGAAACCCTGGAGCATCATGGCGCTCACCTTTACCAACAAGGCAGCTAGGGAGATGAAGGAACGTATCGGAAAACTGGTGGGAAATGATCTCGCCCAGCATCTCTATATGGGTACCTTCCACAGCATCTTCTCCCGAATCCTGAGAGCGGAGGCTGAGCATATCGGCTTCAACAACAACTTTACCATTTATGACGAAAGTGACTCGCGCTCGCTGATCAAGGCGATAGTGAAGGAGATGGGGCTGGATGATAAGAAGTATAAGCCTGCTGCCGTTCATGCCAAGATTTCGATGGCGAAGAACAACCTGATGAGTGCTGCGGCTTATGAGAGCGATGCGGCTATCTTCGAGCAGAACAAGCGTGCGCAGATGCCTGAGGTTGGTAAGATTTTCGTGGCTTACGTGCAGCGCTGCAAGCAGGCCAATGCCATGGATTTCGATGATTTGCTGACGCTTACCTATCAGCTCTTCAGGGAGCATGAGGATATTCGCCACAAATATGCCGCCCGCTTCGATTATGTCCTGGTGGATGAGTATCAGGATACCAATCACGTTCAGATGTCTATCGTTATGCAACTTTGTCAGGAGAAGCAGCGTGTTTGTGCCGTGGGTGATGACTCGCAGAGTATCTATAGTTTCCGTGGTGCCAATATCGATAATATTCTCAACTATCAGCGCCAGTTTCAGGGCACGCGTCTCTTCAAACTGGAACAGAACTACCGCTCTACCCAGACCATCGTTGAGGCGGCTAACAGTCTGATCAAGCATAACCGCAACCAGATTCCTAAGGATGTGTTCAGCGAGAATGCGAAGGGTGAGAAGATTCAGTATAAGCCTGCTTACAGCGACAAGGAAGAGGCGGCGATTGTGGCGAAGGACGTGAAGCGTATCCGGCGCGAGGATGGCTGCCAGTATAGTGATTTTGCCATTCTCTATCGTACCAATGCCCAGAGTCGTAGCTTCGAGGAGGAGTTCAGAAAGCAGGGTATTCCTTATCGCATTTATGGCGGACTGAGTTTCTACCAGCGCAAGGAAATTAAGGATATTATTGCATATTTCCGTCTGGTGGCGAATCCGGATGATGAAGAGGCTATCAAGCGTATCATCAACTATCCGGCTCGTGGAATCGGTGCTACTACGGTGCTGAAGATTGCTGACTGTGCCCATCAGAACCAGGTGAGTTTCTGGGAGGTAATCGGTGCCCCTGAGCGGTATGGACTGGCGGTTACCAAGGGTACGATGAACAAGCTGGAAACTTTCAGATTGCTAATTTCTTCGTTTATCGAACGGGCTCAAACTACGGATGTCTATGAATTGGGTGATGCAATTATCAAGGAGAGTGGCATCAGTCAGGATATCATGTCGGGCAAGGATGCCGATGATCTGGCACGTCAGGAGAACCTGGAGGAATTCTTGAGCGGTATGTCGGCTTTTGTGGAGGAACGCCGTGAAGAGGGTAGGTTTGATGAACTCTTCCTGCAGGATTATCTGCAGGATGTGGCTCTGCTTACCGATGCTGACAGCGATGGTGATAAGGATGAACCTCGTGTTTCTCTGATGACGGTTCATGCTGCCAAGGGTCTGGAGTTTCCTACGGTATTCGTGGTTGGTTTGGAAGAGAATATCTTCCCAAGTCCGCTTTCTGCTGCTTCGCTCAGAGAACTGGAGGAGGAACGAAGATTGCTTTACGTTGCCATTACTCGAGCTGAGAAACATTGTATCCTGACGAACGCCAAGAACCGCTGGCGATATGGCAAGATGGAGTTTGATAATCCGAGTCGGTTTATCGATGAGATTGACGGCAAGTTGATTGATAGCCTGGATGAGGCTGGTGGAAGCTTGTTTGGCTCCAGAGCTGATTCGATGTCTGACCAGCCGGAGTGGGCGAGAGCGCAATGTCCTCGCAAACCGTGGGAGGATGCTGAGCAGCCTAGATACAGTAGCAGGTATCAGAATTCCAAACCGGTAGCATCGCAGTTTGTAGCAGATCCTAAGCCTTCTCTCTTTGATGATGAACCAGAGACTTCACGTACTTCCGGACGCTCGTCTGTTTCCGGACGCTCATCTCTCTCTGAAGGTAATTTCAAGTCTGTTAGAGCGCTGAATGCAGCTAAACGTTACATGGAGACGCATTCTTCTCATCCTGCTTCTCGCAGTACAGGATCTTCTGCAGCATCAGTTTCTTCTTCTGCAGCTTCATCTGCTGGCAGTTCTTCTTGTGGTTTGCAGGAGGGAATGAAGATTGAACATCAGCGTTTTGGACGGGGAACGGTGTTGAAGATTGAAGGTACTGGTGAGAATACGAAGGCTACGGTTGAGTTCGTTCATTCTGGCACCAAACAGCTTCTGCTGAAATATGCCAAGTTTACGGTAGTAGATTAAGTTCTGTAGTCTGATGTTTATATTTAAAGGTTTATCTTGTTTTGAAGTTCTCTCTTACAGGTAGAATCTTATAATATTGATAAAGAGTTATAAAAATAGATTGGGCAAGGTCATCTCTGGTCTTGCCCTTTTTGTTTCTATATACTATAAATTGAAAAAGCGTCCCCGCAGTAGCCTCACGGTCACTACGGGGACTTATAATTACTAACATCTAACTTTAGCATTTTTGTTTAAACTTAAAAACGAATTCTTTATGAGAGTAATTTCTCCATTATCTATAAACATAAACCAAGTATCTCATATATTGCAAGTAACTTGAATCCTGCAAATATCTTGTATCCTTAAATGCAAGTTCTTAGAAAAGTTAAACCCATAGACCAGTATCTCTACTAATATCTTGATTATTTTTATTCTATTACTTTTTGTCTGTTTAATATTAAATACTTTTAATTTACAATGCAAAGATATAAAAAAAATGGGTAAACTCCAAATTAATTTTGCTTTATTTTGCGTTAAATGGCTTTTATCGTACTTATACGGCGTTTTTTAAGGATTAACCGGCAAAGTAAAAAGGGTGTATCATAAACATTCAAATGCTTTATGATACACCCTCTTTCTCAGGATTCTGAATATTTTTTCGTGTTTATAACGCTTCGTCTTCAGGACGTGGCATCTGTGTCTGGGGCTTCTGTTTCTTGCCTGGCTTCATGAATAGTTTCTTCTTCTTGAGCCATGCAGCCTTGCGTATCTCGTATTCTTCGCGATGACGCTCCAAAAAATTATCTGCCATGTTTCGTTTCCTTTTTTACTTTGCGTTATGAATGCTTATTATTTTTCTTTAAACTTACTGTAAATCACCTTTATCTGTATAGGACTTGTCTCCTTGCCGTTGCTGTCGGTGGTTATTACACCTCTTTTCAGTCGGGTAGAAGCGAGTGACATATCGTGATTAATCTTGGAGATGACGGTAGTATGTCCCTGTGTGGTTGTGATAACGTTTACAGGAACCAGTACTACTTTATTCCAGTTTTCTCCCTTGCCCTTGTTCTTATACATGGCAGAAACCAGGTTGGCGATATTCTGGAATGTATAGGCATTCTTATAAGTACCTGTACTGCTGTAGCTTGTGGTATAAGAAGTACGGCTATCTGCCAACTTGCTCTTTTCGAAGAACGACTGCAAACTGTCTTTCTGAACCATCAGGATGGTGCTTGGTGTAGCAAAGTTGTATGGGTTGTCTTCGTTGTCATTGTTGAGTCGTGGGAAAGAGATGGTAGCTGTGTTGAGCGTATCCTTCTCATGACCTTTCATGATGTCTTCGATAGGGAGGGTAACCTCGGTGAAGATACCTGCTGGCGACTTGAGGTAAGTACAGTTCTGCTGACTTGCCAACACCTCCAAGTTCGTGGTATCGTTCTCAATCTTGTTGAGCTGCAATACCTCTTCTGTACCATCGAAACGGTTGTATCCGATGCCTACAGCTATACTGTCTGTAACGCCGTCCTTTGCCTTGATGGTCTTGTGGCGGGTCCAGTAGAAGATAAGCTCTGTATTCCAGATCTTAGCCATGTTACCCGTACCGCCTACATTCTTGATGAAGAAGCCAGGGCAGACGTTGTGCAGGAACTTGTAGTTGGTCTTGAAGTACTCAGGATGTTCTGCGTATGTTTGCATGATGTAAGAACCATAGTTCTTGTATGTCTTACCATCTTTCTCATACTTCTTATTCAAGTAAATCTTGAAGTTCTTGACATCTGATGTATTGCTCAAGTTGTAATTACTGCTCCAATGCTGGTTGTTTTCGCTTACCCAGCTTCCTTGAAGACATCATAATCAGAGTAATACTCCTTATCTTCTGCCATCGGCTTTGTCATCTCATAGGCTGTCACCTTCATTGGGGCGATAGTATCGCCGTAGCTGGCATTGTATGAAACCAGGAGGTAGCATGAGTCTGCTTCGATAGAACCATTGTTTGCCTGCTTGATGTAATCGAGTGTATCTATAGAGAAAGTAGGCAATACGCTCAACTGGGTCATGTAGTCACCCTTTACATAGTTGCCGGTTTCCGGGTCTTTCATCTTACCGATGAGACCGCTGTTGTTGCGGCTCAATACGGCACCTGAAACCATAGACTTTGTAGCTACAGGAAATACTGCGCTAGTGATGTTGATGTTGTCAATATCGTTAGTGATGCTACCACCGATTCCCTCGGTGGTGTCATCACATGCAGCGAAAGTAAGCGCTGCTATTACTAATACTGTTAAGAGTCTTAAAATTTTCATTATCCTTGTATGTATGTGTCTCTGTTGTCGGAATTTTATTCTGCGTCAGGACAAACCTTGTTGATGAAGTCTGCGTATGGCTCCTGGATATCTTCTCCCGGATAAGCCAGTACAGGCTTGTTCTTCTCCTTCGCATAATCAAAGAGAATCTGGTTAGCTTCTTCTTCACCTTCTACTACACCGTCGCTATAGTCGATGGCGAGTTTGCCGAGCTCAATGAAGTTGAAGTCGTCCTGATAGCCGTCGAGCAGTTCAGACTTGGCATCGCGGAAGGCAACGCAACGTTTGAAGTTGGTACCCAGTTCACCCTTGAGTTCGTTGGTATAGAGAGCGGTAATCACCTTTGATTCTGCAAATGAAGGCTCTTCGCTGTAGGCTGTCTTTACATAGAATGGTACTACTGCGCTAGCCCAACCCTGGCAGACAATCACATCAGGCTGCCAGCGGAGCTTCTTCACGGTTTCCAATACGCCACGTGCGAAGAAGATAGCTCTTTCTCCGTTGTCGGCATATTCCTTTCCGTTTTCATCGGTGCCCATCTGGCGGCTCTTGAAATAGTCGTCATTATCGATGAAATAAATCTGCTGTCGTGTTGTTGGTATAGATGCAACCTTGATGATCAGCGGATGGTCTGTATCATCTATGATAAGGTTCATACCAGACAGGCGAATGACCTCGTGCAATTGTCCGCGACGCTCGTTGATGGTGCCCCACTTAGGCATGAAGGTGCGGATCTCAAAACCTGCTTCCTGCATCTTCTGAGGCAGTTCGCGTCCCATGATTGACATGTGAGACTCGGCTACATATGGGTCGATCTCCTGATTGATAAATAATACTTTTTTGCCATAAATTTAAATTTTATTCTTACGAATTACATGCAAAGGTACAAAAAAAACTTCAAATAGGGGCATTTTTTCTCCGAAATTCATTATTTTCGGCAATAATTCGCATATTTTTAGGTTTTTTCTTTCTCATTTGAGAAAAAAGTTGTTATTTTGCACCCGAAAACAGATTATGACGATGAAAGTATTCAATAAGATTGTTGACCTCCAGAACGAACTCTTCATGTGTCGTAAGGAGGGAAAGGAAATCGGCCTTGTGCCAACTATGGGTGCGCTGCATGAGGGTCACGCCTCTCTTGTTAAGCGCAGTGTGAAGGAAAATGGCGTGACTGTGGTTTCTGTGTTCCTGAATCCTACACAGTTTAATGATCAGGGTGACTTGGATCGCTATCCTCGTACCCTCGATGCTGACTGCAAGCTCTTGGAGCTTGTGGTGCTGACTATGTGTTTGCACCATCGGTGAAGGAGATGTATCCTACACCAGATACACGCCACTTTGAGTTTCCACCTGTTTCTACCGTGATGGAGGGTGCCAAGCGCCCGGGTCATTTCAATGGTGTATGTCAGGTAGTGAGCCGTCTTTTCTATATCGTTCGACCAACTCGTGCTTATTTCGGTGAGAAGGATTGGCAGCAGATTGCTGTCATCAAGCAGCTCGTGAAGTACATCAACAGCGATGTGCAGATTGTGGAGTGTCCTATTGTCCGTGATGAGGATGGTTTGGCTAAGAGCAGCCGTAATACTTTGCTGGCTCCTGATGAGCGTGCCATTGCGCCAAACATCTATAAGGCCCTGAAGGAGAGTGTGGAGTATGCAAAGACTCATACTGTACAGGAAACTCATGATAAGGTGGTTGCCGACATCAATGCTGTAGAGGGTCTGGAGGTAGAGTATTTCCAGATTGTGGATGGCGACAGCTGCAGGATGTTTCTTCATGGGAGGATAGTGCATACGTGGTAGGTTGCATCACCGTTTATTGCGGTAAGACTCCTATCCGTCTCATCGACCATATCAAGTATAAGGGATAATTCCTCGATAGATTTCTTTATTAAGTTTAATCCGTAACAGATCAAGTAATAACAGAACAATGCAGATAGAAGTATTGAAGAGTAAGCTCCATTGTGTAACCGTAACTGAGGCTAACCTGAATTATATGGGTAGCATCACCATCGATGAGGACTTGATGGACGCTGCTAATCTGATAGCAGGCGAGAAGGTTCAGATTGTAGACAACAACAATGGTGAGCGCTTGGAGACCTATATTATCAAGGGTGAGCGTGGCAGCGGTTGTATCTGCCTGAACGGTGCTGCAGCCCGCAAGGTGCAGGTGGGCGATACCGTCATCATCATCGCTTATGCCCTGATGGACTTTGAGGAGGCTAAGACCTTCAAGCCAACCGTAGTATTCCCAAAAGAGGGAAACAGGGTTTAATATTCAATGGAAACAAAAGAAAGGGTGTGTCATGGACTTATGGCACACCCTTTCTTTTGTTATGGTGAGGACGAATCACATCGCTCTTGTTCACCACGTTGTCGCCATCCTTGGCGCTGATAGGGATAAATAAGGTGTAATTATTATATAATTTAAGGTGTAATTGCGATGGGTTAAGGATAGATCTCGATATGACTGCTGCCGGAGTTGCCATTCTTGATAATCCTTATCTGGGTGGTGATGCGCTCGCTCATCGTGTCGGTATGACTGATGACGCCCACCTTCTTGCCTTGCGAACTTTGCAGCATGGCGAGGGAGTCGATGACCGTGGCTAAGGTATCGGGGTCGAGGGTTCCGAAGCCTTCGTCAATGAACAGGTTCTCGAAGGAGATGTTGCGGGAGGATAACGCCGACAGGCCCAAGGCGAGACCCAGACTCACGATGAAGGTTTCGCCACCTGATAGGGAGGTGGTGTCTCGGATATCGTCGGCACGGTCGTGGTCGATGACTCGGATGCCCAGCGAATGCTTTACCTGCTGCAGTTCGTAACGGCTGTTGAACTTTCTGATTTCCTGGTTGGCGTGCGCTATCAGGAAACTGAGCGTATAGCATTGGGCTATCTTGCGCAGCGTCTTTCCGTCTGCTCCGATGGCATCCGTAATGGCTGTCCAGTCATCCTTTTCCTGTGTTACGAGATTCAGAGCCTCAGCCTTGTCACCCAACTGCTTCACGGCTTCCTGATGGTTCTGCATCCTGACGTTGGCAGCAATCAGTTCGTTGCGCTGGCTTCTTTCCTGATGCTCCTGCTGAATGGCTAGGAGAGCATCACGGGTTTGGGCAGGCTGATGTTCCAAGTGCTGCTGATGCGCCTTTTCTGCACTCTGGTAAAGAGCAGTTGTTGAAGCCACGGCTTTCTCCTTTTCGTCCTTTTCCCGTCGGATAGTGTTCCAGTCTTCGGTAGAGTGAAGCATCTCTCGGATGGTATTTCGGTCGATTAGGCTTGGTTCGATACTTCTTTTCTCGATGCCTTCCTCTTCGGAGTCTTTTCCTTCGATGCTCTTTTCTTCAAGCTGCTTGTTATATTCCTCAATCCAAAGGTCGAGTTCCTTTTCCTTCGTTTGCAGATTCTCTTTCATCGTCTTGTTCTGAGACAGCATGGTTTGATGCGAACCTTTACTGTTGGCGAGTTCCGCCTTCAGTTTGTTAATATTCTCGTTCTGAGTATCTGCTGCTTTCGTTGCTTCATCCTTAGCTGTAGTCAGTCTTTGTTCAGCCGCATTTGGTTCTTCGCCATTCAGAATCTGCTTGTATTTCTCCTGCCATTCCTCCATTTCCTTCTTGGTACTATTCCATGCCAGAAGGGCTTTCCCGTAAGCCTCCTCCTTGCTCTTTTGCTGTGAGATGAGGTTGGTGGTAAGTGCTTTTTGCTCAGCTAGTTTTGTTGCGCAGGTTGAAGTGCTTTCTTGGGCTTTATTCTGTATAGTAGAAGCCTTGCTTTCGTACGCAGCTTCATCCTTTACAGCCTTATCCTTGAGTTGGGTCAGCCGTTCTATCTCTTTCTGAATCTTGTTAAAGAGGCTCAGTTTGCTGCTCGCATCTTTCGCCTTGTTTTCATAGATAGGCAAGAGCGATTTCAGTTCTGCCTCTGCTTTCGGAATCTTTGGATACTGGCTATGAGCGCCTTCCAATCCTCTTCGTAAGTTGCTATTTCTCCCAAGAGCTTTTCCTGTTGTTTCTGGAGCGTCTGTACTTCGCCGTCGTTCTGTTTTCTCTCGCCGGAAAGATCCTTCTCCTCTTTCTGCTGCAGTTTCAGCAGATCCTCCTTGGCTTTCAGAAGTTGAGAGAGTTCTGTAGTGGCTTCCTCAAACTGTCTGTTGTCGGTATGATAAGGATGGGTCGTGCTGCCGCAGAGCGGACAAGGTTTGCCTTCGGTCAGGTTGGCACGATGAATCTCCCATTTCTCGCTCACCATGAGGGTATAGGCATTTCTCAGCGTCAGGGTCTCTTGGGTCAGCGCCTCGATGGTCAACTTGCCCAGCGCTTCATCTATCTCTGCGTTTCTCTTGCCCAAGACCTGGATTCGCTCCTCATTCTTTTGCTTTTCTGTTGTGGCAGCATCGAGATGAGCCACAACCTTGATGGCTTGCTGGACATCCTGTAGTTTCCTGTCGGCTACAGTCTTGCTGTTCTGCAGTTCCTCTATATTCTGTCCGGCAGTTTTATTTCTTTCCGTCTCCCAATCCTGTTCTGCGGCTTGCGTCGCTTCGTGCAGAACCTGTTTCTGCTTGGCAATCTCTTCCTTTGTCGTTTTGAGGGCAAGGTTCGCTTTCTCCGTTTCAGCTTCCCATTTTTGGATGTTTCGGGCGTTTTCCTCCACGTCTTTCAGGGCAGTTTGATTCTCTTTCTGCGCCAACTCCAATGCCTCTTTCTTTTCTTTCAGATTCGGTATAGCCGCTTCCATTTTTGTTTTCAGCGCCCTTGCTTCTGCGATGACCGGCAGCGCCTTTTCCAGCTGTTCCTGTGCCTTGTCGACTGCTTCCTTCAGACTGGTGAGAGTTTTCTCGCTTTCGTCGATGGCAGACTCTTGACTTTTGATGTTTCCTTCCGCTTTCAGAATGTTTTCTTCCTGCTCGTGGATGCTTTGCGTCTGTCGTTCTACTTCCTGCAGCAGGTTGACGGCTGGCTGTACTTTATCGTGCAACTGCAGACGGAGAATCTGGGCTCGCATCGCTTTAATGGCATCAGCTGCTTGCTCCATATCAGTCTGGTAGATAGCGATTTGCTTGATTTGCTTATCGTTTTCCTCAAACCATTGCAGGTCTTTCGAGATGGCTTGCAGCTGGCTGTCGAGTTCCTTCTCAGCCTTTTCCAGACGGTCGATTTCCTCCTTCAGTTGTGCAAGTTCTTCATCGTTCAGCAGGTTCTGTTTTACGGCTTCCACCGATGCAGCCATCTGGTTGTAGGCATCCGTCGCCTGGTCTTTCGCCTTCTTGATTTCAGTAGCAATGTTCGTATAAGTTTCCTCGCATCCGATGAGTTTTTCCAGGAGTTCGTACCGCTCGTTTTCCTTCGCCGTCAGGAAGTTGGCAAACGAGCCTTGGGCGATGAGTACGGTACGGAGAAACTGGTCGTAGTCGAGTCCGATGATGTTCGGCAGCTCGTTCCAGTCGGCAGTTTCCTCCGTAATCTCTTCTCCGTTTTTCGTGATTTTATAGAGCGCAGTCTTGGCGTTCTCGTAGCGAACTCTCTGGAATCTGACGTGCCATTCTGCGCGGTAGATGCTGCCGTTGTTGGCAAGGAAGGTGAGTTTGCTGTAACCCTCTTTCTTTCCCCGGGTCAGGATATTTCTGCTGTCGGTAGGTGCCAGACGGTTACTTTCGCTGGCATCGGTAGCTCCGAAAATCTCGATGCTCTGGTTCTTGTCGCCTTTCTTCCTGGGGTAGCGAGGGGCGCGGTTGTAGAGGGCAAGGCAGATAGCATCGAGTAGGGTAGACTTGCCACTTCCCGTCGGACCTACGATGCTGAAGATGGTACTCTCGCCTAAGGCACCTTCTTCAAAGTTGATGACCTCGCCTCCCTGTTTGTCAAGCGAAGCGAGGTTGAGTATTTCGAGTTGTAGGAATTTCATAATGATGATGTCGTTAATAAATCGGATAACATTTTCTCCTGTCTTTCGTTCATCGGAGCGTTGTGCCTGATGGCGAAGGCTTCTTTCAGCGTGTCGAGCGGAGGACGGTTGATGATGTCTTCTATGCTGGTGATGTGCTGGGAACCCTGAATGGTGGAGAGGTCCAGTTGCGGGATGATGCGCTGGATTTTGCAGAGCACGGCATCCTTTTCGTTGACGAGTTTCTCCAGTTCCTTGATGTCATCACTGTTCTGTTTCTCCTGTTTCACCTTCAGCATCACGTAGTCGAAGTGGTCGCTCAGTTCGCCGTCTGTTCTCTCTGAAAGTTCAGAATTGATGAGCTTCTGCCATTTCTTGAAGGTCAGTTCTTCCTCATCTTCGGGCAGTATGCGGAGGGCGTGCTGAGGCTTGTATTCCAAGAAATCTACTTTCCATTCCTTGCTCTTGCCGGTTTCCTTTCCTTCCTCCTCTTCTCCATGTTCTATGGTGATGAGGTCGATGCCGTGGGTGTAGTCTTTCTCAGCAAACGACATCGGGAGGATACTTCCCGTGTATCTTGCCCAGTCGGTGTTCCAGATATGTTGCCGTTTGTGGATGTGTCCGCAAGTCATATAGTCGGGATGGTCGTTCCATCCTTCCAGGTCCACTTCCTCCTGTCCGCCGATGATGATTTTCTCGCTCGCATCCTTCTTGGCGATATCCGAACCCTTGGCGTACATGTGTGCCATCATGATGCACTTCCTGCCCGGGTATTTCTTTCGAGCCTCAGCCGTCAGTTCTCTCAGAAAGTCGTTGACACCCTGCGAGTAGCTGGCGTTCTGCACCACATCGCTTCTTAGGAAAGGTACGGCGAGGATGATGACTTCTTCTCTTTCCTCGTTGGTTACGGGGATGATGAGGTCATCGAAGGAATAGATCCAATGTCCGCCGGTTTTATCATCGTCCTCGCTTTCTCCCTGCTTCCAGATTTTCCTTACGTTTCCTCTTATTTCCACGTGGTATCGGGTGAGCAACGGACGGGGAGCCTCCAGTCGGCTGGCGGAATCGTGGTTGCCGGCGGTAATGATGACCTGCATGTTCGGGCACAGTTGGGTAGCATCGGCAAGAAACTCGTAATAAACGGTCTGTGCCGCTGCCGATGGATTTCCGTTATCAAAGATGTCTCCTGCGATGAGGAGAGCATCGGGCTTTTGTTCAGCTATCTGTTCCAGGAGCCATTTCAGGAAATGCTTGTGTTCCGGCAGACGGTCGTTGCCGTGAAACAGGTTGCCCAGGTGCCAGTCGCTGGTTGCTAATATCTTCATACTCATAAGAATGTCTAATCTTAGTCTTTTGCTTAGTCTTTTGCTTGCAATCCTTTAGCCTTTGGTTTGCAATCTGACTACAAAGTTAACACAATTATTTGGGATACGCAAAGAAATAAGCTCAAAAAACGAAGAATTATGGCCGGAAAAGTAAAGATATTCAGGAAAAGTCTTGTTTTATATCTGATAAAGTTGTATCTTTGCAAGGTAGAAATCTTCGTTCATAAACATTGAATGTCCGTTCAGTGTCTTTGAACGGCGGTTCATAGACTTTGAATGTCGGTTCAGTGTCTATGAACGGAGATTCCTCCTAGGATAAAATACTTTTCTTCCTAGGTTTGTGGTCTTTTCTTCTTAAGTATAACAATAAATACTATCGGATGTAAAGGCTGTTGCAATAAGAAATACTAATAAACTAAAATAGGAAAGGAAACTGATATGGCTAAGTACAAATTGCAGGAAATGGGGGATATGCGCTATGATGGCAAGCGCAGAGTTTATCCCAAGATGGTGACCAACCGTACACTATCCCGAAAAGAGTTCGTCAAGATGATGCAGAACTACCATGCGGTATTTCGGAAAGTACCACGGAGGCTGTATTGACCGATGTGGTTGATATGCTGACAGATATGCTCTCCATGGGGTACAACGTGAATCTGGAAGGTTTCGGCACCTTCTCCCTCTCCCTCGCTTTCGAGGATGAGAAGCCTAGGGAAATTCTGAATCCAGATGATAAGATGACGTACCGCAAGGTGGGCGTGAAGGACATCAACTTCAAGGCGTCTCCAGAGTTTATCAAGGAGGTGAAGCGTGAAACCGACCGTGACCTGGAGCGTGATATGGGTGGTGTAAAGGTGATTCGCAAGCAGCTCTATTCCAGGGAAGAGCGCATCGCCCGTGCCCTGGAGGTGATAGAAGCCAATGGTTTCATCACCCTCTCTGATTATGCCTACATCAACAACCTGAGCCGCACCGCCGCCTCCCTGGAGCTGAAGGAAATCACCGCCGACCGAACTTTGCCAATAGATTCGATGGGCAGCGGAAGCCACAAGGTTTGGGTGAAGAGAAAGGAATAAATGCAAATATCTCTCAGAATATTTGTTAGTTTCAATTCTTTTTCGTATTTTTGCGGTGTAATTTAAATGGTAGTGTTATGACAACAGTAACAAGGGAACATCTTGAAGATGAGGTACTCAAGTCGATTCAGAAGAAAGCGGAGTCGATTATGCCGAAAGATGCCAAGGTTATTCTTTTCGGGTCAAGGGCCAGAAGGGATGCCAAGGCAGATTCCGACTGGGACATCCTTGTGCTTCTGAATAAGGATAAGATAGACGAGCAGGATCATGATAATTATACCTATCCTCTTTGGGAATTGGGTTGGCAAATTAATCAGATGATTCATCCGATAGTGTATTCGATGAAGGATTGGAACAGCAAAAAAGGCAGTCCTTTTTATAATAACGTGGAAGAGGAAGGGGTGATGCTATGCTAGAGAGTCAACAACGTAGAGATCTTGTACGCTACAGGATAGAAAAAGCTTATAAGAGTTTTGAAGAGGCTAAAGGTGTGGCAAAATTGAAGTTTTGGAATTTGACGGGAAATCGTTTGTATTATACTGTATTCCATATGGCTTCTGCATTGTTACTTGACAAGGGCTTTACTGCAAAGACTCATGCCGGTGTAATACATTTAGTTGGAGAGAAATTTATTGCAACAGGTTTGTTGGATCGAACTTATGGAAAGTTGTTCTCTCGTCTTTATGAGCTTCGGCAGTCTGGTGATTATGATGATACCTTTGATGCTACAGAAGAAGAGGTCTTGCCGTATTTTGAGAAAGTAGAGAATTTTATCAAAGATATGGAAGCGTTGATTACTCATAAGTAAAACATGGGTAAATATTTAAAATGATAGTGTTATGACGACAGATAGTCGATATTTTGCGCAAAAAGCGATTGATGCCGCAGATGCATTGTGGGATGAGGGCTTGATAGATGAAGAAACTATTGAGCAATGGAAGCATGAGCATATGAGAACGCCTTATTCAGAAAAAATGCAACGATAGTATTAAAATAGATGTTTAATTTAAAGTCCAAATAATTATGGAGCAGATTACTATAGATTTTAAGAACACTTTTGATTGTTCCAAGAAGGAAAAGTCGAAGGTTTGTCGCTCTGGCTATGTACGTGTGGTTCGTTTTATGGATGATAAGAAGCATACTAGACCACAAGTGTATGAGGGCGATTTGTTGGAGGTTTTGAATGGCAGCATATAATTTTGAAAGCAAGGGATTGGTAGATGCCATTCTGACGCCAATAGCAGTCTGTGAGGCTGTAGAAATGAATGAGAGTATTGTGGTGCCCAAGATATTTCGCTCTTCTAATTGCATGTGGGATACAGGGGCGACTAATACGCTTATATCTCAAAAGATAGTTGATGATTGGGGCTAAAGCCTTATGGTGTATGCTTGGTCTCAGATAATACAACAACAGAGAAACGTGAAACGTTTTTGGTTCATTTAGGCTTACCGACAGGAACAACAGCGTTAAACGTAGAAGCGATGTTAACGTTGAGCGAAGATTATGATGTTGTAATAGGAATGGACATTATTAGTTTATGTGATTTCTGCTTTACAAACAAAGATAACGCAAGTTGTTTCTCGTTACGCCATCCTTCGAACGAGAAAATTATTTTAAAATGATAAATATCTTTGGGATTTGCAAGAAAATTGAAAAGTTTCTTGCAAATCCCAATTCTTTTTCGTACTTTTGCAGTTGTCTTGCTGTGGATGGCTGGCGATGAGTCGCCGGCTAGGTAAAAATCCATGGCTTGGCCTATCATAATTAAGAAAGACGTGTACTACGTTTTCTTCTGACCTATTGAAACCTAGGAAATTTCAAAAGAGGCATTCAGATGAAGACAGCGGTAGGCGCCTTCGCTTTATGTGTGTATGTACACAGGCATAGGTGTGCCCTTTCCATTCGTTTGGATAGGGTACATCCTGTGCTATTATATATGCAAGTTTGGCGTAGGTTTCTGTTGCTTCTTGCTCTTGTTGCCAAAGGTTTTCCTAGGACCTCAATAGGCAAGGGTAATGCGAGTGATAGATTCCCTACGCCATTTCTGTTTTGGTAGCAACTATACAAACTAACAAGAATGTTTCTGCTTAGGGGAATGGCGGAAGTGCTAATACCCCTAGGAGATACAACAGATGAGCACTAAGTTTTTCAATAATACTCCAGATAATTCCTTGTTCGAGAAGTTCAAGGGAATAGCCCACAACATGCTTGATTTTCATACCTTTCAGGCAGTAGTAGGATATTTCCGAAGTTCGGGCTATTTCAAACTTCGTGAGGAATTTGAACAGGTCAAAAAGATACAGATATTGGTAGGTATCAATATCGACAACCTATTCCGTAAGCAATCCAAACTCTTTTTCGGACAGATTGATGAACAAGCCGTCATCGATGCCTATTCTCACGATTTCGTTGAGGAGGTGAAGAATGCAGGCTATGATGAGCAGACGGAGAGAGGTATCCTCCAGTTTTGCCAGGATATCATCGACAAAAAACTGGAGATGCGTATCCATCGCAGCAAAAACCTCCATGCCAAATTCTATCTTCTTCTCCCGGAAAACCATAATCCAAACTCTGATGGCTGGGTTATCATGGGGTCCTCTAATCTATCCGATTCCGGTATGGGAACCATGCCCAGCAACCGATATGAGTTGAACGTGGCGATGAAAGATTATGATGATGTGGAATATTGCAAGCAGGAATTTGAGCAGCTTTGGGAGCAGGCCGTTCCTCTGAATCTGCAAGACATCGAGCAGATGAAGGCGAAGACTCATCTTGCCCAGTTGCCTACACCATACGAACTCTATATGAAGGTGCTGATAGATACTTTCGGTTCGCAGGTGGAGGATGACTTTACGATGGAAATGCCTGAGGGAGTGAAGGATATCCGCTATCAGCACGATGCCGTGATTCAGGGTTATCAGATGCTGATGCAGCACAATGGCTTCTTCCTTGCCGATGTGGTGGGTTTGGGTAAAACCATTGTTGCCACGATGATTGCCAAGCGATTTGTTGAAGCAAATGGAAGATACACCAATATCCTGGTGGTTTATCCGCCAGCCTTGGAAAAGAACTGGACTGATACTTTCAAGCTTTTCGATATCAAGCGCTACGCCCAGTTTGTGAGCAATGGTAGTCTGAATAAAATCATAGAGAGCGAAGGCAACTTCCGTGAGAAGGGAGAGTATGACCTGGTGATTGTTGATGAGGCGCATAACTTCCGTGGAGCCACCGCTGGCAGATACGATGATTTGCAGTTAATCTGCAAGACTCCTCGCATAAACGAAGGTTTGGTAAAAGGCCATCACAAGAAGGTGATGCTGCTTTCGGCTACTCCGCTCAATAATCGTCCAACCGATCTTCTGAATCTCTTGCTTCTCTTCCAGAATGCCCGCTATTCCACCATCGAAGGCATCCAGAATCTGCCTGTAACCTTCTCTCCATGGATAGAAGAATATGATAAGCTGATGCGTGAGCGTAAGTTAGACAAGTATAACGAAAGAAATGCAGAATTTGCCAAGCGTACCGATGACCTCTACGAGAAGATAAGAACGCAAGTGATTGATAAGGTGACGGTTAGAAGAACCCGAAACAATATCAAGAATGTGCCTGCCTACAAGAAAGACTTGGATGATCAGCACATCGTATTCCCGGATATTCTGCCTCCTAACGAATTGATGTATGAATTAAATGGCGGTTTGAACGATCTCTTCTATAGTACGATGGCGATTCTTACCGATACGCCTCATCCCGAAGATAATCCCACAGGCAAGGGCTTGCACTATGCCCGCTATCGTGCCGTGGAGTTCTTGCAGGGTGAGGCGCGCAAGAAGTATCCTACTGCCCTTCATATTTCCACCATGCTGACAGGTATCTATCGTGTTCACATGGTCAAGCGATTGGAGAGCAGTTTCTATGCCTTCCGCCGTTCGCTCCACACCTTCCTCCGCATTACCGAGGATATGATTAAGATGTTTGACCAGAATAAGGTGATTATCGCTCCCGATATCAACGTGAAGGATAAGCAAGCCAAGGGATGGGAGTTAGATCGCATCATAGAATATGCCGTAGAAAAAGGCTTGAAAGAGGAAGATACAGTCTTTAAAGACGAGGATTTCAGCGAACGGTTCCTGGAGATGCTGAAAGAAGATGCAGAGAATTTGAAGGAGCTTTGCAGAAAATGGGATGAGGTAAGCGAAGACCCAAAGCTGGAACTGTTTATCGATAAACTGAAACATGAATTCTTTGATAAGGAGATAAATCCTACAGGCAAACTGGTCATCTTCTCAGAGAGCGTAGATACCGTGAATTATCTGACGGAGCAGCTGCAGAATCGTCTGCATCGTCACGACATTCTGGATGTCTGTGCCAGCAATCGTACCAATCGGCAGGATATTCTCCGCAAGTGCTTTGATGCCAACTATGCCGAGCAATCGGATGAATTCAACATCGTGATTACTTCTGATGTGCTTGCCGAAGGTGTCAATCTGCATCGTGCCAACGTCATCATCAACTACGATTCGCCATGGAATGCTACCCGATTGATGCAGCGCATCGGTCGTGTAAACCGTATCGGTTCGGTGGCAGACAAGATATACAACTACATGTTCTATCCGTCGATGCAGGGCAACCAGGAGATTCATCTCTATAGCAACGCCCTCATCAAGTTGCAGGGCTTCCATTCAGCCTTTGGCGAGGATGCGCAGATTTACTCTAGAGAGGAAATTGTGAAGGAGTTCCAGATGTTCAATCCTGATATTCAGGATGCTGTGGATAGAAACCTGAAGTTCCTGGAAGAAGCCCGTGAGCTTTATCGCACCCATCGCAAGCTCTACAATCATATCAAGGCTTTGCCGATGAAGAGCCGAACGGTAAGGGAAATCGGAAAACATTCTCATTCCACCATCGTCTATCTTTCTTCGCCTCAGAAGGTGGAGTATTATTGGGTTAAGGCTGACGGCAAGGCTTTGTCTATCCCATTCTTGGATGCGATGGACATCATGAAGGCTGAGATGGAGGAGAAGCCGGGTGACTTTGCGAAGGTGATGGATTTCCATTACGACCAGGTAAAACTGGCATTGGAATCCTACCAGAAGGTGGTGAGAAAAGTGGTGGATGCCGAAAGCATGGAGAACAGAAAGAAAGATAAATCGACCAATGCCGTGCTGAGCATTCTCCGTACTATGAACCGAGCCTTGAATGCTGTGGATGCGGAGAAGACTGTGGCGCAAATCAAGAAGCTGGAGCAGATAGTGGAACTGGGCGTCTTCATCGGTCTCAATTCAAGCATCAACAGTTTCAATCGCCAGGTAAAGAAGCAGAAACCATCCAGCGAAGAACTCATAGCGCAAATCATAGACAAGATAGACGAACTTTATGATCGCTACAACATTCCGCTGGATACCGATGATGAAAGAAACGAGGAAATCTTGGAACCGCAGATTGTGGTATCTGAGTCATTCATCTAAGTCTCTCTATATAATTACGGTGTAAGAACAGAAAAATAAAGATAGTTATGGCAACATATAATAAAGAAACATTTAAGCGACTCTTTCAGTCGAAGTTCAATCTTTCAAAGTGGCAAATGTTGCTGCAGGATTACTTTCATGCCGACAAGGTGCGTGTGAGTCCTGAGGTTTTGGACGAGGATGCCGAAGACCGCAAGGGATATTTCCTGGGCAGCATGACAACGCAAGATAATTATGAGTTAGGATTCTTCTATTATGAAATGGAGGATGGTTCGGTGCTGCGCCGAAAGGTGGGGCTTCGCAATCTGATTCGACCTTATCTGGGCTATGGCTTTGATGCTGCCTTGGCAGTATTTAATGATGGAACCAACTGGCGTCTGTCTTTGATTTGCGACTTGAAGGAAGATGCTACCAGCACCAAGCGGTTCACCTATGTGTTTGGTGATGAGAAGGCTTATTATAAGACTCCGATACTTCGTTTTGAAAGCTTACGGACAAAAGCCAATGAGTTTCTTGAAATCAAGAAAGCCTTCTCTGTAGAGGCTCTTTCTGATGATTTCTTTGATGAATACCGTAAACAGTATGCTGAATTCGTGAAATTCCTTACGGGTAAGGAATACGTAAAGAAGGGAAACAAATGGGTGGAACAGGAAACAGGAGAGCCTGATGCCCAGTATTTTATATCCTTTAAGAAGGATGATAAACTGGTGCGCGATTATATCAAGAAGATGATGGGTCGCATCGTGTTCCTTTATTTCCTGCAGAGTAAGGGATGGCTTGCTGGCAATCTGCATTATATGCACGATTTATTCTATGATGCCTCTGAAGAAGTAAAGGGAGATTTCCTGGATAAGGTGCTTGAACCGATGTTCTTTGGCTTGCTCAATACCAGGCCAGAGGACCGGAGTAGTGCGCCTTTGGTTAATGGAGTAGGGGTGAAGTATATTCCGAATGCCGATGAAATTCCTTATCTTAATGGTGGACTTTTCCAGCAGGAGAAGATAGATGAAGTAGAATCAGTTTTCCCTGCCGGAATGTTCCAGTCGCTCTTCGATTTCTTTGATAGTTACAACTTTACGATTGATGAGAACGATCCGAATGATGCCGAAGTGGGTGTTGACCCTGAGATGCTTGGCAAGATTTTCGAGAATCTTTTGGAGGATAACAAGGACAAGGGAGCCTTCTATACCCCAAAGGAAATCGTTCGTTACATGTGTCAGGAGTCGTTGACGGCGTATCTGCAAACTGGCATAGATGATGCAGAGGTTAAGGAACATATTGCTAACTTTGTGAAAACCAATGATGTGGAGGAGCTGGGTGGAGCTTCTTCAGAACTTGCCATGTCTATCGACCAGAAGTTGATAGACGTGAAGATTTGCGACCCTGCCATCGGTTCGGGAGCTTTCCCTATGGGCTTACTCCGTGAACTTTATTCATGCCGCAAGTCTATCGAAATCTTCGAGGAGGATAATGCTGCCGACATCAAGCGCCACATCATTCAGAACAACATTTATGGTGTTGATATTGAGAAGGGAGCGGTAGATATCGCCCGTCTCCGTTTCTGGCTTGCTCTTATCATAGATGAAAAGGAGCCGATGCCTTTGCCTAATCTCGACTTTAAGATTATGCAGGCAACTCGTTGCTGGAGAGTTACAAAGGGGTGGACTTGGATGTTACTTCCAAGAAGTTGAAGACAGGTAAAGATACCAAGAAAACTCGTGGCGTTCTCTCGTTGGGTTTTGAGGAAACAGATGTACAGAAAATCATTCAGGATTTGGTAAAATCATATTTTAGTATCACCGACCATACCTTGCGTGCTCAGCGTCGCCAGCAGATAGATAAGTATGTGAAGGATTACATCAAGGTTTGTGCCGAGGGAAACCATGAGGTGCAGGATGCCGTAGATGAATTGGAGATTCCAAATGACCAGTTCTTCCTTTGGCATACATATTTTGCGGATGTATTCGAGCAGGGCGGATTTGATATTGTGATTGGTAATCCGCCGTATATTGGTGTTAAGGGACATCGAGAAATGTTCGACCTGGTTCGCTTGGGTAATTTGGGAAAATATTTCATAGGAAAAATGGACTATTTATATTTCTTTTTCCATTTGGCATTAACAATGTTGAAAATAAATGGAGTTTCTTCTTTTATTACAACTAATTATTATGTTACAGCCGATGGAGCCGTAAAGTTAAGAAAACATTTACGAGTTTCTTCTTCTTTGCTTTCATTAGTAAATTTAGGTGAAATGCGATTATTTGAAAATGCACCAGGCCAGCACAATATGATAACTCTATTTAGAAAAACAGAAGAAGATAATAAAAAGGATAGTTGTCGTATAATAGATGTCCATAGAACAGGTGCTTTAAATGAAGTTTTATTTGCTGATATAACAACAGGCAAGGACGCTGAAACCGTTTACTCTGTTTCTTCTCAGAATATGTTATTTGATGGTTCTGAGTGCTATATTAGATTGGCAAATAGTCAAAGTACCAGTATAGATAATATCTTGATGAAAATCCAAAATGGCAATCAAACAATTCGAGAAATTTGTACGATTAATCAAGGTATCGTTAGTGGTGCAGATTATGTCTCGGAGAAACATTTGAGCAAGTATCCAATATCTTCTCAAAAACGTGATGGTATTTTTGTACTTGATGAATTACATCCTTCTGATGCGTTCGTGTTAAACTCTATTTTGAAGAGTTCAAATGATAAAACGCTACTTAAAGTGTTTTTTAAGAATTCGGACATAGGTAAATATGTAACTAATGAAAAAAGTACGAAGCATATATTGTTTTTAGGAAAAGATATAAAAAATGAGTTGATGCTTAAACAGTTATATCCTATAATAGCAGAGCATATCTATGCTTTTAAGCAAATACTTGTTGATAAACGTGCTTCTCTGAATGAAAAGACTGAACAATGGTTTACTTTGAATAGAGGTACTTCGCATCCTGAAGTGTTTTCTAAGTGCAAAATAGTTTGTCCGCAGCGAAGCAAAACAAATACATTTGGTTATAATGAGTGTGAATGGTATGCTGCTTCTGATGTATTTTTCTTAACGAATCCAAAGGAAGGGTACGATTTGAAATATTTACTAGGATTATTAAATTCTAAGTTGTATTTTATGTGGCTCTATTCTAAAGGTAAGCGTAAAGGAGAAACGTTGGAATTGACGGCAACTCCTTTGTCTGAGATACCTATTAAAAAGTGTGGAGACCGCGAAATGGCATCTATTGTATTATTAGTGGATTCTATTATTTCTGCTAAAAAACAGGGAAAGGATACTTCTGCCTTGGAGAATCAAATCGACTTCCTCGTCTATCATCTCTATGGCTTGACCTATGATGAAGTGTTGATTGTTGACCCAGAGACTCCAATCTCTCGTGAGGAGTATGAGGCATATAAAGAGGAATAAAGACGGAATTTGGAAGTGAGATTAGCTTATTATGAAATTGATATTCAGTATTTTAGTTCTAGCGACCCCGTGAAATGCGGGGGCGCTAGAATCCTATTCCGAGTGTCAGAGCTGGGGAATATATTATAGGTGGAACTCTTTTTAAAGCTTTTGCCCTTACAGGGCGTATTGCTGATTGCTAGCATACCCAGGGCGTTGCCCTGGGCTAAGAGCTTTTGGGCTTTCAGCCCGTTCTTGAGCCACCTGCAATGTTCTATTTTATGCTAGACCTTTCAAGTATTGTGCGCATAGCATGATAGCGAGAATAATTTTGGTATTGCTTTTATTGGATAAGCCATAATCCTTCTGCCTTTAATTCTTCTATAAATTCTTCAAAATCTGTAGCCTTGCCTGTCCTTTCATATTCCGCTTCAATAGCTTCAATCCTAGCCACGGCTTCTTCTTCATTAGCCGGATGCCAGCCAATAGGATATCTTTTCTCCTTCATAAGCTCTTTCCTTTATAGTTTTCTTTTGAATTGTCTAATCAGATATCTAGGGCTTCTTCTCATATCCCATAAATCTACGAAAATGACGAGGTCGTTGGCTTCGTCGTAGCGATAGATAATTTATATGAGCCATAATCCTTCTGATTTAAGTTCTCTTTCAAAATCTTCAGCATCAATATATTGCCCATTCTCATACTCCGCCTCAATAGCTTCTATCCTAGCCACGGCTTCTTCTTCATTAGCCGGATGCCAGCCAACAGGAATCTTGTTCCAGTCAATATCTTCTTCTGCACATTCATCCTCGGGAAGTGCTATGGCGGCATTTCCGTGATAGGCTGGTGCAGGCTCTGCTGCGAAAGCTGCATCTTTCTGCTCTTCTGGCAATGTATATCTTTTCTCTTTCATAAGCTTGCGTATTTTATCTGCTGCAAATTTACGATTATTATCTGAATCATGCAAGAAAAATGGGAGAAATGTTTTATAAAGTATCTTATAATCAAGGTTTTTGTTCTTTGTTGGGCTTGGGGACGGTTCTGAAAAAAAAGTCACAATACCTAGCTGAAGAGCTGGGTATTGTGACTTTGCTTTTTGTTATATGTGTTTATTCGAAAATAATCACTAAATCTTAGTGGTGTTTCAAATCACACGCAGCCTGCTCATAGTCGATGAGATGATCGATGGTAGGGTGGTCGCCGCAGATTTCGCAGGATGCACGCTTCTTTACCTTGATGGTGCGGAAGTTCATCGTCTTGGCATCGAAGGTGAGCAATCGGTCGGTGAGCAGTTCGCCCACACCGAGGAAGTACTTCAACGCCTCGGCAGCCTGGATGGTTCCGAGCATACCAGCGATGGCACCAAGGACTCCTGCCTGGCTACTGGTAGGAACAGTGCCTGCTGGAGGTGGCTCCTTGAAGAAACAACGGTAACAAGCCGTGCCTGGAAGATGGGTGAAGGTCTGCCCCTGGAATCTCAGGATGCCGCCATGCGAGAATGCCTTGCCCAGTCGCACACAGGCATCATTGATGAGAAACTTCACCGGGAAGTTGTCGGTGCAATCAATGACGAAATCCCATGGCTTGATGATTTCCTCGGCATTGTCTGAGGCGAGGAAGGTATGGTAGGTTGTTACCTCCACATCAGGATTGATGGCAATCATCTTCTCCTTGGCGCTTTCCACCTTAGGGGTGTTCAAGTCCTTGGTCTGGTGGATGACCTGTCGTTGCAGGTTGCTGAGGTCAACCACATCGGCATCCACGATACCGATATGTCCCACGCCAGCCGCAGCGAGGTAGAGGCAACTGGGGAACCCAATCCTCCGGCACCAATGATGAGTACCTTGGCATTGAGGAGCTTTTCCTGCCCCTCGAGACCTACATCCTGAAGGAGGATGTGGCGGCTGTATCTTTCTATCTGTTCTTCTGTTAAATCTATCATTTTATAGTACTTTATGTCTTTTTTCTTTAGTAAAAAATTACTTTGTATAGCAGTTTATGCTCATACAGCAGTATAGAAAAAGGTCGCAAACAATTAACAGCTTGCGACCTTTGATATTCTTTATAAGAACCCGAATTATAATCCCGAATCTGGAAGTATAATTCTCTAATTCTCAAATTCTTGATTTACTCGATAACCACGAGTGCATCCTCTTCGAGCACAGCCTGACCAGGCTTAACGCAGATAGCAGTAACCTTACCATCCTTCTCAGCCTCGATGTTGTTCTGCATCTTCATAGCTTCGAGAACGACAACAGTATCACCTGCCTTTACCTCCTGACCAACAGCTACCTCGATGCTGGTGATAGTACCAGGGAGAGGAGCCTTTACAGCGTTGGCTGTATTTACGTTGGCAGCTGGAGTAGCCTCAGCATCATCAGATGCAGCAGCTGGCTGACCAAGCACTACCTTCTTCTTCTCTGGCTCAGCCTCCTGTTCCATCTCAACCTTGTAGCTTCGCCATTCACGTTCACGCTTGCGATGTTACCCTCAACAGCGTCAATCTGAACCTTGTATTCTTTTCCGTCAATTGTATATTTAAACTCTTTCATTTCTACTACATTATGGTTTAGCTGTTAAACTCAAGAACTTGGCGTTCCACATCGTCTGACGTGGCTTGATAGTGATGATGCCAGGCTCCTTGTCGTGTACGTTATTGCCCTGATACTCATAGAGTGCCATGGCAATTGCAGCATAAATATTCTTATCCATTTATTCTAATGTTTAATTATATCATTACATTGGCATACAGCCATGCTTCTTAGCTGGCAAGCTCTGACGCTTGGTTGCGAGCTGAGCCAAACCACGGCAGATGCGGAAACGGGTGTTACGTGGCTCGATGACATCATCGATGTAACCATACTGAGCTGCCTGATATGGATTAGCAAACTTGTCAGTATACTCCTGCTCCTTCTCAGCCAGGAATGCCTTAACATCCTCGCCAGCTTCCTTCTTAGCCTTAGCTTCCTTACCACAGAGAACGGCAACGGCACCGCTGGCACCCATTACAGCAATCTCTGAAGATGGCCAAGCGAAGTTCAAGTCGGCACGCAACTGCTTGCAACCCATCACGATGTGGCTACCACCATAGCTCTTACGCAATGTGATAGTAATCTTTGGCACGGTAGCCTCGCCGTAAGCGTAGAGCAACTGTGCACCGTGGAGAATGACAGCGTTGTACTCCTGACCTGTACCTGGCAAGAATCCTGGTACGTCTACGAGAGATACGATAGGAATATTGAAGGCATCGCAGAAACGAACAAAGCGGGCTGCCTTGCGGCTAGCGTTTACATCGAGTACACCTGCGTAAGCTGCTGGCTGGTTGGCTACGATACCAACGCTCTGACCATTGAAGCGGGCGAAACCAGTGATGATGTTCTTGGCGAACTTAGGCTGAATTTCGAAGAACTCTCCGTTATCGGTTACAGCACCAATCACCTTATACATATCGTATGCCTGGTTTGGATCGTCTGGGATAATCTCGTTCAGAGTATCTTCCATGCGGTCGATAGGGTCTGTGCACTCTACGCGTGGAGCCTCTTCTGTATTGTTGCTAGGGATGTAAGAGAGCAGGCTTTTAATCATCTCGATAGCCTCTTCCTCAGTCTTAGCAGCGAAGTGGGTTACACCACTCTTGGTTGCGTGAACAGATGCACCACCGAGGTGCTCTGCATCGATGTCCTCACCAGTTACGGTCTTGACAACCTTAGGACCAGTCAGGAACATATAAGAAGTCTGCTCCTTCATGATGATGAAGTCGGTCAAACCTGGAGAGTAAACGGCACCACCGGCGCAAGGGCCCATGATAGCAGAAATCTGTGGGATGACACCAGAAGCGAGGATGTTGCGCTCGAAAATCTCACCGTAACCAGCGAGGGCGCAGATACCTTCCTGAATACGAGCACCACCAGAATCGTTCATGCAGATAACAGGTGCACCCATAGTCATAGCCATATCCATTACCTTGCAGATTTTCTGTGCCATAGTCTCAGAGAGTGAACCACCATTTACGGTGAAGTCCTGAGCATATACGTAAACCAGACGGCCGGCTATAGTAGCGCTACCAGCTACAACACCATCACCGAGGTACTGCTTCTTCTCCATGCCAAAGTTAGTGCAACGATGCAACTTGAACATATCATACTCCTCGAAACTGCCGGCATCTACCAGCATTTCGATACGCTCACGAGCGGTATATTTGCCACGTGCATGCTGCTTCTCGATGGCCTTCTCGCCACCGCCAAGACGAGCCTGTTCGCGCTTAGCGATCAGCTCCTTAATCTTTTCTACTTGTTTGCTCATAATTGATTATTATGTATTATTTCTTTATTCTTTATAGAATGGTTTCCTGAATCCATGGGATGAGCGGACGAACCGACATCGTATAATTCGGGCGCAAAGATACGAAAAAAAACCGCAGATAGCGCACTATCTACGGTTAAATATTTAGAATAATGTGAAAAATCACAATTATTTGGTCCTAAAATTCCAAAAGAATGCGGGCATTGAGCTGTCTGCCGGTAAGATAATTAGGTACGGCGTATTGCTGACCGGTTACATCTGTCACCCAGTAATAGCTGTTTACGTTGTCTATGCCGAAGAGGTTGAGGCAATCTACCCCCAGCATCACATTCTTCAGGAAGGTCTTCTTCTCCCGGTGGCTGTTGTCGAGCAACTGATAGCTCATACCGATATCTGCACGGCGATAGGCAGTGGCACGGAAACTGTTGGTCTCCAGCTCTCTGTGGGGTGCTGCAAAAGGAAGACCATCGGCAAAGGCGAGTTTCAAAGACATGCGCCACTTCTTGCTGCCCGGGAAATAATCGGTGAAGAAGAGGTTTACGGCATAGCGCTGGTCGGTAGGCAAAGGGATGCTCTTGCCACCCAGTTTCATCTTTGTATCCATGAGCGAAAGACTGAGCCAGGAATCGGTACCCGGAACAAATTCTCCGTAGAGTTTGAAGTCGAGTCCTGCTGCATGACCGCTGCATTCGTTCTGTCCGTAATAAACTACTTTCACGTTACTAACCGAATAAGGAACCAGATTGCCCAAAGCCTTATAATAGGCTTCGGCGGAGAATTTATAGCGTTGGTCTCCTAGCTTGAACCTATAGTCGTAGCCGGCGATGAAGTGGATGCTTCGCTGGCTCTTGATTTTCTTGTTCAGCGATGCGATGGTTATGCCGTTCACCGTAGATGTATCTCTCAATTCCTTGAAGAATGGAGCCTGATAATACAGACCTGCCGCAAAACGGAGAGTTGTATTCTCATGGTTGGCTGGTATGATGGCGAGCGACAGACGAGGACTCACGATGGTTTCTCTGTTGAAATTCCAATGACTCATTCTGATACCATAGTTCAGGGTGTAATGTGTCTGTCTGTTCCCGGTACTGTCGGCTCTTCCTCCCGAAAAACGGTAGGTGTCCTGGATGTAAGCTTCCATTCGGTTGGCATTCAGTTCGTTGCGAGCCTTCAGTGAATAAACCATATAGAGGTCTTTGCCATTGTGAGGAATGCTGTATCCTGCGGAATCGCGCATCTCATATTCTACAGAATTCTCCTCGATATGTTCACGCTTCAGACTTACTGCGGCCTCCATCTGATGTTTCTTCACCTTGTGCTTGAGCATCAGTTTGGCACTCATCACGCGGGCTGTGAGATAGTTTCGGGCATGTTCGAAATAGGTACCTACACCCAGGTTTTCTGAAGTCTCGGTTTCGTCGAGCCAGTATTGTCCCTGAATGTCATATTTCTCCTGTTCCTTGGTATAGAAAGCACTGCCCAGAAGCGAGAGACTGGTGTTGGCTGTAAACTGGCGGGTAATGCCGAGTGTACCGAAGTAGGTGAGGAAACGGTCTTTCTCCTGACCGTCAAAATATACTCTGAAGCTCTTTACGTTTTCCATTGTTCCGAACTTCGTTTCTCGGTCTTCTGGTTCGAAGTTGTAGTGATTATCAGAGATGTAGCCTATGAAGTCAAGCTTCCAGCGTTTGTTGGGCTGGTAACTCAGATAGGTCTGATAGTCCAGATAGTTTGGCTTGTATTCGCCTTTGGTTTCCATCGAACCGAGCAGGTAAGAGGTAGTTTTGTAGCGCACGCTGTTGAGCCATGAAAGTTTCTGGGTTCCCAGACCGATGTATGCGTCAGCACCCAGCAGACTGGCAGCCAGACTGCCTTCAACCACCGGCTTCTTGCTTTTTGCTTTCAGGGTTTTGTAGGTGATGTCGAGAGCCGAACTCATCTTGTCTCCGTATTTGGCAGCATATCCTCCGGTTGAGAAACCGATTTTATCTACCATATAAGGTTGATGACGGAGAGGCCTTCCTGCTGTCCGCTGCGAACCAGGAATGGGCGGAATACTTCTACGTTGTTGATGTATACTGAGTTCTCATCGAAGGCTCCGCCACGCACATTGTATTGCGAAGAGAGTTCGTTGTGGGTACTCACGCCAGCCTGTTGCTGAACCAGACTTTCCACCCCATTTCCGTTGGCAGATGGCGTCATCTTCATGTCCTTAGTCTTCAGCTCCTGTATCTGGTCCGACTGTATTTTCTCTCCCTTGATATTCACCTCATCGAGGGTGGTGGATGCTTCGCGAAGTACCACCTGCAGGGTTTGTTTTCCTCGCGGTCTTCTCAGCACTTTTGTTTTTGTCTTGAAACCGATATATGAGAATTTGACTACCACGCTGTCTGCAGAATGCAGTTTGAGGCTATAGTCTCCCTTGAGCGAAGTAACGGCAGTCTTTCCCTGGCTAGCCACCGAAACGATGGCAAACTCCAGTGGCTGGTTGTTCTCGTCTACCACTTTGCCGTGAAGGGTAAACTCTTGCGCCATCATCTTTATAGTTGCGATGAGGCATATTGTGAGTATCAATAATCTATTTTTCATACTTTTATTAACGAGAAAAACTGAAAAATATTGTAGATGGTTGCAAGTTTTGATGAATGTCACTGGTTGTAATGCATTTGCGTCAGCCAGATTTGGCAGTCATGACGAGACCATAACTACATCAACCTTTATGATTGATGCAGCAAAGATACATTCTTTTCTGTTTCATAGCTATGCGATTTGTGACAATTGTGTGGATTCGGGAAATAAAGTTGGCAAAAATTATATTTTTATGCCTTATCTTAAAATTCGAAGAAATATTTCCGAAGAATGGAAAATTATCTCCGAAGGATAAAATAATATCTCCGATAAATAGGAAAATATCTCCGAAGGATAAAATGATATCTCCGAAAGAGAATTGTCTCCTGATTATATATCCCGGCACAGATTGCTGCAGATGATTTTCTGTTGCATGCAGAACAGAATTTTGGATGTGATTTTTGGGAGGTGAAGGTGAAGGGTGTATTTTTAATCTTTATATTATATTCTTTTTTTTAGGGTTTTTCCGATTTTTGACCCTAGGGTCTTTTTCGGTTTTTACCCTAATCCTTCACGCGTATATATAAAAAAGAGTTTTCAAACCTTCACCCTTCACCTTTTTGGCGATTCTTTTGATGATCAGAGAGTTACGGGTGAAGGGTGGTGAAGGCACTTCTTTGCTTTCTTTAAACACTTTTTTGCATTTGGGCATTCTAAGGAGAGTTTGGTTGGGAAAGGAGAAATATGAACTTGTTTAGGAAAAGAGAAAGGAGATTATAAAAAAAGCCCGATAAAAGTCACTTTTATCGGGCTGGAATTGTTATGATTATTTACTTGTTAAATGCATAGAACAAACCATCATTCATAGCCATGCGGACCTGGTATAAACCATTGGCATCTGCTGGGACGTTGATCTTCTCGCCACTTGGCAAGCAAGCCTGGATGCTGCCATCCTCGTTGAAGCTGAAAAGCTCACGGATATCGCCATCCTTGCTGTATGACCAACTCTTGTGCTTCTTGTCGAACACAAAGTATGATTTCTCACCATCTGGGTCGGTAATCTCGTAGCCATTCTTCAATGTCTTGATGGCATACATGCGACCATCCTTACCCATTACGTCCTTAGTAGTTCCTACCTGGCCAATCACCTTGTTGCCTGTCCAGAACTCGATAGAGTTGAGAACGAGAAGGTCTGCAACTGAACATACTGCGTAAGCTGGAGAGATAAGCACGAAGATAATCTCGTTTACGAACTTGTTGTCTGTTGCTCTCTTGTTCCAGTCAAGTACGGAATTTGTCAGACCAAATGAGCCGATGCAAGAACTGAATGTCAAGGCGCCCAACAGGACTGCGATGACAGGTTTAGTTAAATTTTTCTTCATAGTCATAAATTAATTTATATGTTGAGTATCTTTTACTTCGCAGACTCAAACTCGCGCAAGAAACGAGTATCGTTCTCAGAGAAGAGACGAAGGTCGCTCACGCGATATTTCAAGTTGGTGATACGCTCAACACCCATACCGAAGGCATAACCCGTATAGACATTGCTGTCGATACCGCAAGCCTCAAGATCATGAGGGTCAACCATACCGCAACCTAAAATCTCAACCCATCCGGTATGCTTGCAGAAGTTGCAACCCTTACCGCCACAGATGTTGCAGGAGATATCCATCTCGGCACTGGGCTCTGTGAATGGGAAGTAGCTAGGACGGAGACGAATCTTGGTATCTGCACCAAACATCTCACGGGCAAAGGTAAGGAGCACCTGCTTGAGGTCGGTGAAACTTACGTTCTTATCTACATAGAGACCTTCTACCTGATGGAAGAAACAGTGAGCGCGGGCGCTGATAGCTTCGTTACGGTAAACGCGGCCTGGGCAGAGCACACGGATAGGTGGCTCATGGGTTTCCATATAGTGAGCCTCGTCGCCTGAAGTATGGCTGCGGAGGAGCACATTCTTGGTAACATCGTCAGAGTTGGTCTTCTCTATAAAGAAGGTGTCCTGCATATCGCGGGCTGGGTGGTCGGCAGCAAAGTTGAGCATCGTAAATACGTGCTTGTCGTCATCTACCTCAGGACCCTGGAAAAGGGTAAAGCCCATGCGAGCGAAAATGTCGATAATCTGATTCTTCACTACGGTGAGTGGATGGCGGGTACCGAGTGCTACAGGGTAGGCGGTACGGGTCAAGTCGATATCATCGCTTGATGCCTCTGCTTCTTCCATCTGCTCCTTCAGTCCGTTGATCTTCTCAAGGGCTGCGTTCTTCAGTTCGTTGATTTTTACTCCAACCTCTTTTTTCTGGTCGGCTGGCACTGTGCGGAAGTCGGCCATAAGGGCGTTAATCTCGCCCTTTTTGCTCAGATACTTGATTCGAAGCTGCTCTACTTCTTCTGCGTTTTGGGCAGTCAAAGTGCTCACTTCTTTCAAGAGTTCGTCTATTTTTTCTAATAACATATCTATATTTTTATCTTTTTTGACTGCAAAGATAACATTTTTTGGTTAAAAGATGAAATAATTCAAAAGAAAGTTGTACTTTTGCATGGAAAATTTGAGAAATTTAATAGGTTTATGAAAAAACTCTGTTTATTAACGGTGTTAATGGCGGTGCTTACCATCGTTTGTTTCACGTCTGTGGGATGTACAGACAAGAAGCCTGCGCCTGCCATTGATTCGGCTTCATCCGACTCGGTGATTGCCGACACCCAAGCGATGGACTCTACAGAACAGCTGATAGAGGAGACTCCGGTGCCAAAGGCGGCTGACGAGCTTTTTGATGATTTCGTGTTTAATTTTGCAGCTAACAGAAAGTTGCAGAAAAGTCGTATTGTCTTCCCGCTGCCGGTATATCACGGTAAGAAACTGACCAAGAAGATAGAAAAAAATCATTGGAAGATGGAGCATTTCTTCATGCGCCAGGATTATTACACGCTGATTTTTGATAATCAGAAACAGATGAAACTGATGAAGGATACTACTATCGATCATGTAGTAATAGAAAAGGTGTTCTATAGTAGAAAGACAGTTCAGCAGTTTGTGTTTAATCGCATCAATGGTCAGTGGATGATGACTAGCATCTGCTACGTGCCTATGTATCAGAATAATAATGCCAGTTTCCTGAAGTTTTACGGACATTTTGCTACTGATACCGCTTTCCAGCTCGCCATATCCATAATCCGGTGAAGTTTACCGGTCCTGATCCTGATGATGATTTCAGTACGATGACAGGCGATATAGACCCGGAAACATGGCCTGCCTTTGCGCCTCAACTGCCTCACGGCATGATTTACAATATAATCTATGGTCAGAAATATACCGAGAGCAACCGGAAAATCTTCGTGATTCGTGGTATCGCCAATGGTATGGAAACCTCTCTTACTTTCAAAAAAAATGGAGGAAAATGGGAACTGATCAAACTGAATATGTAGCTTTTTAGTTGGTAGTAATAGTTTAACCAGATATGAAGGATATTCGTAACTATGGCCTTTTGGCTCACAATACATTCGGGATTGATGCTAAATGCAGCAGATTTCTGGAGTATGAATCGGTAGAGGAAGCCCGACAGATAGTGGGCTTGCTGACAGAGGCAGATCAGCCACTGCTCATTTTGGGCGGTGGTAGCAATCTCTTGCTGACCGGTGATTATGCAGGTACAGTGCTCCATTCGGCTATTATGGGTATTGAGGTTCTTGACAACAAGACTTTGGCAGCTGCAGAGGGGGATGATGCTTTGTGCAATCCGGATTGGGTATTCCTTTCCTGTGGTAGTGGTGAGGTGTTTGATGATGTGGTAGCTTATGCCGTAGAGCATGGCTATCATGGAGCTGAAAATCTGAGTATTATTCCGGGTGAAGTAGGTGCCAGTGCGGTTCAGAATATTGGTGCCTATGGTGTGGAAGCCAAGGATATTATATATAAGGTGGAAGCGGTTGAGATAGCTACGGGCAGGGGAGTGGTGTTTGATAATGCTGACTGCGAGTATAGTTACCGTCAGAGTAAATTTAAGCATGAGTGGAAGGATAAGTATCTGGTGACGCATGTGATTTACCGTTTGCAGAAAACCTTCCGTCCGGATCTGGATTATGGTAATATCCGTTCTGCGCTCGAGGCTAAACGTATTGCTGAGCCTACAGCCCAGCAACTTCGTGATGTCATCATAGAAATTAGAGAGGCAAAATTGCCTGATCCTAAGGTGTTGGGTAATGCAGGCAGTTTCTTTATGAATCCTATTGTAGAGAAGGCTAAGTACGAAGAACTGGCTGCTCTTTATCCGGGTATGCCTCATTATACAATCGATGATTCTCATGAAAAGATTCCGGCTGGTTGGATGATTGATCAGTGTGGCTGGAAGGGAAAGAGTCTGGGACGGGCCGGTGTGCATGATAAGCAGGCACTGGTGCTAGTGAATCGTGGCGGCGCTACGGGCGAGGAAATCGTAAAACTCTGTAAGACCATCCAGGAGGATGTGAAGCAGAAGTTTGGCATAGAGATTCATCCGGAAGTGAATGTTAAGTGAAGAATTCGGTTGTTTTCAGAAAAATATTTGATAATTAATGAAGGTAACTTTGTTAGGTACAGGCACATCGGGCGGTGTTCCTTCGTTGGGATGTAACTGTGAAGTGTGCCGAAGTACGGATCCGCATGATAAAAGATTGCGCAGTGCAGCAATGATAGAAACGGAGAATACCCGTATTCTGATAGATGCCGGACCTGATATCCGACAGCAGTTGTTGCGTGTGCCTTTCAGAAAGATAGATGGCGTCCTGATTACGCATATCCATTACGACCATGTTGGTGGTATAGATGATTTGCGCCCTTTCTGTATCTTTGGTGATATTAATATCTATGGCGATGAAATCGTTACTGCGGGGCTGCCTCATACGATGCCTTACTGCTTTCCGAAGAATGCAGAAAAACTCTATCCGGGAGCTCCTAAACTCAAATTGCATACCATTCATCCGCATGAGCATTATCAGATAGGTGACATTGAGTTTCTTCCTATCCGTGTGATGCACGATAAGATGCCTATTCTCGGCTATCGGTTTGGTAAGTTTGCCTATATTACTGATATGAAATCTATGGGTGATGAAGAATATGCTTATTTGGAAGGTGTGGAAACACTCGTAATTAACGCACTCAGATTTGAGAAAACACATCACAGTCATCAGCTTGTATCTGATGCTATTGAGGTGTCGCGCAGGATAGGAGCAAAACATACTTATTTTATCCATGTGACTCATCAGATAGGTTTTCACGATGAGGCGAATAAAAGGCTGTCCGAAGGCTTTGAATTTGGCTTCGATGGAATGGAGGTATATGTAGGAAATAGATGAATTTTTATTGAAAAAGGTTTAAAAATAGGTTGGTAAAAGTTAATTAAATTGAACTGGTAAGTCTTTTACTAAGAAAAATTTGCGAGTATCATAGATTATTTCTATATTTGCATGTGTGTTTTTCATAGTATTAGATTTAAGGTTAACAAGGTATTGGGGTCGCAGCGGCGACCCTTTTTTGTTTTTATCCCCTTTGGGATGACTAAAAAATGCCTTTTTCCAAGGCATCTTTCCTTTCCCCAAAACGGTATATGATTCATCTCTTCCGAGGTTTGAATCTCCGGTAAAGTTTCCAAGCCAACAGTGCACCGTCGAATGCTCCTGCTCCCACCTGCAGCAAACTCTGCAGTCGCTTGCTAGGACTCGCATTGCGTGACAGGATTTCAGGTTTTGTGAAAAGCGAGTTCCATAAAGTCTGAATCTTGGCATCATCGGCATCAATTTCCTTGCGTATCGCCTCTTTTTTGAGTCGGATATCGTTTAAGGAATTATATTCTGTGGTTTCTGAATGATTTGTCATGTTGCGAAAAGGAGATTATTTTTCCATTAAGAGGCTGGCCAGAAATCTGACCAATGGTCTCTCGATCCACTTATGGCGGAAAATTACAAATAATATTAATATAAATAGGTATACTGCAGCAACAATGCAGAATCCGAAAGTCAGACTACCTATTAAGTCTGCCAATGCAAAAGCAGCGCCAAAGGATAGGTAAATGAGGGTAAGCGTAAGTAATCCCAGAAGTACCACCGTCATGGTGATGACTGTAAGCAGGCGTACCACCTTATCCACAACATCGAGCTTCAGAAATTCGCTCTGAAGCCCGATGTAATGTTTAAGCACCTCAATGAGCTGCCCGATAGTTTCTACATTTTTATCGTTAGAGAACATCATGATAGGTGATGATTAAACCTCAGGAGCTGCGTCCTTGATATCGTCAACCAGATCATCAACGTCCTTACGGCTCAACTTGATGTCGTGCTTCTTGCAGAAATTGTCTACTGCACCTGCAATCTTACTACGTGTATCCTCACCCTTCTCAGGAGCGAAAATCAAACCGAGTGCTGTACCAGCGATAGCACCGCCGAGGAAAGCACCAATGTAACCTAATGTTTCATATGCTATAAATTTTAAACGTTAAACGATTATATTCTTGTCATTTTCATTTGACAATGCAAATATACTAAATTCTCTTTAAAAAACAAGCCTTTTAGCCTTAATTTTTCATTAAAAAATGTTTTAATAGCCTTATTTAACAAACTTTAGGCGGTATATTCTTCGTTTTTCGGGCATTTTTTTGTATTTTCGCAGAGTAAAAAACGCATAATGCGAAATTTATATTGAATGAACAACAATAATAAACAATAAAACGAATAAGAATTATGAAGAAAATTACAGTATTAAGCATGGGAATGTGCGCAGTTTTGGCGCTCGCAAGTTGTGGTACATCTAAGGAAAGTGCATACAAGAAGGCATATGAGAAGGCTCAGCAGCAGGAACAGCAGGCAGCTCAGGCTCCTGTTGCTCAGGAACCAGTTGTAGCTCCTCTCGAGACTCAGGCTCCTTCTGATGAGCAGACTGAGGTTGATAATGCTACTGTTCGTTCTGAGGATGTTTCTCTCATCTCAGGTTCTGGCTTGTCAAGCTATAGCGTAGTAGTTGGTTCTTTCTCTCTCAAGGCTAACGCTGAGGGATTGGCTAGTACATTGAAGAGCGCTGGCTACGATGCTCAGATCGCCCTGAACACAGAGCGTAACATGTATCGCGTGGTAGCTTCTACATTTGCTGATAAGGCTGCTGCTGTCAAGAGCCGCAATCAGCTTCGCGCTGGTGAGTATCCTGATGCTTGGTTACTCCTTAAGAAGTAATCTGATATTATATAAGGATAAGATATCCGTAGATTAATGCGAATTTTATCTATAGATTACGGTAAAAAACGTACCGGACTGGCTGTGACCGACCCATTGCAGATTATTGCCAATGGGTTGGTCACAGTTTCTACACATGAACTTTTCACTTATATCGAAACTTATATTCAGAAAGAACAGGTGGAGCGCATTGTTATCGGAAAACCGATGCAACCTAACGGGCAGCCAAGTGAAAACCTGGCAAGAGTAGAAAACTTCTACAACCGTTGGCGAAAGGCTCATCCTGAAATTCCAATTGAATATTATGACGAGAGATTTACATCAGTTCTGGCACATAGAGCCATGATAGATGGAGGTGTAAAGAAGAAGGTGAGAAAAGAAAATAAAGGATTGGTAGACGAGATAAGTGCTACCATCATATTACAGGATTATTTGCAATCAAGAAGATAATGATTTTACCGATTTATATTTATGGTCAGCCAGTGCTGAGAAAAGTGGCTGAAGATATTACACCTGATTATCCAGATCTCAAGGTGTTGATTAATAATATGTATGAAACCCTTGATTCCAGCAACGGCATTGGACTGGCTGCACCCCAGATTGGCTTGCCTATCCGCCTCGTTGTTATCGACCTGGATGTGCTCAGCGAGGATTTCCCTGAGTATAAAGGATTCCGTCATGCTTTCATCAATGCCCATATCCTAGAGCTCGATGAGGAAAATACCGACTCTTCTGAAGAGGGATGTCTTTCTATTCCTGGTATCAATGAGAAGGTGGTTCGTCCTACACGCATCCATGTAAAGTATATGGATGAGGATTTTAATGAACATGATGAATGGATAGGGGGATATCTGGCTCGCGTGATGCAGCATGAATTCGACCATTTGGAGGGTACAATGTTTGTTGACCGTGTGTCTCCTCTTCGCAAGAACATGATAGCAGGTAAGCTCAAGAGTATCATCAAGGGCAATTTCCGTGCTGCCTATCGTACTAAGATACGTCGATAGTTCTTCCGAAAATATAGTAAGCTTCATGGTAATCGTGACGATTGGGCTTACTATATTTTTTATTCTACATTCAATAGGTTTTATTTCAGAGAGTTACGAACAGATGAAGAAGATTCTCTTGGTTCTTTTTATGGTAATGGGCACCATGTCGACTTCTGCCCAATATCGTGTAGACCGACTTGTTACGGCCGGTCGGAGTGCATTGTATTATGAGGATTTCGTCCTTTCAATCAAGTATTTTAATCTGGCTATCGGTGCCAAGCCTTATCTGTATGAGCCTTGGTATTACCGCAGTGTGGCAAAATTTAATCTGGATGACTTTACGGGTGCCGAAAGTGATGCCACCGAGGCGTTGCATCTCAATCCCTATATCAATGATATTTATGACTTGAGAGCCATCTGTCGCATCAGACAAAACAGGTTTGATGATGCGATAGCTGACTATAATGAGGCTATCAGACTTGAACCGCGCAACCGAAATTACTGGTTCAACCGGGCTATCTGCCAGATGGAAAACAAAAAGTATGAGGCGGCGCAGCAGGAACTGGATACCATCGTGGAAAAATGGAAAGACTGGTCGAATGCTTATTCGCTCAAGGCTGAAGTGTATCTGCATCAGAAAGATACCGTGCAGGCTGAGAAATGGCTAGACAAGAGTCTGCAGCTCAATCCGTATGATGGGGATGCCTGGACTACGCGTGCCTATATGGCGCTGGCTAGAAAGGAATGGAAAACGGCTGATGAGGCGCTGACCAAGAGTCTGCATTTCAAACCTAACAATGTCAACAGTTACATTAACCGTGCTTTGGCGCGTATCAATCTGAATAACCTCAGAGGGGCGATGAGCGATTATGACAATGCCCTTGATCTGGATCCGAACAATTTCCTGGCTCATTATAATAGAGGACTGATGCGTGTACAGTTGGGGGATGATAACCGTGCTATCACCGATTTCGACTTCATTATCAAGATGGAACCCCAGAACTTCATGGCTATCTTCAACCGAGCTCTATTGCATGACAAGACCGGTAATCTGAGAGCAGCCATCAAGGATTATACTATGGTTATCAACCAGTTCCCTAACTTCTGGACCGGTTTGTCTAACCGTGCCAGCTGTTACCGGCGCCTGGGCATGACAGCCAAGGCAGAGATGGATGAATTCCGTATCTTCAAGGCGCAGATGAACAAGCATATCGGAATCCAGCCGAGATGGAGCGCAAAGACCAAGAAGGAGATGCGTAAGCGCTCTGAGGTTGACCCGAATAAGTTTGCCTCGCTGGTAGTAGATGACGAACCGAAGTATGAACACAACTATAAGAGCGAGTATCGTGGTAAGGTTCAGAACCGTCAGGTAGAAACCGTCTTCCTGCCGATGTATCAGCTCTCTTATTTCCCAAACAATCAGAATGTAAATGGAGTTCAGGCTTATGACAAGGAGGTTGATGCGCTCAATCAGCATACCAAGGCAGACAAGGTTTATATCGTTTGCAGTAAGGAGCAACTCGATGAGAATGGTTCTATGAAGATATTCTCGATGATTGATAAACTTTCGGCAGAGTTGAGTGTGGCGAGCGATAATGAAACCAAAAAACGTCTCCTGATGCGCAGGGCCATCGCTCATAGTGTACTTCGTGATTTTGAGGCTGCCATCAGTGATTTCACCTATTATATCTCGCTCGATGACAAGAATTCTTTGGCTTACTGGCAGCGTGCTGTCTGCCAGGCTGAGATGGATGAATTTAGCAAGGCTGAGGGCAAGGGTGTTCTGAACATCCATTCTGCCGAGGCTGATTTCAGTGATGCCATCCGCCAGAACAGTAACAATGCTTACATCTATTATAATAGAGGTAATCTTCATGCAGGCAGAAACGAACTTTCAAAGGCAATAGATGATTATACCATTGCCTTGAGAATTGATAACCGCCTTGCAGAGGCTTATTATAATAGAGGTATAGCACGAGCCAAGAGTGGCAATAAGCAGACTGCCATCCAGGATCTTTCAAAGGCAGGAGAACTTGGTTTGTATGATGCCTATTCTGTGATCAAGCGCTTGAATAAGTCGAAATAAAAAATCCCGCAGATTTTCTCTGCGGGATTTTTTTATGTATTCCGGTTTTATATTCTCGTTACCTGCTTAACGCCCTTCACGGCGCTCAGTTTCTTGATGAGTGCATCAGTTTTGCCGGCATCATCAATCATTACGGTAACATTGCCAGAGAAGAGACCATCCTTGGAAGAGATGTTGATGCCTCGCATGATGAGTTTGTCTTCCTTGGAAATGATGTTGGTGATGTTGCTTACGATACCGATATCGTCGTTTCCGATGATGCGGAGCGTGATGGCATACTTGGATGTTCCCTTGCCGCTCCATTTCGCCTTCACGATGCGGTAACCGAAACGGCGGCGCAGTTCCTTGGCGTTAGGACAATCCATGCGATGTACCTTGATACCCTTGCTGATGGTAACGAATCCGAAGATTGGGTCGCCGTAGATAGGGTGGCAGCAATGAGCCAGTTCGAAATCGATGCCCTTGAGGTGCTCATCGATAACCAGCACATCGTCGCTCTGTTTCATCAGTTCCTCGGTAGGATTCTCAAACTCAAAATTCTCTGCACTTTCTGCAGGCTTGTTGGTATTGGCGAGGTTCAGGTCGTGGTCGCGCTCCTCTATGTATCTCTCGATGATGCTGTTCACGTCGATTTTCTCTTCGGCTACATCCTTATAGAAGTCTGAGTTCTCCTTATATCCCATTTTCTTGATGATGCGCGCCATGATGCTCTCATCAATTTCCAGTTTCCTGTTCTTGAATCGGCGCTCCAGAAGTTCCTTGGCATAGAGACCGTCCTTCTTCTGGGTTTCCTTCAGCGCTAGACGAATCTTGGCTTTAGCCTTGGATGTCTGCACGATGTTGAGCCATTCGCGGCGTGGCTTCTGGTTGCTCTGTGTGAGGATTTCTACCTGATCTCCCGAATGGAGTTCCTGTCGGAAGGTGACGGCTCTTCCGTTAATCTTTCCGCCCACACAGGTATTGCCGATGCGGGAGTGGATATAGTAGGCAAAGTCGAGTACCGTAGCTCCCTTCTGGAAGTTCAGCAGGTCGCCCTTTGGAGTGAACACGTATACTTCGTCTTCCTTCAGGTCGGTGGTAAACTGGTCCATCAGCTGCAGATCATCGTTGTTTTCGAGGGCAGCACGGATATTGGCAAGCCATTCGTCGATACCGCCTTCTCCCTGCTTAATACCCTTGTAGCGCCAGTGGGCAGCGAGTCCGTGCTCTGCAATATCGTCCATGCGCTCGGTTCTGATCTGTACCTCTACCCATTTGTTTTCAGGACCCAGTACAGTGGTATGCAGACTTTCATAACCGTTGCTCTTAGGCACGCTGAGCCAGTCGCGCATACGCTTTGGGTTTGGCTGATACATGTCGGTGATGAGGGCAAAGGCCTGCCAGCACTGCATATACTCTTTCTCTCTTGGTGCATCGAGGATAATACGGATGGCAAAGAGATCGTATACACCCTCAAAGGCGCACTTCTGCTTCTTCATCTTCTGCCAGATAGAGTGGATACTCTTGGTGCGGCCCTTCATGTGATATTTCAGACCGGCAGCATCGAGCTTTTCCTGGATTGGCTGGATGAAGCGGGCGATATAGGCATCGCGCGAAGCTTGGTGGCGTTCAGTTTGTCCTTTATCATATAGTAGGCGTCGTGCTCGAGATACTTCAGACTAAGGTCTTCCAGTTCGCTCTTCAGTTTGTAGAGTCCCAGTTTGTGGGCGAGTGGGGCATAGAGGTAGCTTGCCTCTTCGCTTACTTCATGCTTTGCCTCTTTCTGTTCGGTATCGCGAATCTGTCGCATCACGTTCACGCGGTCGGCAATCATGATGAGGATGACGCGCATATCCTCAGAGAATGAGATAAGCAGATTTCTGAAGTTCTCACTCTCGATGATAGGGTTGCGCTTATATAAATCGTGGATGCGAAGCAGACCACTGATAATGTGGGCTACGCTATCTCCGTATTTCTTCTGTATCTCTTCGATGGTCTGATAGCCATCGATGACGCTGGTCTGCATCAGGATGGCGATGATGCCATCTCGTTTCAGACCGATTTCGTTTACTGCGATTTCTGCGGTTTGCAGGGCAGCAAGTATTGGATTCATTCCGAAGACATTGCGCTTAATCTGATGGTTGATGAAGGCATGTTGGATGTCTTCACGCAGATGCTGCTCATCGCCCGGCTTGAATGTATCGCCCACGGCGGTTCTCAGGCGCTCTAGTATCTGGAGTGTCTGCTCCTTTTCTTCGGATGTGAATTTAAAAGTAGTTTCATTCATTGTCGTTCCCTCCCGTTGATTATATATTATTGAGTTGTTATAACTCGTCTATCCACTTCTGACCAGACTTAGTGTTAAGCCAGATGGCGAAGCTGGCACCTATCAAGGCTCCTAGCCCCATAAATATAGTATATAGTTCCATATTGTTTCTTATTTATCGTTATACTTCATAACTCTGTTTGCACTATACGCAAATACAAAAGCTGCTATTGCTCCAAGTACAAGGCAGAGTATATTATTTACCCCCATCTCTCACCGGTAATCATTGGAGATAATCCGCCTATACCGGTTCCGCTGATGAACAAGTTAGATACCCCATAGAGGTAATGTGATAGCCCCGACCTTCTGTCGTGCTCTTTTGATAATTTACTAACCATGTTGCAATATTCTATTTTAAATTTGACAAACAATGGCGATTCGGCGTTAAAAAACGCCTACTTCGTTAAATTTTCAATGCAAAGGTACAAAAAAAAGCGGAAATATTTCTGATTATCAGAAAAAACTATTATCTTTGTAGCACATATAGTGTAAATTTAACATAAATATGGTATTATGAATCAGCAAGATCTAAACCAAATCTCTGCTCGCGGTATCTCCGAGCAGCAGATTGAACACCAGTTGGAACAAATCAAGAATGGCTTCCCATTCCTCAAGCTCGAGGGTGCGGCTGCTATCGGTAAGGGTATCATGGCTCCTACAGCTCAGGAAGTAGAGAACTACGAGAAGGCGTGGAACGACTACAAGGCTGAGGGGCACAAGATTGTGAAGTTCGTACCTGCTTCAGGTGCGGCTAGCCGTATGTTCAAGAACATGTTCGCGTTCCTGGATGCTCCATACGATGTTCCTACTACTGACTTCGAAAAACAATTCTTCGAGAATATCAAGAAGTTTGCTTTCCGCAAGGCACTCTGCGATAAGTGCCATGTAAACAACGAGAAGGGCATTATGTGCCTTATCAAGAAGGGCGATTACAAGGCTATCGTGGCTAATCTCCTCAAGCCAGAGGGATTGAACTACGGACAGTTGCCTAAGGGATTGCTCCAGTTCCACGAGTATGAGGACGAGGTTCGCACCCCAATGGAGGAGCACCTGGTTGAGGCTGCGCTCTATGCTAGCAGCAACGGCGAGGCAAATGTTCACTTTACCGTTTCTCACGACCACCTGGAACTCTTCAAGCAGATGGTAGCCGAGAAGGTAGATAAGTATGCACAGCGCTACGGCATCAAGTACAACATCTCATTCTCAGAGCAGAAGCCTAGCACCGATACCATCGCTGCCAATCCAGACAATACTCCTTTCCGCAACGAGGATGGCTCTTTGCTGTTCCGTCCGGGCGGTCATGGTGCACTCATCGAGAACCTCAACGAGATTGATGCTGATGTGGTATTCATCAAGAATATTGACAATGTGGTTCCTGATCGCCTGAAGGCTGAGACTGTTACCTGGAAGCAGGTGATTGCAGGTGTATTGGTTACTTTGCAGAAGCAGGCTTTCGATTATCTGAAGGTTTTGGATTCTGGTCAGTACAACCATGAGAAGCTGGAGGAGATTATCCGCTTCGTTCAGCGCGACCTCTGCTGCCGTAAGGCTGATATCAAGGAGCTGGAGGATGCCGAACTGGTTATCTATCTGCGTAAGAAGTTGAACCGTCCTATGCGTGTCTGCGGTGTCGTTAAGAACGTGGGCGAGCCTGGTGGTGGTCCATTCCTTACCTATAATCAGGATGGCACGGTAAGCCTTCAGATTTTGGAGAGCTCTCAGATTGACAAGAATAACGAGGAGTATATGAAGATGTTCACCGAGGGTACTCACTTCAACCCGGTAGATCTCGTCTGCGCGACCAAGGATTACCAGGCAATGCCTTCGATCTTCCTAAGTTCGTTGATCCATCTACCGGTTTCATCTCCAGCAAGAGTAAGAATGGTAAGGATTTGAAGGCACTCGAGTTGCCAGGTCTCTGGAATGGTGCGATGAGTGACTGGAATACAGTATTTGTAGAGGTTCCTCTCGGTACATTCAACCCAGTGAAGACCGTGAACGATCTGCTCCGCGACCAGCATCAGGCTGTAGAGGGTGGTATCAAGCACGAGCATCATCACGAACACGGAGAGGGCGGCTGCTGTGGTAAGCACTAATATCCGATTCCGTATATCTTGATGGTAAGATATAAACACAATAAAGGCTCAGTTCCCGATTTTATTCGAGGATTGAGCCTTTATCATTGAGCTAATAATGTGTCTGCTAAAAATTATAAGATGTTCTGAATCAAATAAAAATAGCCTCTTGTTTCAGTCTGCTAAAGGAAAAACTATCGGTTACAAAGGATAGAAATCCTTAGCAGGAAGTTCTTAGTTGTACCAAATTTCTCCGCCTAATACTGTTGGATACTCTTCAGCTGTTGCTCTTTCTACAGGAGCCGCAATTTCTACGAACTCACCATACTCCTTTACCTTGTTAATGTTCATAATTTGTTGGTTTTGTTGATTTATTAATTTATATTACGGATTGGTATCTAATAAGGATACTGATCTTTTACTTTTTTTCTACGCTGCAAAGTTACACAAAAAATGATATGCAACAAGTTTTTTGGCAAAAAACTGTCAATATTTAACCTTCGTTAAATGTTTTCTGCATATTTCCTGTAATACTATTCGGTTTTGTAGGGTAATTTTCTTTGTTTCGCTAAATGACTCATAATGAGCAAGTAAATGACAGTTTGCCAATCTGTAGTTTAATCGTATACACTATCGGGAGACTGTCATTTACTTCATTGCTTCATTATATGGATGAAGATTTCACCTTATACTATATAGAGATTTCGCCCGCCAGGGATTCGGTCAGTTTTTCTCTTACCTTTTTGTTATCTGCATATCTTCCCTGCAGATACATCATCTTGGTGACCATAGCCTCTACCGTAGAATCGTATCCGCTTATCACATGAGCTGCTTTCAACTGGAAGCCGGCTCCGTAGCGTTCCATCTCTACACTGCCCGTAAGACATTGGCTGATATTCACGATGTTTATTCCGCGATGGGCAGCCTGATCCAGAAGACGCATGATCCATGGCGTGTGAGGAGCATTGCCTGAACCGAAAGTACGCATCACGATGCCGCGGAGGTCTGGTGATTCCATCACGTGGCGCACAATGTTATCCTGGATACCCGGGAAGAGACTGAACACGATGACGTTCGGATCGAGCTTCAGGTGTGGAACCATTGGCTTTCTGTAATCCGGCGTAAGAATGTGATGGTCGTGATATTGGAAATTGATTCCTACATCGCAGAGGTGAGGGTAGTTGAATGATTCGAAGGCATGAAATCCCTCGGCATTGATCTTGATGGCACGGTTACCGCGAATCAGCTTGCCGTTGAAAAAGATGCATACCTCGGGCACCATAGGGCGTCCTTCAGCATTCTTGGCAGAAGCAATCTCTATGGCTGTCATCAGATTCTCCTTGCCGTCGGTTCGCAATTCACCGATAGGCAGCTGGCTACCTGTCAATATTACAGGCTTGGTCAGATTCTCAAGCATGAAAGATAGGGCAGACGAAGTGTAAGCCATAGTATCAGTGCCATGAAGGATTACGAATCCGTCATAGTCGTTGTAGTTGTTGGATATCATGCTTACGATTTCTGCCCAGCGCATTGGATCCATGTCGCTGGAATCGATAGGTGGGTCGAATTTTCGCACATCGATTTCTGCCTGAATGAGCTTGAATTCGGGCATGGAAGAAACGAGGTGATTGAAATCAAGAGGTTCCAGTACACCTGTCATCGGGTCCTTTCCCATACCGATGGTACCACCGGTATAGATGATGAGAATCTTTGGTTTTGCCATTTTCTATGTTTCTTTACATTTTGTCACGTTATCGGATGCAAAGATAATGAAAATATTTGTTTCTCCAAAACTTATTGGCTAAAAATGTATCTGAATTTTACAAAGTGTTACGAAATATTGGTAGAAAAGCAGATGAAAACTTCAATATCTCAGCATTTTCGGTCTTAAAAGCCCTTAATATAAAGAGGTATTAGCAAAGTTTAGCAAAATAAATGCATTTTTATTCGCTTGTTACAAAAAGAAATCGTACTTTTGCAGACGATTTAATAAAAATACTAAGTTGTTATGGTAAAAATCACATTCCCAGACGGATCTGTTCGTGAGTATGAACAGGGCGTAACTGGCTTACAAATCGCCGAGAGCATCTCACCGGCTCTCGCTCGCAACGTTGTATCTTGCGGTGTTAATGGTGAGACAGTAGAGTTGAACCGTCCTATCAATGAGGATGCAAATGTAGAACTCTACAAGTTTGAGGATGAGCAGGGTAAGCATCACATTCTGGCATACATCTGCCCACTTGTTGGCTGAGGCTCTTCAGGAGCTTTACCCAGGCATCCAGTTCGGTTTCGGTCCAGCCGTAGAGAGTGGTTTCTTCTACGACGTGATGCCAGCCGAGGGTCAGGTGATCTCAGAGAATGATTTCGCCAAGATTGAGGCTAAGATGATGGAACTTGCCAAAAAGAACGAACCTGTGGTTCGCAAGGAGGTGGCTAAGGCTGATGCTCTCGCTGAGTTCAAGGCTGACGGTCAGACTTACAAGTGCGAGCATATTGAGCAGGACTTGGAGGATGGTACCATCACCACATATACCCAGGGCAATTTCACCGACCTCTGTCGTGGTCCTCACTTGATGAACACTGGCCTTATCAAGGCTGTGAAGATTACAAGTGTGGCTGGTGCATTCTGGCGCGGTGATGCCAAGCGCGAGCAGATGACCCGTATCTACGGTATCAGCTTCCCTAAGAAGAAGATGCTCGATGAGTACTTGGTAATTCTCGAAGAGGCTAAGAAGCGTGACCACCGTAAGATCGGTAAGGAGATGGAACTCTTCATGTTCTCAGAGCGTGTAGGTAAGGGTCTTCCTATCTGGTTGCCAAAGGGTACACAGCTCCGCCTGCGTCTGCAGGAGTTGCTTCGTTCTCTCCTGAAGCCTTACAACTACCAGGAGGTTATCTGCCCAGGTATCGGTGGCAAGAGTCTCTATGTAACATCTGGTCACTATGCTCACTATGGCAAGGATGCATTCCAGCTATCCAGACACCGGAGGAGGATGAGGAGTATATGCTCAAGCCAATGAACTGTCCTCACCACTGCGAGGTCTACGCTCGCAAGCCTCGTTCTTACAAGGATCTTCCTTTGCGTATTGCTGAGTTCGGTACCGTATTCCGCTATGAGAAGAGCGGTGAGCTCCACGGTTTGACTCGTGTTCGTACATTTACACAGGATGATGCCCACATTTTCGTTCGTCCAGAGCAGGTAAAGGCTGAGTTCGAGAATGTAATCGACGTAATCCTGAAGGTATTCAAGATCTTCGGTTTTGAGAACTACGAGGCACAGATATCTCTCCGCGATCCTAAGGATACAGAGAAGTATATCGGTTCTGATGAGATTTGGGAAGAGAGCGAGAACGCTATCCGCGAGGCTTGCAAGGAGAAGGGCCTTGAGACACGCGAGGAGGTTGGCGAGGCTGCCTTCTATGGTCCTAAACTCGACTTCATGGTAAAGGATGCCATCGGTCGTCGTTGGCAGTTGGGTACCATCCAGGTGGATTACAACTTGCCTGAGCGTTTCAAGTTGGAGTATACAGCCGAGGATAACTCAAAGAAGACTCCTGTGATGATTCACCGTGCACCATTCGGTTCACTGGAGCGATTCACAGCCGTTCTCATCGAGCATACCGCCGGTCACTTCCCATTGTGGTTGACTCCAGACCAGGTTGCAATTCTTCCTATCTCTGAGAAGTTTAACGATTATGCTCAGAAGGTACGTCAGTATCTTGACAAGCAGGGCGTTCGTGCTTTGGTTGATGACCGTAACGAGAAGATTGGCCGCAAGATTCGCGACAACGAGTTGAAGCGTGTTCCTTACATGGTCATCGTTGGTGAGAAGGAGAGTGCCGAGGGCTTGGTATCTATGCGTAAGCAGGGTGGTGGCGAACAGGCTACCATGAGCATGGAAGAGTTCGCTCAGCGCATCAATGCCGAGGTTGCAGAGCAGCTGAAGGCAGCTGAGGAGTAATCCCGCAGATTGATATTTTCTAATCTCCCGCAGATTTCACAGATTTACACAGATTTTTTCTGTTGAGGGCTCTGTCCCACAGATTTTTTGTGTTGAGGGTTTAGTCCCACAGATTTCACAGATTTACACAGATTTTTGTGTGTTCTGTTGAATATCTGTAACAACTGTGACGTCTGTGGGAGATTTTTTTGTTAAGGAGGATTTTAAAATCGTTTGGTTATGACAGAAAATGAGATATCTTATAAGATCATTGGAGCTATTTATAAGGTTTATAATGAATTGGGACCAGGTTTACTTGAGTCGGTTTATGAAGCAGCTCTGTGCTATCAGTTGCGCAAAGATGGACTTAGGGTAGAGAATCAGGTAAAGTTGGATGTCATGTATGATGGTAAGGTTTTGCCTGTAGATTTCCGTCTGGATATTCTTGTAGAAGATAAAGTCATAGTCGAACTGAAGTCTGTGACAGAAATGAAAGATGTCTTTCATAAGCAATTGCTTACGTATTTGCGTGTGGCGAAGAAGCATCTTGGAATATTGGTCAATTTTTCCACCACAGATATACGAAAATCAATCTTCCGTAAAGTCAATGGATATACTCCCATGGATTGAAAGCTTTTCTTAGTCCCCACTGATTTATTGTTTTCTTAAGTCCCACAGATTTCACAGATTTTTACAGATTTAGTTTCTTTATCATAAAGATCTGTGTTAATCTGTGAAATCTGTGGGACTAAAATATATCAATTTGCGGGATTAAATATATCAATCTGTGGGTTTGAAACATTAAATCCATTAGAAAAACAAAGAATCTGCGGGCAAAAATGAAAATAACCCACTGAAAATTTGGTGGTTTCACAAAATAATCGTAACTTTGCAGCCGTTTAATCAAAAAGACAAAAAAGAATATATCGAATAGTTAATGAAAAATGACAAAATGAAAAATCAGTACCGCGTAAACGAACAGATTCGTGCACGCGACGTGAGAGTAGTGAGTGATGGTGGAGCAGAAGTGATGCCAGCACGTAAGGCGTTGGAGTTGGCACGTCAGCAAGAGCTTGACTTAGTCGAGATATCTCCTAATGCGCAACCACCAGTTTGCCGTATAGTTGACTATTCTAAATTCCTTTACCAGCAGAAGAAGCATGCAAAGGAAATGAAGCAGAAGCAGGTAAAGGTGGAGACCAAGGAAATCCGTTTCGGACCTCAGACCGATGAGCACGACTATCAGTTCAAGCTCAAGCACGCTAAGGAGTTCCTCAACGAGGGTAACAAGGTTCGTGCATACGTTTTCTTCCGTGGTCGCTCTATTCTCTTCAAGGAGCAGGGTGAGGTTCTTCTTCTCCGTTTCGCCAATGATTTGGAAGAGTACGGAAAGGTGGAGCAGATGCCAAAGCTTGAAGGTAAGAAGATGTTCCTCTACATGAGTCCTAAGAAGGCTGGTACTGCAAAGAAGAGCCAGCAGAAGATGGACCGTGAGAAGCGAGAGGCTGAAGCTAAGGCTGCTGCAGATGCTGAGCGCGCTGCTAATGCTGAGAAGAATGGCTTGCTCGCCAATGCTAAAGGCGGCGATGCTCTGAAGAAACTTGCAGAAGGAACAGAGGATTAAGAAAAAAAAGATGCGTAACGCCCTGGTATATGCGTTGCCATCGCTATAATAAATAACAATTTAAAATTAAAAGTAAAAATGCCAAAAGTAAAGACTAATTCCGGCGCAAAGAAGAGATTCCGTTTCACCGGTACAGGTAAGATTAAGCGTCATCACGCTTTTCACAGTCACATCTTGACTAAGAAGACAAAGAAGCAGAAGAGAAATCTCCTTGGTGAGACTCTCGTAGACCGTTCAAACTTGAAGCAGGTTCGCGACTTGCTCTGCCTCCGTTAATTATTAACTTTTTAGTCGAACTTTTAAAGAAAAAAAATTATGCCAAGATCAGTAAATCACGTTGCATCAAAAGCAAAAAGAACAAGAATCTTGAAGCTCACTAAGGGTTACTATGGAGCTCGCAAGAATGTATGGACAGTAGCTAAGAACACTTGGGAGAAGGGTCTTACCTACGCTTATCGCGATCGTCGTAACAAGAAGCGCACATTCCGCGCATTGTGGATCCAGCGTATCAACGCTGCTGCTCGCCTCGATGGTATGAGCTACAGCCAGTTGATGGGTGCTCTTCACAAGGCTGGTATCGAGATTAACCGTAAGGTTCTCGCTGACCTCGCTGTAAACAACCCTGAGGCTTTCAAGGCTATCGTTGCAAAGGTGAAGTAAATCCGACGCTAAATTTTTTATAGTGTTAGTGATAACACATAGGGAGTTTAGCCTCTAGATTTTGAAAAGATTGAATCCCCAGCTATCATTCATTTGATGGCTGGGGATTTTTGTTTTCTCCACTTCCTGTATTTTGTTTTCTCCAACTTTCATTCTTGCATATCCCATTCTTGCATATTTCATCTCGCATATATAAAAAACATGCGTCCTGGGGGGCGCATGTCTTTTTTATTGCTGTTTTAAAAAACTATTACTTCTTAATCATCTTCTTGGTTTCACCATTGGTATACTTTACGATGTAAACTTGGCCACTTTGCATGTCTGTAACCTGCTGACCAGCCATGTTGTAGATAGCCTTCACGCCGTTTGGCAGGGTGAGGGTCTCAACGTTCTTGATGCCAGTGGTATAGTTTTTCAGGGTGATGGTGCGGGTTACGCAGTTCTTCAAGTCGTTGGATGTAACAGTAAAGCTTACGTAGGTATCAAAACCATAGGTTGTAATCTTCTTCGTAACATAGGCACCGGCACCGATAGCCTCCAACTGGAAGTTGTTGATATCCAAATTCTTATTGTAGCCTTCAATCTCCAATTCTCCGGCTTCATCAAACTTATTTGTAATGTCCTCACCATCCATGGTAACCTTCTTCACATCAGCATTGTAAACCATCTCTACATCGTCTACATACAAAACGTCTGGATTGGTCTCGCTCTTGCTGCCGCCGCTAGGCACAGCGCAGGTTGACATGGTAACCAGGGCTGCCTTAGGCATTTCCTCAGCATTGTCGTATGTAAATGGGATAGTAATCTCCTGCCACTCGTCCTTGCTCTCGATAGAAGAGTTGTTGGCACGGGCGATGATGTTGGCTGCATACTTGTCGTCCTCCGGGTCCTGAACCATGTTGCCGTTGGTCAAGAGGGCACTGATGGTAGCCTTAGGATTCTTGTTGCCGTCGCCAGCCTTGAACTTCACCCAAACCTTCATGGCATCAGGCTTGTTGTTGAGCACAGCATAGAATGGATCGCCGTTGGCATCCACATCTGCAGAGCTGAAATCCAGGAATGAGCAGTTGTCCTTGCTTGATGCAGTCATGCTGCCAGCCTTCAGACGACCGGTGGTGATGGTACCGTTGGCAGAAGCTGCAACAATTGAACCCACCTTCACTGGAGTAGAAACAATCTTTACACACTGCTTGTTGTCTTCTGCTGCGTTCTCGCGCACCTCAGAAGATGCATAGGTATGTATAGCTGCTGAAACCATGCTTGCCATGCTGCCCGTAGAGCTCATGAAAGAGTGCCATCCGTTAGGCTCCTGGCTCTTGGCACTGCTATAGGATGCCTCGTGGAAATTCTCGAAACCGGCGTTTGGCAACTGACCCATTTCGTTGCAATTCTTGCCGAGTTTTACGCCTACAATCATGTTGCCAGCCAATGGAATATTGAGGTAGGCGTTGAAATTGTCGCCCTTCAGTTCACCCTTCAGGAGGATGTTCACGTTGCCGAGACCTGGTCCCATCCATTCTACGTTCTCATCGTCACCCTTGGTTATCTGGATATCCTTTGCTGCATTGAGCATGATGACGTTGCCACACTTGGTAGCCTCAACATCCTTGATAACGATATTGCCTACTGGCATGATACCGTTCATGTCGAAGTTGAGCAGGCTCATGGTGTATTTGCCGTCTTTCTGCTCATCCACGTTCACCTTGATGTCGCCCACAGGCATGTCATTTCCCATCAAGTTAACCACGAGAGGGCAGGTGTAGTCCTTTGCCATCATCGACATAGAGCAGAGCGCTGCTGCTACTAAAGTAAAAATTTTCTTCATAAGTTTTCCTTTCTTTTATTATGATATAATTGATTTTTCTCTCCTATACATTATTATATATAAGATATTCTGGAGCAGATTTCCTATTTCAGCTGATAGCTCAGTCCGATGGTGCCGTAGATGGGATACATCGACTGCTCTATCACGTGGAAGTCTTTCTTGAACACTTCTGATAAGCCCCAGGTTAAGCCCACGTAGCCGCCCCAGCGCTTCGAGAAATTCCAGTCGGCACCTACGTCGATGCCAAACTGCCAGTTGCGCATATCGTCCGAGAAGTCGTATTCGCCACGCTCTCCGTCCTCATGTCCCAGTTCTACCTTGGGCCCCGTAGGGTCGCCCTGGCGCAGATAACCGTCGTAGGCACTGCCTTCAAACTTATGCGAGGTGACGTAGGAGAAGTAAGGACCCAGCTTCAGACGAATCTTCTCTGTAACGTCGTAAGTGGCTTGCACTGGGATAGTTGCGAGGTTCTGGTCAACCTTTGTTATAACGTTGCCCGTGAACACGCCATCCAGCTGCTCACCACCTTTCACCATGGTCATGTGGTAGTTCTTTACGCCCGCATCAATCTTCATGCCCTTGCCTTCGAAGTGCAGGCCGAACATCAGTCCCCACTTGTTGTTCAGGGGATAGTGGGCGTCGATGCCGAGCTGCAGGTTAGGCTGCAGCGTGTAGCTGTGGAGGGTGCGGATGGTGGCAGGCATGCCGATAGGGGCAGTGCCACCCAGGTTGTAGCCGATGCGTGCCTGGTAGGTGAATTTGTGGAGCAGTTCTCCCAGATTCTGTCCCCATGCCTCAGCAGAGCAGAGGCATAGGATTGCGGCTGATATGATGAATGGCTTTTTCATTGTCTTGTCTTCTTTTTTCTAAATCTTCTCAATCTCTTCTTAATGAATCTTCTTTGTAAGAATCTTCTCATTGAATCTTCTTTGGCAGAATCATTTATTCCTTTTCGCAGGTTATGCGGAACTGATCCACCCACAATGTACTTCCGATGGCTCCCATGAACGAGGCGCCTTCTACGCTCGATGAGCAGACGATGGCCATGCTGTAGCCCATGTTTCTGAGTTTCTGGGCATCCACCTCCTTCTTATAAACGAAGTCGAGGTCGAAATGGGTCCACTCGGGCGTGTCGTCGATGTCTGGCACCTTGGCGAGTGCCACCACCTGAGGGCTGGTCTGCACGTTGTCGCCATAGAGTACGATGCTGTTGCCATCGGTGTCGTGGTTGTCGTAGAACACGGCATAGATGGTGCCGTAGTCTTTCTTGCCTTCCACCACCTTCTTCTGGCGGTCTGTGAACACATCGCCACGCTTGTATCGGTAGTAGCCGCTGAATTTGGTAGGCTTGAAACTTACGGGTACGCCAAACTGGGTGGTCTTCATAGCATCCTTCAGTGCCTGACCGGCGTCGAACTTTCCGATGAAGAGGTTGCCTGCAGCGATAGGCATCTTGGCCGTTGCGCCAAACTGGCCGGTATCGCTGGTGGTGAGCTTCACGCAGGCACCGTCGTAGCCTTGCTCCACAGGCACCGTTGGATATTGGTCTGGCTTGGCAGAGGATCGGCTCATGAAGAAGCCCGGATTTCCCGTAGCCCAGTTGTTGGCAAGCGTACCGTCGTCGTTCTTGTCGCTCCAGACATAATATTTATGAACAGGCTTGTTTTCGTTGAGGAAATAGTTTTCGAAGTCGTACTTCATCACTTCGTAAACCACGGGCGGGAAGATGAATCCCACTCTGTACTGCCGTTTCCAGTTGCCATCCTCGGAAGTAACGGTGTAGGTTACTTGCCCGTTGGTGAAATCCTGCACCGAACCGTTGGCAGGCGATAGGGTAGCACCTGGGGTAATCTGGAATTTCGGTGCGAAGTGCGAGAGATCGGTTCCCTTTTTTACGAGGAAGCAGATTTCATTTTCTGTAGGCATCACGTTCTGTAGGGTATCTGTGGCTTTGAGGAAGCATTCTTCCCAGTTGCCGCTGTTGGGGATGAAGGCCTGCTCGATGTCGCATTCGGCATTGAGCGGTTCTTCCTTGAAGCAGGAGGAGAGGGTAGTGATGCAACTCATTGATAGAGCGGCTACTATAAATCTTGACTGTTTCATATCTTAAACTTTCTTTTCCTTTTGTAATCTGGAGAATCGCTTCTCTTTCTTTTCAGATAATTCTTGAGAGAATGATTTCTCTAGCTCATATAAATTATTGCTTTATCGGTTGCAAAGATAAACAGAAAACTCGAAACCGCCAAAGGTTTTTATGATTTTCGACATGTTTTGATAGAAAAATACCATGAATTAGTGGTTTTAGGACATGAATTAGTCGAGATGAGTTTACCGAAGATGGCAGATAGTGTCCGATAGTTTATTTTTTTTTAAATACACATAATAAAAAAGGGGACTGAAATCTCATTACTGAAATTTCAGTCCCCTGAATGTTATTTAGCTAATGAATAGCAAATGCCTAATCTGTTTAAGATTAAGCCTTGCCCTCCATCTGAGCCTTCAACTTAGCGAGTGCATCGATATCACCGAGTGATGTGCTAGCAGCAACGTTGTTGATCATAGCTGTCTCGTTGTTGCTCTTGCGACCGCCGTTTGCACGCTTGTGAGCTGGTTTAGCAACTGGCTCGTTACCCTCCTCGAATGTACGAGAGTGAGAGAGGATGATGCGTTTTGTCTCCTTAACGAACTCGATAACCTTGAAGTCGAGAGTTTCGCCCTTCTTAGCCACTGTGCCGTCCTCCTTAGTGAGGTGCTTAGGAGTAGCGAAACCTTCACCACCCTCAGCGAGAGCTACAACAGCACCCTTGTCCATCAACTCAGTGATAGTACCCTGGTGAACAGAACCTGGAGTGTAGATTGCCTCATACTCATCCCATGGGTTCTTCTCCAACTGCTTGTGGCCGAGGCTCAAGCGACGGTTCTCCTTATCGATTTCGAGAACTACTACGTCGATAGAAGCGCCTACAGAAGTGAACTCAGATGGGTGCTTAACCTTCTTAGTCCAAGAGAGGTCAGAGATGTGGATCAAACCATCAACACCTTCCTCAAGCTCTACGAAGATACCGAAGTTAGTGAAGTTGCGAACCTTAGCTGTGTGCTTGCTACCAACAGGATACTTAGTCTCGATAGCCTCCCATGGATCTTCCTTGAGCTGCTTGATACCAAGGCTCATCTTGCGCTCAGCGCGGTCGAGAGTCAGGATAACTGCCTCTACCTCGTCACCTACCTTCATGAAGTCCTGAGCAGAACGCAAGTGCTGGCTCCAAGACATCTCAGATACGTGGATCAAGCCCTCTACACCTGGAGCAATCTCAACGAATGCACCATAGTCAGCCATAACCACTACCTTACCCTTCACGTGATCACCTACCTTGAGGTTCTCGTCGAGGGCATCCCATGGATGTGGAGTGAGCTGCTTCAAACCGAGAGCGATACGCTTCTTCTCCTCATCGAAGTCGAGGATAACAACGTTGATCTTCTGGTCGAGAGATACAACCTCGTGTGGATCGCTTACGCGGCCCCAAGAGAGGTCTGTGATGTGGATCAAACCGTCAACACCGCCGAGGTCAACGAATACACCGTAAGTAGTGATGTTCTTAACGGTACCCTCGAGGATCTGACCCTTCTCGAGCTTGCCGATGATCTCCTTACGCTGCTGCTCGAGCTCCTGCTCGATGAGAGCCTTGTGAGATACAACGACATTGCGGAACTCCTGATTGATCTTTACAACCTTGAACTCCATTGTCTTGCCTACGAATACGTCGTAGTCGCGTATAGGGTGAACGTCGATCTGGCTTCCTGGCAAGAAAGCTTCGATACCGAAAACGTCAACGATCATACCGCCCTTAGTGCGGCACTTGATGTAACCCTGGATAACTTCCTCGTTCTCGAGAGCTGCATTCACACGCTCCCAAGACTTGCTGAGGCGAGCCTTCTTGTGAGAGAGTACCAACTGGCCCTTTACGTCCTCCTGGTTCTCTACATAAACCTCAACCTTGTCGCCTACCTTGAGGTCTGGGTTGTAACGGAATTCAGAAGCTGGGATAATACCATCGCTCTTGTAACCGATGTTTACGATAACCTCTTTCTTGTCTACAGAGATTACTGTTCCCTCTACAACCTGGTGTTCTGTTACCTTGTTAAGAGTTTCGTCATAGGCCTTCTCGAGGTCTGTTTTGCTGACGTTTGCGCTTGTGCCATTCTCAAACTCATCCCAATTGAAGTCGTCCAATGGCTTTACGTTCTTTAAATCTGACATAAAAAATAATTAAAAAATTAAAATTAATAAAGTTTGACTTTATGTGAATTGTATAAATCGGGCGCAAAATTACTCATTTTCTTTGAGTTACAGGCATTTACTCTTGATTTTCTTCTTTTTGTTAGTAATATTTAACTAAAATCGCTGTTTTTGGTGGGTTCCTTCGGGGAAATACATAAATATATATGAACATAACCTTTTAATATTCTGATAACTTCCTCCTCGATATTTCTTCCTGTGATGTTCTTCTCTGTTATCCGAGTTTTCATCTGATTCTATGCTGAAAATGAAGAGGGAAGAAAAATAATGGCGAAAGAAAAAACAGGGCGAAATTTTCATTTGTATGAAAATGAGTTAAATTCATTAAAAAAAGATACCGAAATGTTGGCGATAACAAAATAATTGTTACCTTTGCGTTCAAAATGTAATGAATATAATAAAACAAATGATATGACACTAGTCATCCTTGCCATACTGATACTGGCATATATTCTCATTGCAACCGAGAATATTACCAAGGTGAACCGTGCTGCCGTAGCCATCTTTGCTGGAACGGTAGGATGGGTTCTCTATATTTGTTTCGGTATGGACTTCGTGACCAGTGAACACTCTTCTGATTATTCACGCTATCTGAATCTCGGAATGTGGAACGAGATAGAATCAACCAGTACAACGGTGAAGTATTTTATTGCCCGTAACATCTTCCTTCCTTATGTGGGTAGAGCAGCAGAAATCGTACTCTTCCTGCTAGCCACTATGACGATAGTTGAAATTCTCAATAACAATGGTTGCTTCGATTTCATACGCCAGTTGTTACGTACCCGAAGCGCCAAAAAAATGCTATGGATTCTCGCTGCCGTGACCTTTGTTATCTCGGCAAATCTCGATAATCTTACTACAACAGTGATGATGCTTACGATGATGCATGGAGTGATTCCAAACCGTCGTCAGCGCATGGTGTATGGAGGTGCCATTCTTCTTTCTGCCAACTGTGGCGGAGCTCTTACCGTTATCGGAAATCCGGAAGGACTGGTGATGTGGAATATGGGTGCTGTAACGGCTACTCATTATTTCCTGTCGCTTCTGCTGCCATGTCTTGCAGCCTGGCTCATTCCGTTGTTGATGATGCAGCGCATGCTGCCTGAAAGAGTAGAGACAGAATGGATTGCTATGCCATACCGCGGGGATGATACCCGTCTCAATGTATGGCAGCGCTTGCTGATGCTCTTTGTGGGCATCGGTGGATTGTGGTTTATCCCTACCTTCCATAATATTACGAAATTAAGTCCTTTCCTCGGTGCGCTCTGCGTATTGGGCGTACTCTGGATTGTGAACGAGATATTCAACCGTAAACTCATGAATATGGATGCGATGGCTGACCGTCGTACTCCTAGAGTGTTCCAATACGGAGTCGTCCAGATGATTCTCTTCGTGATGGGTATCATGCTTGCCATCGGAGTGGTGAAGGAGACCGGCGCTTTTGACGATTTTGCTACTCTTCTCAACTTGGATGATAAGCGTTCTGGCGTGCTGTTGCATGGCGTCTTGGCTGGTATCATCAGTACTGTACTTGACAACTTTGCTACAGCCATGAACTTTTTCTCCCTTCATGATCTGGCAAATGTGAATGATCCTTCATTCAGTATGCTTACTGATTATCATACCAATGGTATCTACTGGCAGATGATTGCATATTGCGTAATGGCTGGTGGTAACGTTCTTGGTATCGGTACAATCAGCGGTCTTGCCCTGATGAAGATGGAACGTATGCACATGGATGGTATTTCCGCAATATTGGCTGGAAAGCTTTGATGGGTGGCGTCATCGGACTTGCTATCCTTTGGCTCTCTCATATCCTGGTGGCTGGTGCCGCAAACCTAATTATTTAAATCGATAAACCCAAACAAAGCAAGGGGTATACCCTTGGATACCTACTGTATATGTAGGGGTAATGGATGAAAAACATCATCCTGAGAGGATAATAAAACTAA